>Ga0310786_10000459_pt1 | contig 66264 bp, 43 predicted proteins | sample AusTroGonzalo_MG_FD_203881 | JGI IMG/M metagenome (GOLD analysis project Ga0310786, IMG submission 203881) | Bovine rumen microbial communities from tropical cattle in Woodstock, Queensland, Australia - Gonzalo_03 (v2) (version 2) | ecosystem: Host-associated > Mammals > Digestive system >...
GGTCGATTTCGACCAGTTTAAAAACAGCATTGTGAACTGGCGGTCGGGCCTCTCAGCTCGACAACATCCTGTTTTGCGTTGCGAAGGACTCAATTATGTAAGAACATGACTTGACTTTTCCCGGAACGGGTGATAAAGTAGAGTTAGAACGAATGCCACTCGTTGTCGTTGAGGGTGTTCGTGACCGATGTTTCCCAAAAGAAAGGCTGAAATATGAAACGTCTCTTCAACCTGTTTGTCCTGTTCACGCTCGTTTCGTTTTGTGCGCCGGACCTGTACGCTTTCAGGCTTCAGAAAAACTTGGACGACGATGATGTATTCTACGCGGCGGATGTGGAGCGCCATTTCAAAAATATCCTGACGCATTCCGGGCCTTTCCTCACGGACATCCCTGCCGGGGACGCGGAAAGACTCAGCCGCTATTTCGACTCCGCCGCGTGGAAAAAGGTGTTCCGGTCGCTGACGGAAAAGGAACGGGAGAAAGTCGAGCGGGACATCTCGGATTATTTCCTTCTGTATGAAAATGTCCGCACGCTGGAAACGTGGGAAACCGAGGGGAAACAGGTAAAAGTGGCCGATATTCAAGCCATGAAATGGCCGGGGAACGCCGATTCGTATCTGATGTTTTATGAAACGTTCAAAAAAGCCGATGCGAAGATGCGGAACATGCTGCTGACTCACATCCTCGGCAGGAGGACGAACGACAGCGATTTCCGAGGGGAAAGTTTCACGGAGGACTGCATTCTTCTGCTCCTGAAAAACCTCCCCGACCCGAGTTCGTTTGCGGAAAAGAAGGATATCGTGGGCTTCCTCGGAAGGCTGGAGCAGGTCTTCGAGTTCCTGCAGCGGCATTCGTATGTTCTGCTGTCCCTGTCCGACACCGAACTGGAAACGATGGCGGCGGCCTTCGAGGCGCTGGAGAAAGAGCTGCCGATCCCGAATATCTTCCACTACGAAATCTACATCCGGTTCATTCGGGCGAAAAAGGAATCCCCCGAAGCGGAAACCGCCTATTTCGAGAAAACGATCAGGCAATGCCTGGAGGATTACAACAGCACGGAAGGATTGGTCGACCAGCTGACGGTCGAAGAGTTTCTGGAACACTCCCGGGGATTCGGAAAAGACGCCGTCGTCTACGACTATCTGCTCCGGCACCCGGACCAGCGGGCGAACTATATGGACATGTTCACGGATAAGTATCTTTCCGAGTTCGCCAGCGGGTTGTTCGAGCTGACCTGGCGCCTGCCTTATTCCGTCCCGGACGAACCGGAACAAAAGGCCCCGGAAAAGGACTGAAAACCGACGCGTCCGCCTTGCGGAATCAGTCTTTCTTCAGCGACTTCAGGAACGCAGGGGCTTCCGCCTTGCGGAGGAATCCGAAGAGGTCGGTCCCGATGGGAACACATTCCTCCTCGCAGCCGTCGTAATCGGCCAGATAGTACAGCGTGTCCCACTTCGACTTATCCGAGGACGCCAGAACAAACGATTCTCCGATGTCCGAATCATCGTTCGGGATCCGGGCGACCAGATACATCGCGGTGTCGCCGGGGTGCATCGGAATCAGCTGCATTTCCTCGGTGCACCCGTACACGGTCGCGCCGTGATAGACGAGCTCCGAAAAATACTTGCTGAATTCCTGCCAGTCGTCCGGGAGTTCCGTGTGGATCACGTGTTTCAACCAGAGCTCCCGCTGTTCCGTCGGCAGCGCCGGGCAGTACTCCACGGCTTCCGGGTCGCCCGGCGGCACGGTCTCGCTCCACCCCGCGCCGAGGATCGAAACGAGCTTTTCGGAGATATGGAACGCCGTATCTTTTCTGTTGGCGCGGAAGGGGTGACCGAGAATCTCGGGATAAAAATCGACGCCGAGCATATCGAACGCGCCGTCCTTCGGGAAGTACGTGAACTGGATCGCGCAGATCGTGCCGTCCGGCCCGATGTTGAAATCCGCCTGGAACTCCTTTTCCGCCTTCTTCAGCCGGACGGACGCGAACGGCTTTTCCAGAACGCCGTCAGGGACCTTCGGACGCGCCTCGTCCGGCAAGCGTTTGAAGAACAGCGCGAGTGCGGAATCGAGATTGCAGAGCTTCGCCTTTTTCATCAGGTCGCGCTGCCTGAGGATCTGCTGTTTCCAGTCGTCCGGCGCGGCATCAGCCAGCACGGTGAAGAGTTTCTGCGCGATATCATAGTATTTGTCTTTTTTCGGACCGAAGAGGAACATGGTGCACTCCTTTCTCTTCAAAAAAATGGAACGTTTATCGCCAATCAACATACCACACGGAGACGGAAAATACAAGACGGAAAGCGAAAAAAATTAAGAAAAAAATAGTAGTTTGCATTTATGCATATTTGGGCTCGGATTATACAAAAAACTCTGATCTCTGCGTTCGCAAACTGTAGTCGGAATGCCCTGTAAAAAAAAGTTTCCCGCTTGATATTTTCGCGCGCGGTGCTATATTTGTAGAAAAATAGTAAAACAACGTCCGAAAGCCCCCCCCGATGAACCCGACGCCCCTCCGCCCTGCCCTCCTCAAATCCAAACGCTGGAAATGGCATATCCCGTCCGAAAAGACCGCGGAAACGATCCGCAGTCTGGTGCTGTCCGCGCCGCACCTCGTGAAAAGCACGCCTGTCCGAGCGGTATACCATTGCGGGGATTATTTCCTGAAGTTCGAGCGTTCGCCGGATCTCTGGTCTGCATTCCGGAAAAGCATGTATCCCAAGGCCCGTATGGAGTACGAGATCGGACAGAACCTGGCGGCGGCGGGGATCCCGGCGGTGGAATGCCTCGGCTGGGGCAAGCTCGGCGGCACGAACGTGCTGATCACGCGCGCCATCCCCGGGACTGTGACCATGGACAAGTTTTTCTACGAACAAATCGTATGCGGCGGCGGGAATGCCGACGGCGTCCTGGCGGAGATCACGGCGTTCCTGAAGAAGTTTTTCGATGCCGGGTTCTACCACGGCGATCTGCATTTTGGAAACATCCTCTATCATCCCCGTACGCACGAGCTGGCGTGGGTGGACCTGATCGCGATCGGGCATCCGGGCCGCATCGAACCGGCCGCCCGCCGGTTCATGTGTCGGTGCATCATCACGCTTCGCGAAGGCATCTCCCCCGCCAGGATCTTTCACGTCCTCCGCGAACTCGGCGCCGCGGAGACCGATGCCGAGGCGGAGACCTACTATTTCGCCGAAATCCGGCGGTCGGCCCGGCATTTGATCGAGACCTGGGAGAAACGCAGCCGTCAGGTGCTGGGCGGATATCCGAAATTCGCCGAACTCCTGCCCTGCCCTGCAGCGCCCGGCCGCACGCTGCTCCTGCGGAAGGACTGGTTGGAACGCACGATCATCCCGAAGGAGGACGCCGCATGCGGGCTGCCGCCCGGACACGAACTTCTCCGGGCGAAAGACGAAGCCGAGGCGGAATGCATCTTTCTGCGTTCCTATTACCTTCACATGCTCCGGATCAGGCACCGCCGCGTCGCCGCGTTCCTGCGTCCGAACGAACTCTGGCTGGAACCTCTGCCCGCCAGGCTGCCATCCGCGCCCCCTGCCTCGGACGATGCCGATGCGGCATTCTTCCGGCGTACCCTGGACGAGGCGATGATCGAAGCGCCCGCGGAAAGCATCCGGCATCTGCCGGACGGGACGTTCTATGTGACCGACCCGACGCGCATCTCCACCGGATTCGAGGAATAAAACTGTCCTTCCTAAAACACAGAAAGCCCGTCTGCTGGAGAGAATGATTCTCATCCGACAGGCGGGCAATGCTTTATCTATGAATTGATACTTATTCCGGTTTGCGGAAATCCAGTGTGCAGCTCCATTCGTACCGGTTCGGACGCAGCTGGTACTCGTTGTGAACACTGACGGACCAGCCGTCATCGCCGCCGACGCCCATGTGGAACCCGTCCAGAATCAGCCAGGTCTTTTTGTCCTGCTTCAGTTCCCAGCTGTGATCCGCACCCATCAGATCAAGCGGAGAAACGTGCAGCGCCGAGAATCGGAACGGCTTGCCGCCGTTCTCAAATGCGCCGAGATGCAGTCCGTTTTCGCCGGTCAGGTCCAGCTCCCGCACGTTGCCGCGGCTGCCGCATTCGGACGGCACGAGATAATTCTCAAGCATGTCGGAGATGTTGTTTTCCCAGCATCCGACGAGCGAAGCGACAAACCGGTCGGGATAGTTTTCATACGGCCCCCGCCCGAAATATTTCGCTGTCTCGAAACCCTCGACCAGCGGGAACATCATGCCGACGCGCGCCACCGAGTGCAGATCCTCCTGGCGGAACGATGCGGTCTGGCGGAAGTTCAGCAGCTGCGCCTTTGCGGGATCGACGGTCCAGACGACCTGGGAATCGATCACGCCGCCGACGCGTGCGGAGACCGTGACCTCATACCTTCCATTGCCATTTTTCTTCCAGGCGAACCTGACGTTTTCCCGTTTCGCGCCGATCAGCGGCGGCCAGTCCTTTGCAAACGAGCCGTCGGCGTCCATCATGCGGTCGTTGCAGGTGGGCGCACGGTAGAAGATTTCCTCGACGGGAGCGGCGAGGAGTTCTTTCCCTTCGGGCTTCATGGAAACAAGTTCACCAGTTTTCTTCGACCAGGTCAGGAATCCGATGGTGAGCGTGTCGTCGGTTTCCTTCACATCGGAATCCGCGACGGTCATTTCGGCGGATTGCATGGGGCGTCTGGTAAAAACCGGCCGGTTGCCGGAGACGACGGGAGAGCGCAGCTCGAACTGCTGACGGGTGATCTCGTACGTCGGCGCGTCGCAGTAGATGTTCAGGTAGTACACGCCGATTGGTTCGGGGGGTGCAATCGGCACATCTACGACCGCGGATTCGAAGCATTCGATCACGGGAACGTCCAGCACGCCGGACTTGATCACATCGCCGTTGCGGGTCTCCTCCCAGCGGAATTTCAGGCCGGCGGTCGAGGCGTTGTTGCGTTCGTTGATGATCGTGAGTTTGTTCACAATAGGACGCGGCGTGTCGGGCGACCCGGGATCCATGTCGAGCTTGAAGCGGATCGGGGACTGGCATACACGGACCTCCTCTGCGCCAGGATGCGGCTTGAGGGAAGCGTCCACGATGCCGTTCAGGATTTGCGTCCGGTTCTGCCCGTTGCCCGGATAGTCGAAGTTTTCGCCGAAGTCGTTGCCGTATCCGTAGTTGACCTCGCCCGTCTTCGCGATGGTGTTCAGGAGTGCCTTGTCCGCCCAGTCCCACACGAATCCGCCGTGGAATCCGCGGTTTTCATGCACGAGGTCCCAGAATTTGAAGAGGTTTCCGGTGGAATTTCCCTTCGCGTAGGCATATTCGCACATGATGAATGGCCGCGTCTCGTTCGGGTTGTCCAGAATGGAGCGGATCGTGCCGACACGCGGATACATGGGGCAGCAGATGTCGCTGATGACCGGACCCGGGTTGCCGCTTTCGTACTGCACGGGCCGGGTCGGATCCATATAACGGATCCATGCGGCCATCGCGGCGTGGTTCGCGCCGGCCCCGGACTCGTTGCCGAGCGACCAGAATCCGATGCACGGATGGTTGCGGTCGCGGAGGACCATCCGTTCGGCGCGTTCCAGATAGATCGGTGCCCAGGCGGGATCGCGGGACAGCAGCGCGCCGATGCCGTGCGTTTCGATATTGGTCTCATCGACGACCAGCAGACCGTATTCGTCGCAGAGATCGTACCAGAGGTTGTTGTTCGGATAATGGCAGGTACGGACGGCGTTGAAGTTGAGCTTCTTCATCGCCTCGATGTCGCGGCGCATATCCTCCTCGGTCACAGCGAACGCATGTTTCGCACTCATGTCGTGCCGGTTCACGCCACGGACGATGAGACGCTGCCCATTGAGGAATACGGTCCGGTTCCTGATCTCGATCTGGCGGAATCCGACCGGCACATACTGTACTTCCAGCGTCTTGCCGGAGTCGTCCACGAGGTGCAGGAAGAGTTTGTAGAGATACGGGGAATCCGGAGACCACTGTTCGGGCGAGGCGATCCTCATGGAAATCGTCGCCGATCCTTTTTCTCCCTGACGACCGTACATGCTCGCCTGACCGCTGAACTTCGCAGGCTGGCTCTCTGCAATGAGTTTGCCGTCCGCATCAACCAGACGCGCCTTTACCTGGACGCCGGGATAGGAGCTGACCGGGATGTTTGCGACGCGCTGACGAGGCAGGGCGCGGGTTTCCACATAGGCCGTGATGTCGAGATTGGCATCGGATTTGCCGTGCGCATGGTTCTTTGCAGGATCGGTGAACGTGGTCTTCACCCACCAGTCGCGCAGATGCACAGGGGAAAGCGCCATCAGTCGGACGCCGCGATAGATACCGCTCATGCGCCAGACGTCCTGACATTCCAGGTACGATCCGTTCGAGTAACGGTACACCTTCACCGCGATCGTATTCTTGCCGGGCTTCAGCAGCTTCGTGATGGCGAATTCGGACGGCAAACGGTTGTCCTCGGCGTATCCGGCATACTGACCGTTCACCCAGAAATCGTACGCGCTGTCCACGCCGTCGAACACGATTCGGACGTCGCGTTCCAGCCAGTCCGCGGGGACCTCGAACGTGCGGCGGTAGCATCCCGTCGGGTTGGCTTCCGGCGGGAGTGGCGGATTGGCGATTTTCTGGAACGTTAAAATGTCGTTTACGTAGATGCCGCGGTCGGGAACCCGCATATCGCTCTGCCAGTTCGACGGAACCTTCATGTCCAGCCAGCCGGAATCGGCGAAATCGGGGTTGATGAACTCGTCCGGCGCTTTCTTCGGGCTGTCGAACAGCTGAAACTTCCAGGTGCCGTTCAGGTCGAGCGTGTATTTCGACGGTGTTTTACGATACGCCTCGGCGGACGCTTCGTCGTAGAACGTCCCGTAGATCGGGGCGTGGCTGAGCTCGCGGTTGATACCGGTCACATGGAAATCGGCGAAGTGTTCGGGGGTTGAATTCATAATGTCGGCCTGTTGGGTTGATGTATCGGAGGACGCCGCCGCGGCGACGGTTCCAGCCACGGCAAATGCGAAAAAGAGGCAGGGAACGTGTTTCATGCGAGTTCTTTTCCAGGATTGTCGTTTTATTGTTCAAAAGCTAAATTTTCGATAATATATCCGCCTGAATGCCCTTTTCAAGTGCCATAACGGATATTAACGCAAACTTAACGCCAAAAACATGCCGGACAGCATCCGTGCAGGCAAAAGGAACTTTGAAAGCTTTGCAGGAGTTCCCTGCAGAGAAATCTGAAAGGAATGGCTCGTTCAGTTGAACAGTCTGGACAGTTTGTCGATGGTGACGGGTTTCAGCAGGATTCCCGTAAATCCGTGTTCCTCGAATTTTTTCTGCTCCTCAATATCGGCTGTCACTGCGTAGACCGGAAGACTGGTGAACCGTTTGTCCGCGCGGATCTTCGTGACCAGGTCCTTGCCGTCCATTTTCGGCATCCACATGTCGGTCAGAACCAGGTCGAACGGGGTGTCCGTTTTTGCGATCTTTTCCCAGGCGTCCTGCCCGTCGACGGCGGTCGCGACATTGCGAAGACCGATTCTTGTAAGGAGAGCTTTCAGAACGGCGAGGTTCAGGGGGACGTCGTCCGCAATCAGGATACGGTAGTCACGCATGCCCTTTTGCATCCCGGACGCCTTGATCCCGCCGCGCATATCGTCGCCTTCCATCCGCTCCCGGAGATTCTCCTGTCCGGCGGCGGCCTGTTTGTCGGCGTCCGGCGAATGCTCGGTATAGTTCACCTCGCGGAGTTCCAGTGTGAACGTGGAGCCTTTCCCGAGTTCGGAAACAAACGACAGATTTCCGCCCATCCGGGTCGCAAGCTGTTTGCAGATGGCAAGTCCGAGGCCCGTCCCCTTGGTCCTTGCCTTGGTTCCCGCCTGCACGTACGGGGTCATGAGCTTTTCCTTTTCGGCTTCCGCGATGCCGCATCCTGTATCCGAAACGGAGAGCGTAAAGACGCCGTTTTCGTTGCTGATGTTGTTCCGGAACGAGGCTTTGACGCGGATTTCCCCGTGTTCCGTGAACTTGACGGCATTGCCGATGAGGTTGAAAAGGATCTGGCGGATGCGCTGCGGGTCGATCTTCAGCAGCGGCAGAGGCCCGTATTCCTCCCTCAGTTTGACGTCGCTGTTCATGGTAGTCACGTCGAAGGAATGAAGCACGGAGGTAATGATCTCTCGGACGTCGGTGAGTTCCGGCTTGATGTCCATCTTGCCGGATTCGAGCTTGGAGAGGTCCAGGACGTCGTTGATGAGCTGGAGCAGCGTATGCCCGCTGGTGGAAATGGCGGACAGTGCTTTTTCACGTTCCTTCCGATCGTCGATGCCGCCGATCAGAAGCTCCGTGTAGCCGATGATGGCGTTGAGCGGCGTACGGATGTCATGACTGACAGACGAGAAGAAGTAGCTCTTCGCCCGTTCGGCTTCGATCTCCTTGTCCAGGGCGGCATGGAGTTCATCGTTGCTGCGCTTGCGTTCCAGTGCGTTTTCCAGGACCTTCACGCTCATCTGGATGAACTCTTTTTCGATCTCGGAGAGGATGCGTTTCTTCGCATAGCCGATAACAAGGGAACCAAAGACCTTGCCGGCTCTTATCACAGGCATGGAATAAGATGCTGACGGTTTCCATGTCCTGGTCTCAGGTTCAAAAATGCCATAGGTGTGGATAAGCGCCTTCGGAGCATTCTCATCTATTACAAAAGCCACCAGTGGCTCTATGCCATGTGTGTAGTAGCGGAAATCGTCCAGTTCGGCGACAAGGCGTTCGCAGGGGGCCTCGTGGATGCGATGCGCGTGGCAGTCAGGCTCGACGATCGCCTGGTCCAGGGTTTCGTCGCAGCGGATCAGATGGCAGAAATCCGCGCCGAGACGCCGCCGGATGACCTCGATCACCTTCTGTGGATGGGACACGGCGTCGTAGGACTGAAGCGCAAGAAGAGCTTCCCCGATCGCCTCGCTGTTACGGTGGGTTTCCATCGCCTCCGTCACGTCCTGCGACATGCCGAAAAGACAGGTGTTTCCATCCAAGTCCGTGATCTTCAGCTTGGTCGTCAGAAAACTGACCGGTTTTCCGTGCGCGTCCAGCGCATTCTCCAGGAACGAGTTCGGTTCATCGCCGGAAAGCGCCCTGCGGTCTTTCGCCACGAAATCCGTTGCCGTGCCTTCATCGAATAGTTCCGCGTCGGAATACCCGAGCGTATCGGCGACGGAATCCTTGCCCGCGAAGACGGAAAACGCCTGGTTGCAGTCCACATAGCGCTCTGTCTTCGCATCCTTGATGAAGAAAATGATCGGGATGTTGTCCAGGACGCTGCGCAGGAATTTGTTCGCCCGTCCGCGCAGACGGAGCAGAAACAGAGTAAACAGCACGAGAAGCGGAGCAAACGCGGTCAGCGCGATCATGTGATAGGAATAAAAACGGTGATACCGGTCGAGGACATCCTTGCGATGGGACGAATAGTACAGGATCGCGTTTCCGAGGTTTCTGTCGATCGCGTTGTATATCTGGTCTTTATAGAGGGAATAGTCTTTCCCGAAGACGATCCCGATCGCCATTTCCCGCCGGGACTCCGGCGAGGCCGCAAGCTCCGCCTCCGTGAGGGTATAATCTCGCACCTCTTTCGGACAGGCCGGATCGGCAAGCTCCTGATCGGAAGCGACCAGCCTCATGGCATGGAACTCCAGCTGCATCAGGTTGACCGAATGCTTCATGCCGTTGACCAGGATCTTCTCAAGCTTTTCTCCGTTCGGAAGAAGGGCGGCTTCCGCGATACCTGCCTCGCGGTGTTTGTCCACATAGGCTTCCTTGAAATAGGCGTCCCGATATTCCTTATTCCCGGAAACAACATAATTCCGCACGGCGTTCGTCAGGATGTCCGAACCGGTCTGAAGAAGATCGCCGGCCTGATTGCATTGCATGAGATATTCGTCCGTCATCCCGGTTTCGACCGTGATGCGGTTCAGGCGGATCGTATTGAAAACAAGGAACCCGAGCAGCAGCAAGGTAAGCAGACTGAAGAGCGTGATGAAAAGTTTCGCCCGGTGCGCGGTTGTGATTCTATGGTCCAATTTAGGCTCCTTTCCAAAATAAAAAAAATACCTGTTTTTTATTCGGGGAATATAACCCCTTTTTCCCTTTTTGTCAAGGGGGGAGAAAAAGGTATTATTGAAAAAAACCGTTTTTTATCATCTTTCCAAAGGTCTCCTTTTGATTCCGTATGGAAGCGGTCGGGACATAAAAATGCTGCCATTTCCCATGTATATTGCCGGAAGCGTGCGAAGGCGTTTCCCCGGGGGCTGGAAAAGATGCAGTCTTTCAATCCGGGATCCGGTTGATGTATTTACGGAAAAAAACCGCGCCATGCTTGCATTTTTCAGGTCAGAGGAGTATATTATAAGATATATTATGTTATGGGCGATTAGCTCAGCTGGTTAGAGCGTCATGCTTACACCGTGAATGTCGGCGGTTCGAACCCGTCATCGCCCATGTTTTTCTGTTTTTTTCAACCCATTCAGATACAACGGAGAACGAATCATGCATGAGTTCAGAACGCATACCTGCGGCGAACTGAGAAAAAGTGACGTCGGAATCACTGCACGCCTTTCCGGCTGGATCCACAGCGTCCGCGACCACGGCGGCATCATTTTCATCGACCTGCGCGACCACTACGGCAAGACGCAGGTGGTGATCGACCCGACCAAGGATTTCTATCAGGAACTCGAACGCTGGCGCGTCGAGACGGTCGTGTGCTTCACGGGCAAAGTCGTGGCGCGCACCCCCGAAACGGTGAACCCGAAGATCGCGACCGGCGAGATCGAACTCGTGGCCGATGAAATGACCGTGCTCGGCGAGACCGAACAGCTGCCCTTCCTCGTGGCGAAAGACGAGGATGCGCCGGAATCGCTCCGCCTGAAATACCGGTTCCTGGACCTCCGCCGCGATGAACTCCACAATCACATCGTGATGCGCGCCAAGCTGATCGAATCCCTGCGCCGCAAGATGTGGGACCTCGGATTCACCGAGTACCAGACCCCGATCCTGACCAGCAGCTCCCCGGAAGGCGCCCGCGACTACCTCGTGCCGAGCCGCGTCCATCCCGGCAAGTTCTACGCCCTGCCCCAGGCTCCGCAGCAGTTCAAGCAGCTGCTGATGGTCGCCGGATTCGACCGCTATTTCCAGATCGCGCCGTGCTTCCGCGACGAAGACGCGCGCGCCGACCGTTCCCCGGGCGAGTTCTACCAGCTCGATATCGAAATGAGCTACGCCACGCAGGACGACATCTTCGCGATCCTGGAGGATCTCCTCACGGACATCTTCCCGAAGTTCACCACGAAGCAGATCAGCCCCGCTCCCTTCCCGCGCATCCCGTTCCGCGAATCCATGGAACGCTACGGCACGGACAAGCCCGATCTCCGCAACCCGCTTGAAATGATTGATGTCACCGAGATCTTCAAGGACAGCGGATTCCAGGCGTTCTCGAAGACGGTCGCGTCCGGCGGCGTCGTGAAGGCGATCAAAGTCAGCGGCATTGCGAAGGCGGATAATCCGCAGCCGCGCCGGTTTTACGACGAAATGATCGCGTTCGCGCAGGAATGCGGCGCGAAGGGCATGGCGTACATCATCTGGAGCGCGGGCGAGACCAAGAGCCCGATCGTGAAGTTCCTCACCGGCAACGAACTGCCCTCCCTCGCCGAAAAAGCCGGCATCCAGGACGGCGACGTGCTGTTCTTCCTGGCCGACAAGCGCGCCCTCGTGAACTCCGTGGGCGGCAAGGTGATCGGTGAACTCGGACGCCGCCTCGGCCTCATCGACCCGAACGTCTTCAAGTTCTGCTGGATCGTCGATTTCCCGATGTTCGAGACCGACGAAGAGACCGGCGCGCTGATTTTCTGCCACAACCCCTTCTCCATGCCGCAGGGCGGGATGAAGGCCGTGGAAACGCAGGACCCGCTGGACATCGTGGCGTACCAGTACGACATCGTGTGCAACGGCATCGAACTCTCCTCCGGCGCGATCCGCAACCACCAGCCCGAACTCATGTACAAGCTCTTCGAGATGTGCGGCTATACCCGTGAAGTCGTCGACGACAAGTTCGGCGGCATGATCCGCGCGTTCAAACTCGGCGCGCCGCCGCACGGAGGCATCGCCCCCGGCGTCGACCGCATGGCAATGCTCCTCGCCGATGCCCCGAACATCCGCGAAGTCATCGCCTTCCCGTTCAACCAGCAGGCCGAAGACCTGATGATGAACGCCCCGGCGGCTGTCGACATGAAGCAGCTGCGCGAACTCCGCGTGATCCCCGTCCCGCAGGAGCTCAAGTACGAAGAGACCTTCAAGAAGCTTCTGGCCGAGGCCGAACGCATCCGCGCCGCGGAAGCGGCTGCGGCGGCCATGAACGCATCCGCGGCTCCGGAGCAGAACTAACCCGCTCCGGGCCGCCCTGCCCCCGCCCCGCCGCAACGGAGGACCCGCTATGCCTGCCAAACGGCCGAAACAGACCATCCATCGGAAAAACGCCGAAAAGACGTCCAAAAAGGCGAATCCGCAGCGTCATTCCATGCGGATATCCGTCCATCGGACGCAGGCGGTCTTTCTGCTTCTGCTGTTCGCCATCGTCGGCGTCCTGATGGGCATCGGCGTATGGAAGGCCGGTTCTTTCATCTACAATTATAGTGACCGTTCGTCCCGCTACGACAAAATGATCGTGGCGGCCGGGCGCCGGAACGGCGTGTATCCGCCGCTCCTGAAAGCTGTCATCTGGAAGGAAAGCCGGTTCGACGCCTCCGCCCGCGGCAGCAAAGGCGAGATCGGACTGATGCAGGTCATGCCCCAGTCCGCCGTGAAGGATTGGGAAAAGACGTTCCAGCGGCATGTGCCCTCCGACGGCGCATTGATGGACCCGTCCCTCAATATTGAGATCGGATCGTGGTTCCTCGGACGCGCACTGGAACGTTGGAGTGACTACAACGAAGCCGAAGCTCTCGCGCTTTGCGAGTACAACGCCGGAATCCAGCGCGCCGAATCGTGGAAGCCGCTTCTTCACGACGGCAAAGTCCTGCCCAACATCGACATCGAATCCACGCGCAAATACGTCCGGGACATCCTCGAACGGCGCGATCAATACGAACGTGAATGGAAATGGGAGAAACTCAAATGAACAAACGTTTCCGCCTGATAAAATCCGCCGCCATGCTCGCCGTCCTGCTCGCCCCCTGCGCCTTTCTCCCGATCGGTCTGGGTGCGAAGGACGCAAAAGAACCCGTGCGCCACTGGGATTTCCAGAGTTCGAAGCTCGACAAGGAAGGCATCCCGGAAGGCTGGAGCTACCGCGGCAAACCCGGCACTCCCGATGTGAAGTACGAAATCGTCGAGGACAAGGAGCTGAAACACAAGGTCCTGCACATCACCTCCGACAAGGCGTCCGGCGTTATCATGGTCGAGTGCTCCGACGTCGATCTGGAGAAATACCCTGTCATGCGCTGGCGCTGGAAAGCCGTCACGCTCCCGACCGGCGCGGACGCCACGGTCAAAGCCAAGGACGACCAGGGCATCGCCGTCTACGTCGGATACGGCAAGCTCTCGCAGAGCAGCATCTCCTACAACTGGCAGACCGAGACCCCGAAGGGAAAATCCGGCAAGTCCACTTACAACTGGGTCGTCGATGTCGACTGGTTCACCCTGCGCGACAAGAACGACAAGATGGACACCTGGTTCGAGGAGGAAGTCAACGTCCGCGACGACATGAAGAAGATCTTCAAGAAGATCCCGGGCGGCTGGGCGCTCAGCATCTCTTCGAACAGCCAGTATACCGCGTCGAAGGCCGATGTCTACCTGGACTACGTCGAATTCATCGACAAGAAGACCGCCGACGCGAAGAAGGACGAGAAGAAAGACGAAAAGAAGGACGAGAAGAAGGATAAGTAATCCGTTTTTCCTACATTCCTTTATATACTCCGGGCTGACGGATTCCGCATCCGCCAGCCTTTTTTTCTGCTTTTTTCCCGATTTCCGGGTTTGCTTTTCGCTTTCTCTGACAGTATATTTAGGAAACGTTTTTTTCTGGAAAGGACAAGCCGATGAAACAGAAACACCGCTTCGCCGCCGGGATCGCGCTTTGCTTCGCCGCCGCACTCTGCCTGACCTCCGCCTCGGATTCCCTCGATGAAAGTATTCAGGACACTGACGCCAACCGGAAAGTCGCCAGGACGAGAGAAGGGCAGCCTGTCCCTGAAGAGAGGATCGGCCTGTCCGTGTCCGACATGCGCGTCGAATACAAAAACAGCCCCATCGGCATGGACGAACCGAAGCCGCGTTTCAGCTACCGCGTGTCGCCGAACGGGGGCGCGTGGACCGTGCTCGATCCCGAGACCATCCCGCCGAAACACCAGACCGCGCGCCGGATCGTGGTGAAGGAGAAAAAATCCGCGCGGCAAGTGTGGGATTCCGGCTGGGTCGAATCGGGCGAAACCATCCAGATCGAATACGAAGGCAAACCGCTCAAGCCGTTCACGGCATACGAGTGGAGCGTAACGGTGAAGGATGAGGCTGGCCGGATCTCCGAATCGGACGACACCTGCACGGGGCCTTATTACTTCACCTCCACGTTCGAAACCGGGTTCCTCGGCACCTCGTGGGAGGCGGACTGGATCGGCACGGAGCCGCACAGCGAAAACCTTCAGCCCGTGCCGTTCTTCCGCGGCGAAATGCCGTCCGTGCCGGACGCGGTGGAGGCGCGCCTCTACATCACCGCGCTCGGGCTCTACAAGCCGTACCTGAACAATCGGGACGTATTCAAGGAAACGACCACATCTCTCTCTTCCAACGCCCCCGTCTGCATGACGCCCGGCTGGACCGACTACTATCACCGCGTGCAGTACCAGGCGTACGACGTGACGGAGCTGATCGGCAAGAATACAAAGAACATCCTCACGATCTACCTCGCGGAAGGCTGGTACGCGGGCCGGATCTCGCGGCTCTGGAGCGACGGGAACAAGCCCACCTACGGCGACCAGCCGCTTCTCAAGGCGGAACTCCACGTCCGCCGCGCGAACGGCTCGGTCGTAAAGCTCGTCACGGACAAAAAATGGAAGTATAAAAACAGCAAGTACGTCATGAGCGACATCTACGACGGCGAGCACTTCGACTCAACGATCGACACAGCCGGACAGCCGTTCAAGGACGCGGTCGTCTTCAAGTCCGATGCGCTGAAAAACATCGCGATTGAATGGAATTCCGGCGAATTCGTCCGCAAGTATCAAACGTTTCATCCGGAATCCATCCGCAAACTCGACGACGGCACGTGGATCGTCGATTTCGGGCAGAATTTCACCGGACGCGAACGCATCAACCTCCACGGCAACGCGGAAAAAGGCGACGTGGTCCGCGTCCGCCACGCCGAAATGCTCAATCCGGACGGCACGCTCTACACCGACAATCTGCGTTCCGCAAAGGCCACGACCACCTATGTCTCCCAAGGCCATCACGAAGTCGGCGTCTATGAACCGCAATTCACGTTCTACGGATTCCGCTACATCGGCGTCGAGGGCTGGCCCAACCGCCTGGGCAACGAAACAATCGATTTTTTCTCGCGCGACTGCGTTTCCGCCGTCGCCCTCTGCTCCGGCCTGAAGAAAACAGGAACCTTCACCTGTTCCGAACCGCTCCTCAACCAGCTTTACAAAAATATCCTCTGGGGGCAGAAAAGCAATTTCCTGGACGTGCCGACCGACTGTCCGCAGCGCGACGAACGCCTCGGCTGGACCGCCGATACGCAGGTCTTCGCGAACGCCGCCACGTACAACATGGACGCCGCCGCGTTCTACACGAAATGGCTGCGCGACCTGAACCTGTGCCAGTCACCGGAGGGCGGCTATCCGAGCTTCGCACCAGACCAGTACCAGTACGCCGCCGCGAAAGACGACGATTTCTTCGGGTACGCCTCCGGCTGGAGCGACGCCGGGCTGATCGTACCGTGGATCCTCTACGCGAAATACGGCGACAAACGCGTGCTGGAGCTGTATTTCGACAACATGCTAAAATGGCTCGATTTCCAGGAGAAGAAATCCGAGGGGACATACATCATCGACAACGCCGTCTACGGCGACTGGCTGAACATGGACGCCGACCTCTCGAAGCCGTTCGTCTCCACAGCGTATTTCGCCGCCATGAACACCCTCGCCGCCCGCATCGCCCGCGTGATCGGTCGCGAGAAGGACGCGCGCAAATGCGAAGAGGTCTTCCGCAAGACGAAAGAGGCGTTCCGCGCGCGGTTCATGGATGAAAACGGCGAGCTGAAGGAGAAGACGCAGACCGCATCGCTCTTCGTGCTGGATTTCGGACTCTGTGAGGGGAAGGATCGCAAGAACGCGCTGGATTTCCTCGTCAAGGATATCACGGAAACACGCGATCTCCACCTCAGCACCGGATTTCTCGGCACGCCGCTTCTGCTCCGCGTCCTAACGGAAAACGGACAGGTCGACCTCGCCTACAAGCTCCTGCTCCAGACTTCGTTCCCCTCGTGGCTCTACCCGGTCACGCAGGGCGCGACCACCATGTGGGAACGCTGGGACAGCTGGAACGAGGAGCGCGGCTTCGGCGACGTCTCCATGAATTCATTCAACCACTACGCCTACGGCGCAGTTGCAGACTGGTTCTACGAGACGATCTGCGGCATCCGTCCGATCCCGGACGATCCGGCGGCGCGCGGCTTCAAGAAGTTCCGTCTGGCGCCCTGCCCCGGGCACGAGCTCAAGTCCGCCTCGGCGTCGTACGATTCCGTGTACGGACGCATCGAATCCGGCTGGGAACGCCGCGAAAACGAGCTGGTCTGGAAGTTCCGGGTCCCGTGCAACACTACGGCGGAAGTCGTCTTCCCCTGCCCCGCCGACAAGGTTCCGGAGGTCCCGGGGATCACGCGCGACGAAGCAAAGGGCGTGTGGATCGCCGTGCCGGGCGTGTATTCGGTCGTCCTTCCCGCCGATTGATTCAAGTTTCCCTGAGAAAATAATCCCGGCAAGTCCGCATCCTGTTTTGTCCCGGCAGAGCGATCGGGAAATCATTCCTTGCCGACCGGTGTCCGACGCGACTGAAACAGTCGTTTTTTCGCGGTTTCTTGCGTTTTTTCAACGTTTTTTCCTTGAAGACAAGCCCTTTGAGTAGTATATTATATCTTACCTTATTTTGAAAACACATCAACCACCTCAACCTTCAATAGGAGCAGAGAACGATGAAAGTCTTCAATTTCAACGCGGGTCCGGCGATGATCCCGCAGTCCGTCATGGAAAAAGCCCAAAAAGAGTTTTGCGACTACAAAGGCAGTGGATGCGGCATCATGGAGCACTCCCACCGCCACAAACTCTTCGACGAGATCCTTGAGCGGGCGATCTCCAACTTCAAGGAGATCATGGGCGTTCCGGACACGCACGCTGTCGTCTTCATCCAGGGCGGCGCGAGCATGCAGTTCGCGATGATCCCGATGAACCTGGCGGTCGCTGGAAAGCCCATGGAATTCGCCGACACCGGCACGTGGTCCAGCAAGGCCATCAAGGAAGCCAAGCTCTTCGGCGACGTGAAGGTCATCGCCTCCAGCAAGGAAGAGAAGTACACCCGGATCCCCGCGGTCGACGAAATGAAGATCGACGAAGACGCCGCGTTCTTCCACATCACCTCCAACAACACCATCTACGGCACGCAGTACCAGGCGTTCCCGAACTGCCCGGCCAACGTCCCGATGCTCGCCGACATGTCCAGCGACATCATGTCCCGCAAGGTCGACGTCTCCAAGTTCGCCATGATCTACGGCGGCGCGCAGAAGAACCTCGGCCCCAGCGGCATGGCCGTTGTGATCATCCGCAAGGACCTCGTGGAGCGCACCCCGGCCAACGTGCCGACCATGCTCCGCTATGCCACCTACATCGACAACAACTCCCTCTTCAACACCCCGCCGACGTTCGGCATCTACATCTTCGGCCTCATCACCGACTGGGTGAAGGAAATGGGCGGCCTCGAAGTCCTCGAAGGCATCAACAACAAGAAGGCCGAAACCCTCTACGCCGCCATCGACGGCTCCGACGGATATTTCCGCAACCCGGTCTGCCCGTGCAGCCGTTCCAAGATGAACGTCGTCTTCCGTCTCCCCTCCGAAGAACTCGAAGCGAAGTTCCTCGACGAGGCCAAGGCGGCCGGCATGATCGGCCTGAAGGGCCATCGTTCCGTCGGCGGCATCCGTGCCAGCATTTACAACGCCATGCCGCTCGAAGGCGTGGAGCGTCTTGTGTCCTTCATGCAGGACTTCAAGAAGAACAACTGATCTGACCGGAGGGCGTCGTCATGCTCGAACGCTATTCCGTTTTGGACGGCCGCATCGCCCATTCCGACGCAGGCACGATCCCCGTCGACGTATACGTCATGCCCGACGGGGAGGAACGTGCCTTTCTGACCGACGAACTGGGCATCGACCCGCACACGCTGGCGTCGTCCATCGACCCGGACGAGACGCCGCGTATTGAGTTCGAAGACGACTATACCGCCATCATCCTCAAGTATCCGAAAAACTATTCGGCAGACGACAACTTCCTGTTCCGCGTGAAATCCATGGGGATATTCCTTTTCGCCGAGCGTGTCGTGCTCGTCATCGACGAGGAGTTTCCCCAGCTTTTCACCGGAAAATTCGCCACAAAAGTCTATACCAAGCAGGACGTCCTTCTCCGCGTCCTTACCCAGACCATTCGCCATTTCGAGAGCCACCTGCGCGTGATCAATATGTGCAGCGACGAGATCGAGACCCAGCTGAACGAGTCGTACAACAGCAGCAACCTGCTCGATATGTTCACGCTGGAGAAAAGCCTGGTCTACTACGTGAACGCACTGAGCGGCAACCGGCGCGCCTTCGAGCGCATCCGGGTCGGCGCTTACAAGTTCCAGTTCACGGAGGAGAACATCGAACTGCTCGACGACCTCCAGATCGAAAACCGGCAGTTCCTCGACCAGGCGCAGGTCTACTCCCAGATTCTCTCCGGCCTCGTCGACGCGCGTTCCAACATCATCAACAACAACCTGAACGTGCTGATGAAGAACATGAACGCCATCGTGATCGCGGTCGCCATCCCGACCTTCTTCACGGGCGTCTTCGGCATGAGCGAATTCACGGAGTTCCTGAGCGGGCCGAACCACAGATACTGGTACGTCTCGTTCCCGGTCTTCTTCATCCTCATGACCGGACTGGCGCTCTTCGTGTTCTGGCTGATCAAGAAATTCGAGAAACACTGAGCTGACTTATGCCTATTTTTGAATACGAATGCAAAAAGTGCGGCCATCGTTTCGAGGCGCTGCTCAAATCCGCTTCATCTCCCGCGCCCGAATGTCCCGAATGCAGCGCTCCCGGCGCAAAACGCCTGCTTTCCCGCTTCGCCGCCGCCTCCAAGACGGAGTTCGGCTCCTGCAGGATGTCGAAGGACTGCATGGCGGCCGCGCAGGCCGGCTGCGGTTGCGGCTGCGGTTGCGGTCATCACCACCATTGAGCCATGGTCAAAGCCGAACTCAAACCGCTTCTCGAAAAGCTCGGGATTGCGCCGAGCAAACGCCTCGGCCAGAATTTTCTCGTGGACGACCAGTTCCGCGCGAAAATCCTGCACGAAGCCGACCCGAAGCCCGGCCAGACCATCCTTGAGATCGGACCCGGACTCGGTGCCATCACGCGCGGCCTCGTTGCATCCGGCGCGAACGTGACTGCGATCGAGTTCGATCGCAAGATCGCCGAATACCTCCGTACAGCGGTCGTGCCGCTCGGACTCCACCTCATCGAAGCCGACGCATGCCGCGTCAAATACGCCGAACTTTTCCCCGGCGATTTCCGCGTGGTCTCCAATCTGCCCTATAGCGCGGGCACCATCGTCATCGCAAAACTCCTCGACCTCGAAACTCCGCCCGCGGACATGCTTCTTATGCTTCAGAAGGAAGTCGCGGAACGTTTCCTCTCCGGTCCGGGCACGGCCGACTACTCCGCGCTGACCGTGCGGATCTCCGCCGTCTACACAGGCCGCATCGTCCGCATGGTCCCGCCCGAGGTCTTCTACCCCGAGCCTTCGGTCGAATCCGCCCTCTTCTCGCTCGTCCGCAAACCGGTCATACCTCCTCAGGACATCCGCATTATCCTCTCCCGCCTTGCCCGCACCTCATTTGCGCACCGGCGCAAGAAGATGTTCAAGCAGGCCGCCGCAGTCTTCGGCGCGGACGTGATCGCCGCCGCCATGGCTGACGCCTCGGTCGACCCGGACATCCGCGCGGAACGTGTCACCGTGGACCAGTTCATCCGCATGGCGGAGTTCATCGCGGCGCATACGCAGGATCCGCCCAAACAGCAGGATACTCCTGAAGACGGATCGGAACTGGACGATATTCCGGCTTCCGCCGATTAACGAAACAATCGCTGCTCCCTGCCCTTTTTCGGGAAAAGATCATCCGCAGAAACGCCATATCCTGCGAATGAACGGGACAGAATGCTCTAGTCGACGATCGCGTAGGTAAAAACGCGTCCGGCGATCAGCCCCCAGTTGAAATCCTCCCGCATGTTTTCAGCGTCTCTCGCGATGAAGATGCCGTGTTCGCCGCTGTACCAGCTGTCTCGGGTCACAAGGTACACGCCGTATTCGTCGCTGTAGATCCTGATCGGTTTGATCACCTCAAGACTCTTCGCATCGAAGAGATCGGCGGAAATGTTGTCCGCCCGTTCGGGAACACGGCCCGCAGCGGCCTCCAGGGATGTATGCGCTTCGTTCAGGTAATTCATGACCTCCCTGTCCGGATAGAACGTCCCGGTGTGCGTCTTGATGTAGTCCATGGACGTGTATGTCGCCAGCATGGTCGCGGCGAAAAGGAAGAGCAGGATCGAAGCAAAAAACACGGACGCCCAGCAAAAGACGCCTGTCTTATTCAGGAAGCATCTCCGTCCGCACGTTTTCTCCTCCGCGGACGCAGGTGCGACGCTGTTTTCCGCGGGCTGGTCCAGGGAATCCAGGAAAGCATTGAACGCATCCCATTTTTTCCGCAAGCTCGATTTCGGCCTGTCCGCCTTTTCGGGCGGCTCGGGGACCTCTTCGTCGATATAGTCCAGGACGGCCTTGCCGTATCCCCAGAGTTTTTTCAGCTTCGTTTTCGGGCAACGGGTGGAAGCGCCGGAGTCCGATACCGTTGCGGACGCATCCCTCACGGAATCGGCAGACGTTTGTTCGTCCGCCCGTTCCGCGTTTTCCCGTGAAATGTTTTGTTCTTCCGGCATCTTGGGGGTCACCTGTATCCTGAACTCCGACTTGGAGTCTCTTGTGAGAAAATGTGATAATATGAATCGATATAATTTAACTCATTTTCCGTTTTTTTCAAGGTTCGGACGGCTTTTCCGCACGGATTTGCCATTCTTCGCCGGATGATTTGCAAAACAAGCCGCTGTGATGTATAGTATTTACCTCAACAATCAGCCGCGGGGATCATCCATGAGCAAAACAGCCGAGTTCAAAACAAACGTCATGCGTATCCTGGAGCAGGCCAAAGTGCCGTTCCGCCACCACTGCTATGTGGAATCCGGCGCGATTTCCGGGCTGGAAGTTGCCGCCGCGCTCGGGCAGGACCCGACTCATGTGTTCAAAACGCTCGTCACGGTCGAAAAGAGCGGTGAACATTTCGTCTTTGTCGTGCCGGTCGATTCCGAGCTCAATCTCAAAAAAGCGGCGAAAGCGGTGAACGGGAAATCCATCGAAATGATCAAATCCAAAGAGCTTTTCCCCCTCACCGGTTACATCCACGGAGGCTGTTCGCCCATCGGGATGAAAAAACAGTTCAAAACCGTGATCCACGAGTCCGCCGCTACGCTCGACGTGATCTTTTTCAGCGCGGGCAAAATCGGTTATCAGATCGAAATCTCGCCTGCCGACCTCGCGAAAGTCCTGCGTTTCACCTACGCCGATATCACGGACTGAACCATTTTCCCGTTCCGGCAAAGGGACCGGAGAAGAGCAAAAGGATCCCCCCTGCCTCCGCGTTTTTTTTCCGAAACAACACGGGATCGTCTTTTCCCCTTTTCCGGCCTGTTTCCCGTCATTTTTCAACGTCTTTTCCCCTATGCGTGAGTCCCCCTGATTTTTTTTGTTTATTTTTTGAATTTTTCGGATTTTCTCGCTTGATTTTTCATCGCTTCCGTGTATCTTTTTAGCGTCCTTTTCCCCCTCCCTTTTCATAGCCCCCTTTTTATTTTTCAGGAAAGCAGAAAAATCATGAAAAAAGCAGTCAATGCCACCACGTTCGTCGCCCTCGCGCTCGCAGCATCCGTCACGTACAACATCGTCCAGCACCAGCGCGCGAAAGGCATCCGCCCCGAAAGTCAGAAACAGGAAGATAATGCAGTTCAGTCTGTTGCGAACAATGATGAAGCCTCCGCCATATCCGCCGCAACAGCCTCCGCACAGAATCCGAATCCGGCTTCTGCAACAAAAACCGCATCAGCCACACAACAGATTTCCGCCATCACGTTCCGGTCCGCCCGGTACGACAAGTACAATGACGAGCTCGATATCTCCTTCTCGACGCCGAATTCCTTTCAATACAATCTCCCGAAGAAAGCCATTGAGTTCACGCCTGCGGTCGACAATCTCTCGCTTTACGCACACGGCTCCACGATCACCGTCAACGGCGGTTTCAAGCCAGGCGTCACCTACCGCGTCCGCGTAAAGAAGGGGTTGACGGACCGTTCGGGTAAAGCCACGCTCGAAAATGACGCCGTATTCGACTTCACGATGCCCGAGCTCACGGAAAAGCTCTCCTTCCTCACCGAAGGCAGCGTGTTCCCCATTACGGCGAAAACGGTCGAATTCCCCTATTCCGCCAGAAACATCCGCAAGCTCGATCTCAAGCTCTACCGCGCGTTCGACAACAACCTCAATAACCTGTCGAACAACTCCTACTACTGGGATGACCGGGTCGACACGTCCAACATGCTCCTGGTCGGTGAGAAGACCGTCGAGCTCTCCGATGCCCGGAACGAAACGGTCAACCATCTGCTCAACATCAACGACATCCTCGTAGTCAACGATTCCAATCCCAATACAACGCGACTCTTTTCCTCCACCCCCGGCTACTATGTGCTGGAGGTTGCGTACGACAGACAGTCCGACTGGGGCGACTACTCCTACCGGGAGACCAAATACCGCAACTTCATGCTCACCGATTTCGCGCTGGTCGCGGCCACAGTTTCCGATCCTGCCGGCGGCATCGTCCTCTTCGCCCGCCGCATTTCCGACGGCAACCCCGTAGCCGACGCGGAAATCGAGCTCACTTCGGACAAAAACCAGCTCCTTGCGAAAGGGAAGACAGACGCGTCCGGCAAAGTCGTTTTCCATGTATCGCAGAGGTCCATCGACAAGCTGCATGACGGAGAAAACGACAGCAATTTCCTGAACAGGACGGGCCAGTTCGGCGACATCTACTCCGCGACCATCCGCAAAGGAAAGGAATTCGCCTGGTTCCCGCTCGACATCTACTCCGGCAAAAACGACCTCACTCCCCGTGCATTTGCGTTCTCCGAACGCGGCATCGTGCGCCCCGGGGAATCCTTCCTCGCCGCGGCGTTCATCCGCGACCTGACGGAAGCCGAGTTGGAAATCGGGCACGAAACGCCGGACGCCTCCCACAAGGAGGGGAAAGACAAAATGGGTTCCGTGTTTGCGGAAACGATCCCTGTCACGCTCACGGTCCGCAATCCGAACGGGAAAGAAATCTTCTCGAAACAGCTCACGCCCGACAAGAACGGATTCGTCTCGTCCGAGGTCAAGATCCCGGAGAACGCCGCATCCGGCTACTACACGTTCCGCTTCGGGGCTGCCAATCGTACCTGGGGCGAGTCGCATATCCAGGTCGGCGCGTATGTGCCGGACCGCATTCGGGCGAAACTTGAGCACAGCACCCTGTCCGGCGGTTCGATGTCCATGAAAGACCCCCTGCAGGCCATTCTTTCCGCGGACTATTATTTCGGCACGCCCGTCCCGTCCGCGTCCGGCAGCGTCTACTTCGACTGCTTCGCGAACGGAAAACATCCCGACCACTGGAAGGACTGGACCGTCGGAGACGACTCCCGGTTCAATTTCGATGAATACAATACGAACATCGCGATCGAAAACGGCAAGACGACCATCTCTCTGCCTTCGTTCGAGTCCCGCGGCATGTCGTTCGACCCGGTGCGCGTCGTGCTCCAGGCGTCCGTGAAGGAGCCGGGCGGCCGCGCCGTGACCGCGGCCGACAACTTCACGCTCTATCCGACAGACTGGTTCATCGGTCTGAAGGAGAAAGAGGGCGCGGGCAGGCAGTGCGTACTGGATATGGCATTGCTCGCGGCCGAAGAGGGCAAGGCCGCCATGCTCGACGCCGGACGCGATATCAAGTTCACGGTGTATAAGCGCTCCTGGGACTATGTGCTTGTGCAGGAGGGCGACGGATACCGCAGACGCTGGAAAGAAACTATTTCCGAGGTGGAAGGGGCGTCGAAGATCTTCACGATCCCGCAGAACGCCGACCTGACGGCTTTCACCTCGCAGGTTGCATTCGATCTGGCATCCGGCTGCTACGACATCGTGGCGGAGTACGGCAGCGACATCCGCACGAAGATCAATGTGTGGCACTCCGAGGGCGAATCCGGCAGACGCACAGGCGATCCGTCTGAACTCGTGTTCAAGACCGACGCGAAATACTACACGCCCGGCCAGACCGCGAAACTCACGTTCACCAGTCCCGTCGACGGCGAGGCGTTCGTGGCGATGGGCGGCATCAAACTGGATTCCTCCAGCACGTTCCAGGTCAAGGCGGGTGAAAACACCGTCGAGGCGAAGATCCCCGCGGACTGCCTGAACGGCATCTTCCATGTCGGCATTTTCGTGGTCGGCAAACAGGACGGCGAATATATGCGCGCATCCGGCAATGCCAGTCTCAAGCTCGACCACTCCGCCGCGCATAAGCTCAACGTCGGGATTGATCTCCCCGGCATCGTCCGGCCTGAAACCGAGGCGGATGTGATCGTCTCCCTCGCTTCGCTCGACGGCAAGCCGGCCAGCGGCCAGGTCTGCCTCTTCGCGGTCGACGAGGGCGTCCTCGCGCTCACGGGATTCAAGACGCCCGATATCTACAAGTTCTTCCTCCAGGCGGATGACTCCTTCATCAGCATGAGCGAGACATACAGCAGGCTTTTCCCGAACCTCAAGATCCGCCCGGACGGCACCATCGGCGGCGGCGACGACTCCGCGGCGGCAAAGTCCGCCCTGGCGGCGTCCCTCGTGAAGATGAAGGAAACCGTGCGTCTCATCGTGCCCGCCATCACGGTCACGAACGGAACAGGTAAAGTCAAAGTGAAGATTCCGGACCACACCGGCTCGCTCCGGTTCATGGCCGTCGCCAGCGCGCCCGACGCCGTCGGGTCAGGCGACCGCGAGATCATCGTACGCTCCCCGGTCAGCCTCACGGTCTCCGCGCCGCGCGTGCTCGTCCCCGGCGACGAGGCAGTCATCTCCATCCGGGCGTTCAACCACGACGCGAAGGACGGGGCGGTCGGCTTCAAGCTCTCCCTGCCCGATACACTTCAGATCATGGGGGATCAGCCCCGCATCGATACGCTGAAGGCCGGCGAAAACCAGGACGTTTCCTTCCGCGTGAAGGCGCTTGACAAGACCGGCGAAGGCACGCTCGCCGCGACCCTGTCCGTCGGCGCGGAATCCCGCACGGAAAAGACGTATGTCACGGTCCGCCCTGCCACTCCGCCGCAGACCGTCTCCACGTTTGCGATCGTGAAGCCGGATCAGACGCTTACGGTCGATCCCTCCTCCGGATTCGTGTCCGTGGACGGCGCGAAGCTCAGCGTCTCCACCTCCCCCGCGGTCAGCGTGACCGGCGCGCTCGAATGGCTCAATGTGTATCCCTACGGATGCCTCGAGCAGACTGTTTCCGGCGCATTCCCGTTCCTCTCCTCCGCCGCACTGGTGAAGAGCGGCCTGCTCGACGCCGAGGTCGCGAAGACCATGGAGCCGAAAGTGCCGGCCGCCTACGCCCGCATCCTGAACATGATGGCGGCCGATGGCGCGTTCTCCATGTGGCCGGACGTCCGCAAGGAATGGCCCGAGGGCACGGTCTACGCCGCGCATTTCATCTTCGAGGCGAAGGCGGCGAAGCGGATCACGGTGGACGCGGCCGTGGAGAAAAGCATCATCGCCTATCTGCTGCGCCTCGCGAACAGCGCGGGCAGCTACAAGCCTGAACTTCGTGCCTATGCGGCGTATGTGCTCGCAGCCGCCGGCAACAAGGATTTCGTGATCCCGGCGCGCAATGTCCTCGCCGGAAGCAAGCCCGGATTCGCCTCGTTCCTGGCCTCCGCCGCCCTCGTCCGCGGCGGGCATGCCGGGGAAGGTGCGGAGTCTCTCCGTGCGGCGCTTGCCGATCCCTCCTGGCTTTACCAGACCTCGCAGCTCGTCGGGATCACCGACACGACTTCGCGCGCCGGCATGGTCCTGAGCATCCTTATGAAATGCGATCCGAAGGGGAACGAAGCGGCTGCAGCCGAACTCGCATCCTTCCTCGCCGGACGCATCCGCAAGGACGGCGAATGCTGGGGGACCACGCAGGCCAACGCCTGGGCATCCATGGGGCTGGCGGCGTTCGCGGAGTACTATCCGCCTGCCGATCCCTCCGGCACTGTGACCGCGGCCGACAGGACAAGATACGAACTCTCCGGCAAAGCCCTGAGCGGGTTCTCTCTCTCGGCCTCGGGCGCAAATACCGTTACGAACTCCGGCAAAACCAATCTGTACGTCCGCACCGTCGTTTCCGGTGTGCCGAAACAGGCGAAAGCCTCCGCCGGGCCGATCCGGCTCAAACGCGAATTCTTCGACGAAAACGGCATGCCGATCACCTCGCTCAAACACGGCGAACTCGCGTACGTCCGCATTACGGCGGATTCCCCGGAAGTCGTGGAGAACATCGTGATCTCCGACCTGATCCCCGCCGGACTTGAGATCGAAGACGAATCGCTCGCGACCCGCATGAACGTCGCCGGACGCATCCCGCCGGTTCTCATCCTCAAAGACCGCCAGCAGTTCAGCCGCACCGAAAAGCGCGACGACCGCTTCCTCGTGTTCGGCACGCTCTACGATTCCGCCTATGCCATCTACACGGTGCGCGCCGTCACCCCCGGCAAGTTCAGCATTCCGGCGCTTCATGCCGAGGCGATGTACGATCCGGATATGAACGGCACCTTTATCCCGGCTGCGGGCGAAGATATCTTTGAGGTGAAATGAAGCTCCGGCTCCACAAAACCATCCTCAAATGGAAAGCCGTTCGCCTCGCAGCGGCGGCTTTCCTCCTTTTCGCTGTCCTGGCAATCACTGTCTGGATCGCCGCGCCATACTGTGTGGACGACCCGATGATCCGTCTGCGGCAGATCACTCCGGCTCATACTTATCTCGACCGCAACGGCGTCCCCGTGTTCTACGAGACCACGCACGACTACGAATGGCGGTTCCCCGTCGAGCTGGACGATATCGCCCCATGCGCGGTATCCATCATGTTGTCCGCCGAGGATTACGCGTTCTACGAGCACGGCGGCGTCGATTACCTGGCGATCCTGCGCGCCCTGTGGCAGGACGTCAAGAATATGAAGATCATCTCCGGCGCCTCGACCATCACCATGCAGCTCGCCGGATTCGCCCTGCCCGACCACAGGCCGAGCCTCGTCCGAAAGTTCAGGCAGGCCGCGATGGCGCGCCGTCTGGAGCAGCTCTACACAAAGGACGAGATCCTGACCGAATACCTGAACCGCATCCCGTGCGGCGGCAAGGTCTTCGGCATCGAAGCGGCGGCACGGTTTTATTTCGGGCTCCGAGCGTCCCAGCTCAACCGCGCCGAGGCCGCCCTCCTCTGCGGCATCCCGCAGAAACCGAACCGCTATAACCCGAACCTGCATCCGGACGAGGCAAAGAAACGCCAGAAGATCGTGCTGGACCTGCTCGTGCACCACGAGCTGATCACGGCGGACGACGCCCGCGCGATCTACGAGTCGGAACCGCTCCGCTACCGCGACTTTTCCCAGCCCGCCGATTTCGAATTCAAAGCGGCTCCGGATGAGACGATCCATACCGTCCGGCGCGCCCGCACGGAAAAACGCATCGAGGGCTGGTCTTCTTCGCAAGGGGAACCAGTCGTCTGCTCCATCGACGCCGATTTCCAGCGAGACATCCAGTCCATCTTAAAACGCCGCCGCGACGCCCTGCCCGGGGTGCGCGATGCCGCGGCGGTCGTACTCGACAACGCATCCGGCGAAGCATTGGTCTTTCTCGGCACACTTGATTTCAACGAGCCGGACGGAGGCCAGTTCAACGCGGCGAACGCGGTCCGGTCCGCGGGCTCCACGCTCAAGCCTTTCCTCTATGCCGAAGCGATCGAGGGCGGCCTTATCACGGCTGACACGCGCGTTCTCGACGCTCCTCTGCGCTATGGCGGTTACGCACCGGGCAACTTCGACGGATCGTTCCGCGGGACAGTGAAGGCGTCCTATGCCCTCGCCCATTCCCTGAACACCCCGGCAGTGCGTCTGGCATCTTCCCTCGGCGAAGACCGTATGATCGAGCTGGCGGACAAACTCAACATCCTCGCATCACGCCGGCCGCAAGGCGGCTTCGGCCTCTCCATGGCGCTGGGCAGCGCCGGACACACGCTCCTCTCCCTCACAAACGCCTACCGCGCCCTCGCAACAGACGGTTCGCTCCGCCCCGTTTACTTCCGGCACGATCCAGGCCGCATTGTTCCCGAAGGCAATCGTGTTTTTTCCGCCGGAACAGCGCAGACCGTTATGCGGATGCTGAGCTCGCTCCCGCTTGCGGGTTTCGAGGGGACGGCGGCATGGAAAACCGGCACGAGCAACAATCTGCGCGACGCATGGTGTTTCGCCTGCACGGAGACACTCACGGTCGGCATCTGGTTCGGCAACAAGGACGGGACCGCTTCGGAAGCGCTGGTCGGCGGCACGTCGGCTGCGCCGGCCGCCGGGGAGATCCTTTCCCTCGCCGCATCCAGATACAATCTGACGCCATTCCGGAGCGCATGGCCGAAAGACGACGCGATGGAAGATGTCACGGTCTGCGCGAAGACGGGTCTTTCCGCTTCGCCCGACTGCAAGGAAACGGAAACAGCCGTGAAACCGTCCGGAATCCCGCTGGCGATCTGCAAATCCTGCGGAGATGCGGCTGCCGCGGAAAAAGCCTTCCGCATCCTCTCCCCGATCCCGACCGTATATGTCGCGGACGACAACGACGGGATCCGCCTGGACATGACATCGGGAGAGAATTCATACTGGTTCGCGGACGGCATGTATCTCGGCGAAGATCCCGGTCCTCGGACCTTTGCGCCGGGAACGCACAGCGTGGAGGCTGTCCGCGCCTCGGATTCCGCTGTGGACACCGTGGAATTCACTGTCATGCGGAAAAAATAAGCATTTTTCCGGTCTTTTTTATAAAAAAGATAGAAAAACATTTTGCTTTTTCTGCAAGGCGGGCTATATTGTGTGAAGCATTTTTGTTTTTTTCAACCCCAAAAACGGAAAGTGTACGAAAAACATGTCGGAACAACCGATTGATACCTGTATGGAAAAGATCGTCAGCCTGTGCAAACGGCGCGGCTTCGTATTTCAGAGCTCCGAAATCTACGGCGGCTTCAACGGATTCTGGGACTACGGTCCCTACGGGATCGCCCTGAAGCGCGCGGTGGAACGCCAGTGGTGGCTCTACATGGTCGAAAAACGCAACAACGTGGTCGGCCTGGACTCCTCCATCATCTGCCATCCGAAAGTCTGGAAGGCCTCCGGACATGTCGACCGTTTCGGCGACATCATGTGCGACTGCAAGAAATGCAAGACGCGCTTCCGCGTGGACCAGATGCCCGATCCGACCACATGCACGAACTGCGGATCCAAGGACCTCACCCCTCCCCGCGAGTTCAACCTGATGATGAAGACCTATGTCGGCCCCGTGTTCGACGAAGAGCATATCGCATATCTCCGCGCCGAGACCTGCCAGCCGATCTTCCTGGATTTCCACTCCATCCGCATCGCCACCCGCATGCAGCTGCCCTTCGGCATCGCCCAGGTCGGCAAGGCGTTCCGCAACGAGATCACGCCCCGCATGTTCACGTTCCGCTCCCGCGAATTCTCGCAGATGGAGATGGAGTTCTTCTGCGCGGACGAAGGCTCGATGGAATGGTTCGAGTACTGGCGGAAGGAACGCTGGAACTTCTACCTGAATGTGCTGAAGTTCCCGGTCGAAAAACTCCACCTGCATCCGCACGACAAGCTCGCCCACTACGCGAAGGCCGCCGTCGACATCGAATACGAATTCCCGTTCGGCTGGGGCGAGCTCGAAGGCATCCATCACCGCGGCACATGGGACATGTCCCAGCACCAGCAGTTCTCCGAACAGGACCTCCAGTACCTCGACCAGTCCAACAATACCCGCTATCTGCCGACCGTCGTGGAGACTTCCGTCGGTCTCGACCGCATGGTCCTCGCTGTGCTCTGCAACGCCTACGATGAAGACCGTGCCCCGACGCAGAAGGAAGGCATGGAGGACGACGTCCGCGTGGTGCTCCACTTCCCCGCCACTGTCGCGCCGGTTCAGGTCGCGTTCCTCCCGCTCTCCAAGAAGCTCAACCAGAATGCGCAGGACCTGCAGGAGAAATTCCTCGGCCGCTACCGCACCGAGCTGGATGTGACCGGAAACATCGGCAAGCGCTACCGCCGCCAGGACGAGATCGGCACCCCGTACTGCGTCACGTTCGACTTCGATTCGCTCGAAGACAACGCCGTGACCGTGCGCGAACGCGACTCGATGGCGCAGGAACGCATTCCGATCGAAGGTCTGCGCGCCTACCTCGATGAAAAGGTGCTCGGCTGATATAACGAACTCGGATGAACTCAACGGGAGACAACAGGACCATGAAAGGCGCAAAACAAATCCTGCTAGCGGGCTTCGCCGCCCTCTGCATGGTCCTGCCCGCGTGCCACACCCCGATCTCGGGAGAATCTTTTGCCCACTGGGCCCCGCTGGTCAGCTCTCCCGAACCGCTGAACACGGTTTCCTACACTGCCGAATACACGCAGGACGGCGCCCTGCCCTTTACATGCGAAGTCAAGCTCGGCACGGACGGACGCATCCGCCGCGATTACGTCTGGAAGGACGAAAAAGACACGGAAAAGAAAGTCTCCATCCTCATCAACGGCATGGAAGCGGTCAGATCGGAGGACGGAAAATCTGTCCCCGCAAATGATACCGACAAAGCAATGGCGGAACTGTACTCCCGGCTTATTCTGAATCCCGCCTCGGTCATCGTATCCGCGTTCGACATCGCACGCGGAGAAGATACAAGCACATCCCGTCCCGTTTATTTTTGGAGTCTGGAGCTTGCGGATGTTCCCGGCGCCAAGTCGCCGTCGCTGTTGCCGCCGGTGCCGTCGGGAGAATATATCGTGGCAACCGACGCGGAAACGGATCGCTGGCTCATCCTCCATGTCCAAAAGACCGACGATTCCGACACCGTTTTTTCCACCAGTTTCCAGGAATACAAAACGGAATCCGGCGTGACCTACCCCTCCCGCATCGTCAGCTCGACAGACGGCGGCGCGTCGGTCACCTGCACCATTCGCGACGTCAAGATCAACCCCGAACTCCCGGACGAGCTTTTCCGGCTCCCCGATACCAACGGATAATCAAACGCTTTTCAGCTTTAACAACAGGATATTCTTATGAAACTTCAGTCCATCCTCCTCCTGACCGGAATCGCCGCCGGTTTTCTGACAGTCTCCTGCAAGTCGACCGCGGATGAAGCCGAAGAGTTTTTCGGCAGGTCCGCCCCCGACAAAGCCAAGGCCGAGGCTCAGGATGCCGCGCTTGTCGATGACTACTACAACATGGTCAATGCCCACATCGATCGCAGGCTGAATGAATTCAACGAAAAAGAAGAAGCAAAGCTTCCCATCTTCTCATCGAAGGAGATCCAGGAGGATTTCCAGGATCTTTCCTTCATCAGGAATGCCCAGCAGATCAGCTTGCTTTCCATGGACTTCACCGCATCCGGCGAAACGAAGATCAAACTCATTTTCGACCGCGATTCCCGCTCCTTCACACGCATCATCGGGGACAAGACCGAGAAATACACGTTTGAGACGTTCACAAACGGCGTTCCTCCGACGATCCCCTACGATATCCATATCCTGTACGCGTTTGCCGCGGATTTCAACCGCATCGCGGAGACGATCTCGATCCGCGGCTATGAGAAGCTGGAAAAAGGCGAAAACCCGGCGATCGCCGACCTCGAAAACGAGGCGAACCTGGACGAAAAAGGAAAAAAGAAAAACAAGAATTTTGTCGAGGTTAAACCGAAAGTCACCTTCGAACCGATCGAATTCCGCGTCGACAACCGCTGGTGCAAGTGCTACGACGTCAAACTGAAGAAAACCTGCGCCCCTGCGGTCTCCATGGCGCTTTATGTCAGCAACGAGGAAAAGACCATCTCCCGCGCCGACATCATCTTCGACGACGACTCCAAGGTCGCATTCATCATGGATTGGCGTGAACAGCAGGACGGTATCGTCCTCCCGCGCGTGATCCGCCGCATCAACGGCAAGACCACCGACGTTTTCTTCCGGGATGATGCAAAGGTCATTCTCATCAGCGACCGCGCAGACGCGGAAGCGGATGCCGCCGCGGAAGCCCGCGAGGAAGAAATGCAGGAACTCGCGGAAAAGACTGCATTCCAGGAAGACGAAATGGTTGAATTCGACGCTTCCCGTACGGATGACGCTGAGGAAGAGGACTCCGCCGAAGACGAAGAGCCCGCTGTGGACGAAGAGCCCGCTGAAGAAGAGGAGCCCGCTGTGGACGAGGAGCCCGCTGAAGAAGAGGAGCCCGCTGTGGACGAAGAGCCCGCTGAAGACGAAGAGCTCGCTGAGGACAAAGAGCCCGCTGAAGACGAAGAGCCCGCTGGAGACGAAGAGCCCGAGGAGGACGAGGACTCTGAGGAAGAGGATGAAGAGGATCTCTTCGAAGACGAAGAAGATCTCGAAGAGGAATGATTCGATCCGAGGCGGCATAGACTCCGCTTCTTACGATCTGCCCGGGACGATCGTCCGGCATTTGCCGGGCGCATGGAATCCGGGCAGTTTTTTTATGTCGTTCCGCGCATTTCGCCTGATTTCCGGTTGATTTTTTCGCGGGAGGATGTATGTTATCATGTTTGACAAAACGATGGTCAATTCAACACACACGAACCGAAAGGAATGTAACGTGAAACTCATTGTCGACGCAAACAATCTCCAGGGGCGGATCAGCCGCCATGTCTACGGCCAGTTTTCCGAACACCTCGGACACTGCATCTACGACGGCCTGTACGTCGGGGAAAAATCGAAGATCCCGAACATCGACGGCGTCCGCAAGGACGTGATCGAAGTGCTCCGCCGGATCCGGATCCCGAATCTCCGCTGGCCCGGCGGCTGCTTTGCCGACTGCTACCACTGGCGCGACGGCATCGGGCCTCGTTCCAAGCGTCCGTGCATCGTGAATGACACCTGGGGCGGCGTCACCGAAGACAATTCCTTCGGTACGCATGAATTCCTCCGTTTCTGCGAGCTGATCGGCGCGGAACCGTACATCAACGGCAACGTCAGCAGCGGCACCGTGCAGGAGATGTCTCAGTGGATCGAGTACCTGAACGCCAAGGTCCAGGGACCGATGACCGAGCTCCGCCGCAAGAACGGCCGCAAGGAGCCGTGGGGCGTCAAATTCTGGGGCTTCGGCAACGAACCCTGGGGCGACGGCCACATGCGGCCCGAATACTACGCCGACCAGTTCCGCCGTTACACCACCTACGCCCGCGACTACGGCGACACCAAGCTCGTCCGCATTGCGGCGGGCGCCAACGGCGGCGACCTGAACTGGACGGAAGTCCTGATGCAGAGTGCCGGCCAGTGGCTCGATGCCGTCACCCTGCACTACTACACCGTGCCCGGCGTGTGGGAACACAAAGGATCCGCCACCAAGTTCGACGTGTCGGAATACTACACCACGCTCGAAAAGGCTAGCAACATCGAAAACATCATCAAAGCGCAGTCCGTCGTAATGGACAAGTACGATCCGGATGCCCGCGTCGGACTCTTCGTCGATGAATGGGGCACCTGGTTCGACGTCGAGGAAGGGACCAACCCCGGATTCCTCCATCAGCAGAACACCATGCGCGACGCCATGGTCGCCGCGCTTTCTCTGAACATCTTCCACCGCCACAACCGTCGCGTCCGCATGGCGAATATCGCCCAGCTCGTGAATGTGCTCCAGGCCATGATCCTGACCGAAGGCGAAAAGATGCTTGTCACCCCGACCTGCCATGTCTTCGACCTCTACAAGGTCCATCAGGACGCCGACCGCGTCGAGACCTTCGCGCAAGCCGCGCCGATCGAAGGCTGCAAGCTCCAGTCGATCACCCACACCGCGTCCGTCAAAGACGGTGTCCTGCACGTCAGCGCCGCCAATATTCATGCGGACAAGGCTCTCCCGGTCGAGCTGGAAGCCTGGGGATTCGATGCCGCTTCCGTCACAGGCGAGATCCTCGGCGACGGCGACATCCATGCGCTCAACACCTTCAAGAAGCCGAACGCAGTCAAGATCCGCAAGCTCGACCTCGTCGTCAGGAACGGCAAGGTCCTCTTCGAACTCCCGCCCTGCTCCGTCGCAACCGTTACTTTCAAGCCCGCTGCCAAGAATGCCCCGGCTAAGAAGGCTCCCGCAAAGAAGGCCGCGAAGAAGGCTTCCAAGTAATCATAGACAACAAGATACGCGAACCCCGGAAATCCTGCTATGAAACATTCTGCCAACGTCACTACGTCCGGTGCATCCCCTGTGATGCATCCGGCTCCGCTTCGCACGGGAGGATGCCGCATACGCCGTTTCTCCGGTCTCCGGCGGTTCGCGTCCGTCCTCTCCCTTGCCATCGTTTGTACGCTTTTCACGGCGTGCTACAGTGCGGTCGACTCTGCCGGAACGATACCACGTTCCGATGTCCGCGCGCCCCGCACGGCGCATCGGCTCCTGGTCACCAGCGATATGCTCTTCGAATTCGGAGAAAACACGCTGGAAAGGAAAACGGTCAACATCCCGAAGGGAGAATACGTTTTTGAGGGAGAGGACGACATCTTCCTGTATTTCCGCTCTCCGGAGGAAATGGAATACCGCGTCTATCACAAGGAAAACTATGCGGAAGGCGCATTCCAGCTGGGCGGGCTTGCACTGGCGCGCAAGGAACAATGGGATAAAGTCGAATATCCGGTCTGCACCTATATCGACGGGAAAGACCAGCATCAGAAACGCCTCACATGTCCCATCGGGACCGCCTTCCTCCTGCAAAAGCGCGGCACGGATTGGGAAAGCGATTTCGACGCGGATTAAGCGAAAATCGGCATCGCATTCCGCAATGGACCGAACTGAAAAATTCAGGGGATTCAGGAAGAACGGTTCGAGAAGAGAAAAAACATAATGAAAAGATGTTTTCCTGTCATTGCTCTTATTGTCTCGACACTGCTTCTGATTTTTACAGGATGCGGCAAACGCATCGATTATGCGCTCCCCGAGAGTCCGATCGAGTTTCACACCGGTTCTTTTGTGAATCCGGCCGATTCCGATGACACCTATCATTCTATCGAGTATAACGGAAGGACCTATATCGGATACGGTACGGTAAAAAACTCGATTGACGGGAACGATGTCGGCAAATGCCTGGGATATGTCGTCCAGGACGGCGTCCTCATGAAAGATGAGCGGGTTTTTCTTCTGAATGCCGATCCCGATGCAAACTATCTGGTCCAAATCTTTACCGATGGCTTTATGAACCAGCCGTTCTTTTTCAGGGCGCTTGATACGAAGGGGAAGAAAATCGGTACACCGCCGTACATCGAAAGTCTTGATTATACTTACTGGGAGTAACAGGTAAAATATCTTTTCTCCCCCCCCCCGTGTTCTCGCGGAGCAGAACACTACTACAACACAGAATGCTGTGGAAAAAATGGAGCGGGCGACCGGAATCGAACCGGCGTAGCCAGCTTGGGAAGCTGGAGCATAACCATTTTGCTACGCCCGCAAAAACGTGTATGTTATAAGATACTGCCGAAAGTCGAAATTTTCAAGCACGAAACCGGCCATTTTCCCAAAAAAATTGCGGAAAGGTCTTCCCTTTGTTTTTTTGGATTTTTGCAAAATAGATGATTTCCAAACATAGCCTTAAATCGCCCGGGAAGGCCGTTTCCGGCGATTTTCCGTTTTTTTTCTTGCGATTTTCCTCGCACACGCGCACACGCGCGCTTGAAAAAAACGCTTTTCCGTGGTATATTATAATATAAAATATCAACACAAAAACACCTTCTTTCCTGAAAGGCTTCCAGCATGTCCGACACTCCCCACAATGTATTCCCGATCAACATCGAAGACATCATGCACACCGCGTACCTGCAGTACTCGCTGAGCGTGAACGTCGGCCGCGCCATCCCGGACGTCCGCGACGGCATGAAACCCTGCAACCGCCGTATCCTCTACGCCATGGGCCAGCGCGGACTGACCAAGTCCCACAAGACCGTCAAATGCGCCAAGGTCGTCGGCGATGTGCTCGGCAGCTACCATCCCCACGGCGACGCGTCCGTCTACGACACGCTTGTCCGCATGGCGCAGGATTTCTCCATGCGCACGCCGCTCATCGAGGGTCAGGGCAACTTCGGCAGCATCGACGGCGACCCGCCGGCCGCCTACCGTTACACCGAGTGCCGCATGGAGCGCATCGCGGAGGAACTGCTCGCCGACATCGAGAAGGAAACGGTCAACATGATCCCGACCTTCGACGAAGAGACGAAGGAACCTGAAGTGCTCCCGGCGAAGTTCCCGAACGTGCTGGTGAACGGCAGCGTGGGCATCGGCGTCGGCATGGCCACGAATATCCCGACGCACAACCTCGGCGAAGTTGTGAACGCCACCATCCACCTGCTTGAGAACCCGACCGCCACGGTCCGCGACCTCATGCAGTACCTCCCCGGCCCAGACTTCCCCACCGGCGGCATCATCTGCGGCATCAACCCCGTCCGCGCCCTCTACGAGACCGGACACGCCGTGCTGAAGATCCGCGCGAAGACCAAGATCGTGGAGAAGAACGACCGCGAACAGATCATCGTGACCGAGATCCCGTACGCGCTGAACAAGGAACTCCTCGTGAAGAAGATCGCCGACGTCGTGAAGGAAAAGCGCATCACCGGCATCTCCGGCCTCCGCGACGAATCCAACAAGAAGATCGGCATCCGCATCGTCATCGACATCAAGCGCGGCGCCATGGCAAGCGTGGTCCTGAACCAGCTCTTCGCCACCACCCAGCTTGAATCCGCGTTCGGATGCAATATGCTCGTGGTCGACCACAACCGTCCGCGCGCAATGAACCTCGTCCAGATCCTCCAGGCGTTCATCGACCACCGCTTCGAGGTCGTGACCCGCCGCGCCGAATTCGAGCTCCGCAAGGCTCGCGAACGCGCCCACATCCTCGCCGGACTGCTCATCGCCGTCCGCAACATCGACGAAGTCGTGAAGATCATCCGCGAGTCCCGCGACCGCGAGTCCGCCGGAAAGGCCCTCATGGCGCGGTTCGAACTCGACGCAATCCAGGCCGCCGCGATCCTCAACATGCGCCTCCACCAGCTCACCAACCTGGCCGTCGACGACCTCGAAAACCAGTACAACGAACTGATGGCGCGCATCGCCGAGCTCGAAGAACTCCTCGGCAGCCGCGAAAAACGCCTCGAGCTCATCAAGACCGAGCTCGCCGCCATCCGCGACAAGTACGCCGACCCCAGACGCACCGAGATCACCTACGACGACGGCGACATCGATATCGCCGACCTCATCCCGCGTCACTCCTGCATCATCACCGTGTCCGACACCGGTTACATCAAGCGCGTCCCCGCCGACACCTACCGCACGCAGCATCGCGGCGGATCCGGCGTCATCGGCATGAGCACCAAGGAGGAAGACCACGTGGCACGCCTCTTCAGCGCCGACAGCCACGACATCATCTTCTTCATCACCAACCGCGGGTTCATGTACTGGCTGAACGTTTACGATATCCCGGAAGGCGCGCGCACCGGCAACGGCAAGGCCATCGTGAACCTCATCAAGTTCGAAAAGGACGAGCAGATCAGCGCCATGGTCACCGTCAACCGCGCGATGTTCGAACAGCCCGGCATGTCCCTCGTGATGGCCACGCGCAACGGCATCATCAAGAAGACCCCGCTCTCCGCGTTCAAAAACCTCCGCAAGGTCGCGCTCCGCGCCCTGGTGATCGAGGAAAATGACAATCTGATCGCCGCCGACCTCGCCGACGGCTCCAGCGAGATCATCCTCTCCACCGCGAAGGGCATGGCTTGCCGCTTCAGCGAGACCAAGGTCCGTCCCATGGGCCGCGCTGCACGCGGCGTCCACGGCCTGAAGTTCAAGATCGAAGGCGACTATGTGGTCAGCATGGAAGTCGTCGCGACCGGCCTGCCGCCCGTCATCGAAGCGCCCGCCGCCGATCTTGACGTCGACGCCGACAACGATGAGAACGTCGCCCCGATCAGCGATGCCGACGTCGATGCCGACGCCGCGGAAGAAGCCGCCGCGATCGACGGCGCCGAAGCTGTTGCGGAAGAAGCCGCCGAGGAAGGCGCGGAAGACGCTGGCGAGACGATCCCCGAAGACGCCTCCAAGCCGCAGCTCCTCGTCGTCACCAGCCGCGGCATGGGCAAGCGCAGCTACGTCGACTCCTACCGTCTCACCGGACGCGGCGCGATGGGCGTCCGCAACATCAAGCTCGGCGAAGGCGAGACCGTCGTGGCGGCCATCAAGGTCCACCCCGGCGAAGACATCATCCTCACGACACAGCGCGGCCAGGTGGTCCGCACCCGCGTCGACGAGATCCGCCTCGTCGGCCGCAACTCCATGGGCGTCCGCATCATCGCGCTCCGCAAGAACGACAGCATCATCGGCGTTTCCACCGTGATGCAGGTCGAAGAGGAAGAGCCGAAGGAGCCCGCCGAGAACACCGGCGTCTTCGCTGCCGCCGGCGAACCGCTCCCCGTCCGCGAGGATGCTGAGACTGAAACGGAAGAGGTTGTGGAAGAAACCGGCGGAGACGACGATTTCGACGACGCCCCGAAGAAACAGTCCGGGGAAGAGGACGACGATTACGTCGATCCCAACGACTTCGGCGGAGGCGACGATGGCGGTGTCCCGTTCTGACCGTTTCTTTGAAGACCTGAAACAAACGATGCGGCCGGGAACTCCCACCCGGCCGCGTCTTTTCGGGATCCTGAACCTTACCCCGGATTCCTTCAGCGACGGCGGCGCGCATACGGCATCGCCGGAAGCCGCCGCGGATTTCGCGGCACAGATGGTCGCCGACGGCGCGGACGCGCTCGACCTGGGGGCGGAGTCCACACGTCCCGGTTCGGGCGCGGTCCCGGCAGACGAAGAAATACGCCGTCTGCTCCCTGCCCTGAAGCTGATCCGCGCGCGGTTCCCCGATCTCTTCCTCAGCATCGACACGCGCAAGGCCGACGTCGCCGACGCCGCGCTGGCCGCCGGAGCCGACTGCATCAACGACGTGAGCGGGCTCCAGTTCGATCCTGGCATGGCGGCCGTGGTCGCGAAACATCGAGCCTCCCTCATCATCATGCATATGCGCGGCACGCCGGAGACCATGCAGGCCCCGGAAAACCTCGTCTACAACGATCTGATCGCCGATGTCTCGGCGTTCCTGCTGGATGCGGGGGGAAAGGCCGTTCGTGCCGGCGTCAATCCGGCCCGCATCATGCTCGACCCGGGCGTCGGTTTCTCCAAGACCGACGAACAGAACATGGCGCTGATCCATCGTGCCGCCGAATTCAAGAAGCTTGGGTTCCCGCTCTTCTACGGCATTTCACGCAAAGGCTTCATCGGGCGCATGTACGGCATCCCCTGCCCCGCTGACCGTGACGAGGCCACGGCGCAGCTCCAGCTCGAGCTCTGCCGTGCCGGAGTCGAAGTCCTGCGAGTCCACAATGTCGCCGTCACGCTCCAGGCCATAGATGCCGCCGGGTTCTGACCTCCTTTTTTTCCCTCTCCCTATTCAAGAAAGATGGTTTTATCACCACCGTTTTCGGTCGTGGGATGATCGTGCCTTGTTTTTTCAGCAGGTCTGGCCCACTAAAAAAGCGCCGAAAAAAAGCACCCCGGCTTTTGAGGACCGGAGTGCTCGGGAATCTTGTTCGACATCCGGCCGGAGTTTCGAAGCGTCCGGCCGGAAATCGGTATCGAAACCGGAAGATTACTTCTTCGCGGGCTTCAGATACTTGTCGAGGAATTCGATGACGCGCTTGGAGTTCTTCTCGTCGAAGAAGCGGCCATCTTCATGCGCGGCGCCTTCGAAGGATTCGAAGATCGCCTTGTCATCGCCGACGTATTTGGCAACGGTGTCGCGGAATTCCTTGGAGGATCCGATCGGAACGACGTTGTCGGCGGTGCCATGCTGGATCAGGAAGGCCGGAGCGGTCTTCTTATCAAGCGTGTGGGCATACATGCCCGGATCGGCGCGCTGTGCCGGAGCGGGATCGGTGTTGCGGATGCTGGCAATGCCGACGCCGACGTAGTTGCTGTACGGTCCGCCATCAGCGTCGTGACGGCCCATCATGGAGCCGGCGCCTTCCGCGGCCTGCTGGTCCATGGTGAGGACGTTCATCGGGCCAAAGAGGTCGACGACGGCCTGGACGGAGGAGGAGTATTCGGCATTGTCGCCGATATCGCCCATCATGAGGCCCTTCAGGTTGCTGGTGGTGCCGAGGAAGCCGGCCATGTGTCCGCCGGAGGAGTCGCCGATAGTGCCGATGTGGTCGGCGTCAAGGTTGAGTTCCTTCGCGTGGGCGCGGATCCAGCGGACGGCGGCCTTGGCGTCATTCATCGGACGCGGGAAGGCGGCTTCGCTGGAGAGACGATAGTTCAGGGAGAAGACGGCATAGCCGGCCTTCACCAGGCGATCGAAGAACCCGGCATTGCAGCCGCGGGCGCTGCCGCCCATCCAGGCGCCGCCGTGGATGTAGAGGATGGCCGGAGCCTTTTCGCCCGGCTTGATCTCGGGAAGATAGCCGTCCATGTACTGGGAGCTGGAGCCATCGGCCGCGAACTTGATGTCAGCCATCTGCTTGACGCCGATCGGCTGGCCGTTATTGGTCATAACGCCGCCGCCACCGCCGCCGAAGCCGCCCATCATGCCGAACATGCCCATGCCGCCGCCACCGGTCTTCTTCGGGGGCTCGATGTCCTTCCATTCCTTCTTGGCTTCATCCCAAAGGGAGCAGATCGGGCACTTTTTGTCAGCGGTGCAGAGGTCGACCTTCACATAGGTCGGACCGTCGGCGTTGTATCCCTTCGGAAGCTGGCTGCCTTTGTCCGGCTTGGCTTCCTGTTGCTGGCCGCCGGGAGCTCCGCCCATGCCGGGGAAGCCGCCCATGCCGCCCATGCCGCCGAAGCCGCCCATCATCGGGAAGCCGCCCATGCCGCCGGCAGGTGCGCCGCCTTCGCCGCCGCCCATCGGAGGCATACCGCCGCCGGGGAAGCCGCCCATGCCGCCCATACCGCCGAACATGGCGCCGAAGTCAGGCATACCGCCTTCACCGCCGCCCATCGGAGGCATGCCGCCCATGCCGCCCATGCCGCCGAACATGGCGCCGAAATCGGGCATGCCGCCCTGACCGCCGCCAAAACCGCCGGCAGGCATCTGGAAGCCGCCGCCCATGGGCATACCGCCGCCCATACCGCCGCCGAAGCCGCCCATCGCGGGCGCGCCGCCGGGAGCAGCACCAGGAGCGCCAGCCGGAGCCGCGCCGCCGGCCGGAGCCTGGGCGGAGAGCACGGAGGCGAGGAGCAGGGTTCCGGCGATGAACGAGCCGGAAGCCAGCATCTTGTTGAATGTGTGTTTCATACGAATCTCCTTTATGATTGTTGGTTAGGATAGATTGTGTGATGTGTTGCGGGACGAGTTTACTTGCTTTCAGGTTATTTAACGTTCCCGAAGCAAGGGATATTGTATGTTTTTGTCAAAAAAAAAGACTATTTTAATTTAATCTCGAAAAAAACGGGAAGCGGATGAACCGCTTCCCTGAGATCAAACAACGGAATCAGCGTCCGCCAGCGGGAGCCGCACCGGCACCGGGAGCACCGGCGGGTCTGGCACCGGCACCGGGAGCGCCTGCACCGGCAGGTCTGCCGGCACCGCCGCCGAAGCCGCCCATGCCGCCGCCGAAGCCGCCCATGCCGCCGCCGAAGCCGCCCATGCCGCCGCCGAAGCCGCCCATGCCGCCGCCCTGACCAGCGCCAGCCGCGGGAGCCGGATCCGGCTTGGGCTGCGGAGGAACCGTGCCGCCGAAGGAGTCGAACAGCGGGTCTTTGTTAGCCGGGAGTTCGAACGCGGAAGTCGTGAGGCAGGTGAGGTCGGTTTCCGACTTGATGCCGTAGACTTTCTCGTTGAAGTAGTCGATCATGTAGTTCATGTCTTCAGCCGTGACAGCGTGGCCGGACTTGTGGATGTTCGCCACGATGTGGTCGCCGAGGCCGAGCTTCTCATAGGAAGCCTTCGCAGCGCGGAAGGTAAGCCACATGGCCGGGGCGTTCACCCAGTCTTCACCCGTGCAAGAGCCGATGATGAAGAGGTAACGGTTCGGATCGGCGCAGAGCATGGCGAGCATGTGCTGGTCGACAGGCAGAGTCTTCGGATCCTTGAAGCACATGAACTTGTTGTTGAACCAGCCCTGTTCGCCGGTGGCCTGGAGGCTGTCAAGAGGTTCGTTCCGGCCGTACTTGTATTCCTTGGAATCGTTCTTGCTGGAGAAGTCGTAGGTCTTGCCTTCGGAGACGTAGCGGTACATCGCGACGCCGCCCGCGCCGGAGCAGGACGGAGCGCACATCTTGATGCGGGGCTCGAACGCGCCGCAGACCATGGCGGCCTTGCCGTAACGGGAGACGCCGGTCACGATGGTGTTCTTCGGATTGATGTTAAGTTCTTTTCCGGCACCCTTTTCGAGGGCGTCGATGATACGGGAGATGCCCCAGCTCCAGGCGAGCAGTTCGCCAGTCTGTTCCTTCCAGCTCTCGCCGTAGGGATACAGATCGTAGAAGAGGCCGGTGTGACGGTTGTTGTCAGCGGCGATGTTGGTGACGCCGCCCATGAAACCGCCGCCACCGCCGAACGTCATGGAAGCATAGCCGCGGGAGGCCGCGACGGCTTCCTGCGCGCCGTGCATGCCGAGGACGACAGGCCAGCCGCCTTCCGGCATCTTGACGGTGTCGCTGGCGGTCGGGAGCGTGATATTGACGTCGAACGTGCCGGACTTGCCGGTGCTCTTGCGGGTGACGGTCACGGTCATGGACTTGCGGCCGTTGTCGCCTTCGTTCATTTTGTAGGTGACGTCGACTTCGGAGCCGTCGTGCCACACGCCATACATGTAGTATTCATAGAGTTTCTTGATCTCGTCGGCACGCTTGGACCAGTTGTCCTTCGTCACGTCGGTGCCGTCACGGAACTTCATGATCTCCGGATACTTGTCGGATGCCTTCAGATCCTTGACCATCGGGAAGCCGCTGTCGTCGGCCTTTTCAGCTTCTTCGCTGCGGATGCCGCCGGGGAGCGTGGCCATGTCAACGGCCGGAGCCTGGTTACCACCAGCGCCGCCCATGCCGCCGCCGAAGCCGCCCATGCCGCCGAAGCCACCCATGCCACCCATGCCGCCGCCGAAGCCGCCCATGCCACCCATGCCGCCGCCGAAGCCGCCCATGCCGCCGGCAGGAGCACCACCGGCACCGCCAGCGGGTCTCTGTCCGCCTGCGCCGGCACCGCCAGCGGGAGCACCGCCGCCGAAGCCGCCCATGCCGCCGCCGAAGCCGCCCATGCCGCCGCCGAAGCCGCCCATGCCGCCGCCGAAGCCGCCCATGCCGCCGCCGAAGCCGCCCATGCCGCCCATGGCGGGTGCACCGCCGGGAGCAGCACCGCCGGGAGCGGCGCCACCGGCCGGAGCCTGTGCCGAAAGTGAAGTTGCGAGGAAGAGCGCCCCTGCGAGAACTGAGCAGGAGACGACTGCCGATTGGACATAACGTTTCATAAAAACTCCATTATGTTTGGGGGTTGATAAATGAGGAGAGGTTGACTGTTATTTTGATGAACGCAAACGCACTTTTGAGCTGATTTCAACAGCAAAAAGTGCATTTCACCGATAGTATACCACCCTTTTGAGGAAAAGTCAAGGTTAATTCACGTAAAAAAATCGGTAATATTGATTATTCTCTAAAAAGAAGAGATATTAATTCTTTTTTTGGAAGTTCGGATTATTTAGTAAAGTCCAATATTCAATCGTCCGCACGGTATGCTGCCCGAAACAAAACAGCGGTCTTTTCGAACTTTTTTCATTCCCGTGCTTGCATCATGCGCGCATACGTGATATATTAGGAGGTAAGTTTGTTTTCAACCCCAACCAACGGAACGGAATCGCAATGGAAACACGAGTGGCAGTACTGGCGATCCTCGCGGAAAGTTTCGAATCCGCGGAGCAGATCAATACGCTCCTGCACGATTCCGGTCCGTACATCGTGGGCCGCATGGGCCTGCCCTACCGCGAAAGGAACGTAAACGTCATCAGCATCGTGATCGATGCTCCGCCGGACAAGATCAACGCTCTGGCCGGAAAACTCGGACGCATCGAAGGAGTCACGGCGAAAGCCGTATACTCCAACGTCATAACAACTCACTGAGTCCGCGCCCGGCAAAAACCGGAACCGGATTCATCCGATCAGATCAAGCATACACCCCTGACGCCGAAAAGTTCTTTGAGGCGGAAGACCGGAAGTGCGGCATCAGACCGGACTGCGGGAACCGCTTCGGCGGACGCGCACTCCATCCGATCAAGCATTCACAGCCGGATCCTTTACCAGGGGATCGCGGCTGTTTCTTTTTCCGGGCACGGACGGAGGAACGGCGGCGGAAACCGCAGGAAGAAACCGCGTCATGAACGCACGGAAACGACAGAACGAAGAACGGATCGACCGTCTGAACACGGAGAAGCGCCTCGCCCACGAGGAATGGACGTCGCTGCTCTCCACGTGGGACGACTCCGTCCGGGAATATGCCGCCGGAATCGCCCGCGGGCTCGCGACAGCGCGTTTCGGGCACATTGTCTTTGTGCGCGGCATCGTGGAATTCTCCAACGTCTGCCGCAATGACTGCCTGTACTGCGGCATCCGCAAGTCCAATCTGAAGTGCGAGCGGTACCGCCTGACCGAGGCGGAAATCGTCGACTGCTGCGACGCCGGGTATTTGTACGGATTCCGCACGTTCGTACTGCAGAGCGGGGAGGACGCATCCTGGCCGCCGCAACGCCTCGCAGCGCTGGTCCGCACGCTCAAAACGAACCACCCTGACTGTGCCGTGACGCTCTCCGTCGGCGAGCTGGAACGTGCGGAATATCAGATGCTGTTCGACGCGGGCGCGGACCGCTATCTCCTGCGGCACGAGACCGCCGATCCGGCGCATTACGCGAAACTCCACATGCCGAACCAGAGCTGGGAATGCCGCATGCAGTGTCTGCGCGACCTGAAGGAGATCGGATTCCAGACCGGATGCGGCTTCATGGTCGGTTCACCGTACCAGACGCCCGACACGCTCGCGAAGGACATGGAGTTCATCACGGAGTTCCGTCCCGCCATGATCGGCATCGGCCCCTTCATCCCGCACTGCGACACGCCGTTCAAAAACGAGCCCGCGGGCAGTGTGCCGCTGACGCTCTTCCTGCTGAGCCTGTGCCGCATCCTGCTCCCGGACGTGCTGCTGCCCGCCACGACCGCGCTCGGCACCATGGACCCGGTCGGACGCGAAAAAGGCATCCTCGCCGGAGCGAACGTCATCATGCCGAACCTGTCGCCGGAACAGGTCCGCGCCAAATACATGCTTTACAACAACAAAACCGCGGTCGACGTGGACACGCACGTCACGACATCCGATCTGCAGGCGCGCCTGCGGCGGATCGGCTACTCGGTCAAGGTCACCCGCGGGGATTACGGAGAAACGTCATGCTGAAACTCGCATTCTACGGAAAAGGCGGCATCGGGAAATCCACGACCGTTTCGAACCTCGCCTCCGCGTTCGCCGCGAACGGCCTCAAGGTCATGCAGATCGGCTGCGACCCGAAGGCCGACTCCACTGCGTCCCTGCACGGCGGCGCACGCATCCGTTCCATCCTCGACCTCGTCCGCGAACGCAACAACGATTTCACGCTCGACGAAATGGTCCGCGAGGGCGACGGCGGCGTGATCTGCATGGAGGCGGGCGGCCCGACCCCCGGGCTCGGCTGCGCCGGACGCGGCATCATCACTGCGCTGGAGAAGCTTCAGGAGAAGGGCGCGTACGACGTGTACAAGCCCGACGTGGTGCTGTACGATGTGCTGGGCGACGTGGTGTGCGGCGGATTCTCCATGCCGATGCGTAAAGGCTACGCAGACTGCGTGTTCATCCTGACCTCCGGCGAGACCATGTCGATCTACGCCGCCGCGAACATCGCGATGGCGGTGAAGAATTTCAGGGGGCGCGGCTACGCTTCGCTCGGTGGATTCGTGCTGAACCGCAGAAACGCGCCGGACGAGGACGCGAAGGCCGCGAAACTGGCGGCGGATTTCGACAGCACCATAGTCGGCGCGCTCGACTGGAGCGAGACCGTCCAGCAGGCGGAACAGCTCGGGAAGACCGTCGTGCACGCGTTCCCGGAGAGCCCGATGGCCGCGCAGTACCGCACACTCGCCGATGCCGTGTTCGCCGCTGCCCGGAAAGGAGACGCCCCATGCTGAAACGATTGAACGGCGAAGACGATATGACCGGGGCGGAAGTCGCGATCCACGACGCCTCGTTCCCCGTGCCGTTCGTCTCCGGCCTGGAATACAACGCTCCCGCCCGCGGGCCGTGGAACATCGTCCACACGGGCATGCTGGTCCCTGAATCGCACCAGGTGTTCGCCTGCGCGCAGGGCTGCCTCCGCGGCGTAATCCTGACCGCCGCCGAAATGATCGCCATGGACCGCATGTCATGGATCTCCGTGGACCAGAACGACCTGTTCGACGGCTCGCTGGAGCGCAATATCGTGGACGGCACGGCGGAGATCATCCGCAAGCTGCCGAAGAAACCGCGCGCGGTCCTGCTCTTCATCAGCTGCGTTCATCTTTTCGCCGGATGCGATTTTGAGGCCATGCTGGACGAACTCTGCGCGATGTTCCCGGACATCGACTTCATCGACTGCTACATGAATCCGACCATGCGGAAAAGCGGCCTCACGCCCGACCAGCTCATGCGCCGCCAGCTCTATGCGCCGTTCCAGCCCTGCCCCGCCGACAAAAAGACTGTGAACTTTATCGGAAACGACCGTCCGACCGACGAAACGAGCGAGCTCATCCAGCTCATCAAAAACGCCGGATGGGAGCTCCGCGACATCACACTGTGCAGGAATTACGATGAATATATGCGTATGGCGAAAAGCGAGCTGGAGATCACCTACCTGCCGACCGCGAAGGCGTCCGGTGACGCGCTCGAAAAACGCCTCGGGCGCAAACATCTTTATCTGCCACTCTCCTACAATTTCGACGAGATCGAACGCAACTTGAACCTTCTCGCCGACGCGCTCGGCGTCGCCGCGCCCGACTGGACCGAAGCGAAACGAAACGCCGTCCGCGCGCTCGAACAGGCGAAAGCCGCCATCGGCGACACTCCGGTCGAGATCGACTACACCGCCACGCCGCGCCCCGTCGGGCTCGCCCTGCTCCTCGCCGAACAGGGCTTCCGCGTGACGCGCATCTACACTGACGCCATGATCGAGGAGGAACGCCCCGCGTTCGAACGTCTCCGCGCGCTCGTGCCGGATCTGATGCTGACCGCCACAGTCCACACGAAAATGCGGTTTGCGGGCAAGGGCATCCACGAACGCGGCGATGTGCTGGCGATCGGGCAGAAAGCCGCGTATTTCAGCGGCACGAAGCATTTCGTGAACATCGTTTCCGGCGGCGGCATGTACGGATTCGACGGCATCGCACGTCTCGCCCAGCGCATGATCGAAGCCGCCGCGCACGAACAGGACACAGAGGTCGTGATCCAGCACAAGGGCCTCGGATGCAGGAGCTGCTTATGAAACAGACCGCCAGAATCATCTCCATCCACGCGGCCGACACCTCCGGCGTGTGCTCCATGCTGTACGAACTCGGCGGCATGGTCGTCGTCCATGACGCTTCCGGCTGCAATTCCACCTACACCACGCACGACGAGCCGCGCTGGTACCGTCAGGACAGCATGATCTACATCTCCGCCCTCACGGAGGCCGACGCGATCCTCGGCAACGACGAAAAACTCATCAGCGATGTCGCGTCCGCAGCGAAGGACCTGTCGCCGCGCTTTATCGCGCTCTGCGGCGCTCCCGTCCCGCTCCTTGCCGGGACCGATTTCCCCGCCATCGCCGCCGAGGTCGAATCCCGCACCGGCATCCCGGCGTTCGGGCTCCACACCAGCGGCATGCACTCCTATCTGACCGGAGCCGCCGAGGCACTGGAAGCTGTCGTGTCGCGGTTCTGCACCGACAAACTCCCCCGTACGAACACGCCCTCCGCGAACATCATCGGCGCTACGCCGCTTGATTTCTCCATCAACGGCACGGTCGAATCCATGATCGAATGGCTGAACAAAGCCGGATTCGGGCTCGTCTCCTGCATGGCGATGGGCAACACGCTCGATGATATCCGCCGCGCGTCCGCCGCGCATGTGAACCTCGTCGTCTCCTCCTGCGGGATCGCGACAGCCGAACTCCTCCGCGAACGTTTCGGCACGCCGTGGGTCGCGGGCGTCCCGATTGGAACAAGTTTCTCCAACAAGCTTGTGTCCGCATTGAAGAATGCAGCGGAATCTGGCGAATGCACCCTGCCCTGCGCTGCGCGCGACGTCTCGACGCCCGGTAAAAAGCTCGTCATCCCCGGCGAAACGGTCTTCTCCGGTTCGCTGGCAGCCGCGATCGAATCCGAACTCGGCGCACCCTGCCGCGTGCTGTGTCCGCTGGAGGCGGAGGATCGTCTGTTCGCGCCCGGCGACATCCGCATCTTCGACGAGGCCGCCGCGGCGGAAGCGTTCGCCGCATCTTCCGGCGTAATCGCCGACCCGATGTACGCGCCCGTCTGCCCGCCGGATGTTCCGTTCCACCGGCTCCCGCACGAGGCGTTCTCCGGCAGATGCTACCGCAAAGAATCCCTGAACCTGATCGACCGTCCCCTTCCCTGGAGGTTTTAATATGCTGAAACTCGCGATCTACGGCAAAGGCGGCATCGGCAAATCGACCGTGACATCCAACCTCGCGGCGGCGTTCGCGCGCCTCGGACGCAAGGTCATCCAGATCGGCTGCGACCCGAAGGCCGACTCCACCATCAATCTGCTCGGCGGCGACCCCGTGATCCCCGTCATGAACTTCCTGCGCGAACACGACCGCGAACCGGAACGCATCGAGGAGATCGCGAAGACCGGGTTCGGCGGCGTTCTGTGCATCGAGACCGGCGGCCCGACTCCCGGCCTCGGCTGTGCCGGACGCGGCATCATCACCACGTTCAGCCTGCTCGCCGACCTGCGTCTTTTTGAGATATACAAGCCCGACGTGGTGTTGTACGACGTGCTGGGCGACGTGGTGTGCGGGGGATTCGCCGCCCCGATACGCGAAGGGTACGCTTCGCAGGTCCTGATCGTGACCTCCGGCGAGAAAATGGCGCTCTACGCGGCGAACAACATCAATAGCGCCGTGCACAATTTCGAGGATCGCGGCTATGCGAGCGTCCGCGGCATCGTGCTGAACCGCCGGAGCGTCGACCGAGAGGAAGAGAAAGTACGCGCTTTCGCCGATGCGAACGGCCTCCCCATCGTGGCGGACATCCCGCGCAGCGACGACATCATCCGCTACGAGGATATGGGAAAGACCGTCGTCGAGGGCGATCCCGAGCTCGACGTGAGTAAACGATTCCTCGCGCTCGCGCAACTCCTTCTCGATGAGGAGAATGCTTCAGAATGAATCACGCGTACTCCATCACAGCGGCCGAACTCGCGGCACGGGGCAAGGACGACATCCCGCCCGAACTCCTGTCCTCCGCCCATCTCATCTACAGCTCCCCGGCCACGCTGGCATTCAACTCGCCCGGCGCACAGGGATTCGGCGTGAAGCGCGCCGGTCTCGCCGTGCCCGGGTCCGTCATGCTGCTGGTTGCCCCGGCGTGCTGCGGACGAAACACCTCTGCGCTCGGTTGCGAAGCGTCCCTCGCCGAACGCTTCTTCTACCTCATGCAGGACGACACGGACATCGTGACCGGGCGTCATCTGGCGCGCATCCCGGAGGCGGTGAAGGAAGTCTGCGATTCCTGCACGACGCGTCCCTCCGCAGTCATGATCTGCATCACATGCGTGGACGCCCTGCTCGGCACGGATATGGAACGCGTCTGCCGGAAGGCGTCGGACTACGCCGGAGTGCCGGTCGTCCCGTGCTACATGTACGCGCTGACCCGCGAAGGCCGCCTGCCGCCGATGGTCTCTGTCCGGCGTTCGGTCTACTCACTGCTTCAGCCGCGCGAAAAAGTCCCGACCTCGGTCAACATCCTCGGGTTCTTCTCGCCCCTGCGCGACGACACCGAGCTGTACACGCTCCTGAAGGCAGCCGGAGTCCGCGCGATCCGCGAAATCTCCCGCTGTGCCACGTTCGAAGAATACCAGGCGATGGCGGAGGCTAACTTCAATCTCGTGCTCAATCAGGAGGCACGCCACGCCGCCACCGATCTGCAGAAACGCCTCGGCATCCCGTCAATCGAGCTCGCCCGGCTCTATCAGACGGACAAGATCGCGAACCAGTACCGGCTGCTCGGACAGGCCGTTGGCGCGGAGTTCGACGATTCCGCGTACCGCGACAACGCGGAAAAAGCGATCAAGGACTTCCGCGAAAGATTCGGATACCGCACGTTCGCCGTGGGCGAATGGCTGAACGCTGATCCATTCGAACTTTCGTTGTCTCTCATCCGCAACGGGTTCGCCGTCTCCGAGATCTTCGGCACGGTCGGCGGTTCCAACTTCGTCTATGTGAAGAAGATCGCCGCGCTCAGCCCAAACACGAAGATCTACTCCAATCTCTCTCCGTCCATGATGTTCTACGACGGTGCGGATGCGCAGTGCGACACGGTCATCGGACGCGACGCGATGTATTATCATCCGGCGCAGCCCGGTGTGCCGTGGAACGAGGAGCAGCAGCCCTTCGGCTACGCCGGTGTCGCCGCACTCTTCGACGCGCTCGGCAAAGCGCTTTCGGGGAAGGAGGTTTCCGCACGATGAAAAGCCTTCTGAAACACCTTTCGCCGTTCGCGCCCGACCAGTCCGGGGCCGTTTCCGCGCTCTTCGACTTCGGCGGGCTCATCGTGATCTGCGATGCCGGCGGCTGCACGGGGAACATTTGCGGATTCGACGAGCCGCGCTGGTTCATCCGCAAAAGCGCCATCTTCAGCGCCGGGCTCCGCGATATGGACGCCATCCTCGGCCGCGACGATAAACTCGTTGCCAAGCTCCAGTCCGCCATGGACGGTTCCGGCCTCAAGTTCTCCGCCATCATCGGCACCCCCGTCCCCGCGATCATAGCGACCGATTTCAAGGCGCTGAAACGCATGGCGGAGAAACGCACCGGACTGCCCGCGATCACGGTCCCGACGACCGGGACACGCCACTATGACCGGGGAGCGTCCGACGCCTGGCTGGAGCTCTTCAAGACCTTTGCAACGGAAAAACTTGTCATTGATCCCGGCACGGTCGGCGTCCTCGGTGCGTCGCCACTGGATTTCCCGACGCTCGACGCGGGAGATTTGATTTCAAACGAGCTCAAAAAAGACGGTTGGAAGACCGTGAAATGCTACGGTATGGGCGCAGGGCTCGACGACGTAAAAAAAGCCTCTGTCGCCTCGAAAAACATCGTCGTTTCGCCTGCCGGACTCGCCGTCGCGATGTACTTGCAAAAGACGTTCGGCACGCCCTATGAGGTACAGTGTCCGTGGCTGCCGCCGCAGGTGCTCGCCACCCTGCCCGCGCTCGCCGGAAAAAAGACGCTTGTCATCCATCAGCAGTTCGCCGCAAACGCCGTTCGCGATGAGATCCTGAAACTCGATCCTGCCTCGCTGGTCACGGTTGCATCCTGGTTTATGATGGAACCGGAATTCATGCGCGAAAACGATTTCCATATCGAAAGCGAAGAGGCGTTCATCGAGGCGGTCGCGAACGGCGGCTATGATGCCATCGTCTGCGACAGCCGTCTGCGCTTCGCCCTGCCCCGGACGCAGGATTTCAACATCATCGACTTCCCGCATTTCGCCGTCTCCGGACGGCTGCTCGACGAGGTGAAATAACATGAATCCCACGGGCGTTTCCACCACGGTCTTCCGCATCTACGGCGTCGTCCAGGGCGTCGGGTTCCGACCGTTCGTCAGCCGGATCGCCGTCCGCGCCGGGCTGACCGGCAGCGTCGCGAACAAAGGTTCGTATGTGGAAGTCCACGCGCAGGGCGACGAGGAAGCACTGAAAGATTTCCGTCTCGCGCTCGAACACGAAGCCCCGCCGCGTTCCGCGATCCTGAAGATCATTTCGCGCACCTGCATGGAACCTCCGTATCCGACGTTCGAGATCATCGAGAGCGAACACGAGACCGGGGACATCTTCGTTTCGCCGGACATCGCCACGTGCGACCTCTGCAAACAGGAGCTGTTCGACCCGTCGAACCGCCGTTATCTTCACCCCTTTATCAACTGCACCGCGTGCGGCCCGCGCCTGACCATCCTCGATGCCATGCCGTACGATCGCGAACGCACCAGCATGGGCGAGTTCCCGATGTGCCCGGCGTGCGCATCCGAATACACCTCGCCGGAGTCCCGCCGCTACGACGCCCAGCCGGTCTGCTGCCACGACTGTGGCCCGGAAGTCTACCTTATCGGACGCCCCGAACGCGGCGCGGAAGCCATCACCGCCGCCCGCCGCGCGATTCTCGAGGGCAGGATCGTCGCGATCAAGGGCATCGGCGGGTTTCATCTGTGCCACAACGCCCGCGACGCAGCTGCCGTGGCGCGTCTGCGCGAACTCAAGCACCGTCCCATGAAGCCGTTTGCGGTGATGATGGATACTCTTGAGACAGTCCGCCGCGAATGCGAGGTCCTGCCCGGTCAGGAGGAAATACTTGACGGCCACCAGAAGCCGATCATCCTACTTCGAAAACGCCCCGAAAGCACGCTCCCCGACGTCCTCGCGCCCGGCAACCCGACGCTCGGCGTGATGCTGCCGTACGCGCCTGTTCAGATGCTTCTGTTCCATTTCGACGACGGCCTGACCATGCCCGACTGCCTCGTTATGACCAGCGGCAACGTGTCCGGCGCGCCAATCTGCCGCAGCGACGAGGATGCGCTCGCCGAAATCGCAGGCTTCTGCGATGTCATTTTATCTCACAACCGGAGAATCCGTCTCCGCGCGGACGATTCGGTCATGGACTGGCTGGACGGACGTCCGTACATGATCCGCCGGTCGCGCGGTTACGCGCCTCTGCCGTTCTTCGTTTCCGGCGACTTCCGCGGACAGGTGCTCGGCATCGGCGGCGAGCTAAAAAACACATTCTGCCTCGCCAACGGCGGCCTGTTCTACCCCTCGCCCTACATCGGAGACATGGAGGACCTGCGGACCGTCCGCGCCCTGCGGGAATCGGTCGCGCGCATGGCCGAACTGCTCGAAATGAAGCCGCAAGTCGTCTGCTGCGACCTGCACCCGAAATACAATTCCTCCGCCGTCGCGGGCGAGCTCGGCATCCCCGTCCTGAAAATCCAGCACCACTACGCGCACGTGCTCTCCTGTATGGTCGAAAACGACTGTACGGACGAGGTCATCGGCGTGTCGTTCGACGGCACCGGATACGGCACGGACGGCACGATCTGGGGCGGAGAATTCCTCGTTTCATCGCCGGCAGGCTTCACCCGCGCCGGACACATCAAACCGTTTTTGCAGGCGGGCGGCGACGCCTCCGCGCGCGAAGGCTGGCGCATCGCCGTTTCGATGATCGCCGGACTGTTTTCAGCGGACGAAGCGGAAAACATCGTCGCTTCTCTTGAACTCTGCGCCCCAGGCGTCTACAAGTTCCAGAAGAACATGCTGGACAAGAAACTGAACTGCGTGGTCTCGACCAGCGCGGGACGTCTTTTCGACGCCGTCAGCGCAATCCTCGGCATCCGCAAATCCTCCACGTTCGAGGGCGAAGCGTCCATGGCGCTCCAGTTCGCCGCGGAAGCATGGAACGAGGCACATCCAGGACAGGAAGAAAACGTCCCGCCCTACCCCGATTTCGACCGTGACGCCTCTGGCGCGATCGTCCTTCCGACGGATTCGCTCGTGAAAGACATTGTCCGCGCAAAGCTCGACGGCGCGGACTCCGGCATGCTCGCCGCCCGGTTCCACGCGGCGCTCGCCAATATGATCGCGAAGACGTGCGAAGCCATCCGCACGGACACTGGGCTGAACACCTGCGCATTGACCGGAGGCGTCTTCCAGAACCGCCTGCTCACGACGCTCTGCGCCGGACTGCTGCGTACCGCCGGATTCCGCGTGCTGCTGCACGGCATGATCCCGCCCAACGACGGCGGCATCGGCGCGGGACAGGCGCTTGCCGCCATGTACTACCTGAATAACACGAACGGTACCCCAATCAATCATTCATCCATATCACTTTCATCCATACCAGAAGAAGGAGACGGCTTATGTGTGTAGGTCTTTCAGCCAGAGTTGTCAGCATCGAGGACGGCACCGCCCTCATCGACGCGTCCGGCGCGAAACGCAAGGTTTCGGCGGACCTCATCGACGATCTGGAGCCCGGCGACTACGTCATGGTCCACGCCGGCGTCGCCATCGCAAAAATCACGGATACGGACGCGGACGAATCCCGCAAGATCATGGAGTCGCTCGATGGAATCGGCTAAGCGGATCATCGAATCCTACAACGGGCGCAAGCTCCGCGTCATGGAGGTCTGCGGCACCCACACCCACGAGATCTTCCGACTCGGCATCCGGCGCATCCTGCCGCCGCAGATCGAACTCATCTCCGGCCCCGGGTGCCCCGTCTGCGTGACGCCCGCCGGATACATCGACGAGGCTGTGATGCTCGCGCTCGAACACGGCGCGGTCATCTGCACGTTCGGCGACCTGATCCGCGTGCCCGGCTCGGAAATGAGCCTCGCCGGGGCGCGGTCCAAAGGCGCGGCGGTAAAGACCGTCTACTCCCCGCTTGATGCGGTCGATTTCGCCCGGGAGAACCCGGACAAGCAGGTCGTGTTCCTGGCGGTAGGGTTCGAAACGACGGTCCCCGCCGCGTGTCTGGCGGTGAGGAAGGCCGCCACCGAAGGACTCGCGAACTTCTCGATCCTCGGAGCGAACAAGACCATGCCGAACGCCTACAAGGCGCTGAAAGGCAGCGCGGACGCGTTTCTCTACCCCGGCCATGTGAACGCCATCACCGGGACCACCGTCTGCGAAGACCTCGTAAAGCTCGGCGTCTCCGGCGTCGTCGCGGGATTCACGGCCGACGAGATCCTCACCGCGCTCGCGGTCATCGTACGGCTGTCCGCCTCCGGCGAGCCCTTCTTCCGCAACTGCTATCCGCGCGTGGTGCGCCCCGAAGGCTCGCCCGCCGCGCTGAAGCTGATTGACACGATCATGGAGCCGTGCGATGCAGAGTGGCGCGGCCTCGGCGTGATCCCGATGTCCGGTCTGAAACTTCGTCCGGCGTTCGCCGCGTACGACGCCCGGCTGAAGTTCAGCCTGCCGCCCGTCGCGGGCCGGAGCAATCCCGCCTGCCGCTGCGGCGAGGTGCTTCAGGGCAAGTGCAAATCCACCGACTGCAAACTTTTCGGGACCGTGTGCACACCGCTCCATCCGGTCGGCGCGTGCATGGTTTCCAACGAAGGGGCGTGTTCCGCCTACTACCAATACGGAGATATTCTGAATGGATAACATGAACGCAAACGATTTCGTCACGCTCGCCCACGGCGCGGGCGGACGCCAGACCGCCGAACTCATCGACCGCGTCTTCAAGGCGCATTTCTCCAACCCGGATTTCACCGGCGACGACGCCGCGGTCCTGCCCGTGGACGCCGGAAAGATCGCATTCACCACAGACGGCTTCATCGTGTCGCCGTTCGAATTCCCCGGCGGCAACATCGGAAAGCTCAGCATCTGCGGCACGGTGAACGACCTCGCGTGCATGGGCGCGAAACCGCTCTATCTTTCCTGCGCGTTCGTGATCGAAGAGGGATTCCCCCTCGCCAAGCTCGAAGAGATCGCCGCCGCCATGAAGAAGACCGCCGACGAGGCAGGAGTCCGCATCGTGGCGGGCGACACGAAGGTCGCGGGTAAAGGTCAGGTCGACCACGTCTTCATCACCACGACCGGCGTCGGACAGCTCACCGAGGGCGTCCGTACCTCCGGCGCGTTCGCGAAACCCGGCGATGCCGTGATCGTGACCGGCGACGTGGGCCGCCACGGCTGCACCATCCTGCTCGCCCGCAACGAATTCGAAATCGACGCTGACGTGACCAGCGACTGCGCCCCGCTCTGGGGCACGGTGAAGAGCATGATCGACGCCTCGCATGACATCCATGTAATCCGTGACGCCACGCGCGGCGGTGTCGGCACAGTCCTGTACGAGATCGCCGACCAGAGCAAAGTCGGAATCCGCCTCAACGCCGCCGACGTCCCGGTCGCGCCCGAAGTCCGCGGCGTATGCGGCATGCTCGGACTCGAACCGCTTTACCTCGCCTGCGAAGGGCGCCTCGTCGTCTTCGCGCCGAAATCCGAAGCGCCCGCCATCCTCGAAGCGCTCCGCAAAGGCCCCTACTCCGCCAACGCCGCGATCATCGGCGAAGTCGTCGCCGACCACCCCGGCAAGGTCGTCATGACCACCGAGATCGGCGCGCAGTCGCTCCTGCCCCAGCCCGGCGGTGAACTTCTGCCCCGCATCTGTTAAATTCAGCAAGTATTTCCACATAATGTGCCGGAGCGTCAGCCCGGCACTGTATCAGTGGAGGACTTGTCCTCCCCCGCCGGAAAGAGATATGATTCCGGCGGGATTTTTTCTCAAAAAAGGGTTGACTTCTATCCATTTTTGATTATATTAAGAATGTCCTCGGAGCCAAAACGAGCCGCAGCTCCTTGATTTCCGGAAGCGTCAGGTAAAATTCCGGGAGAGGACAAACGGTTGAAAGTGAGTACCCCGCCGCTTGGTGATTTGCCACTGTTTCAACTGCCTCCGCAAGCGGTGCAGGCGGAGGACCTTTTATTTACTTCGTGCGCGAACGGAGCTGCGCACTATATCGGCGCTGCCTGCAGTGCAGGCAAATAGTACATGCCGCCCCTTGAAATCGTCTGTAAGATGTCAAAAGATGTAGTTTTTAACATTTTATCGTTGTTTTTTCCGTTTTTTTCGTTTGACATTGGCGGGATTGCATGTATTTTATGTTAGAACCAGCAATCTGGACGGGATGCCGCGGCTGTTCGGTCATGGCGGAACGTTCTGTAAAACAATCCATTATCCATGAACTTTCGTTATGTTTGAACTGCCAAAAAAATTCGACCGGGAATACAGCGGCATCTTCCGCACGATCGGCCGCGACGTCTTTTCCACCGGCATCCTCAAGAAAGAAAATGTCTCCATCGACTGGAACGGCGGGTCCTTCCCGCTCTTCTCGGTTTCGGTCGTGCTCCGCGGTCGCGGCACGTACGTCGATGAGGACGGCACGGAGTACCCTCTGATGCCCGGCAAGCTGTTCTTCCGCATCCCGCACAGGAAACACGCCACATACATCGAGGAGAACAGCCGCTGGCTCGAATTCTACATGTCGTGCCATTTCATGAGCGAAGACGCGGCGGATTACGGCGGAGCGCCTCCGCCCGACCACATGGAACTGGACGAAAAGCGCGAAGGCTACCTGAAGCTGAAGAATATGCCCGGCCAGGAGGATAAATGGATCTACACCATGTGCAAGCATATCTTCTGCATCAATACGCAGACGCCCGTGCGCGAGATCGATCTCTCCCTGGCGCTCCTCAACGAGTGTTTTGATTTCATCTCGTTCATGAACAACGAGACGAACCAGTCGAAAATACCGCTTGAGATGTTCGCCCTCATCACCAAACTGCTGAAGAGCCGCCGCGAGGATTTCTCCGACCGCATCACATCCGAGATCAAGAAGATCATCCTTGAGAACCTCACGGACAACCGGGCGCTGCCCGAACTTCTGAAAGACCTCCCCCTCAGTTATCCATCCCTGCGCCAGCACTTCATGCGCGTGATGGGGCACAATATCGGCGAATACCAGATCCAGTGCCGCATGGAGGAGGCCGTGAACATGCTCATGCGCGGCGTGAGCGTGAAGGAAACGGCGTTCAACCTGGGCTACAAGGACCAGTTCTTCTTCTCCAAGCAGTTCCATCAGAAGCTCGGCTATCCGCCCAGCGCCATCAATCCGTTGAACCCGCGCGGCATCCGGCGCTATCAGCCGAAGGACACCGCCGCATCCGTGGAACCGGTCAAGACGGTCGAGCAGGAACGCACTGCGCCCCAGCCGAAAACGAAGAAATCCGTACCGGCTGCGAAAAAGACCTCTTCCCCCGGAAAATCCGGCAGATAAGACTCTTTCCATGTGCCGCCCCGCATGGGACGCATGAGGTACAGCCGCTCCACAAGTCTCTTTTCTCAAAGGATCGCCTCCATGACAGAAAACAGTCCCGTCCCGCCCGAAACCGCCCCGCAGCTGACAGCTGAACTGGTGTTTCTCCCGTTCTTAAACCTCGCGTTCCAGCAGAACGACGTCCCGGCGGTGCGGGAACTGAAACTGACGAACACTTCGGATCGTCCGCTGGCGGGACTGGTCTGCACGTTCACCTCGTCCCCGGAAATGATCCTGCCGAAGACGATCCATGCGGAGGAGATCGCGCCCGGCGAAACGCTGGCGCTGCATGACCTCGGAATCGATCTGAATCTCGATTTCCTGACCTCGCTTTCCGAGGCGGTGAAGGGGAAACTGAAATTGGAAGTCTACTGGAACGGGCAGACGCTGTACCGTCAGGAGTACGACATCACGGCTTTCGCCGCCGACCAGTGGACCGGGCGCGATGTCATGCCCGAACTCCTCGCGGCATTCGTCACGCCGAACCTGGACGTGATCTCCGAGCTTCAGGCTTGCGCATCTGAAGAGCTCCGCCAGGCGACCGGCGACGCGACCATCGACGGCTACCGGTCCGGCAAACGCGAGCGCGTCTACGAAATCTGCGCCGCCATCTACCGCGCGGTTTATTCGTGGGGCATTCATTACTCACTGCCGCCGTCCTCGATCGGCACGCCGGGCCAGCGCATCCGCTTCGCCGACAATATCTACCAATATAAGCTGGGGACCTGCCTCGACACGACCGTGCTGTTCGCGTCCGTTATGGAGCAGTGCGGCCTGCATCCGGTCATCATGCTCCACACCGGGCACGCCTACATCGGCTGCCACCTGGTCGACCGGTATTTCCCTGACATCCCCATGGACGACCTGCAGGCGATCCGCAAACTCGTCGACCTCGACGAATTCCTGGTTCTGGAAACGACCTCCATGTTTGCAGGCGACAACGCCACGTTCTCCAAGGCCGAAGCCACCGCGCGCAACAAACACCTGAACATCGACGACGATTTTCAGTGCGCCATCGATATTTGTCGTGCCCGTCGGAGCGGAATACGTCCCCTTCCCCTGCGGCGCAGTGTGAACGGATTGGAACTCGCGCCCGTCAAAAACAAGGTGCAGGACCTCGGCCCGGAAGAGATGCGGACGCTTCAGGAGCAGGTCGATCTCGACTCGCTGGAGGATGCGGGAACGCAGTCCGGACGCGTGCGCCGCTGGACGCAGAAACTCCTGGATCTCTCGCTGCGGAACCGTCTGCTGAACGTGCGCGACACGAAACAGATCATCCCGATCGCATGCACCGACATCACGGTCCTGGAGGACAAGCTCGCCGCGGACGAAAGCATCGCGCTGAACACGCTTTCCAACCTTCTGAACGAAAAAGACATCCATGACATTGCGATGCTCCGCGGGAGTGAAGTCAAAACGGAGATCAAGGCGCTGCTCGACGCCGAGCTGAACCAGCACCGTCTTTGGAGCCTCCTTCCTCAGATTGAGCTCAACAAACGTCTCATCGCGGTCTACCGGCAGAGCAAGTCGGATCTGGAGGAAGGCGGCGTGAACACGCTCTTCCTCGCGGTCGGGTTCCTGGAGTGGAAACAGACCGAACGCGACGCAAAATCCTACCTCGCGCCCATCCTGCTGGTCCCGATCCAGATCAGGCGCAAATCCATCGCCGAAGGATTCCGCATCTCCCGCCTCGACGAGGATACCGTGATCAACGAAACGCTGCTGGAGCTCCTCCGCAGCCAGTTCCAGCTCACGATCCCCGGCCTCGACCCGCTCCCGACCGACGAATCCGGCGTGGATGTCGCCCGCGTGATGCAGATCTTCCGCCAGACGCTCAAGGACATGAAGGGCTGGGAGGTCCGCGAGGAAGCCCGCATCGGACTCTTCTCGTTCGGCAAGTTTATCATGTGGAACGACATGACGGTCCGCCAGGACGACCTCCGCAAAAACGTGATTGTGAACCACCTGATCGAGGGCGGCGGCCTCTTCGACGACGGAATAGAAGTCTTCCCGCCGGAGGAGATCGCACAGCACCTGGACCTGAAAAACCTCTGCTGCCCCATGAGTGCGGATTCCTCTCAGCTGACCGCCGTCGTGTATTCCGGCATGGGCAAGAGTTTCGTGCTGCACGGCCCGCCCGGCACCGGCAAATCGCAGACCATCACGAACATCATCGCGCACAACCTGGCGCTCGGACGCCGTGTGCTCTTCGTCTCCGAGAAGAAAGCCGCGCTCGATGTGGTCCATAACCGCCTCACGAAGATCGGCCTGAAACCGTTCTGCCTGGAACTCCACTCCAACAAGGCCGGCAAGACCGACGTGCTGAAACAGTTCGCCGAGGCGCTCCAGATACCGGAAAGCATTCCGCCCGCCGAATGGGACACAGTCGTTGCGTCTATGGAGCAGTCCCGCGAGGAACTGAACCACTACGTCCGCGAACTTCACAAGATATACCCGAACGGCCTTTCCGCGTACGACTGTTTCTCCCGGACGCTCCTGCTGACGGAATCGCCCGATCCCGGGCTCGCGCCTGAAATCGATTTCCTGACGCAGAGCCGCGAGGACCGCGAAACCGCGGAACGCCTCGTCGCCGACCTCTCGATTGCCGTCCGGGGCACCACGCCCGACACACTGGACGCCCTGCGCATCCTGGATCCCGTCCCCTGGTCGCCCGTGCAGGAAACCGCTATCCTGAAATCCGCCCGTTCTCTCGCATCGGCCGCGGACACGCTGAAGGACGCCTTCGCCGCGCTCGCGCCGCTTCTCTCCATGCCGTCGCAATCCGCGAATATCCCGGCCATCCGCAAGACCGCCGAACTTGCCGCGCTCTTCCCGTCAACGAGGGACATCCCCGCGAAACTCGTCTGCGCGCAGTTCCCGGCGCATGCGGAGTTTCTGAAAAAGTATTTAGCGGACGACCGCCGCCGTGCCGAACTGGAGGACAAGCTGAAAGCGTACCGTCTGGACGTCTTCCCCCAGTGCGATTTCCCCGGCATCGCCGCCCGCATCGCAGAAAACGACCAGGCGTTCTTCCTCGTCCGGTTCTTCAAGAACAACTCGCTGCTGAAAGAGCTGGCCGGATTGAAGAAGGCCGGCGGCGCGAAGCTGACCATCCCCGAATTGAAGACATTGCTCCCCGACGCGGAAGAATACAACGGCTTGCAGAATAAGCTCGAATCCGGCCGTGCTCAGGCGGAGGAGCTGCTCGGCGCGTATTGGAACGCCGACGCACCGGACTGGAACGCTGTGGAATCCATGCTGTCGGACGCGGAAAAGGTCATGGCGGTCGCGTCTGGATTCGCCGACGCCGAGGCGTTATATGACACGCTCCGCGGCCTGCTCCCGAACGCAAAACAAAGTTTCGCCGCACACCTACCCGCAATTCAGAAACTTCAGGATGCGGAGAAAGGATTCATGGCAGCATTGGACGATTTCACCAAGTATTCCTCCGCCGCAGCCGCTATAGACAACATCGAAACACTCCGCAATTCCGTTCAGGCGCTCAATGACCATGGTTCTGACCTGCGCGCAGGACTGCGCTACCTCGTCCTTGCGAAAGACGCGCGGGAACATGGCCTCGCGAAGCTTGTAGCCACGCTCGAAAACGGAACTTTGGATTCGGCGGAATTCGCCGAGTCCTGCGGCGATGTCTTCGCCTCGGTCATGCTCGGCCAGATCCTGACCGCGTCCCCGGTCCTGAGCCAGTTCGACGGCGCCACGCACAACGACCGCATCCGCAAGTTCTCCGAGCTGGACGACAAGTACACGGCGCTTGCCCGCAAGCTCGTTTTCGCGAAGCTCGCCGCCGCACTCCCGCGCCGCCGGTCCGGTCCCTGCCCCGAGGGAACCGAGCTCGGTTTCCTGAAGCGCGAATGCGAGAAACGCGCCCGCCAGAAGCCCGTCCGCCAACTGCTCGAACAGATTCCCACCCTCGCACAAAGACTTAAGCCGTGCTTCCTGATGAGCCCGCTCTCCGTGGCGCAGTACCTCCCGCCTGACGCCGCACCGTTCGACCTGATCGTGTTCGACGAGGCCTCTCAGATACCCGTCTGGGACGCCATCGGCGTGATCGCCCGCGGCAAACAGCTGATCGTGGTCGGCGACCCGAAGCAGATGCCCCCGACCAATTTCTTTCAGAAGCAGGAGACCGAGGACGCGGACGACGTCATGGAGGATGCCGCCGACCTGGAAAGCATCCTTGACGAGTGCATTGCCGCCGGGATCTACCCGACCTACCTCAACTGGCATTACCGCAGCCGCCACGAATCCCTGATCGCTTTCAGCAACCATTATTACTACGAGGACCGTCTGTTCACGTTCCCCGCTGCGACCACGTCCGACCGGCTCGGCGTCCGCTTCGAGTTTGTCCCGGATGGCGTGTACGACCGTAAATCCACCCGCACGAACAGGAAGGAGGCGGAGGCCGTCGTGAAGTACGTATTCGACCGGCTGGAGCATTCGAGCAAAAAGCGCAGCATCGGCATCGTGACGTTCAGCCAGTCGCAGAAGGACCTGATCGAAGACCTGATGGAAGAGGAACGCGCGAAACACCCGAAGCTGGAGCCGTATTTCAGCGACAAGACCCCGGAGCCGCCCTTCGTGAAGAACCTCGAAAACGTGCAGGGCGACGAACGCGACGTAATCCTGTTCTCCATCGGCTACGCCCCGGACGCCTCAGGCAAGTTCGCCATGAACTTCGGTCCGCTGAACCGCCAGGGCGGCGAACGCCGCCTGAACGTGGCGATCACGCGCGCCAAGGAACAGGTCGTGGTATTCTCCAGCATCCACGCAAACCAGATCGACCTCGCGCGCACTGGTGCAATCGGTGCGGCTCACCTCAAATTCTTCCTCGACTACGCTGAAAAAGGTGTCCGCATCCAGCACAAGACCGATGCGGAGACCAGTAAAAACGGCCTTGCTATGCAGATCGCGGGAGTCCTCACGGGAAACGGCTATGTGTCCGAACACAATTTCGGCAGCTCCGAATACCGCATCGACCTCGCCGTCCGTAATCCGAACAAACCCGAAGACTTCCTGCTCGCGATCGAATGCGACGGCTCCTCCTACGCCGACCAGCGCACAACGCGCGACCGAGAACACCTCCGCCCGTCCGTCCTGCAATCCCTCGGATGGCATACCTTCCGCGCATGGAGTGTGGACTGGGCGTTCGCCCGAAAACACGCGGAACAAGACCTGCTCCAGCTCCTCGACAGGCTCAAAAACGCCCCGGAACCGCCGGAACCCGAACCGGAACCCGAACCGGAACAGGAAAATGCCCCGGCGGAAACCGCGCCGGAAACCGTCTCCGGGAAACAGGAGGATGTGTCCCCCGCGCTGGCTCCGTCCTCCTCACAGATCAAAAAGGATTATGTCGTCTGGCGGTCCGCCGTCCCGCTTGATCCGGATCTCTTCTATGCGCCGGAATCCCGCGCGCTGATCCGCCGACAGATCGCGGAGATCATTCAGTCCGAAGGCCCGGTCTATGAAAGCCTGTTGAAGAAACGCATCACGAAAGCCTGGGGATTCGCCCGTGCCGGAGGCAATATCGCCGCCGTTCTGCGGGATTGTCTCCCCTACGACCTCACGACGACCGCGAACGCCGACGAACCGGTCTTCTGGCCGGGAAACGTCTCCCCCGACGAATACCACGACTACCGCGTCGGCACGGACCGCGACAGCAAGCGCGCGATCGACGAGATCCCGCCGGAAGAACTCGCAAACGCCATGGTTGAAGTCCTCGTCGATTTTGCCTCGTGCGAGCACGACGTCCTCTTCCGCGAGACGATCCGTCTCTTCGGGCTCAACACGCTCACGGCGAAAGCCCGCCAGTATCTCGAATACGCCGTCTCCGTGCTTCGGAACTCCGGCCGCATCAGCTGACCGGCGAAAAACGGGTTCAGGTTGCCGTCATGTCTCGCCGTCAGAAAAGGCCCCGCAGCAGATCCAGCCCGCCCGCGGCGGCCGCGTTCATCGTGTCGGGGATGAGCAGCCAGCACACGCCCAGCACGTTCAGGACGACGTAGAACCAGAAGACAGCCAGATAGGACAGCTTCTTCCATTTGTGGCGGAACCGCCTCTGGGCATAAAGCGCGCCCGGCCAGCCGCAGGCCAGCTCCCAGAAATGAAGGTAAAACTCCGGGATCCGCCAGTTCTGCTGTTCCGCCAGTCGCTTGTCCTCCCGGTAAAACAGGACCGTAAGAAGACTGTTGCAAACGAACGCCAGGACAATGCCCGGAAGAGGCTGTTTCAGGCAAAACGAGAGAGTTGAAGCCGGGACAACGGCCAGAGGCCAGAAACATGCCAGACGGGCTGGGAACGGGAGTTTCTTTCTGATCGATCCGTTTCCAGTCCGGCCGGAAGAAGATGCTTTAACGGGTCGCGGACGTTCCTTTGCACCAGCCATGATCATTCACTTCATCTGTTGTTTCTTCCATTCCTTGCAGTCGTCAAGCTCTGACTGGAACGAGGATATGAGCAGTGCGAAAACCGTGGCGTCGTCCACAAATCCCAGCACGGGGAGGAAATCGGGGATGATATCAAGCGGAGAGATCAGATAAGCCGTGGCAAATCCGATGGAAGCTAAAAGTTTCCATGGAACGTTTTTATAGTTTCCGGCCCAGTAATCCTGAAGGAGCCCCCAGGTCAGTTTGAAAGACTCGAACTGGTCTCCGAGCCTCGATGATTTCTCCTCCGCGATGGAGCCGTTTTTCCTGACCTTTTCCAGGTCCTCCTCCGAGAATCCTTCCGTGCCTTTTGCAAAGGTCTCGTTGACACGAGCCCGATCGTTTTCGTTCAGTTCGTTCATGATGATCTCTTTTCTTTTATGATGCCGTGATCCATGCCGTCCTGTCAGCATCCGGGCAGACTTTTTTAGTATATCTCTTCAAGCGGAAAATGTCAAGGGAGAATGCTCTTTTTTTTCCGGAAATGAAAAAAGGCTCCTGATCCAGAAAAAGGAAAGCCCCGCAGGAAACGGATTCCTGCGGGGCGGAAAGCAGAGCCTTCACTGCAGTAGTGCCCGGCTTTACGCTCGGGCACGGGGAAGCAAAAAACTTCCCATGCAGTTTATACTCAATCCTGCTTCAGGTCGAGGTTGTCGAGGGAATTGCCGAAGATGGTGCCCATGTCGCCGAGGGCTTCGCCCGGCTTGAGGGCGGCGGAGACTTCCTCTCCGGCGGCCTTGATGGACTCTTCGTTGAAGCCTTCTTCGAGCGCCTTGATGCTGAGGCCGATGCGGCGTTCGTCCTTGTCGATCTTGATCACGACAGCTTCGATCTCGTCGCCGAGATTGAGTTTGTCTTTGACCTTTTCGACGTGGTCGCGGGAGATCTGGG
>Ga0310786_10000460_pt1 | contig 66173 bp, 57 predicted proteins | sample AusTroGonzalo_MG_FD_203881 | JGI IMG/M metagenome (GOLD analysis project Ga0310786, IMG submission 203881) | Bovine rumen microbial communities from tropical cattle in Woodstock, Queensland, Australia - Gonzalo_03 (v2) (version 2) | ecosystem: Host-associated > Mammals > Digestive system >...
AGGGCTCAACTCAGAGGTATCATTGATCTGAAGTTCTTCCTCTTCAGGTTAACGAGAATATACGCTTAACACGCTTTATACTTACACTTTGTTCCCACGGAAAAATCCCGGTGAGCCCGGTTTGACCGGGAGGACTTTTTACAAAGCGCTAATAATCAATAACTTAGCAAAAACGGCTACTTTTTCATATGTAGGAACTTCATTATCTGTTCCGCCATCACGTTTGTTTTTTTCCTCAAAAGCAGGAACAGTTCCCACTTTTCGTCATCATCCATAGTAAGAATCTGGTGAATATCTTTTAAATGGGTGTATTTCAACACAATGCTGATCATGTGAGCATAAGGCTTGTCTGATTTTCCCACAAAGACTTCGTTCAGGTCATGCTCACTGCCGGTTGTTGCGTGCATGGATGTGAGCATGTCGGCATACGTGTCAAAGAAACGGACGGCTGCATGATAGTCTATTACATTATATGTAGATATTACAAAATCCGTGAATTGTTGTAATTCACTTGCCTTGAGGTCTTTTGTAATGTTTTTCAGTAAAGTGAAGTTCAAAGGTAAGCCTGCTTTATGCTGTGCCTTTACAACTTTTACTGCCGTTCGCAATGCTTTGGAACTGCGACGGATTACTATCTTCTCCGAGAATGGATTTGGTGTTACGGCATAAGCCAGATAATTCCACCGGTACTCTTCAGCATACGTAACCAACAATCTATCAACAGGATTGTTTCCAATATAAACCAGAACGCTACGCGCCCTCTTGTCTCCGTATTTGGGCGCACTTCCAAATGGAGATTCAAATAGTTGTCCCTTTATTCCATAAAATCTGTTATATTCTTTGGCATATCGGGAGTTCACTTCCCTTTTGAACTCTACCAGGTTATCCAGCCGTTTGGCAGAAACGGCGTCGTGTACGTGATCCGGCATGTGACACAGCGCAAATACCTGTATTCCATACTTCTTCGCAAGAATGCAATACATGGTGAAATAAACCAGGTGGTCACTTGTAGTATAAAACAGCACCCCGCCATCGGCCGACCTCTGATAGCAGTGATTAATAATCTGTGTGTAAAACTTCCGACTCTTCATAACCATCAACAATTATGACCGTGACTACAGTCTCTCGTCTGCGAAGGTCGGAATCATTATTCAGATAAGCAAGGGTAAACGTTTCATTTTTGCCCGTTTTCTGTAATTAATTGTCACTCAGCCGATTATAAAAAGTCCTCCCATCCGGAACGACGGGAGGAAAAGTTATAAGTGTCTGTTTTACAGCGTGTTAAGAAAAACGGTCGCTGTGCAAAAGGCAAGTGGACCTGGTCCACAGGGGTGACTAGAACTGCGAAAAATTGCGAGAGGCGAAGGGAAGGGCGGTGTAGAGGGCTGTGTGCCAATACTCCCAGGTGTGACCGCCGTCACGGACGCGGAACTGGCATGGGATACCGGCGTTTCGCATCTTGAGGTGGAGTTCTTCAGAGAGTTGGAGGAGGAAATCGTCGTCTCCGCAATCCAGGAACCATGCTACGGTTTTAAGTTGGCCGATGGTGGCTGGCGTAGCATTGTCCACAAAGTCCAGTGCCGAATGCTCAAGTACCGAGCGGTCTGTAAGGGACAGTTTGCTGCCGGGTTTATCTGTGCCACGCACCTGGCGTTGCTTGTGGTCCAGCCATGCGCTCATGCCATAGGCGCTGGAGAACATGTCCGGATGACGCTGTGCATAGACAATGGTACCGCCGCCGCCCATGGAAAGACCCATGATGGCACGCTGGCCTTTGGACCCGCCACAGTTGAACTTTTGCTCTACGGCGGGAAGGAACTCCTGGAAGAAGAAGTCTTCGTAGGGCCAGTTCTCAACATTAAAATAGCCGTTCTGGTACCCGTGGACGTCTTTGTCTCCCGCATTGGGCATGACAATGACGGCGGGGACGGCTTCTCCGCTGCCGATGAGAACATCGGCCACATCTTTCATCCGGCCTACTGCAACCCAGTTGGAATAGTCTCCGTACAGCCCGTGCAACAGGTATATTACGGGATAACTCTCAGAGGCTTTATAGCCGGCCGGAAGGTAGACATTGTACTTTTGCTCACACCCCAGCTTTGCGCTGTGGATGCTCTCCGTAACAATCACGGATGACTGGGCCGATGCGGCAAGTGCCAGCGTCAGCGAAAGGAAAAGAAGTAGTATTTTTTTCATTGCTTACGGATGCACAAGTGTGCCCACTTTCTCTCCTGCAAGGAGTTTTGTAAGGTTGCCGGTGGCGTTCATGTCAAAGACTATGATTGGCATTTTGCCGTCGCTGCAAAGGGCATAAGCCGTCTGGTCCATGACTTTGAGGTGCTTTGAGATAGCCTCGTCAAAGGAGAGTTCATCGTATTTTACTGCAGTGGGATCCTTTTCCGGGTCTGCCGTATAAACGCCGTCTACACGGGTGCCTTTCAAGAGGGCATCGGCACCTATTTCAAGAGCACGGAGGGCAGCGCCGCTGTCCGTTGTGAAGAAAGGGTTGCCGGTACCGCCGGCGATGAGGGCTACACCACCGCGCTCCATGACCGCTACGGCGTCATCTCTCATATAGTACTTTGCGTGAGGCTCCATAGGAGTTGAGGTAAACACTACTGCATCTACACCCTCTGCTTTGATGAACATGCTCAGGGCCAGGGAATTGATGACGGTAGCAAGCATTCCCATCTTGTCTCCGTCCACTCTGTCAAAGCCCTTGCCAACACCCTGGAGGCCACGGAAAATGTTACCGCCTCCGTTAACTATGGCTATCTGCAGGCCGGCTTTTGAGGCCGCCGCTATTTCCTTTGCATATTTTTCCAACCACTGGGTATCCAGGCCTTTGCCGGCGGGACCGCCAAGGCTTTCACCGGAAAGTTTAAGCAGAACGCGTTTGTACATAAAGAATTGGTTTTAATGACAAACAAAAGTACCGAAATATTGGGAAACTTCCAAGAAAGATTCCTATATTTGCATACTGGAAACTAAATACAACTAAACTATAATGGCTAATTTCCTAACCTCATCCATCGGCAAGAAGTTTATCCAAAGTGTCACCGGCGCTTTCCTTATCATCTTCCTGCTCCTGCACGGTACCATTAATTTCTTCTCAGTACTTGACTCCCTGCACGGCAACTTCGGCAAGGTGGCAGCGGACACATTCCCGTATTCCCACGGAGACGGCTGGTTCCAGCTTGGCTGTGACTTCATGTCATCTCCCGTGATCAAGATCATGGTCCCCATCCTGGCCCTCGGCTTTATCCTCCATATCGCCTACGGCATCTGGCTCACAGTGGATAACTACATCCGCCGTGGCGGCATCAAGCGCTATGAGGTTGCCTCCAAGGCTAAGAACGACAGCTGGAGCGCAAAGAACATGGCTATCCTGGGCATCCTGGTGCTTGGTCTTCTGGCCTTCCACCTTACCCACTTCTGGGCAAAGATGCAGCTTCAGGAATTCATGGGCGCAGAGGCGGAGAATCCATACTACCTTCTCCTTGCAACCTTCCGCAATCCCGCAGTTGTAGCATGCTATATAGTGTGGTTCATCGCGCTGTTCCTGCACCTTGAGCACGGCTTCTGGAGCATGTTCCAGACCATTGGCTGGAATAACAAAAAGTGGCTGGTACGCCTTAAGGTAATCGGCATCATTGTGGCTGCCCTCATCGTATGCCTGTTTGTTGCAACCGCAGTCAACGCCTATATTGAGGCCAACTACGTGACGGCATCCAACCAGTGGACTGCAGATCTTCTTGCAAATTTTTAAAAAATAGCTTGCATTTCTGAATTCTATTGCACATCTTTGTGACGGAATGAGAAAGAACAATAATAACTGGTGGCGCGCTTGCAGATAAAACCTGTAAGCAGCTTAGCCGTAGTTATATATCATTAACAGCATGCTCGCTTACAGCATGCTGTTTTTTTTGATAATTAGTAATACCATTATAATATGAGACAGAAAAAATTCATGCTCCCGGAATCGGAGATTCCTACGCACTACTTCAACATCCAGGCTATCATGCCCAACAAACCCCTGCCTTTCCTGCATCCTGCTACCAGGCAGCCGCTTAAGCCGGAAGATCTTTTCCCTATCTTCTGCGAGGAATGCGCAAAACAGGAGTTGAACCAGACCGACGAGTGGATCCCCATCCCGGAGCCGGTACGGGAGCAGTATGCCGCCTACCGCTGCACCCCGCTTGTGCGCGCCTATGAGCTGGAAGCAGCCCTTGGAACACCAGCGCATATCTATTTCAAGAATGAAAGTGTTAGCCCTGCCGGAAGCCACAAACTGAACTCGGCCATAGCTCAGGCATATTATGCAAAGCAGCAGGGCGTTACCAATCTTACCACTGAAACCGGAGCAGGCCAGTGGGGCGGAGCGCTCAGTTATGCCACCAAGAAGTTCGGCATTGACTGCGCTGTCTATATGGTCAAGGTCAGTTATGAGCAGAAGCCTTTCCGCCGGAGCATCATGCAAACCTTCGGCGCTGCGGTAACTCCCTCTCCTTCAATGAGTACCCGTGCCGGTAAGGACATCCTTACCGCCAATCCCAATGACCGCGGCTCCCTTGGCTGCGCCATATCAGAGGCCATAGAACTGGCTATGACCACCCCTAACTGCAAGTACGCACTTGGCTCAGTGCTCAATCACGTGTGCCTGCACCAGACAATCATCGGCCAGGAAGCAAAGAAGCAGATGGAACTTGCCGGAGAATATCCGGACACCGTGATTGCATGCTTTGGCGGCGGCTCCAACTTCTGCGGCCTTGCACTGCCCTTCATGAGGGACAAGATTCTTGACGGCAAGCCTACGCGTTTCATTGCGGCCGAACCATACTCCTGCCCCAAGCTCACCCGCGGCAAGTTTGAATATGATTTTGGAGACGAGGCCGGAATGACCCCTCTTCTGCCGATGTACACCCTTGGGCACAGCTTCAAGCCCGCATCCATCCATGCCGGCGGCCTGCGCTATCACGGCGCCGGCGTAGTGCTGTCACAGCTCATGAAGGACGGATATATGGAGGCCGTTGACATTGAGCAGATGGATTCATTCAGGGCCGGAGTGCTGTTTGCGCGCACAGAGGGCATCATCCCCGCACCGGAAAGCTGCCACGCCATTGCCGCCACCATCAACGAGGCGCTCAAGTGCAAAGAAACAGGTGAAGCAAAGACCATCCTCTTCTGCCTCTCCGGACACGGAATGGTAGACATGGCCTCATACGACAAGTACTTCTCCGGAGAAATGCAGAACTACCACGTCTCTGATGAAGATTTGGCCAAGTATATAGCTTCGGCCGATGCCCTGAACCAATAGCCGTTTTTGCTAAGTTATTGATTATTAGCGCTTTGTAAAAAGTCCTCCCGGTCAAACCGACGGGAGGACTTTGCGTAAGGCGCTCATAATCAGTCCGTTAGCGAAAACGGCCCGGTTGTGGAGGGGCTGGACCAGGTCCAAAAACCCCGTGGACCAGGTCCAAAACAACAGGGATTCAATCCACCATCACCAGAGCGGCGGAGGGGTGGTTGAAGTGAAGGGAGACTATTGGCTCAGTGGTGCGGTTGAGGGTGGCTTTCCACCATGCGTCAAACACAACGCTGTCAAGCGGCCACTCAAGACCTTCAGAGGTAATGTGCAGGGAATTGTCTGCACTGAAAAGTGAAAAGCGGCGGCCTTCACCAAGGTGGAGGTCGCAGCTGTCTGTTATGGCAAATGCGGTCCCGTAGTCAGACACAATGGACAGCTTGCGCTCTCCAAGGTCAAACATACGTGTGTATTCCATCAGGAGACCAAGATTGCCGATGGTATGGTCTTCACGCAGCCCGGTGGCGCCAAGAATAACAATCTCCTGTACTTCAGGGTGTTCATTCAACACCCAGCGCATAGCCTTTGTGAGATCATTGTAATCCTGCTCAGTCACCTGAACAAGCACGGAAGAGTAACGCTCACGCAGTTCCGGTTCCAGGGAATCCATATCCCCCACAACAGCCAGCGGCGTAGCGTCAGGATTGTGTGAAAGCCATTTGGCCAGAGCACCGTCACAGCACACCACACCTTCTGCCGAATCCAGCAGGAACAGCGGATAAGGCTCTGTGGGAAACGCCCCGTTACACAAAATGATGATACTGTTCATAGGTCAGAGGGTATTATTTCGCGAACCTCTGGCCACCCTCGGCCGGATAAGAGGGAGGGGCCCACCGAAGGTGGGAGGGGTCGCGAAGCGACGGTTCGCGAAATAATACCCTCTGACCTATTCATCCTCATGAGGTTTGGCCTTTTCAAGTTCCTGGCGTGAAGTGCCCTGGGTGCATACGTAGGCGGTGGGGTTACGGAATCCCAGCAGGAAGGACTTCACATCCATGCGCTTCTTGCCGGCAAGCTGCAGGTCCGTAATGGCAATGGCTCCGTCCTGGGTGGCCACGGCAAAGTATGTCTTGCCGTCAGAAAGAACAGTTCCGGGCTCTCCGTGCAGGTCATACCGCATTTCTCCAAAGTACACCTTCAGCTGAGTAGATTCTTCGCTTTGCTCAGAATGACATACGGCGGAGGAAGGGGTGTCACCCTCCGCCGGCACCAGCTCCGTGAACGCGCACGGGTACGGGGACAGGCCGCGGATAAGGTTGTATACGTGCTTTGTGGTGTCATTCCAGTCAATGTGCTGCAGCTCCCGCGTAATCTTTGGCGCGGGTTTGAGCAGCTCAGAGCCCTGGATGAAGCTCCTCTGGACACGAAGTTCTACATTGTGCTGGATAAGACCCTCAACGGTTTCCAAAACCAGCGTGGAACCAAGTTCCATAAGTTTGTCATGCAGGTCTCCCGCAGTGTCCGTAGGCTCAATCCTGCACTCTGAACGCAGGATAATACCACCGGTGTCAATCTTGGCGTCAATCATGAAGGTGGTCACGCCGGAGATGTTTTCCCCGTTGATGACGGCCCAGTTAATAGGCGCGGCGCCGCGGTACTGCGGCAGCAGAGCGGCGTGCAGATTGAATGTGCCCAGTTTTGGCATAGACCAGACAACCTCCGGCAGCATGCGGAAGCCTACCACAACAAACAGGTCTGCCTTCCATGCGGCCAGGGCGTGAAGGAATTCCTCATCACGCAGTTTCTCCGGCTGGAGTACGGGCAAGCCCGCAGCCACGGCATACTTCTTTACGGCGCTTTCCTGCATCTTGAGACCCCTTCCGGAGGGTTTGTCAGGAACGGTGACAACGCCAACAACCTTATATCCGCCCTTGATAAGGGCATCCAGCGGGCCCACGGAGAATTCCGGGGTGCCCATGTATACTATCCTCGTTTTTCTGAACATACGTATTATCTGACTCTTCACTTTCCTGAAACCTATCATAAAGCCGTCCCAGTGGAACAGGTTGGCGTCCTTTATGGCTTTAATCGTAAGGAACGCTCCTATAGGCGCCAGAACATAGGCCGATATGAACTTACCCACGAATGCCGACACGGCGCCGTTGCTGGCCAGCCTCTCTCCCGTGATATCAATCACCCAGTACAGGACAAAGAACAGGAACGATATCACGGCAGGAGCGCCAAGACCACCCTTTTTCATGATGGCCCCAACAGGTGCGCCGATGAAAAACAGCAGCAGGCAGGCAAGCGCCTGAGCGTACTTTTTCCAGATTTCCACGTCCGTGCGGTGGATGAGGTTGGTGTAGTCGTAGGAGTCGTAGATCTGACCCCGTGCCACGTTTTCATACATCCTGGCGGTACTGAGGGCCGATTCCAGCGCCCTCTGCCTGTCCCTGAGAGTCTTGAAGTCCCCGCTCTCTGTAACGGGAAGCATGGGGGCCGATGACTTTTCCCTCCACCCGGTGTCAAGCTGGGTCTTATAGCTCAGGCCGTTTTCCTTGCGGAACTCCCTCACGTGACGCTCTGTCCCAAGCCATACAAGGTTCACAAGGGAGTCGTGTCCGTGCTGAAGCTGCTCCAGGTTCATGGATTTCACCTGCTCTCCATAGCGCGCACTGTCCGACTGCTTGTAGGCATAGTTCTCCAGCGGAATCACAAGTTCCTGTTTCTGGAAACGGACCCTTTGCAGCGCAAGGGTGGTGTCACGGTATTTGCGGCGGTTCTCCTCACGGTAGTTGGTGCCGTGGTAGAGCATGAAGGTGAGATAGTCCTTGGACTTAGACATCTTGAGAACGCCGCTGTCGGCCACCGTTATCCTCAGGTTGCCGGCGCCTCCGGTGTGGTCGTACACCTGTATGTTATGCATCATTCCGCTTTTGCGGTCACGGCTTTCCACACGGAGGATGTAGCCGTCAATGCCGTCGTAGAATGTGCCGGAAGGGATTTTTATCTCGCTTTTGGTGCGGCCGATATCATCCCTCATTGTGTAAATCTGGTTGATGGAGTATGGAACCAGCCTGTCTCCAACATAGAATGCCCCCACGCATATAAGCAGGCACACCGCCGTCATAGGGACCAGCACCCTTGTGAGGGATATGCCGGCCGCCTTCATGGCGGTAAGCTCAAAATGCTCTCCCATGTCCCCAAGGGTCATCATTGAAGAGAGCAGTGTGGCAAGGGGGATAGCAAGAGGCAGGGTCTGGAAACCGCCCCACATCAGGAACTCCAGTATCACCTTAAAGTCAAGACCTTTGCCCACAAGCTCGTCAATATACAGCCACAAGAACTGCATGACAAGTACAAAGGTCACTATTCCCAGGATAGCTAAGAACTGTCCTGCGAATGCTTTAAGTATGAACTGGTCCAGCTTTTTCATAATAGATTCTTCGCTTTGCTCAGAATGACAGGTAATATGTCAACGAATGACACTGTCATCCTGAGGAGCATAGCGACGAAGGATCTCAAATGGTTGCCACTTCTACCAGTTTGTCAAGTGCCTGGCCCAGGCCCTCTATCTTGCGTCCGCCGGCGGTTGCGAGGCCGGGCTGTCCGCCGCCGCCGCCCTGGATGAATCCTGCAGCTTCGCGGATGTCCTTGCCGGCATTCTTGCCCTTTGCAACAAGGTCTGCAGAGTACATCAGCAGAAGGTTGGGCTTTTCATCGTATGCAAATGCACCGGCCAGAACAAAGTTTTCTGTCTTTTTCTGGAGAAGCAGGGCTACGTTGCGGGCGAAGGCGGGCTCAACGGAGCTGTCAAAGCGCACAAGCTTTATGCCATTGATAACCTCAGCCTCGGCCATAAGTTTTTCTGCAAGGGCGGCAGCCTTTTCGTTGGCAATGGCCTCAAGCTGCTTGCGGGCATCGGCATTTTCTGCAATGAGCTTTTCAATTGCGCCCTGAAGGTCCGGAACATTGTTCATAAGGTTCTTGAGCCCCTTCATCATGTCTTCCATGTGGTGGACGCTCTCAAGGGCCTTTGCTCCGGTGACGGCCTCAATGCGGCGTACGCCTGCGGCAACTGCGCCCTCAGATACAATCTTGAACAGGCCGATGGTGCCGGTGCTGCTGGTATGAGTTCCGCCGCATAGCTCAACGGAGTCTCCAAAGCGGACAACGCGTACTACGTCTCCGTACTTTTCTCCAAACAGTGCCATGGCACCCATTGCGCGGGCCTCCTCCATGGTGGCGTCACGCTTTTCCACAAGCGGGAAGTCTGAGCGGATAAGCTGGTTGACACGAATCTCCACGTTACGCAGTTCCTCGTCCGTCATCTTCTGGAAGTGGGAGAAGTCAAAACGGAAGTAGTCCGGGCCAACGAAGGAACCCTTCTGCTCCACGTGGGTGCCAAGAACAACGCGAAGTGCCTGGTGCAGAAGGTGCGTGCAGGAGTGGTTGTTCTGGATGTGGCGCCTGCGGGAATTGTCCACCACCAGGTAGAACGTCTGGCTGCTCACAGAAGGCAGGCGCTCTGCCAGATGTATGGTGAGGTTGTTCTCCTTGACGGTGTTGAGGATTTGGATGCGTTCTCCATTTTCTCCTTCAATGAAGCCGGTATCTCCAACCTGGCCGCCCATCTCTGCATAGAAGGGGGTGCGGTCAAAGACAAGCTGGAAGAATTCCTTGTTCTTCTGCTTTACGGTGCGCTGCTTCAGCAGGTGTACGCCCTTGATGCGCAGGACGTCGTAGCCCACGAACTCAACATCGGCCTCCTTGAACACCATCCAGTCTCCAAACTCGTTGGCGGTGGCGTTGCGGGCGCGTTCCTTCTGCTTCTGAAGTTCCACATTGAAGCCCTCAAGGTCTACGGTGTAGCCTTTTTCTGCGGCAATGAGTTCAGTAAGGTCAATGGGGAAGCCGTAGGTGTCGTACAGGACAAAAGCGTCCGTTCCGGCAACCACCTTGGTGCCTGCATTGCGGGCCATGTTGTCCTCAAGCATGCGGATACCGCGGTCCAGGGTACGCAGGAAGGCGTTTTCTTCCTCCTTTATCACATTGGAGATAAGTTTCTGCTGGGCAGGAAGTTCCGGATAGGCCTCTCCCATATCGGCCACAAGCTGAGGGATAAGGCGGCACAGGAAGGGCTCAGTGAAGCCAAGGAAGGTGTAGCCGTAGCGGACGGCACGGCGCAGAATTCTGCGGATTACGTAGCCGGCCTTCACGTTGGAAGGGAGCTGACCGTCGGCAATGGAGAAGGCTATGGCCCTGATGTGGTCTGCAATAACCCTCATGGCCACTTCCACGTTGCCGCCCTCTGCATACTTGTGCCCGGAGAACTCTTCTACCTTGCTTATGAGGCCGCTGAAGACGTCCGTCTCATAGTTGCTCTTTTTGTTCTGAAGAATCATGCACAGACGCTCGAAACCCATGCCGGTGTCAATGCTCTTGGCGGGGAGCAGCTCCAGGTGGCCGTCGGCCTTGCGGTTGTACTGCATGAACACAAGGTTCCATATCTCAATGACCTCGTCGTTGTCCATGTTGACAAGTTCACGGCCGGGAACCTTGGCAATTTCTTCATCGCTGCGGAGGTCTATGTGTATCTCACTGCAGGGGCCGCAGGGGCCGGTGTCTCCCATTTCCCAGAAGTTGTCGTGCTTGTTTCCAGTGAGGACGTGGTCTGCGGGAAGGTGCTTGAGCCATGCTGCTTCTGCCTCCGTATCCTTGGAGGTGCCGTCTTCCTCGCTGCCCTCAAAGACGGTAGCGTAGAGCTTGGTCTTGTCAATCTTGTAAACCTGGGTGAGGAGTTCCCATGCCCAGTCAATTGCCTCAGTCTTGAAGTAGTCTCCAAAACTCCAGTTGCCCAGCATTTCAAACATGGTGTGGTGGCGTCCGTCGTGGCCCACCGCCTCAAGGTCGTTGTGCTTGCCGCTTACGCGGAGGCACTTCTGTGAGTCTGTTGCCCTGGGGAATTTTGGCGCGGAGTTGCCAAGGAAAATATCCTTGAACTGGTTCATTCCGGCATTGGTGAACATGAGGGTAGGGTCATTCTTGATTACCATGGGGGCGCTTGGCACCACGGTATGTCCCTTGGAAGCAAAGAAGTCCAGGTACTTCTGTCTGATTTCCTTTGAAGTCATATACTGTTTTTGTTATTTCCTGTTTAGCCTGCAAAAATAGTCATTTTCCGGGGATTTTCCACGCGCGCGGGCACAGAATCTGCAAAATGGGCCGTTTTGCAAAAAATGACTATATTTGTACGATATGCTTTCCAAACTGCGCAAATATGTCTTCAGTCCGGAAGAATTTGTGGACAGTATCCAGGAGGCCTCCATCAAAGACTGGTGGAAGATAGTCCTGGTGCTGCTGGGAGGCATACTCATGTTCCTCTTTTACATGTGGATTTACGTGTATGTCCTGGGGCTTGACCTTCCCAAGACGGCCATCCTCAAACGCCGGAACATGGACTGGAGGGTGAGGGTAGACAGCCTGTCAAGGCACATGGACCGCCAAGAAGAGATGCTGTCCCTGCTGGAAGTGAGAGATGACAAAATTTACCGCAGCGTATATGGTCTGGATGAGATTCCGCAGGCCGTCCGCGGCTCAGGCCTTGGCGGAGAAAACCGCTACCAAAACCTTAAGGGAACGTCCCTGGAGGCCGTAGTGCGCCGCCAGGATATCATTGAAAAGAGGGCTTACGTCCAGTCCAAGTCTTTTGACGACATTACCGTCCTCCAGCAGACCGCCGGCGACATGGCGGCCCATATCCCGGCCATTTCTCCGGTTAACACGGACCGTCACACCTATCACATGTCAAGCCCTTTTGGCTACCGCTCGGATCCGCTTCTGGGATTCCGCAAGAGGCACACCGGAATGGACTTCGCCTGCCCTCCGGGCAATCCCATCTATGCCACGGGAGACGGAGTTGTGGTGAAGGTTGCGCATGAGAGAAAGGGCTATGGAAACCACGTGGAGATAGACCACGGCTTTGGCTACATGACCAGATATGCCCACATGTCAAAGATTTACGTTGAACTGGGTCAGAAACTCTCAAGGGGAGACTGTATAGGACTAAGCGGAAGGAGCGGCAGAATCACCGGCCCTCACCTTCACTATGAAGTAATGTACCGCAAGGACTACGTTAACCCTGCGCTGTATATGGATTTGGACATGTCACCGGAAGATTATGCCGGTCTTGTCCGTAAACCTGAAGGAAAATGAGCAAGGCAGGAAAGTTACTTGGCGCCCTGGCGCGTTACCTGGTAGCAACGGTGTCGCTGTCAGTGCTTCTGTATATCCTCTTTGCACTGTTTTTCTCTACGGAGGAAGAAAGCCGACTGCAGCGTGAGAATGCCCTTTACAAGTCCCTGTACCGCAGCATGAAGGAAAAAGACAGGCTCATTTCTGACGTGGTGGACGGACTGGTGGTGAAGGACAGTGACATTTACCTTGAGCTCTTTGAGACTCTGCCGCCATCGCTTGATGCCATAACCGCAGCGGACCTTGTGGCAGACAACGCGTCATCGGCCTCTGAAAGGCTCATGCTCATGGCCTCAGGCGTGGACAATAATTTTGCAGAGATTTTCCGCCTTCTTAAGGAGCGCCGTGACAGTATTCCGCCTCTTTCCCTGCCCCTCAAGGATATGTCATACGTGCAGACGGGAGCATCGGTAGGTCTAAAACACAATCCCGTTCACAAACTCCAGATGCAGCACGACGGCATTGATTTCATAGCGCCCCAGGGCGCCCCTGTGTACGCCGTTGGAAACGGTTATGTGTCCAAAGTCACCCGCTCCAGAAAGAATCTTGGCAATGTGGTAGAGATAAACCATGGAAACGGCTTTGTGTCCCGCTACTGCCTGCTTGGTGATGTCACCGCCATACAGGGAAGATACGTAAAGGCCGGCCAGAAGATAGGTTCGGTTGGCGTTACGGCCGCCATCCAGGCCCCTCACCTGCATTTTGAACTGCTTTGCAATGGAGTTGTCTGTGACCCTGTGAACTATCTGTTTGCATCCCTGACTCCGGAGGAATACGCCCGCATGATGTACATGTCCGTATCCACCACCCAGTCCCTGGACTAATACAAAACCCGTCCGGCGCGCAGCGTCATGTAGACGGAGCGGATTGCAAGGTGCGTGAAATACGCAGCCATAAGTATATGTATGCCGCCTATATCCGTAAACATGTTTCCGGCCACCCATACGGCAAAGAACCCGGCAGCGCAAAGAATAGTACTGTTGCGCAGGTCCGCCGTGGCGGTGGCTCCGGTGAAAATGCCGTCCCAGATGAAGGCCGGAACCCCAATAAGTGGCATAAGGAGCAGCCAGGGGAGGTATTCCCGCCCGGCCTCAACAACGGAAACGTCCTCCGTCATGAGGCGGAACAGGGGAATTCCACCGGCCCAGTACAAAATCATGAATCCTCCTGCCAGGATAACACCCCAGAGGAAAGTTTCCTTTACGGTGGCGTGTACTCCGGCGTTATCTCCGGCACCTTTGAATTTACCGGTTAGCGCCTCTCCGGCGTATGCAAAACCGTCTGTAAAGTAACTGAAAACCAGCAGCAGCTTCATCATTATGGAACTGACGGCAAGAAGCGTATCTCCGTAACGTGCCGACAAGGCTGTAAACCCAATATACACGCTTATCATGCACATGGAGCGTATCACCAGGTCACGGTTGACGTTAAAGAAGGACGGCCCTTCTGCGGGCATGGCAGGGCCGGCGCCCTTAAGGCGTACGGCAGCGGCAGCGGCGGCATAGCCGAAACCTGTCCACTGCGCAATCACGGTGCCCCATGCAACTCCGGAAAAACCAAGCCGGGGCAGCCCAAACCATCCAAGGCCCAGGGCAAAAGAAAGCAGAATATTGAGCCCGTTTACCAGAAGGTCTGCAATCATGGGCCTTACCGTGTCCTGAAGGCCGATAAACCACCCTTTGAAAGCAAACAGAGACAGGGTGGCGGGGGCTGCCAGGATACGTATCCGGAAGTACAGGGTTGCAAGTTCACGCACCTGAGTGGAGCAGTCCAGAAACAGGAATGCCACCCATACCACCGCCCATTGAAGGGCAATAAGCACTATGCCGGAAAGGATGGCAATCCTTAAAGCCCTCAGCAGCAGTCCTTTAACTTCTCCCATACCGCTGCCGGAAGCCATCATTCTACCATAAGCCTGTGCGGTAAGGCCGCCGGTACCGGAACGCAGGAATGCAAAGTTCCAGTACAGCAAGTCAAACAGCATTGTTCCTATGGTAATGCCGCCTATAAGGGCTGCGGCCGATCCGGAACCAAGATGCCCGGCCACGGCAATGTCGGCCATGCCTACCAGCGGAACCGTGATGTTGGCAAGGATGCTGGGCGCAGCCAGGGAAAGGACTTGGCGGCGTAGGGCTTTCATCGGAATTTCTTGTCTTCCTCCAGCATTCCCAGGTAGGAGCTGTATCGTTCGGCCGATATGGTGCCACTGTCAAGGGCCTCCTTTACGGCGCATCCGGGCTCATGGGTATGGGTGCAAGGGGTAAATCGGCAATGGGAAGATTCCCGAAGCATTTCAGGGAAGTATCGGGCAATCTCTTCCGGCGCCACATCCACAAGGCCGAAGCCCCTGAGCCCCGGAGAATCAATGACATAGCCTCCGGAGGAAAGGGGATACATCTCATACAGGGATGTGGTGTGCTTCCCCTGGAGATGTGCCAGGGAAATGTCTCCTACCTTGGGGTTGAGGCTTGGGTCAAGGGCCTTTATGAGGGAGGATTTGCCAACTCCGGACTCCCCGGCAAACAGGTTCACCTTTCCGGAGCAGGCGCTGCGGACTTTTTCAATGCCCTCTCCTGTGGTGACGGATGTCTTGATTACAGGGTATCCTGCGGCCGAATATATCTCTACAAAGCGCTCAGTGGCCTCCGGGGCCTCCGCACTGTAAAGGTCTGTCTTTGACAAAAGTATGGTTACGGGAACTCCGTAAGCTTCACATGTAACAAGGAACCTGTCTATGAACTGCAGTTTGACGGAAGGGAAGAACAGGGATACCACCAGGTAGGCCATGTCTACGTTGGCGGCTATGATATGTGTCTGGCGTGACAGATTGGTGCTGCGGCGTATGACATAATTGCGGCGGGGGAGGACTCCGGATATGACTGCGCTGCCGTCTGCCCCCAGGTCATAGGATACCACGTCTCCTACGGCCACCGGGTTTGTGGCTTTTCCTGCGCCAAGGCGCAGAGAGCCGCGGAGCACCGCCGGGAATACTTCCCATGCGGGCAGCGGGCTAAGCAGATAGTGGCTTCCGGCGTTTTTTACAACAGTTGCAGTGTTCATTCGTCGCTTAAAATACCCTGTTCAATCAAAAACTTCCACAAAGATAGCGGATTGTTTTGTAAAGCGCATAATTTATAGTAAATTTACTGAACTAATGACACTTGCTTATGACCGTTAACATCCAACTCCAATATCACACCTCCTGGGGTGAGACCATCCACCTCAGGCTGGGAAAGCGCCGCATTCCTATGCAGTACTCCTTTGGGGGGCTGTGGCAAATCATGCTTACCGGCCGTGACATTCATGAAGGAGACTGCTTCTCCTATGAAATTGTGCGTGACGGCAAGGTGGTTAAGCAGGAATGGCGCGGCCATACCTACAAGTCTCCGGCAGCCGGCAAAAACATAGTTGTCCGCTCCCGCTGGCAGGACCGTCCGCAGAACTCGGCCTTTTATTCATCGGCCTTCAGTGACGTGATTTTCCGCAGGCCTTCCGGCGCATCTTTCCGCAATCCCGCACCTGAGGCCGGAAAACGCGGCAACGTCAGTTTCCATGTTCCCGCCCCGGAAGTCCGCAGTGGGGAAACCCTTGCTCTGGTTGGCAGCGGCAACGGCCTTGGAAACTGGGACAAGGTACACCTTATGGAAGACGGCATCTTCCCCTGGTGGTTCCTTACTATGAACGTGGCGGAGCCCATGGAGTACAAGTTTGTGATTGTGGACAGCAAGACCAAGGCCATTAAGCTTTGGGAAGAAGGTCCCAACCATTTCTTCGCAGAGGTTCCCGCAAAGGATACCCAACTTGTGATAGCAGACCTCAATCCCCGTTTCCCCACGGAGCCGTGGAGGGGCGCCGGCGTAGCCGTTCCTGTGTTCTCCCTTAGGACTAGGGACAGCTTTGGCGTTGGAGAATTCAATGACATAAAGCGCCTTGTGGACTGGGCCGTGGCAACCCACCAGAACGTGATTCAGCTGCTTCCGGTGAACGACACTACCATGACCCACAGCTGGAAGGATTCATATCCCTACAATGCCGTGAGCTCATTTGCCCTGCATCCGCAGTTCATTCATCTGCCGGAGGCCGGAATCCGCAAGACCGCAGCATACAAGGAAAAGCAGGCCCAGCTGGAAGCTCTCCCGGCTATTGACTATGAAGCCGTTAACCAGGCAAAGCTGGAACTCCTGAGAAAGCACTACGGAGTCCAAAAGGATACCAAGGGCCCGGAATATGCCGCCTTCGTTCAGGAAAACAAGGACTGGCTGCTGCCCTATGCCGTGTTCAGCGTCCTCAGGGATATCCACGGCACACCTGATTTCTCTCAGTGGGGTAAGTATTCCACTTATTCGGCCAAGAAGGCCGATGCCTTTACCCAGGAGCATGAGGATGAGGTAGGCTTCTACTGCTACCTCCAGTTTATCCTGGACCGTCAGCTCAAGGACGCAGTCAAGTATGCCCACCTCCACGGTGTTGCCCTTAAGGGAGACCTTCCTATCGGTGTATCACGCGTAAGTGCAGACGCCTGGCAGCATCCCCAGCTGTTCCATCTTGACAGCCAGGCCGGTGCACCGCCGGATGCTTTTGCCGCAGACGGCCAAAACTGGGGCTTCCCTACCTACAACTGGGAGGAAATGGCAAAGGACGGTTATGCATGGTGGAAGGCCCGCATGCGCAATATGGCCCAGTACTTTGACGCGTTCCGCATAGACCATATCCTTGGCTTCTTCCGTATTTGGGAGATTCCTGCCCAGTACACCAGCGGCCTTATGGGCCATTTCTCTCCGGCCCTGCCTTACAGCGGGGATGAACTCCGGGCCCAGGGCTTTGACCCTGCCGCCGGTCAGGACAATGACCGTCTCTTTGTGGAGGATCCCCGCAGGCCGGATTACTGGCATCCCCGTATTTCGGCACAGTTCACCCAGGCCTATGCCTGGCTGCCGGAAGGCCTCAAGTATCGCTACAATGAGCTCTACAATGACTTCTTCTGGCACCGCCACAATGATTTCTGGAGGGAGAGCGCAATGAACAAACTTCCCGCTCTGCTTCGCTCCACGGGCATGCTTGCCTGCGGTGAAGACCTTGGCATGATTCCCGCCTGCGTTCCTTCCGTCATGGATGAGCTCAATATCCTTAGCCTGGAAATCCAGCGCATGCCCAAGGATCCCAAGGATGCTTTTGCCAATCCCGCTTGGTATCCTTACTGGTGCGTATGCGCTACCGGAACCCACGACACATCTCCCTTACGCGCCTGGTGGGAAGAAGACCGCGCCGCTACTCAGCAGTTCTACAACCAGATGCTTGGCTGTGAAGGTGACGCCCCTTACTTCTGTGAGCCGTGGGTGGCAGACCTTGTGGTTGCCCAGCACATGAAATCTCCCGCCATGCTTGCCATCCTGCCGCTTCAGGACTGGCTGGCAACAGACGGAGAAGTCCGTTACCAGGGCAATCCGGCCGATGAAAGAATCAACATCCCGGCCATCCCCCGTCACTACTGGCGTTACCGCATGCACTGCACGGTGGAAGACCTGGTGGGCAATGACAAGCTGAACGCCCACATTCGCGCCCTGGTGGATGCGTCGGGCCGTAATAGGTAGGATGGGAGACTGGAAAGACCGCCTGGGTGTGGTGTTCTCCACAAACCCGGATTTCAAATATGAGACTGCTGCCCCGGAGGAGGCCGAAACCCTTTCTCCGGAGCGGCAGAAACTCATTGTAGGGATAGACCGCCGTAACCGTGGCGGCAAGCAGGTGACCCTGATCACGGGTTTTGTAGGGAAGGCCGATGACCTTAAGGAACTGGGCCGCACGCTTAAGACGCGGCTGGGCGTTGGAGGAAGCGCCAAAGACGGAGAAATTACCATTCAGGGAGATTTCCGTGACAAGGTGGTAGAGATACTTCGCAGCCTTGGATACAACGCAAAGAGAGGAAACTGAAATGAGCGCTATAAATATAATAATGGTGGCGTTCACAGCTCTGGCTCTCTTTCTTCTGCCGTCATTCTATCATCTTGCACCATATCTTTCAGACGCTGTCTTCCGCGTAAGAGGCTCCGAGGCCCTGGAATTCAGCGTCAGCGTGTCAAGGGAGCGCAACACTATTGCCTATGTGCTTCTTATCCCGTTTGTGCTTATTCTTTCACGCTATCATATTTATGAGCCGTCTTTCATAGCTCAGCTTCAGGGCGGGTGGCATATACTGGCCTGCTTCGGGGCATTTGTAGTGTATTGCTCCCTTAGGATTCTGATGTATCTTCTCCTTAGGCCGCGCAGGCATTATGAAAATTTCCGCCTGGCACACAGGGCGGTTTACACTTTCTTCATTCTTTATATGCTGGTGGCATTGCCGGCTCTGGGCATCCTTACGGTTTTTGATGCCAACGATCTGGTAATCAAGACAGTGATGCTTATTCTACTGAGTCTGTTTTACGCTTTGTTTTTAGTGCGCAAAACGCAAATTCTGCTATTATCTTGCGGTGGTTTGCGAACTTTTTCGTACCTTTGCGCCCTGGAAATTTTCCCAACCGCTCTTATGATAGTTTCGGCGGTGGTGTTGTAGTGTATAAGAAGATGAGTATCAGCAAGATCTTGGTTTCCCAGAACGCCCCGCGCGTTCTTACGCAATATCAGGCAGTCACACAAAAATATGGAGTAGAATTTACATTCTGCCCCTTTTTCCATATTGAACCCCTTACTTCACGTGAGTTTCGTGCGCAGCGTATAAACATTCTGGATTATACGGCAATAGTCTTCTCTTCAAGGCATACCATTGATGCTTTCTTTGCTTTGTCAGAGGAACTTCGCATCAAGATTCCTGAAACCATGAAGTACTTCTGCACCACAGAGCTGGTCGCAATGTACCTCCAGAAGCACATCGTATACCGCAAGCGCAAGATTTTCTTCGGCACTGGCACTCCGGAAAGCGTCGCAGACCTTATCGGCCCCAAGCACAAGGGAGAAAAGTTCCTCATTGCAATGAGTGACAATTCTTCCTCTGACGCAATGGCTTCTGTTCTTGAAAAGAAGGGCCTGGAGTATTCCACCGGCGTTTTTGTCAAGTCCGTGAGTCAGGACCTCTCATCCGTGGACATCAAGTCTTATGACATGATAGTCTTCTACAATCCGGCAGACATCAAGTCACTTCAGGAGAATTTCCCCGGCTTTGAGCAGGGTGACATCAAGATGGTAGCTTTCGGCAAATCAATTGTTGGAGCTATGGAGGAGGCTGGCCTTCGCATAGACGTTAAGGCTCCCACTCCGGAGGCTCCCTCTGTAGCACGCGCCATAGAGCTGTATCTTGAGAGTCTGTAGGCGGCGCCGTACACCTTTTTAATATATGAGCGAGACACTATCCAAATCAGAGAGACTATGCGGCCAGCAGTCTGTGTCCGCCCTCTTTGAGCACGGAAAGGGTGTCTCACACGGCTGCCTCCGCTGCAAGTATATCCTCCGTCCCGCCGGCCAGGGCTCTGGTCCTGTCGGCCCGGACCACACCTCCGCCCCTGGGACCATCCCTGCCGCTACGGACCTTCCCTCCCGGATTGTCGTCTCCGTGCCCAAACGCCTTTTCAAGCGTGCCGTCAAGCGCAACCTCCTCAAGCGCCGCATCCGTGAGAGTTACCGCCGGCAAAAAGAACTGCTTGCCCAATCGGCCGATCTCCTTATTATTTACACTTCTGCTGAAGTCCAGCCATACGAGGCTATCTTCGATGCCATGGGCGCCATACTCCGCTCTGTCGCAGCAGCCCCCGCTTCGGCCTCCATGGCCCCTGGCACGCAAGTCCTTCACACAGAATAAGTTACACACTTTAGGGTGCACCTGTAAGTGCACCCTATGTATAGCAAGTTGTTGACAATGAGTAAGTTAGGCGCCATAGCCCGCAAGGTGTTAATCTTCCCCGCAGTGGTGCTGATCAAATTTTACCAGATTTGCATCAGCCCGTTTACTCCGCCAAGCTGCCGCTTTACCCCCACTTGCTCCCAGTATGCCCTGGAGGCCTTCCGCAAGCACGGCCCGTTCAAGGGTCTGTACCTGACGGTGCGGCGTCTTCTGCGCTGCCACCCCTGGGGCGGCTCCGGCTATGATCCAGTGCCTTGATACTGCCAAGCCACTCTGTCACACTTGCCTATCCCTTCTCTTTTACCCTCCTGTCATTCTCCCCCCCTCCTGTCATTCTCCTCCCCTCCTGTCATTCTGAACGAAGTGAAGAATCTCATGCCTAAAAAAGAAAAAATACAGCAGATGTTTGACGGAATTGCTCCGTCCTATGACCGTCTTAACCACCTCATGTCACTTGGCGTGGATAAAATATGGCGCCGTAAGGCCCTTAAGGAAATAGTTGACGGTACCCAGCAGCAGATTCTGGACGTTGCCTGCGGAACGGGGGACAGCACCATTGCAATAGCCCTCAAGGCTGCGCCCGGAAGCAAGATAACCGGCATAGACATCTCCACCGGCATGATGGAGCCCCTGATGCGCAAAGCCGCCCATGAGGGTGTTCATGACAGGATAAAACTGTTGGTGGCCGATGCCCTTGACATGCCTTTCCCGGACGGGACCTTCCACCGTGTCACCTGCGCCTTTGGAGTGCGCAATTTTGAAGACAAGTCACGCGGGCTGGAAGAATTCCACCGCGTCCTCAAGCCCGGCGGCAAGGCTGTGATTCTGGAACTGTCCGTGCCGTCAAAGCCTTGGCTGAGACAGCTGTATGATATTTATTTCATGCATATACTGCCGTGGATAGGCGGTATGGTTTCCGGCAACAAGGAGGCATATCGCTACCTTCCCGCTTCCGTTCACGCTTTCCCGGCTCCGCCTGCTTTCTGCGCCATGATGGAAGAAGCCGGCTTCCGCAATGTCCGTCACATTTCTCTCAGCATGGGTCTATGCCGGCTGTACACAGGGGAGAAATAAAAATTAATTGCTATCTTTGCGGTATGACTAAAACCTCTACCATTAAGATTGTTCCCGTAAATGGGAAAAGAATGCTCAAGGAGTTCATAGATTTCCCCTTGAAGCTGTACAAGGGATCCGACAAATGGGTTCCTGCCTTTGAAGACGATGAGTATAAATCCCTTGGCAACGGTAACCCTTCCCTGGAGTTCTGTGACAGGGAACTGTATCTTGCTTATAAGGACGGCAAAATTGCGGGCCGCATTGCCGCCATCATCAATCACAACGCCAATAAAAAGTGGAATGAGAACACCGTTCGTTTTGGATGGATAGATTTCATTGAGGACTTTGACGTGGCTAAGGCTCTGGTGGATGCTGTGATTGAATGGGGTAAGGTGCGTGGCGCAACCAAGATCAAGGGCCCGCTTGGCTTTACGGATATGGACCGTGAGGGCCTTCTGGTAGAGGGCTTTGAGAACGAGAGTCCCTTCACCGTAATCTACAACTACCCTTACTATCCTGAGTACCTGGAGCGCATGGGCTTCACCAAAGACGTGGACTGGACCCAGAGGGTGATGGACATCCCGGACCAGCTTCCGCCCATGTTCAAGTTTGCAGACCGTATATCGGACCGTTATGGCATTCACATCTACACCGCAAGCACCCTCAAGAAGATGGCGCGCCGCGGCCGTGAAATGTTCCACGTTCTCAACGAGGCCTTTGCCGGTCTTTATGAATACACCAAACTTTCACAGGAGCAGATAGACGGCTACGTGAACCAGTATGTGCCTGTTCTCAACAAGGACCTTGTGGCTTTTGTTGTGAACGAGAAGGATGAACTGGTTGGTTTCACGGTTACCATGCCTCATATATCTGCTGCCGTGCGCAAGGCCAAGGGCCGTATCCTTCCCTTTGGATGGATTCACCTTCTGCCGGCATTGTCACCTAAGCGCAATGACACCACGGAGGCGCTCCTGATAGGCATTCTTCCTGAATACCAGGCTAAGGGCGCAGCGCTTCTGATGTTCAAATACCTGCTGGAGAACTATCACCGCCTAGGTATCAAGCACATGCTCATGAATCCTCAGCTGGAAGAAAATCATAAGGTTCAGTCTCTGTGGGACAATTTTGACACAAGAGAGTATCAGCGCCGCCGCTCTTACGTTATGGATATTGTTTAGTGCGTGGAGCTAACTTGTTGATAGATAGTATATTAAATAAAAGTGGGTGCCTGATTTCAGGTACCCACTTTTGCGTAACTAGCTAATAGTCAAACAGTTGCCTCCACGGCAAGACCAGTGACGACACGCAGGCTGCAGCCTACAGTGCCGCCAGCACGGCGTCGCACACCTCTCCTACGGTTGTGGGAGCCGGAGCGTTGTCCGGGAAGCGCATCTGGAACTTTTCCTCCACTGCAAGTGAAAGCAGCATCATGGAAAGGGAGTCAATTCCCAGACCGGTGATGAGGGGAGTGTCAAAGTCTACGTTGGTAAGGTCCGTGTTGGGCCTGATGACGGCAATCACTTCCTTGAGGCCGTCAAATACTTCCTGTCTTGTCATACGCGAGCGACTTTCATGCTGCCGGTGCGCTTGAAGTCTTCTGTGCGCACTGTCATCTTGATAATCCTGTGAGTGGTAGGAAGGGTGGCGTTCACCTTGTCCACAAGGGCCTGCATGTATGCGTGGATCTCTTCCGGGGTCTTGCCGTCAAATGCGGGCATGAACGGGAGGATTTCAACTGCAATAACCTGGTTGCCGTTGAGGTCATCTTCCTTAACCATGGCGTCACGGACGCAAGGATCTGCATAAAAGGGCTCCTCAAGGCTTTCAGGGCTCACATTCTCACCGTTGGGGAGGATGATGAGGTTCTTGATTCGGCCGGTGATGTAGAGGAAGCCTTCCTCGTCAAAGCGGCAGAGGTCACCGGTGCGGAACCAGCCGTCCTCTGTAAATGCCTCTGCGGTGCGTACGGGATCCTTGTAGTAGCCGGAGAAGACATTGTCACCCTTCACAAGGAGCTCACCGTCCACAATCTTGGTCTCCTGACCGGGATAGATTCGGCCGATGGATGTAGGCTTGCGCACGGCATCGGCATTGGCGCTGGTGAGGTTGGCGGTTTCCGTAAGGCCGTAGCCGAAGCAGAACTCAACGCCAAGCTTGGTGAAGATGTCCACAAGGCGCGGAGGAACGTTTGCTGCGCCGGAGATAATCATGCGCAGGCTTCCGCCCAGGAACTGAGGGCCGTACATCTTGACAAGGCCGCTCAGGATGTCGCAGATACCGGGGACAATCACAAGCAGGGTAGGCTTGATTACGGGCAGTTTGCCAATGGTGGCCTTCATGTCCTCTGCGGTGAAAATGAGGTTGCCGGTATAGAAGCAGCCCATGGTGCCGGCGATAAGGCCGAACACGTGGCTCAGGGGAAGCAGTGCAATGTAGCGGTGCTGGCCGATCACCTTGCCGGGCTTGAAGATGGCGTTGTAGTTACCCCTCATAAGGGCCCTGTGGCTCAGGACTGCACCCTTGGGAGCGCCGGTGGTGCCGCCGGTGAAGAAGATTGCGGCAGGGCTGTCCGGGTCAACGTCCACTGAAGGGGCCTCAACCTCGGCAATAGAAGCGGCGGGAAGGACCTTGGTGCCCTGGATGCCTGCTGTGAGAGGCATGAATTCATCACGTACGAAGATGGCGGCGATGTCAAACTTGAGGCAGCAGCCGGCCACTGCGGGAGCGGGAAGCTGTGCGGGGAAGTTCATGGCAACGTATCCGGCCGATGTTACAGCCAGGAAGAGCTCGATAGCATTCTGGCTGTTGCGGTCCAGGATGGCGATATGTGCGCCCTTGGGAAGGCCCAGGCTGTTGATGAAGGCGCGGCGGCGTGCAACGCGGCTGCCAAGTTCCTTGTAGGTGATGGTGTTGGTCTGGTCGCTGATGGCGGGCTTATCGGCATACTGCTTTGTGAACCAGTCCACAAACTGTCCCATTGTGGGGAGATAGGGAATAGACTCAAACTCCTCCTTGGGGAGCATGTTGTGGAAGTACTCTTGATTGGTCATTATAATTAAGGTTTAAGGTTTTATCAAATCATACAAATATAAGGATTTTTTTTGATTCTCCATTTTTGCTAACTTTGCAACCTATATTATTATTATGGACAGGAAAACATTCAACAAGTGGAACTGGATAGTGGCCGTGGCGGTGCTAATAGCATCCTGCGCCACGTATCTAGCCACAATAGAGCCCACAGCGTCCTTCTGGGACTGCGGCGAGTTCATTGCATCGTCATACAAACTGGAAGTTGGTCACCCTCCGGGAAACCCCGTGTTCCAGCTGCTTGCACGCTTTTTCACCATTCCGGTGGATGCCATGCATGCCGCAGTGGCGGTAAACGCCATGAACGCCATCCTGAGCGGGCTTACCATCTTTCTCCTGTACCTTACCATAGTCTTTTTTGCAAAGAGGCTTGTCCTGGGCGGTAGGATGGTGTCCAACACCATACGACCCGCCTCAGCGATAGCAATCTTTGCATCCGGAGCCGTTGGCGCCATGGCCTATTGCTTCAGTGATACCTTCTGGTTCAGTGCTGTGGAGGGAGAGGTGTATGCCATGTCGTCGCTGTTCACTGCCCTGGTATTCTGGGCCATGTGCCGCTGGTATGACACCGCTGATCAGCCGCATGCCAACCGCTGGATTGTGCTTATTGCCTTCCTGATGGGCCTTTCAATCGGCGTACATCTTCTTAACCTGCTTACAATCCCGGCCTTCGTATTCATGTACTACTACCGCATGAACGAGGACCGTAAGCTTCCGGCCAAGAAACTCATCGGCATATTTGCCATTGGCGTTGTCATAGAGTTCCTGCTGGTTTACCTGTTCATTCCGTACCTTCCCAAACTGGCGGCCTGGTTTGACAGGATTTTTGTCAACGGATTCGGCCTTCCCTACAACAGCGGTGCGCTGTTTTTCCTGGTGGGCCTGCTTGCTCTGTGCTTCTGGGGCATGTTCTCCACGCTCAAAAAGGGAAAGGTGTTCTGGAATACTGTGCTGCTGTGCGTTACAACCCTGGTGATGGGCTTCAGCCTGTTCTCCATTGTGATTATACGCTCCAGCGTAAAGACTCCCACCAACGAGTATCAGCCTGACAACCCCTACACCCTTGTGCGCTACCTCAGCCGTGAGCAGTACGGCTCAACGCCACTGCTGTACGGCCAGTACTTTGACGCACCCTATGACCTTGACAACTCCAAGTACTGGGCGCCAATGAACGGCAAATACATAAAGGCCGATGCCCCCACGGAGGCTATCTACAAGCCGGAGGGCAAGATGCTCTTCCCCAGGATGTGGTCTTCGTCAGACCCCAGGTATGTGGAGTTCTACAATATGTATACGGAAGGGAAGGGGACCCGTATCAGAGGGGCCAAGCACAAGAAGCCCACATTTGGCGCAAATCTGTACTATTTCTTTGACTATCAGCTCAATTGGATGTACTGGCGCTACTTTATGTGGAACTTTGTTGGCCGCCAGAACGACATCCACAGCCCCGTTCCGGGCAACATCTTTGACGGCAACTGGGAAAGCGGCATAAAGATTATAGACGCCATAAGGCTGGGAGACCAGTCTGACGCGCCGGCTCCGCTCAGGGAGAACAAGGGTAAGAACCACTACTTCTTCCTGCCACTTCTGCTTGGACTCCTTGGACTGGTATTCCAGTTTGACAGGGATAAACGCGGCAGCTGGATAGTAACGCTGATGTTCTTCATGACCGGTATAGCCATTGTTCTGTACCTTAACCAGCCGCCTTATCAGGTGCGTGAAAGGGACTACGCCTATGCAGGTTCCTTCTATATGTTTGCAATCTGGATAGGCCTTGGCGTGCTTGCCCTGTACCAGTGGATTACAGAAAAGGTCAATGGCCGGGAAAAGCTCATTGCTACATGTGTCGGTGTGCTCTGTATGGGAGTTCCCGCCCTTATGGCGGCCCAGAACTGGGATGACCATGACCGTTCCAACCGCTACACCGCCGTTGAGATGGCTGCCAATTACCTGAATTCAGTGGGCCCCAACGGCTATCTGGTAACCCACGGAGACAACGACACCTTCCCTCTATGGTATGCCCAGGAAGTTGAAGGAGTACGCACGGATGTACGTGTGGTGAACACCTCCCTGCTTGGTACTGACTGGTACATAGACCAGATGAAGTGGGCCTGCAATGAGAGCGCCCCGCTGCCTCTTACCGTATCACAAAGCCAGTATCTGTACGGTACCAACGAGTTTGTGACAATCCAGTACGACGACGGCACCCCCATGTTCATCAAGGATGTGATGGACGTGTTCAAGGATCCCAAGATGAAGGCCACGTTTGAAGGAGGCGGCAGGTATGATTTCATCTGCGCCCGCAAGATAGTCCTTCCGGTGAACAAGGAAAACTGCCTCAAGTACGGAATTGTGCCCCAGAAGTTTGCAGACCAGATTCCGGACAACATAGTCCTTACCATGTCCAAGGACAAGAACTATATTTCCAAGCCGGAACTCTTCTTGCTGGATCTTTTGAGCGGTTACAACTGGGACCGTCCGCTGCATGTCCTCAACCAGGGCGGAGACCTTAATATAGGTATAAAGGAATACCTTATGTACGACGGCTTCTCCTACCGCTTCACGCCCATCAAGAACAAGGTCAGTTCTACAGATGCGGGAAAGGTGGATGCACTGGAACTGTACGGAAAGATGAAGAACGTCTACAAGTGGGACGCCCTCAAACGCACGGACTGGTTTGTAGATTACCAGAACATGTACACCTTCCTTGGCGTAATGGGCCAGAGGCAGCTGTACCTTACGGTTGCAAACGCCCTCATTGACGCCGGAGAGGACCAGAAGGCCATTGAAATCATGGACATGTGCGGAGAGAACTTCCCGGAGGAGAACTTCCCGCTGGAAACCATCTCAGTTGGCTTTGTGGGCAATGACTACATGGTGGCCCAGATAATAGAGAACTACTATTACCTGCAGGAGTCTGAAAAGGCCCGTGACCTGGCATCCCGCTTTGCAGCCCAGCTTCTGGACTGCGCCCGCTTCTACATCCAGTGGGGCAGCCTTGGAAGCAGTGAACTTGAAAGCGCCGGCCGTGTCCTCCTGTATGTGGCCGATGTCTGCACTCAGTACGGCGACAAAGAGATGGGAGAGGAGATGGAAGCCGGTTTTGCCGCCCTTCTAAAGTCTGTGGAGTAGTGGCCGTTAACTTTCTGTAGTTCAATGCATTATACAATTTAGGGTGCACCTGCTGGTGCACCCTAAATCATGTAATTAACTGAGTTTCTGCGTGTTATGCGCCAAGGCAATTAGTCCTGGATGGCAGCGATGCCAGGGAGAATCTTGCCCTCGATGGCTTCCAGCATGGCGCCGCCGCCGGTGGAGACGTAGCTCACCTTATCGGCAAAGCCCATCTGGGTTACTGCTGCAACGGAGTCACCGCCGCCCACAAGGGTGAAAGCGCCCTTTGCGGTTGCATCGGCCAGATCCTGGGCAATCTGGAGGGTTCCCTTTGCAAAGTTGGGAAGCTCAAATACGCCCACGGGGCCGTTCCAGAGTACGGTCTTGGACTCAAGGATGATCTTGCGCCAGTTCTCCAGGCTCTCCGGAGCTGCGTCCATGCCTTCCCACTCATCAGGAATCTGGTCAATGGGGAAGATCTGGCGGGGAGTGTCGTTGTCAAAGCTCTGACCGCAGACGGTAGCAACTGACAGAGAGAGGTTTACGCCGTTCTCCTTGGCAAGCTTCATGATCTCAAGTGCATCAGGGATAAGCTCATCCTCATGCAGGGACTGGCCGATATGGCCGCCCTTTGCCTTGATGAAGGTATAGCCCATGCCGCCGCCGATGATGAGGTTGTCCACCTTGCCAACAAGGTTCTTCAGAACTGCAAGCTTGGAGCTAACCTTGGAGCCGCCGATGATGGCGGTAAGGGGACGCTGTGCATTCTTGAGTACGTTGTCAATGGCCTTAATCTCACCTTCCATCAGGTAGCCGAACATCTTGTCATTGGGGAAGTACTCTGCAATCAGTGCGGTTGAACCGTGTGCACGGTGTGCAGTGCCGAATGCGTCGTTGATATAGCAGTCTGCATAGCTTGCCAGAGTCTTTACGAACTCCTTCTGGGAAGCCTTGACGGCGGCCTTTGCGGCCTTCTTTTCCTCGTCAGTAGCATCCTCTGCAAGGCCGCGGGGTTTGCCTTCTTCCTCAGCGTAGTAGCGGAGGTTCTCAAGGAGGAGGACATCGCCGGGCTTGAGGGCGTCGGCCTGGGCCTTTGCCTTCTGGCAGTCATCGGCAAACTGGACGGGAACGCCCAGGCACTCGCTTACGCGGGCCACGATATGCTTGAGGCTGTACTTGGGGTCCACTTTCTTGGGACGGCCAAGATGGGACATGATGATGAGGGAACCGCCTTCTGCAAGAACCTTCTTGAGGGTGGGCATAGCCCTGCGGATACGGGTGTCGTCAGTAATCTCAAAGTTCTCGTTGAGGGGAACGTTGAAGTCTACGCGTACAATTGCACGTTTACCGGCAAAATTGTACTTGTCAATGAATTGCTGCATAAGTTTGTATGAGTTATAATAATATTGTCTTATGTTTAAGAGCCTACAAATTTAGCAATTATTTCTTTATCTTTGCAGAAAAATCGTAAGGTATGGCAGTTGAATTCCCCGCAGAGTATTGGAAAGATTATCAGCTTCTGGATTCCGGAAACGGAGAAAAGTTGGAGCGTTTTGGCCGATATGTCCTCCGCCGCCCGGAACCCAAGGCGCTGTGGACTCCTTCCATGACTGAGGCTCAGTGGCAAAAGACCGCCAACGTGGTATTCAGGCCCGGCGCCGGTTTCGGCAAGGCTGGTAAGGAAGACAGCGGCACCTGGGAAAAGCACGGCCGAATGGAAGACCAGTGGGGCATAACCTACAACGGCGCCCAGGATCCTGAAACCCATGCCGCCAGTGACCTGCATCTGTCTCTGCGTCTTGGCCTTACGTCCTTCAAACATGTAGGCGTTTTCCCTGAGCAGGCCCCCAACTGGGAGTTCATCTATGCCCAGACATCCCGCCTTGCCCGCATCCACAAGGCCAACGGCCTGCCAGCACCAAAGGTCCTGAACCTGTTTGCCTATACCGGAGCGGCTTCCCTTGCGGCCCGTTGCGCCGGGGCCGATGTTACCCATCTGGACTCCGTACGCCAGGTTGTCACATGGGCGCGTGAAAATATGGAGCGCAGCGGTTTCCAGGACGGTATCCGCTGGGTTGTGGAAGACGCACTTAAGTTTGCAAAGCGTGAAGCAAAGCGGGGCAACAAGTACGACGGAATCATCCTGGATCCCCCGGCGTACGGCCATGGCCCTGACGGAGAAAAGTGGAAACTGGATGAGCTCCTCTTCGGCCTTCTGCAAAACGTTGCCGCAATACTCTCTGAAAGAGACGCCTTCATGGTCCTCAACCTCTACTCAAACGGCTACAGCGCCGCCCTTGGAGAGACGGTTGTGCGTGAAGCCTTCAAGGGGCAGTTCAAGGAAATGACTTCCGGAGAACTTGCCTTCAACGATTCCTTTGGCAAAGTTCTTCCTTTAAGTATATATGTGCGCCTGAAAAGGTAGTAAGTTGATGTTGCTGGTCAATCAAAAAAGTGTTGCAGGTCTGCAAAAAACGGCCGATCTGCGACGTTATACGTTCTGTATGGCCGATTTGCGTCGCAGGTGACGCCAAAAACGCAGACCTGCGACATCTCACAATGTGATTAGCATCAGGGTGGGGATGGTGGCCCTCATGCTGGAAGCCATCGAGGGCAAGATTCTCCCCGGCATCGCTGCTATCCAGGACTAATTACCTTGGCACATAACACGCAGAAACTCAGTTAATTACATGATTTAGGGTGCACCTGCAGGTGCACCCTAAATTGTATAATGTGCTGATTTCTAGCAAGTTGGCGGCCAGGGCCCTAGCGTGAGCCGGTGGGACGGGCGTAGTGGGTGGCAGGTTTGGGCTGACGGGGCGCGGCGGTGGGGGGAACCGCAGCGGCGGGCTGTTTGCGCACAAAGGCGTAAATAAGGAAGCCGACGCCCAGGAGAATGAACGGTATTGACAGCAACTGCCCCATGTTCAGGGCCATGCCGGCTTCAAAGTCTACCTGGTCGTTCTTGATGAATTCAATCAGGAATCGGGAGCCGAAGCATACAATCATGAATATCCCCACAAACGTGCCGCGGTACAGTTTGTCCAGTTTTTTCCAGTAAAGCCACAAAAGAGCCAGGCCCAGCAGCAGGTATGTTCCGGCCTCATATAACTGTGTGGGATGACAGGCAACGGTTTCATGGTTGCGCTCAAATACGAATCCCCAGGGAAGGGAAGTGGGGGCGCCGTAGATTTCTGAGTTGAAAAGATTGCCAAGGCGGATGAAGCATGCAGCAAAGGCAACCGGAATTACAATATGGTCAATCACCCATACAGAGTCAAAGCCATTGGCCGGGCCGTACTTGCGGCCGTACCAGATAATGCCAAGGATGATTGCAATGGTGCCGCCGTGGCTGGCCAGTCCGCCTTTCCAGGGCATGAAGATTTCCCAGAAGGCCTGCCATGGGGTCATTCCGCGTGCAGCCACCTGAGGTGAAACGGTGCCGCCGAACATTTGGAAGAATGGAGCCAGATAGTAGTCCGGTTCATAAAACAGGCAGTGACCCAGCCGGGCACCCACTATGGTGCATATAAGGAGCATGTACAGCATGGGGTCCAAAAGGGCCTCGCTTATTTTCTCCCTGTTGAAAAAGCTCTTCATTATATACCAGCCCAGGATAAACCCGCTCACAAAAAGCAGGGAATACCACCGGAGCTCAAAGCCTCCAAGATGCAGGATGGCCGGATCTACGTTCCAATGTACAATCAATGTTTCCATGCTGCAAATATACTTCTTTTTTGCTTACAAGCCGCCTTATTGACAATAAGAATCGGCCTGATTTTTGCAGGAAAGTAACAGCTTATTTTGTTAGATTATATGTGTATGAGAAGAATTGTCCTTGCCCTGATGCTCCTTGCTCCAATGGTGGCATCGGCCCAGTATAAGGACTCGCCTGTCCAGCAAGACAGTACCCTTTTGCTTACAATGGACGACGCCCTCAAGATTGCCTTAAGCGAGAACACTTCCGTCAAAGTGGCGGACATGGAGGTTCAGCGCCAGAAATATGCCCGTAAGGGTGCTTACGGTGCGCTTTTCCCGCAAATCAGCGCTTCCGGAATGTACAGCTACGCTATCCAGAAGCAAAAGGTGTTCTTTGGGTCGGACGATGAATCTTCCGGCAGCAGCGGAGGAGGAATGGCGTCCATGATGTCAAGCGCCTTTGAGCCTATAATGTATTATATAGAGCAGCTCTACAGGGCTACCAGTACCCCTTTAGTGCCATACGTGGCTCCGGAAAAGGAAGAATCAAAGTCTTCAGACCCCATTGAGATGGGTCGCCGCAATCAGGTGCAGCTTGGCCTTAGCGCGTCCATGCCCCTGGTAAACGCACAGCTTTGGGAAAGCCTCTGCATTACCGCAGACCAGGTGGAGCTGGCAGTGGAACAGGCAAGGGAGAGCCGCCTGGGTACGGTTACCCAGGTAAAGCAGGCCTTCTATGCCGTCCTTATGGCAAAGGCTTCATACGATGTGTATAACGCCGTCTTTGAAAACGCCGCCCAGAATCTTAAGCTCACGGAGAGCAAATACAATGTGCACAAGGCGTCAGATCTGGATTTGGCCCGTGCACAAAGTTCCCTTGCGGCAGCCATCCCCAACCTCTACAACGCAGAGAACGCCATTATCCTGTCCCTGTGGCAGCTGAAGGCCGTCATGGGACTTGACCTTGACCGCCCTGTGGATGTGGTGGGCAAACTGGAAGACTACGCCCAGCACATGTTCTATGACCTTAACGAGGGTGCAGAGGCTTCCCTGGACCGCAATACCCAGATGAGGCAGATGGCCACCCAGGCGGAGATGCTTGCAAAGCAAATCAGGATGCAGCAGTATGCATACATTCCTACACTGTCTATGCAAGTGTCATATACTTATTATACCCAAAGCGACAAGTTCAACCTGAGCCAGTGGAAGTGGCTGCCGTCCAGCACCATGGTGTTCTCACTGAGCATCCCCATCTTCTCCGGCGGGCAGCGTTATTATGCCATACGCCAGACAAGGGTCCAGGCCGATGAACTTGATCTCCAGCGCACAAATACGGAGCGTCAGCTTCGGATCGGCATACGCCAGAGCCTTTCCACAATGGATACCGCTATGAAGACTTACGACGCTGCAAAGGAAGCTCTCACCAGCGCAGAAAAGGCTTACAACATTGCTTCCAGAAGTTTTGAGGTAGGAAAGAGCACTCTCACAGACCTCAACAACACGGAACTCACCCTTACCCAGACACGCCTCCAGGCGGCGCAGGCCGTCTACAACTTTGTGGTTGCAAAGGCAGGACTGGAACAGACATTAGGATACGATTTTACTCAGGAATATGAAAACTAGGATTGCTTTAGCTGCAACTCTTCTTGCCGCGCTCTCTTGCGGCAACAATGGACAGGAAAAGGCCGCAACGGCCACCCCGGCCCAGATTACGCCCAACGTAGAAATTACTGTGGCCCAGGAACGCTCTGTGCCGCAGGAAAGCGTATATGCCTCTACGGTTGAGGCTTACGCCGTGAATAACATAATGCCCCAGAGCGGCGGCCGAATCCGCAAAATCAATGTGGAAGTGGGAGATTACGTTCTCAAGGGCCAGGTGCTTGCAGAGATGGACCGCCTTCAGCTGGACCAGTTGGAACTCCAGATACAGAACGACGAGGTTGAATATCAGCGTCTCAAGAGCCTTTATGAGGAAGGCGGCGTGTCCCAGAGTGACTTTGAGACCGCAGAGCTTGGTTACAAGGTAAGGAAGACCAACTATGAGAACGTGAAGGAGAACACAATCCTCACAAGCCCCATCACAGGATATGTTACGGCCCGTAATTTTGACACCGGGGACATGTTTGGGATGAGCGCTCCCATATTTACCATCCAGCAGGTGGTGCCTGTGAAGCTCCTTGTGGGTATCTCAGAGAGTGAGTACACCAAGGTGAAAAAGGGAGACTCCGTTTCCCTGACTGTGGACGCCATCCCCGGCCGGGTATTCAAGGGCAGGGTAGAGCGCCTTTATCCTGTCATTGACGCCGCCACTCACACCTTCAAGGCAGAGGTGGTAGTTCCCAATGCCGACAAGGTCCTGCGCCCGGGCATGTACGCCCGCGTAACCGTGACCTTCGGCAGCCGCAAGAGCATAATTGTACCGGACAAGTGCCTTGTCAAGCAGGAAGGCACCGGTACCCGCTTTGTGTATGTACTTGCAGAGGATGAAACCGTGAGCTACCTGCCGGTTACCATCGGCCGCCATATCGGCTCAGAATATGAGATTATCCAGGGCCTCAATAATGGAGACAAGGTTGTTGTAAAGGGTCAGTCCGCACTTAAGGACGGTGTCAAGGTGAACGTGCTATGAGTATCTACAGAACATCGGTAGAACATCCGGTTACAACCTGCCTTGTATTTCTGGCATTCGCCATCCTTGGCCTGTTTGCCCTTACAAGGCTCCCGGTAAACAACCTCCCGGATATAGAGTCCAATACCATCATGGTTATGAGCTCGTATCCCGGAGCATCGGCAGAGGATGTTGAAAACAACCTTACAAAGGTGCTGGAAAACACCCTGAATGGTGTGTCCAACCTTAAGAACCTCACATCCAACTCCAAGGAGAACATTGCCATCCTCACCCTGGAGTTTGAGTACGGAACTGATATAGACGAGGCTACAAACGACGTCCGCGACAAGCTGGACATGGTGTCACAGCAGCTTCCGGACGGAGCATCGGCCCCTTATATATTCAAGTTCAGCATGGAGGACCTGCCAATCCTGATGATGTCGGCCACCGCGCGCCAGAGCGTCAGCGCCCTTGACAAAATCCTGGACGACAAGGTTGCCACCCCGCTGGCCAGGGTCTCCGGCGTAGGACAGGTTACAATTGCCGGCGCCCCCAAGCGTGAAATCCAGGTGTACTGTGACCCGGCCAAACTTGAGTCCTATCACCTTTCAATATCCACCATAGCGCAGGTGATTGCGGCAGAAAACCGCAATGTTCCCTCCGGAAGCATAGACATTGGCTCAGACACGTATACCCTCCGCATCAAGAAGGAATTCCAGGACCCGCAGGAACTTCTGAACGTGGTGCTGGGGAATTACAACGGATCGGCAATATACCTTAGGGATGTGGCCCGCGTGGACGACGCTCTGGAGGAGAAGTCCCAGGAGTCCTACACCAACGGCGTCCGCGGCGCGCAGATCATTATCCAGAAGCAGTCCGGATACAACACCGTGGAGGTGGTGAGGAAAATCAAGAAGGAGATGAAGAACATCTCAAGGAACCTGCCATCTGATATCAAAATAACCACTATCGTGGATAATTCAGAGGACATCCTCCTTACCATCAAGTCCTTAAGGGATACCATCATGATTACCTTCCTGGTGGTTATGCTGGTGGTGTTCCTCTTCCTTGGAAGGCTTAAGGGTACCCTTATAGTCATACTTTCCATCCCTATTGCCCTGCTGGCGTCGCTGCTGTATCTGTATGCAACAGGCAACACGCTCAATATCATTTCCATGAGCGCCCTGGCCATAGCCATTGGTATGGTTGTGGACGATGCAATTGTGGTATTGGAGAATGTCACAACCCACCTGGAACGCGGAGAAAAGCCGCGGGAGGCGGCCGTACACGGCACCGCTGAGGTGGGTATTTCCGTTATCGCTTCCACCCTTACCATGTTGTGCGTGTTCCTGCCGCTTACCATGATTTCCGGTATGGCCGGCATCATGTTCAAGCAGCTTGGCTGGATTGTATCAATCATCATGATAGTGTCCACCACCGCGGCCCTTACCCTTGTGCCTACACTGTGCTCACTTCTGATGGACAATACTCCCGTAAAGAGCAAGATTTACAAGCTGGTCTTCGGCCCGGTGAACAAGGCCCTGGACGGCATATCAAGGGCATATTCCCGCCTCATAGGCTGGTGCATGAACCACAAGAAGTGGATTATGGCCGGCTCCGTGGTGATATTTGCCGTAGTGCTATACATCTTCTTCCCCAAGATGCGTACGGAGTTCTTCCCGCAGGAGGACGAGGGACGTATAACGGCAACCATAGAATTGCCGATAGGCACTGCCCAGCATGTCACCGGGGATGTGGCGGAGCGCATCTATGAGCGTATCAAGGCCGATGTCCCTGAGCTCAAGGTGCTGAGCTACCGTTACGGCCAGGCGGACTCTGAGAACGCCTTTGCATCCATGAGACAGAACGGTACATACCTTATAACCATGAACATTAACATCGGCTCAATTTCTACGCGCAGCCGTTCTGTAAGTGAGATTGCCGATATTGTCCGTGCCGATCTGAGGGAATTCCCTGAACTGAACCGCTTCAACGTGACTGAGGGCGGTATGGGCATGGGCGGACGTGCCAACGTACAGGTGGAAATCTACGGCTATGACTTTGAGGAGACAGAGTCAGAGGCCCGCCGTGTACGCGCAGCCATGATGGAGACAGGCTTCTTTACCCAGGCCATCCTCTCCCGTGACCAGTACACCCCTGAGTATGAGGTAGACTTTGACCGTGAGAAACTGGCCCTGAACGGCCTTACCTCCACTACTGCCGCGGCCGCAGTTTCTGCAGCCATGTCCGGTACCGTGGCTTCATATTTCCGTGAGGACGGAGAGGAGTACAATATTCGCGTGCGTTACGCTCCGGAGTTCCGTGCTTCCATTGAGGATCTGGAGAATATAGTCATTTACAACACCGCCGGAAAGGGTATCCGTGTACGTGACCTTGGAACAATAGTGGAGTCAAAGGTTCCACCTACAATCCAGCGCAAGAACCGTGACCGCTATATATCGGTTACTGGTATGATGGCAAGGGGCAAGGCCCTGAGTGAGGGCGTTGAGGTTGTAAACGGCATAATGGCGGAAAATCCGCTTCCTCCGCAGCTTAGCTGGAGGATTGGCGGTGACTATGAGGAGCAGCAGAAGTCCTTTGGAGACATGCTGCTGCTGTTCGCGCTCATAGTCATCCTGGTTTATATGGTCATGGCCTCCCAGTTTGAATCCCTGCTTGGTCCATTCGTGATCATGTTCTCCATTCCTTTTGCCATAGTGGGCGTTGCGCTTGGAAGCATGGTTCACGGCTGGATGCCAATAAGCATGATGGGCATGGTGGGTATAATAATACTGCTTGGTATTGTGGTTAAGAACGGCATTGTGCTCATTGACTACACAATACTTCTGCAGGAGCGCGGATACAGCGTGCGTGACGCGTCAGTGTCGGCCGCCCACAGCCGTCTCAGGCCAATTCTCATGACAACCCTTACCACCGTCCTGGGTATGCTGCCCATGGCATGGGGTACCGGTGAAGGTGCAGACATGTGGCGCGGACTTGGCATTACCGTGGCATGGGGCCTGTCCATTTCCACGGTCATCACACTTGTAATCATCCCTGTCCTCTACTGCGGTTTCACTGAGCACCGTGCCAGACGTAAAATGAAGGGAAAGAAATGAATTTAATGCAAAGTCCCTCCCCCGAGGGGATGGGTTTCGGGAGGGGGTAACGTAAATCATATAATCTTTCATGAAATGAAAGCAATATTCATAGCTTACAATCAAGCGTATAATCAGGAAATAGTCCAGCTCTTGTCCTCTTTGGGCCAAAAAGGATACACCGTGTGGACGGAAGTGGGCGGCTGCGGAAGCGTATCCGGAGAGCCTCATCTTGGCTCACACGCATGGCCTACTCAAAACCACGCAATCCTTACCGCCGTTGAGGATACTTTGGCATCTGGCATCATGGCCGCCCTCCGCAAGACGGATGCGGCAAACCAGGCACTGGGACTAAGGGCCTACGTCCTGCCCGTAGAAGAGTCACTTTAAATATCCAGCTATATGAAAAAACTATTCACTCTTATGGTATTGGCCATTGCTTCAATGTCAGTGGCTTCCGCCCAGAACTTTGGCATCATAGGCGGATTCACGTCCTCCAAGACCAATCTCAAGGAAGTAGACAGCAAGAGCGTTGCGGCATGGCATGCCGGCATTGCATATAAACATAATTTCGGCCCTGTATTCGCTATTCAGCCGGCCCTTACCTATGAGGCTAAGGGCGCCCAAATAGGAGACGCCAAATGGCAGACCGGCTATGTTGAAGCTTCATGTGGTCTTCAGCTGGGAATAGACCTTGCCATTATCCGTCCCTTCGGCGTATTTGAACCCTTCCTGGGATACCAGGTTTATGGGGAAGAATTCAAGGCCGGGGACGTAAAGGAGAACATCATGGGTATAACCAATCACTTTGAATACGGATTTGGCGTAGGAGGCGGCATTGAGGTCCTGGAATTCCTTCAAGTCTCTGTTGAGTGGTTCAAAAACTTTGGTTACCTGTTCAAAGAAGACTCCCGCGCCGCCCATGGCGATATGCAGAATTATCAGGGAATCAAAATATCCCTTGGTATCTTCTTCTAAGATTTTTTGTATATTCGTGAATTGAAATACAAATTATGAAAGTAGCTACAAATACCAACTTCAATGAACTGTTGCAGGACAGTAAGCTTGTGATTGTGGACTTCTGGGCTACCTGGTGTGGTCCCTGCCGCATGATTTCCCCCATCCTTGATGAAATAGAGGAGGAGATGCCGGACAAGATTACGGTTGTGAAAGTGAATGTGGACGACGCAGACGAGATTGCCGCCCAGTACCGTATCATGAGCATCCCTACGCTCCTTTATGTGAAGAACGGTCAGATTGTTGACAAGACGGTTGGTGCAATGCCCAAGGCAGCACTGCTGGACAAGATCAAGGCAAATCTGTAGACCATGGCCGCGGTAGTAATTTTCTGCTCGGCCTCCACCAAGATAGACCCTTTGTATAATGCAGCCGCGCGCTCTCTGGCCCGCGGCCTGCATGCAAAGGGTTTCGACATTGTTTCCGGAGGCGGCAAAGTTGGTACTATGGGCGCCATAACAGATGAGTCGGTCAGCTGCGGCGGCCGCCACGTTGCCGTTTTGCCAGAGTTCATGAGGGGCCTGGAGAACCCGGAAGTCAAGGAGGTGATATGGACGGACACTATGTCTGAGAGGAAGGAAGCCATGCGTAAAGGTACAGTTGCCGCCATAGCCCTTCCCGGCGGTATCGGCACCTTGGATGAACTTATGGAAACCCATACGCTCAAAAAGCTTGGCAAGTACGGAGGAGAAATCTACGTTCTAAACCTGAACGGCTTCTATGACCCGCTAAAGGCCCTTCTGGACCATTATGTGGATACCAAAATGCTGGAGCCCAGGGACCGTGATTTGATACAGTTCCCGGAAACCGTAGAACAGTTGCTGGCCTGCATGGAATGATAACAGAGATAAAACAATACCTGGCTCCGGGGCTAAGTAAGGTAGAGCAAAAAATCACGTCGGCCCTGCAAAGCGACGTGCGGCTGCTGGACCAGACCAACAAGGCCCTCAGGGAGCATCCCGGTAAGATGCTCAGGCCCATGCTTGCAATCCTTGTGGCAGGAGCAGCAGGCAAGCCCAATGAGGATACAATAAGGTATGCGGCTGCAACGGAACTTCTGCATAACTCAACCCTCCTTCACGACGATGTTGTGGACGGAGCTACCTCCAGGCGCGGACTGCCTACGGTTGCAAGCCTTCTTGGCGGTCCGGCGGCGGTGCTCATAGGAGACTTCTGGCTGGTCAGGGCCGTAAGGACTTTGCTTGAAGGCACTTGCAACAAGGACAGGGTAATAAGCATCTTTGCCGCCACTTTGGGACATCTGGCAGAGGGAGAACTCCTCCAGATGGAAAAGTCTTCTTCCGGAGACACCACCCAGGCGGATTATGAGCGCATTATCTACGGAAAAACGGCGTCCCTTTTTGAAACCGCCGCCGTGTCTGCGGCTCTTTCTGTGTCTGCTGCTCCTGAGCAGGTGGAAGCAGTGAGGCAGTTCGCAAAAGACCTTGGAATTGCCTTCCAGATAAAGGACGACATTATGGATTACGCCTCTGCGGAATGCACTGTGGGTAAGCCTGTGGGTATAGACCTCAAGGAGCAGAAAATCACCCAGCCCCTTCTTTGCGCTTTGGAAGACGTATCCCCTCAGGAGGCCGCAGAAGTAAGGATGAAGGTGACAAGGATTGCCGATGAACCGGCACTGGCCTCTGAGGTGGCGTCCTTTGTTGAGGAGCATGACGGCGTTTCCAAGGCGGAAAAGGTCCTTGACCACTATGTAAGCCGTGCAATCTCCTGGCTTGAAAAACTTGCAGATACTCCGGAAAAGTTGTATCTTGCACAATTGGCGCAGTTTGTAGGAACGCGCAATAACTGATGCTTGAAGTTTACGGGAATACGGAGATAACCCAGGCTCTTCACCGCATGGTGGAGAGCGCTCACGTGCCGCATGCCATCCTCCTTCATGAGGACGACGGTGCGGGAGCATTTGCCGTAACCCTTAACTTCCTTGAGGAACTTTACGGAGGAAATCCCCGCGTAGGGAAACTCATCCACCCGGATATCCACTTTGTATTCCCCGTAGCAGGTCCGGATAAACCCGTGTCCCAGAACTTCATGGTCCCATTCCGTGAACTGCTCCTGGAGAATCCCTATTTCTTTGAGAATGAGCTGTATTCGGCTATCGGCATAGAAGGCAAACAAAGCAACATTTCCGTCAACGAGGCCAGGGCTCTGCTGGACAAACTGTCCCTCAGCGCCGTGGAAGGAGGCTACCGCAGCGTTGTTATGTACCTCCCGGAAAAGATGAACGTCCAGGCCGCAAACGCCCTTCTCAAGATGGTGGAGGAGCCCCCGCAGAAAACCCTTTTTGTGCTGATCACCCACGCTCCGGAAAAAGTGCTCCTGACCATATCCTCCCGCTGCCTTCAATTGAGGATACAGCCTCTGTCAATGGAGGCCGAAGCCAAGGTCCACGCAAGGGAAGCCGCCGGTAACACTGTTCTCAGGGACCTTTTCCATGACATAATGGAGGCTCTTAGCACTCGCAATCTCCTTCAGGCCCTGGAAACAGCAGAGGCGGTGGCAGACCTCAAGGACAGGGAAAAGCAGAAGTCCTTCTGCCGCCTGGCGTCAGAGGATCTCAGAAGAATTTTCCTCATGCAGAAGACTCCATCCCTGGCTCAGATTCCAGAGGGAGAGCAAGACTGGTTCCGGAGGATGGCATCGGCCTTCAGGCCCACTTTCCCAAGAAAGGCCAACGAGGCTCTTGAAAGGGCCCTTATGCTGCTGGAGCGCAATGTAAACCAGAAAATCCTGTTCACAGATTTGGTGAGCACTTTATATACATTATGACAGACTATAACAACGAGACCATTCAGTTCGACTGCTTCCGTGGCTGTACCGTAGTGACGGACGAGGAAACAGGAGAAAAAGATATACGCTACCGCCAGGGCTGCTGCAAGCTGGAGGTTTACAATACGCTCAAAGGCATTTCCCAGGAGCAGTGGAACTCCTACTTTGAGGTCCGTTTCAAAAACACCCGCAAGGGAATCTACGTCAACGCATCCGGCCAGAGTATCAAAACCGGAGACCTGGTGGTGGTAGAAGCCGCCAGTGGCCATGACCTTGGAATTGTCACGCTGGAAGGCCCAATTGTGGCGCGCCAGATAAGGTGCAAGGGAATGGATCCGGAAACTCAGGAGTTTAAGAAAATTTACCGCAAGGCCCGTCCCTTTGATATCCAGCGCTGGCAGGAAGCCATTGCCCGTGAAGAGGAAACCATGATCCGCGCCCGCGTACTGGCAAACAACCTTGGACTGGAGATGAAGATTGGGGACGTGGAATTCCAGGGTGACGGCACAAAAGCCATCTTCTATTATATTGCCGACGGCCGCGTGGACTTTCGCCAACTCATAAAAGATTTTGCCGAAGAGTTCCATATCCGCGTGGAAATGAAGCAGATAGGCGCCCGTCAGGAGGCCGGTCTCATTGGAGGACTTGGAGTCTGCGGCAGGGAACTGTGCTGCGCAAACTACATCACGGAGTTCAAGTCCATCACAACCGCCGCGGCCCGCACCCAGGACCTCTCTCTCAACCCCCAGAAGCTGGCCGGCCAGTGCGGCAAGCTCAAATGCTGCCTCAATTATGAGGTTGAGGCCTATGCCGATGCCCGCTCCCGCCTCCCCAGGGTTAACGAACCTTTGGAACTGGAAGATGGCCAGGCCTTCCTGGTAAAGACAGACATCCTTGCCGGAGTCCTTTATTTCTCCTATGAAAAAGGCTCGCTTGCAAAGCTTTACCCTTTGTCGGCCGATGAAGTGAGGGAAATCCAGGCGATGAACCGCCGGGGACAGAAACCCCAGACCCTTCAGCAGGAGGAGGTTCGTCAGCCGGAATTTGTCACCTCCGTAGGAGACGACGCCATCAACCGTTTTGACCCTGAGAAAAAACGCAAGAAGCGTCATAAGAACAAGAAGAAATAATGGGTCACGGAAAACTCAAAAAATTTGCGGAGAACCAGACTTTCCGCTGCCTTCTGCAGCCATCGGCCGCTGATGTCCTTGCCGACAAAGCCCCTGGCTCAAAGGCACTTGTGCTCCGGGACCATGCCATCAAGGGGAAGTGGGGAGAGAAGATGTTCGGCAATGACAACCCCATTGTCCTGGAACTTGGCTGCGGCAAAGGAGATTACACCATAGCCCTGGCTGCGCGCAATCCTGGCGTCAACTTCATCGGCGTAGACATCAAGGGCGCAAGGCTCTGGGCCGGGGCAAAATACGCAACGGAGCACGCCATGGGAAATGTCGCGTTCCTGAGGACCCGCATTGAGTTTATCGGGGCTTTCTTCGGCCCTTCAGAAGTTTCCCAGATATGGCTTACATTTTCAGATCCTCAGCTGAGGGGCTCTGAGAATGCACGTTTGAGTTCCCCCATGTTTCTTGAGCGCTACCGGGGCTTTTTGAAGCCCGGCGGCATTGTACACCTGAAGACAGACTCCCGTTACCTGTATGAATACACCCAGGCCGTCTGCAAGGTGAATAATCTGCCGGTTATTGCTTATGGCACGGATATATACAGCGACGGGGTGCATACGTTGGACCAGGTCCAAGGCATTTTTGGACCAGGTCACTTTTTACCCCCTGGACCAGGTCCAGCCACCATGCCCTACAGTACCTTCAGTGCCCCACCCCTTGGACCAGGTCCAGCACCTAAAATTACACCTCGTCCAAATACCCCTTGGACCAGGTCCACGCAGGTGGAAGATATTCATGTAGTTTTTGATGTCCAGACATTTTATGAAAAGATGTTCCTGGAAATGGGGCTGCCTATAACCTATATGGCCTTTACGCTGGAACATGAAGGACCCTTCGTGAGCCCCGGGGAGGCTTTTGACCACAGCTACTGGCTGGAACAGGAAGGCCCAAGGCGGTCTTTTTCACATCAGCCCAACAAGAAGAACTAAAACCAATTATGGCAAAAATCTTATATACAATGGGAGAAGTGGCGGACATGCTGGGAGAAGCACAGTCCACCATACGCTATTGGAGCAATTACTTTGAAAAGTATGTCAAGCCCCAGCGCAACGCCAAGGGCAACCGTCTTTTCCACCCGGAGGACATTGAAACACTCAAGCAGATCCAGTTCATGGTGAAAAAGCAGGGCCTTACACTTGAGGGTGCCATGCAGAAGATGAAAGAGGACCGCAGAAGCGTGGAGAACCGTGTGAAGGCGCTCACCGCCCTCAAGGCAGTACGGGAGCAGCTTGTAGCAGTACGCAAATCACTATGAAAGTCAAGGATATAGTTGGGGTCATTGAGGCCTTTGCGCCCCGCAGCGTACAGGAAAACTGGGACAACAGCGGCCTTATCATAGGAAACCCTGAGGATGAGGTCCATGGGGTCTTGGTAGGGTTTGATTGTACTTCAGAACTTATTCAGGAAGCTGTGGAAAAGGGCTGTGACATGGTTGTGACCCATCATCCGCTCATCTTCCACGGTTTAAAGCAAATTGACTCCAAGGGTCCCGTGGCGCTTGCTGTGAGGAATGGCATTGCCGTTTATGCCGCCCATACATCGGCCGATAAAGTGCCGCAGGGGGTAAGCTGGGCAATGGCGCAGAAGCTGGGTCTGAAGGGAATTGAAATCCTGGAACCGGGCCCGGACGGCAACGGTCTTGGGTGCATCGGTACTCTAAAGGAGCCCATGACGGGGAAGCAGGCCCTTCAATATGTGGCCAAGGCATTCAATACAAGCGTCATACGCAGTTCAAAGCCCATTGACACCCCTGTTGAGAGGGTGGCTGTGCTTGGCGGCAGCGGTGGCGGGGAGATTGGCCTTGCAATTGCGGCCGGCGCACAGTTGTATATCACCGCGGATGTCTCCTATCACAATTTCTTCACCCCGGAGGGCTTCATGGTCATGGATATCGGCCATTTTGAGTCTGAAGTTGACATTGTGGCCATTTTGCTTAATGAGATACGGAAAAATTTTCCTAACTTTGCAAGCTATTCATCCGGCGCGCTGGACAGGAGTAATCCGGTCCACTATTTTGTGATGTAAATATAAATCGATTTATAATAATATGGCAAGCAAAAAAACAACCGCAGCGGTAAAGACAGTCCAGGCTCCCATCGACCAGAGGGAAACCTTTGTATCCCTGCAGAAGTCTTTCGCAGATTCTGAGATGAGCGTAGAGGAAAAACTTAAGACCCTCTACCGCCTCCAGGCCGCGGATTCAGAAATTGACAAGATTATCCAGCTCCGTGGCGCTCTCCCGGCAGAGGTTGAGACCCTGGAGAAGGAGATCGCAAACCTTAAGGAGCGCAGCGCTTCCATTGCAGCAGTGGTAGACCAGCTCAACCGCAACATCGCAGACGCAAAGCTCTCCATTGCAGAGCACGAGAACATCATCCAGAAGTACCAGCATCAGCTGGAGGGCATCAGCAACTCCCGTGAGTATGATTCCCTGAATAAGGAGATTGAGAATCAGGACCTCCTTCGCCAGATTGATGAGAAGACCATCGGCGACACCCGTTATGAGATAGGCGCCAAGAAGGCAGAGCTTGACGACATCAAGGACCGCCTGGCCATCCGCGAAGAGGACCTTGCCGCCAAGAAGGCAGAGCTTGAGACCATAGTTGAGGAGACCGCCAAGGAAGAGGCAGTTCTCCGTGAGCGCCGTGAGGAATGCGCCGCAAAGATTGACGCACGTACAATGAGCGCCTATGAGCGCATCCGTGAGAGCGTTCACAACCACCTGGCAGTTGTAGGCATCTACAACGGAGACTCCTGCGGAGGATGCTTCAACACCATCACTCCCCAGCGCCGCGTGGAAATTGCTTCAAACCGCAAGCTCATCATCTGCGAGCACTGCGGCAGAATCATCATCAACCCGGATTTTGAGAACTAGTATCCTATGGCGGGCACCGCACGCAAGAAACCTCAGGAACCACTGAACCTGGAAACCCTGATGGGGAACAAACCCCCTCAGGCTCTTGACGTAGAAGAGGCCGTACTGGGCGCAATGCTGGTAGAACCGGCAACCATTGACGAGTCAATGGAAGAGCTAAGCGCCGGCTGCTTCTATGACCCCAGGCACAGGAAGATTTTTGAAGCTATGAGCGCGCTCGTGAACGAGCACGTAAGCATAGACATAGTGACGGTGAGCGAGAAACTCCGCTCCAGGGGAGACCTGGAGGAGATTGGAGGTCCCGTGGAACTGGCACGCCTGAGCCAGAATATCGGCGCTGCGGCCCACATAGAGTATTACATCAAGATTCTCAAGCAAAAGACCATCCAGAGGGACCTTATAACGGCCTCTTACGATATTCTGAAGCAGTCTTTTGATGAATCCACAAACGTGGACGACCTCATTGACAACGCCCAGACAAAGGTCTTTGCCGCTATCCAGAACAATGTCAAAAGGGATGTCCAGGACATAGGCTCAATCATAAACTCCGTCCTGGACAACCTGCAGGAACTGCAGGGAATCACCGGTCCGTCCGGAGTTCCTTCCGGTTATCCCTCCATTGACAGAATCACCCAGGGCTGGCAAAAGAGTGACCTCATTATCCTGGCTGCCCGTCCCTCTGTGGGTAAGACGGCTTTTGCCCTCAACATTGCCCGTAACGCCGCCGTAGAGGCAAATATGCCAGTTGCGGTTTTCTCACTGGAAATGAGCGCAGACCAGCTTGGCAAGCGTCTCATTACAACGGAGAGCGGCCTGTCCGGAGAAAAGATCAAGGGCGGCGTAAAGCTGGAAAGCTATGAGTGGGTACAGCTGGAGGATACTCTCAAGCGCCTTGCCAAGGCTCCGCTGTATATTGATGACACCCCCGGTATTCCCATCATGGAGTTCCGCACCAAGGCAAAGCGCCTTGTAAAGCAAAAGGGTGTTCGCCTCATAGTTGTAGACTACCTGCAGCTTATGCAGGGCCCTGTAGAGCTGAGGGGGCTCCGTGAACAGGAGGTTGCGGCCATTTCCCGTACCCTCAAGGCAACTGCCAAGGAACTCAATATCCCAATCATAGCACTGTCACAGCTGTCGCGTAACGCCGTTCAGCGTACCGGCGGCATGGGCAAGCCCCAGCTCAGTGACCTGCGTGAGTCCGGTTCCATTGAGCAGGATGCAGATATGGTCATCTTCATCCACCGCCCGGACTTTGTGGGCATGAGTGAGAATCCGGAGGATAAGGAAAAGGCCATCATAGTCATTGCAAAGCACCGTAACGGTGAGGTCTGTGACATTGAAATGAAGTACAAGGCCGGCCAGGTCAAATTTGTGGAACCGGACCAGAGCCTTGACGTTTACGCCCAGCGGGGGCCTGTTGCAAGTGCCGCCAATGAGCCCGGAGGTTATACGGATTTTGACAATTCCGCGGAATTCTAGCAAATGAAGCGCCTTACTCTCATACTGAGCATGGTGCTTCTTTGCGTTACTGCAGGGGCCCAGGTCCCGTTTGCCGCAGGGGAGAAGTTGCGCATGGGCATGTACTTCAAGTGGGGTGCAGTGAACACTGAGGTGGCTTCCGGAGAACTGAGTCTTGAAGAAACTTCCCTCAATGGAGAACAAGTTTTCAAAAGCGTACTAGTTGCGGACAGCGCACCGTTTTTCAGTGTCTTCTACGACATGCATGAGCATTTTGAAACATGGTTCCCGCAGGATACAGTGCGTCCGCTCAAATATATCCGCAATACCAAGCAGGGAGACTACCGCGCCTTCAACCATTATATATATGACTGGGATGAGAAGCTGATACATGCCGATATCAACTTTGAGGGCAGGGGGCAGCAAATCCTGGATATCCCCGTACACGACAGCGTCTGCGACATAACTTCAATCCTGTACCAGGTGAGGGCTATGGACTTTGACGCTTTTGAGCCTGGCCAGAAGACCCCAATGAGTTTTGCCATTGACGACACCGTCTTTGACATCCTCCTCACATACTGGGGAAAAGAGAGAATCAAGGTAAAGCGTGTGGGGTGGGTAAATGCAACAAGATTCTCCTGCTCCGTGGTTTCCGGCGCCCTGTTTGACGGGAAGACGGAAATGTCCCTGTGGTTTTCGGCCGATTCCAACAAGGTCCCCGTAGGCTTTGTGGCTCCCCTTAAGATTGGCTCCGTGCAGGGCTGGATGAGCTCAGTATCAGGCCTGAAGTATCCCTTTGAAGCAAAAGTGAGATGAGTGAGAGCATATCACATAAAGGTACAATAGTGAGCATAACTCCTCAGGTGACCACTGTGTCTTTCACCCAGCATGGCGCCTGCAGCCAGTGTCACGCCGCAGGTCTTTGCGGCATGGGAGACATGGCAGAAAAAACCGTGGAAGTCCCCACAGACCCTTACAACAAGCGCAAAGTGGGTGATGAGGTTGAGGTTCTCCTGAAGGCTTCAATGGGCTTCAAGGCAGTGTACCTTGCCTATCTTGTCCCGCTTGTGATACTGCTTGCCGCCATCCTGGGCCTCATGGCCCTTGGTGTAGGAGAAGTGATAGCCGGCCTGTCCGGAATCGCAGCTGTAGCCATTTATTACCTTGTAGTATGGCTCCTGCGCGGCAGGCTCCAGAACGAATATGTATTTGTAATTAAATAACGTATTATGTCAAACATCATCATTTGGACGATTGCGGTGGTCACCGTACTTGGCCTTCTGCTTGCCCTGGTGCTTTACCTTGTGGCTCAGAAGTTCAAGGTGGAGGAGGACCCCAGGATCGACGAAGTTGAGAAGGCTATGCCCGGTGCAAACTGCGGCGGCTGCGGATTCGCCGGCTGCCGTGCCTTTGCCGAGGCTGCCGTAAAGGCCCCCAACCTGGACAACAACTACTGTCCGGTAGGCGGTAACGACACCATGGCAAAGGTTGCCGCTATCCTTGGCTACGAGGTCAAGGAAAAGGCTCCCCAGGTGGCTGTTGTCCGCTGCAACGGAACCTGCGCTGCAAGGCCCAAGGTAAACGACTGGGGCGGCACCGCCTCCTGCGCTGTCAAGGCCCAGCTCTACGCCGGTGACACCGGCTGCGCCTGGGGTTGCCTTGGCTGCGGGGACTGCGTGAATGCCTGCCAGTTTGGTGCCCTCTCAATGGATCCTGAAACCGGTCTCCCCGTTGTAGACCAGGAAAAGTGCACCGCCTGCGGCGCCTGCGTAAAGGCCTGTCCCAAGAAAATCATTGAACTGAGGCCTAAAGGCCCTCGCGGCATGCGCATGTTCGTCAGCTGCGTAAACAAGGACAAGGGTCCCGTGGCAAAGAAGGCCTGCAGCAACGCCTGCATCGGCTGCGGTATCTGCGCCAAGACCTGCACCCACGACGCCATCGTCGTAGAAGGCAACATTGCCTACATTGATGCGTCCAAGTGCAAGCTTTGCCGTGAGTGCGAGGCCATGTGCCCTACCGGCGCAATTCATGGCATCAACTTCCCCAAGCCGCTGGACAAGGAGGCAATAAAGGAAAGGATTAAGATTAGAAATCAAAAAGCGAAGGAGGCGGCAGCAAATGAGTAAGAGAACGTTTTCTATAGGCGGTGTACATCCGCACGAGGGCAAGATTTCCAGGGGCTGCCCCATTACGCCTCTGCCGCTTGCTCCCACTGTGTATATTTCCGTGGCTCAGCATATTGGCGCTCCTTCTGTTCCCTGCGTTGCAGTGGGTGACAAGGTGAAGGTGGGTCAGGTTGTGGCGGAACCGGGCGGTTTTGTGAGTGCTTTCATCCACTCTTCCGTATCCGGAACCGTCAAGTCAATCGGCCCGCGTGCAGACCTTGCAGGCCGTATGGTCACACACATTGAAATTGCCGTTGAGGGAGACGAGTGGGCCGATGGCATTGATACCACAGACACTCTTGTAACTGCCATTCCCCAGGACAACAAGGCTATCATTGAAAAGATTCGCCTTGGTGGCGTTGTGGGCCTTGGCGGTGCAACCTTCCCTACGCACGTAAAACTCTCGCCGCCTCCCGGCTCCAAGTGTGAGAGGGTTATCATAAACGGCTGTGAATGTGAGCCTTACCTCACCTCTGACTTCCGCACTCTCCTTGAAAAGGGTGAGCAGGTGGTCGTAGGTGCGGCTATCCTCAGGCAGGTGATGGGCAATGTTCCCTGCACCATTGCAATTGAGGAGAACAAGCCTGAGGCAATTGCCCACATCAAGGAAGTGATTGCCAAGCTTGGCTACGAGGGCATTGAGGTGATGACCATGAAGATGCGTTATCCTCAGGGCGGTGAAAAGCAGCTCATTGACGCTGTGATGCACCGTCAGGTAGGTTCCGGCGCCCTGCCAATCAGCGTTGGCGCTGTGGTCCAGAACGTGGCAACGGCCCTTGCCGTTTATGACGCCGTTCAAAAGAACAAGCCTATTGTTGACAACTCTGTAACCGTAACCGGAGAGTGCTTCCCCAACCAGGCAAACCTCCTGGTCCGTGTAGGAACTCCTCTGCGCTATATCCTTGATTATCTTGGAGGTATACCTTCAGACGCTGTTAAGGTAATCAGCGGCGGGCCGATGATGGGCCGTGCCGTGTCCAACCTTGACGCAGCAACCGTGAAAGGAACCGGCGCCCTGCTTATGCTTACTGAGGCTCAGACTCGCCGCGGAGAAGAATCCAACTGTATCCGCTGCGGCCGCTGTGCCGATGCCTGCCCTATGGGCCTTGAGCCGTTCCTCCTCCAGAAACTGTCCCGTAACGCAGACGTTGAGGCCCTGGAGGCCAATGCCGCCCATGACTGTATTGAGTGCGGCTGCTGCCTCTATTCCTGCCCTGCAAACATTCCTCTGCTGGACTGGGTCCGCCTTGGCAAAGGCATGGCGATGGGTGCCATCCGCGCCCGCGCCGCTGCTGCAAAGGCCGCCGCAGAAGCTGCTAAAGCCGCCCCTGTCATTCCGAGCGAAGCGAAGGAATCTAAAAAGAACTAAGTACTATGGACAAACTGTTAGTATCACCCAATCCGCATATTCACGCTCCGGTTTCTACAAAGTCCCTGATGCGTGACGTTATTATCGCCCTTGTCCCGGCGGTAATATGCTCATTCGTGTTCTACGGATGGCAGGAGATTGTCCTTATGGCGGTGAGCGTAGCAACTTGCGTGGGCCTTGAGTGGGCCATCACCAAGTATATGATGCACAAGCCTTCCACCATAGGTGATCTTTCCGCTGTCATTACGGGTATCCTTCTTGCCCTGAACCTGCCCTACAGCACTCCCTGGTGGGTTGTGATGATTGGCGCGGTGGTGGCAATCGGCGTTGCCAAGATGACCTTCGGCGGTATCGGCCAGAATATCTGGAATCCCGCCCTGGTGGGTCGTGTGTTCCTTCTGGTTTCCTTCCCTACGTACATGACCAGCTGGGGCGCTCCCCAGGGTGTTGTGGATGCCGTTTCCGGTGCCACTCCGCTGGGCGCAATCCAGGAAGGCCTTATGCAGGGTGCTTCCGTGCAGGAGCTCACATCGGCCTATGATTATAAGGACCTGCTGTTTGCAAACCTTGGCGGCAGCGCCGGTGAAGTCTGCGCCCTGGCACTCCTGGCGGGCTTTGTGTACCTTTGCGTCCGCAAGGTCATCAAGCCTTGGATTACCATCAGCATCTTTGCCACCGTGGCCCTGACTTCCCTGGTGTTCTGGGGCATTGATCCTTCCCGTTTCACGGATCCTGTGTTCAACCTCCTCACCGGTGGTCTTATCCTTGGCGCCTGCTTCATGGCAACGGACTATGTGACCTCTCCCATGAGCCTCTGGGGCGGCGTTATATTTGGCGTCGGCATTGGCTTCCTTACCATGATGATCCGTTACTTTGGCTCTTATCCGGAGGGCGTTTCATTTGCTATCTTGATTATGAACTCCGTGGTTCCGCTGCTTAACATGTGGTTCCACCAGAAAAAATTCGGGAGGAAATAGCGTATGGCAGCAAAATCCAATCTTACCAATATGGTGCTGGTGCTTGGCCTTACCTGTCTGCTGTGCAGTGCAGTCCTTGGCGGTGCCTATGCTCTTACCAAAGAGCCTATCGATGCAGCCGTTGCGGCCAAGACCCAGCAGGCTGTAGCGCAGGTTCTGCCTCACTTCTCCTCCGTTGAGGAGTTCAACGGTGACAGCCACTATTACAAGGCTACGGACGGGGATGCCCTTGTGGGATATGCCATTGAATCCACCGTGGTTGGCTTCGGCGGCAATCTTACACTTATGGTTGGCGTTACGGCCGATGGTACAGTGTACAACACTTCCGTTCTTTCGCACTCAGAGACTCCGGGCCTTGGCGCCAAGTGCTCCACTGACAAGAAGTTCATGGACCAGTGGAGGGGCTTTGACCCTTCTGTAAAGAAACTGTCCGTGAAAAAGGATGGCGGCGACGTGGATGCAATCACTGCTTCCACCATCACTTCCAGGGCTTACACGCTGGCTGTGGAGAATGCTCTGGCTACTTTCAATGAGATCCATTCGGTCCCTGCGGAACCTCAGGATGACACCCTTTGTCATTCTGAGCGCAGCGAAGAATCTATAAATGGAGGACAGGACAATGAGTAAATTCAAACTTATCACCGACGGGCTTGTCAAGAACAACCCTACCTTTGTGCTGCTGCTGGGTATGTGCCCTACGCTGGCTACAACCACATCGGCAGTGAACGGCCTCTCCATGGGCCTTGCAACGCTTTTTGTGCTGGTCCTTTCCAACATGGCCATTTCCCTCATTGCTCCGCTTGTACCGGACAAGGTGCACATTCCTGTGTACATTGTGGTTATAGCTACGTTTGTGACTCTGCTTCAGCTTCTTATGCAGGCCTATACTCCGGCCGTGTACGAGACCCTGGGCCTGTTTATCCCGCTTATCGTTGTGAACTGCATAGTCCTTGGACGTGCAGAGGCTTTTGCCAACAAGCACGGCGTAGGGGAGAGCGCACTTGACGGCATCGGCGTGGGCCTTGGCTTCACCTGCTCGCTTACGGTGCTGGGCCTTGTCCGTGAGATTCTTGGCTCAGGTAGCGCCTTTGGCTATAATTTCATCGGCGGAAATGACGGTATGCTGGCCTTCGTTATGGCTCCCGGCGCATTCCTTTGCCTGGGATACCTGATGGTCCTGTTCAACAAATTCCTTAAAAAGAACTAGGCTATGGAGTACTTTCTGATTATCATTTCGGCAATATTCGTAAATAATATTGTCCTGGCCCAGTTCCTGGGAATCTGCCCTTTCCTGGGTGTATCAAACAAGCTTTCCACGGCTACTGGCATGTCCATGGCAGTGTGCTTTGTGATAACCCTGGCTACGCTGGTTACTTACCTTATTAACAAGTACCTGCTGGTGCCTTTTGGAATCACCTTCCTGCAGACCATTGCGTTCATCCTTGTGATTGCCGCCCTGGTTCAGATGGTGGAGATTGTCCTCAAGAAGGTTTCTCCTTCACTGTATCAGGCCCTGGGTATCTTCCTGCCCCTGATTACCACTAACTGCGCCGTGCTTGGCGTAGCCATCAACGTGGTTACCAAGGAGTTCTCATTTGTTCCCGGCGGTATGCTCAACCTTGGGCAGGCCCTGGTTTATGCCTTTGCCACTTCACTTGGTTACGGCCTTGCCATGGTTATCTTTGCAGGTATCCGTGAGCACCTGGCCCTGAACAATGTTCCAAAGGCTTTCAAGGGAGTTCCAATTGCAATCATCAGCGTTGGTATCCTTGCCTTGGCCTTTATGGGCTTCAGCGGCATGGTGAAGTAGCTCCGGCTTTTTACCTTTTTTACAGATTTCACTCGCTTTTGCAACGTTTTTTTGCTGCATGCGAGTGAAATCTGTCATTTTTGGCCATTTTTGACAGATCTCAGTTCAGCGCGCAACTGAAATCCTACATTTTTGGCTCAAAATGAAGGTTTTGAGTTCAATTGTTAGTATATTAGCGGTTGTTAACCATTGTGCACTATGACTTTTACCATGATTGTTGAGCTGCTTATTGTTCTGGCAGCGCTGTATGTGGGTTCCCGTTACGGTTCACTGGCCCTTGGCGCCATTTCCGGTATCGGCCTGGCTATTCTGGTGTTCGGTTTCGGCCTCAAGCCCGGCACCCCTCCCACTGACGTCATTTATATCATCATTGCCGCCGTCACCTGCGCCGGCACGTTGCAGGCGTCCGGGGGTATGGACTGGATGATTCAGATAGCGGAGAGGATGCTGCGCCGCAACCCGCAGCACATCACGTTCCTTGGCCCGCTGGTAACCTTCTTCCTTACCGTTCTGGTTGGTACCGGTCACGTGGTGTACACAATCATGCCAATTATCTGTGACATTGCTCTTAAGAAGAACATCCGTCCGGAGCGTCCCTGCGGAGTGGCTTCCGTGGCGTCTCAGGTGGGTATAACATGTTCTCCCATTGCTGCTGCGGTGGTGGCTTTTGTGACCATCTCAAATGCCAACGGCTACATGGTAAGCATTCCGCAGGTGCTCATGGTGACAATTCCGGCATGCGTATGCGGTCTTATGTGTGCTGCAGCCGCGTCATATAAGCGTGGCAAGGACCTGGACAAGGACCCTGAGTTCCTCAAGAGAAAGTCAGACCCGGAGATGTACAAATACATGTATGGCCACTCAGCCACTACCCTTGACAAGAATATCACAACTGAGGCAAAGGCTTCCGTGTTTGTGTTCCTTGCAGCGCTGCTGGTAATTGTAGGCTTTGCATTCTGCCAGATGATTAAGATTGACGGTACGTCTCTGGCAAAGATTATCAATCTTCCCAAGATGAACATCTGCATCCAAATTATCATGCTCACGGCCGCCGCTGCAAACATTATGTTCTGCAAGGCCCAGCCTAAGAAGGCAGTTGGAGGTGCCGTATGGCAGAGCGGAATGGTGGCCGTGGTGGCAATCTACGGCATTGCCTGGCTGGCAGACACGTACTTTGGCAACTATATGGACCAGATGAAGGAAATGCTAACAGGCCTTGTTACCAATTACCCGTGGAGCATTGCCTTTGTGTTCTTCCTGGTGTCCGTGCTCATCAACTCCCAGGGCGCCGTTGTGGTGGCCATGCTGCCGCTGGCTTATGAACTTGGCATTGCCGGTCCCGTACTTCTGGGCGTACTTCCAAGCGTATACGGCTACTTCTTCATCCCCAATTATCCTTCAGACATTGCAACCGTGAACTTTGACCGTTCCGGAACAACAGTGATAGGAAAGTACCTCCTGAACCACAGTTTCATGATGCCGGGACTTATATGCGTGACGGTATCCACCATCATAGGTTACCTGATTACCAACGTGTTTTTTGCAGGATACTTTGCAAGTTTTTTACAGTAGCGCCGCTGGTTTGCATTTAGCAGAAAAATAACTAACTTTGCAGTCCCATTGAGGATGGTTCCGTAGCTCAGCTGGATAGAGCAACAGCCTTCTAAGCTGTGGGTCACGCGTTCGAATCGCGTCGGAATCACTTTTTTCCCTTGTTATCCCCGGCCATGACCGGGGATTTTTATTGCCCCCTTCCTCCTTTGCCGCCAATCCAATACTGCCTGCAACCGGTATCCTGTGGACCTGGTCCAGGGCATTTTTGGACGCGGTCCCATTTTACCCCTTGGACCTGGTCCAAGCAGTGTGCCCCACAGGTGCCTCAGCGCCATAGTGGCTGGACCTGGTCCAGCACATGAAATTGGACCACGACCAAAAGTGTCATAAAACGTCGCAGGTCAGACACTAAAGCGTTGCAGGTCTGCAAAAAATTCTGGACCTGCAACGCTATTTGCCCTGAGAGCTTGATTTGTGTTGCAGGTGACGGCAAAATCGCAGACCTGCGACACAATGATGCTCGACCTGCTACGTTTGGCAGCAAGACCAGCTACACTTTAAGACCATACATGCCCCCTTGCAGTCCCGTCACATTTCCCGAGTGGAGCGTAACTATCTGTGATTCATCTGATTCCAGAATGTTTTCCCATTGCTGGTAATGGGAAAATAGTATGTAAGTAACTTAGTTACAAGTAGTTATGCTACACTCAACCTGGGGAAGAGGAAGCGGGAGTGGAGATGACAGGTGTGAGAAAGAGTTTTTGCATTTGTCAATTCTGTCAGTTATCTTTGTGGAAATCAAGTATTTACCTGCCATGAAAAAAATCCTGCCTTTTCTGCTGTTTCTGGCAATAGCGTTTTCTTTTTCCTGCAATAAAAAAGACCAGAATGCTTCGTCCGATGAAGATATGTATCGTCAAATGAGAGCAGCCGGTATTTGCACAGACGAATTTGTGGATTTGGGCCTGTCTGTGAAGTGGTCAACTATACCGGCCGGTGCAAGGGTCCCCTGGGGTACCTCTAAAATTATTTACTCGAATGAGATGGAGGAATATCTTAACTCGTATCTGAGGCCGCGTGGGATGAGGTACCCAACAGCAAAGGAGTTGGATGAGCTTCAAAACAAATGCCGATGGGAACACTTCACTATTACTGATTACAAGAATGATTTTGATTTCAATGGCGTAAAGGTTACGGGCCCCAACGGCAACTCTATGTTTTTGGATGACAACATAATTTCCTGTACTTATCACGGCGTGGGTGATTATCAAAACATGGATGAGTATTATTACCTGAGTGTTGACGACGGTTATAATGACATCTACGTTTACCTTTACTGGTCATTTATAAGCTCAGTCCGTGGCGTTTATGACGACGGCTCTCCTCTGGATCACGGCAAATGGGGCAGCGGCGGCAGTGGAGATGACAGCGGCAGTGGCGGAGGAAGCGGAACAACAGAGCCGACAGGCGGGAAGGTTTCAGGAAAAATCAAGGTTTATGGAGCAGGACTGGACTACTCCAGTTACGCACAGTCTATAAACGGCAATTCTGTAACCGTGGAATGGGTGTATTATCCCAAAACCGGCAAGTATGCATTCTACGGAGGAGCATACTGTAGGGATTCCAGTGCCAACGGAGGCAAAGGACTGCTTTATGACTGTGAGAAAGGATACAATTCTGTAGAGATTGACTCGGACTATGCTTCCAGCTCCGGTCATTACCGGGAGTGGAAGTATGAGGTTTATGTACAGTTCACTATTCCTTAGTCTGGCGGCGGAAAGAGGGGATTTTTACCGGAACGGAGCCGCCAAGGATGGAGCGCTCTGACAGTTCCACTATGCAGCTCCATTCTGCGGCGTCGTAGACGTCCATATCCAGGGGGAGGCCTTTGTGGAGACACTCCACAAGGCGGTAATCCATAAGATAGTCAATGCCGTTGTGTCCGCCTACGGAAAGGGCCTGTTCCTGAAGAGAGCGCCACAGCGGATGCTTGTATTTTTCCAGGAGCGCAGCTGTTTCATCGGCATTCATATACTCCTTGCCGTCATCAAATACAAAGCCGGGAACAGGGTACTTGTTGGCAAAACCCAATGTGCCGTAAAGCCTGTAAAGCCTGCTGTAAGGCTGTGGCGTCATTACGGAATGCTGCAAAAGGATTGACCGCCCGCGGGAGGTGCGAATGAGCGTAGACGTCATGTCTCCGTTTGCAAAGGCCGATGAACCGTAGCGTGAGGCGGCAAGGGCTCCTCCGGCAAAAGCGGCGCTGTCCATGGAAACCAAATAATCCAGGCTGTCTTCACGGCCAACTCCCAGCACCTGGCAAAGAGGCCCCAGCCCGTGGGTAGGGTATACGTCACCGTGGTGCTCCCGGGAGAATTGCATGCTCCAGTCGTCCCTGTACTTGTCCCAGTATGAGGAGAGATTGTGACAGTAACCGCCCTCTACGTGCACCAGTTCTCCAAAGACGCCGGCACGGGCCATCTGGAGGCAGGCCATCTCAAAGGAATCGTAACAGCTGTTTTCCAGCATCATGCAGTGCATGCGGGTACGCTCAGATGTTTCCACAAGGGCCCAGCACTCTTCTACGGTAGTTGCGGCGGGCACCTCCAGGGCAACGTGTTTCCCGCACTCCATGGCATAGACGCCTATTGTGGCGTGAAGCTGCCATGGGGCCGCTACGTATACAAGGTCCAGATCCGGAAGCTCGCAAAGCCTTTTCCAGCCATCGGCCCCTGTGAATTCCAGGGCGGGAGCGCAGCCGTGGGAAGCCAGTATAGCCTGGGCATCGGCCACAGGTCCGGGATAGAGGTCACAAAGAGCCGAAACCGTGGCGTGTTCCAGGTAAGTGAAACGCTCCACGGCTCCGGGGCCGCGCATTCCCAGCCCCACAAAGCCCACACGCACGTTTTCAATCATACTGCAAAAATGCGGAAAAAAACTAATAATAACAAGTGCTCAAACAAACGAAACCTTATGAAACGTTTTTAGAAACGTCAGGCGTTTCGTTTGCAAAAAATCATTAACTTTGCATAGATAACACAGAAACTTATATGAAACCCCAAGAAATTGTCAAGTTCTTTGCCATCCAAGGCAACGTAAAGGAAATCAAACCTTTAGGCAACGGTCTCATAAATGACACCCTGCTTGTCAAAACAGACGGCCCGGATGACTATGTGCTCCAGAAAATTAACAACTCAATTTTCCAGGACGTAGAGCTGCTGCAGCATAACATAGACTGCGCAACCGCCCATATCAGGAAAAAGGGAGCCCTTACCCTCACGTTCATCCCCTGCAAGGAAACCGGCAAGAGCTACTGGACGGACGGCAATGAGTACTGGAGAGTTTCTGTTTTCATAAAGAACGCCTATACCTATGAAACCGTAAATCCGGAGTATTCCTATTATGCCGGCAAGGCTTTTGGCGCTTTTGAGGCAATGCTTGCCGATATCCCGGACACCCTTGGGGAGACCATCCCGGATTTCCATAACATGGAGCTCCGCGCCCGTCAGCTTCATGAGGCCGTGAACGCGGACAAGGCCGGCAGAATGGCAGAACCGGAAGTTCAGGCCATCTTGAAGGACCTTCTGCAGTATGAGCAGGAAATGTGTAAGGCAGAGCGCCTTTACCGTGAAGGGAAACTTCCCAAACGCATCTGCCACTGTGACACAAAGGTGAACAACATGATGTTTGACAAGGACGGCAACATCCTCTGCGTCATAGACCTTGATACCCTCATGCCAAGCTTCGTATTCAGTGACTTTGGAGATTTCCTCCGCACCGCAGCCAATACCGTGGCAGAGGACAGCACGGAGGTTGACAAGGTAGATTTCAGGATGGATATCTTTGAGTCCTTTGCCAAGGGTTACCTTGAGAGTGCAAAGAGTTTCCTCACCCCCATTGAGATTGAGAACCTGCCCTATGCGGCATGCCTTTTCCCTTACATGCAGGCCGTAAGATTCTTTGCCGACTATATCAACGGAGACACCTACTACAAGATCAAATATCCAGAGCATAACCTTGTGCGTACCCGCAACCAGGTGGCCCTGTTCCATGCCGCCATGGCAAAAGTCCCTCAGATGCAAGCATTTATAGAAAAGATATGAAATTCAGAGTATTATTCCTTGCAGCAGCCATAGTTGCATTTGCATCATGCTGCCAAAACGGCGTTATCAAGACCAAGGTTCCCGCCCGTCCCGCAGGGCAGGAGAGCATGCTCCAGTATGCGGCAGATCCCATTGCCGATGTAGGCATTGGTATCGTGGGCCTTGGAGACCGTGGTTCGGGAGCGGTACGCCGTATTTCCTATGTTCCCGGTTGCCATATAGCCGCAATTTGCGACGTTGAACCGGACAGGGCTCAGAAGAACCTGGATTTCCTCCAGAGTGAGCGCGGAATGAGCGCCAAGGTGTACGCCGGAGACGAGGAAGTCTTCAAGCAGATGTGCCAGGACCCTGACGTGGACCTTGTCTATATCTGCACAGACTGGGTACACCACGTCCCCGTAGCTCTCTATGCCATGGAGCACGGCAAGCACGTAGCCCTTGAAGTTCCTTCGGCAGAGACCCTCCAGGCATGCTGGGACCTTGTCAATACGTCAGAACGCACCCGCATGCACTGCACCATCCTGGAAAACTGCTGCTACGACTTCTTTGAACTCACGGCCCTTACAATGGCCCAGCAGGGTGTATTTGGAGACATTGTTCATGTGGAAGGTTCCTATCACCACAATCTGGATCCCTACTGGAACAACTACTGGCACAACTGGCGCCTTGACTTCAACCAGAAGTATAGGGGAGACCTCTATCCCACCCATGGATTCGGCCCTGTTTGCCAGGTGCTCAACATTCACCGCGGAGACCGTCTGGCTACACTGGTGTCAATGGATACTGACGCTTTCAATGGTCCTAAGCTGGTTCAGGCACGTACGGGTGAGCCCTGCACGGACTTCCGCAACGGAGACGAGACCATGACCATGATCCGCACCGTCAAGGGCAAGAGCATCCTTATTGAGCACGATGTCATGACCCCGCGTCCCTATGACCGCATGTACCAGCTGGTGGGCACCGACGGCTATGCCGCAAAGTATCCCGTAGGCCAGGTTTGCCTGCGCGCAGAGGTTGCCGAAGATGTTGACTATGAGGATCTTGAGTTTGAAAAGGTGTATGAAGGCGAGGAGCTTGAAAGCCTTATGGCCAAGTATCGCAATCCCATCCTTACACCGGAGCTTGAGGCCTTGGCAAAGGAGGTTGGCGGCCACGGCGGAATGGACTTTATCATGGATTACCGCCTGGTGTACTGCCTTAACAACGGCCTGCCCCTTGATATGGACGTCTATGACCTTGCAGAATGGTGCTGCGTGACGGAACTCTCCCGCATCTCAATAGAAAACGGCTGCGTTCCGGTGGAAATCCCTGACTTCACACGCGGAGAATGGGACAAGATCAAGGGATTCAGTTACGCCCTGAAATAGAGAGAAGCAGATTAAGCTGCTGATTTACAGCGGCGGAGAAATCTTCATCAGATGCGGGGATGGTATCTTCAAGGATGCCGTCCTCGCATTGTATTGAAATGGAGGCTATTCCAATATCCACCATCTTGCGGTAGTCTTCCAGGCCTGGGAACAGGTACACAAAGTTGATGTCGTCCCTGGTTTGGGGGAGAGTAATCACGCTGCCATCCCTGAGAGTGAATGTGACCGGAGCATCATAGGGAATGTGATGCTTTCCTTCCGTCCCAATCACAAAAGCCATGTCAACGTCTTCCATCCCGGTATTTTTGTAGTACAGATGGGAAAGGAGGACGTTGTAGTCCATTGAGCCGCCTCTTGCCACAATAGGATTGGCCGATGTCATTATGCTGCCCGCATTCTCCTTGTGGCTTGCCACTGTGGCGCTGAGGTCTATTGTGGACTCAGACGCCTTGAGGATGGCCTCACAGTGGGATTTCAGAAGTTTTGCAAATTCATCTCCGGGGAAGCTGGCCTGAATGTAATCATCCGGATTCCAGCCGGTTACTATGTCAATGGATTTGACGCCGCGAATCATTTTCTCCATATCCTTGGGCTCTGCGGCATACTTGAGCCGGTTGATGAAAGTACCGTCCTCCAGACGCTTTTTTGTAGGGGAGTCCTGGCCGATTTGGCTCAGGCGCACAAATTTACCTCCCGGCAGCGTGGCCGACATCTTGACGCCCTTGGGCACGGCCGATGCTTCCTTCTGGATGAGGTAAAGATACAGCATATAGAACGAGGAGCCGTCCGGCAACCCTACCAGTTCCACTCTTGCCAGAGAGGGAACATTGTCCAGGGTAATGTCTTCAAAGTCCGTTGAAATGTGAGTGAAGCCGGCGCTGCGGTAATTTGTGCGTATCTGCTGGCCCATTGCGCTGCAGCAAATGAGTGCGGCCAGTATGATAGAGACGGTTTTTTGCATAATTCTCATGTTACGCTTGCAAATATACACTTTCCGTACCAAAAAAATTAGTAAATTCGCAAAATGATACCGCTATCAATATTTTCAGTGCAACTGATGTCGGACAATCTGCTGCTCCTGGCATCGGTTCTGGTTTTTGTCTCCGTTCTTGTCACTAAGGTGGGTGCAAAACTGGGCGCACCTTCGCTGCTTCTTTTCCTACTGCTTGGTATGGCAGTGGGAAAGGATGGTCTGGGACTTACTTTTGAAGATTATGAGATAGCAGAGTCTATCGGCCATTTTGCAATGACCGTCATCCTTTTCACGGGCGGTTTTGAAACTGTCCTGTCAGAGACAAAGCCGGTTATGCGCAGGGGAATACTGCTTTCCTCCGTGGGCGTTACGCTCACCATGCTCCTCACCGGTACTTTCATCTATTTTGTCTCATCAGGACTTATTGCCGGGTCACAAGCCGGTTTCCTGGTATGCCTGCTGGTTGCTGCGGTCATGAGTTCTACTGACTCAACTTCCGTTTTCTCCGTCCTTCACGGAAAACGGCTCCATCTCCGCGGCAATCTGGGCCAGCTTCTGGAGCTGGAATCCGGTAGTAATGACCCTGTGGCATACATTCTCACTATTTTGCTGGTGAGCTTTATATCAAACCCGGAAATTGGCGGCGCCACTTCCTGGATGATGGCCTTGAGTGGAACGGTTATAGTGATTCTTCAGGTTGCAGTGGGTCTTGCAGTGGGCTTTGGCGTTGGATATGCCGCAAAATGGCTTCTGCCCAAGATTAAGATGGAAAACAGCGCACTCCAGGGCATTCTTATACTCAGCACAGGATTCTTCGCCAACGGCCTGGCCTCCCTGCTTCATGGCCAGGGGCTCCTGTCCATCTACGTGGCGGCGGTAATTATTTCCAACAAGGCCGATATCGGCCCTAAAAAGGACATTGCTAAGTTCTTTGACGGCATTACCTGGATGATGCAGCTTGCCATGTTCCTTATCCTGGGTCTTCTGGCCCGGCCGTCACAGATGCTTCACGTGGCGGTTCCTGCAGTATTGACCGGCCTTTTCCTCATTTTCCTGGCCCGGCCTGCCAGCGTGTTCCTCACGCTTGCCCCTTTCAGGAGCATGAAATTCAAGGAAAAACTGTATGTGTCATGGGTGGGTATAAAGGGCGCCGGTCCCATCCTCTTTGCCCTGTATCCCGTTGTACATGAGGTGGAAGGTGCTTCCAACATCTTCAATGTGGTGTTTATCGTGAGCCTGATGTCCCTGCTGCTGCAGGGTATGTCCCTGATTCCGGTGGCAAAGTGGCTCAACCTGAGCTATGCAGAGGATCCCAAGGTCCAGAGTTTTGGCCTGGAGCTTCCGGAAGAGATGGGCATGCTCAGTGACCACGTTGTTACGGCCGATGACCTTATTGGCGGGAAAACCCTCAGGGAACTGCATCTGCCACACGGCATCCGTGTTATGATGGTAAAGCGTGACGGGAAGTTCCTGGTGCCCCACGGAAGCATGGAACTCTTTGAGGGTGACCACCTTATAATAATTGTAGGAGAAAGCGACGACTGATATGAAGAAAAAGTTCTCAGTATTACTGTTGGCAGTCCTGCTGTGTGCGGTGCCTGTTTTGGCAGTTGTTGACGGCCAGGCGCTGGACAGCGCACTGAAAGACGCGCGGGAGCAGCTTAAGGAGGACTACCTCCGCCGCCAGAGGGTGCAGGAGAGGATGGAGGCCAACTATCGCCACCAGCACCAGCGCATGCTTGGCATTATCAAGCGCTGCAATGAACTGTCAATGTCCCTGTACCTCCAGAAGAAGGAGTATACCTTTGACCTGAGTTACGCCCTGGAACAGGTGACAAGTGAATACAATGATTTCAACTCCAAGCGTACCCCGTATGACCGTATCGTCAACGATATGGACGTTGAAATTGACCGTTATGCCCGTCTGATAGAGTCTCTCAGGCGCCTCCCGCCGGCTCTTGATTCGGCCGATATAAGGCTTTTCCCGGATAGTCTCCGCTTCCATAATGACTCCCTTGAGTCCCATCTCCGCATGGCTTCAACCACCTTGGAGCAGGATATGGAGAATATTGCCAAGGCTCTGGCCGATTCTTCATCGGCCCCGTTCTTCCTCAGCACCGCAGGTCAGCAGGAGAGAGATTCCTGCCTTTTCTATGCATCCGGTCTTCTCAAGATGTACGTGGACAGCAAGGAAACCATTGTGGCGGACAGCACCTATTACAGGGAGGCATACCTAAGGCTCCGTGAGTCATACGACTATGCCGTGGAGCGTTACAATATGCTCCAGAAGGAGATTTTCCTGGACGGACAGGTTCCTGTATGGGATATTATCGCACGCCCTCAGTTCTACTGGCGCATAGCAAAGCAGGCCTTTAACAGGCATTACGGACTGAGTGAGTCGTTCAGGGGAGAGTCAGTGCGAGACCTGACGGACAAAGAGGAAAATGCCGTTCTTCTTGTGGCTGTACCGCTTCTGATTTTTCAGCTCCTTGGGTTCTGGCTAATCGGCATTCTGCTTTTCTGGCTTGGATTCAAGTTCATAAAGCCTTTGAAGAATCTTGGGGTTCCCACCTTGCGGCGCAATATGTACGCGCTGCTGTTTGCCTCAGGCTTGCTTATCATCACGGCCGGCTTTGAGGACACTTCCGTGGTGTCGGCAAGGATGTCTTTTGCCACTTTGGGTACTTTCCTGTGGCTTCTTGTAGCACTTGTGGGCGCCCTCCTTGTCCGTCTTGGGCAGGACCAGCTCAAATACGGCCTCAGGCTGTATATTCCCACCATTATCATGGCCCTTGTGGTGATATCCTTCAGGGTAAGCTTTATGCCCAATATCCTGATGAACATCATCTTCCCGCCGGTCCTGGCTCTTATACTGCTCTGGCAGCTTATCAGCTGCTTTGCCAACGGGCGCAAAGCGGATGCACTTGACAGCGTTTTCTGCTGGCTTTCATTCCTCTTTACAGGCATTGCCGCTGCATTTGCTTTCTTTGGCTATATCTTCATTGCCCTGATGATTCTTGTCTGGTGGTATTTCCAGCTTGCCGCCATACATACCATTGCCGCTGTCTGGCATCTGATGGTCATCTATAAGGAAAAGCGCATGGTAAGAAAGCTGGCGGCCTATGATAAAAAAATTGATTTTGTCACTGGTCCGGACAAGAAGAACCTTATGTTTGGGGCTACCTGGTTCTATGACCTTATAAAGGGTGTGCTCATTCCCTGCCTGGGTCTGGCGTCGCTGCCGCTGTGCATACGCTATTCTCTGGGAATATTCAATTTCAACGACCTGTACAAGACCTTCTATACCACTCCATTCTTCAAGATAGTAAATCTGGACGGGGTAGAGACCTTCCGCTTCTCCATGAAGTCTATTGTAATACTTGTAATGCTGTTCTTCATTTTCAAGTATTTCAATACAGCGGTACATGCTTTATGGCAGCATACGCAGTACGCCGCATTCATGAGGAAGAACAACAGAAAGACTGTACGTACCAATGAGATAAACCTGTCTCTTGCCAACAGTATCATTTCCGTGCTGGTATGGTTCTCATACATAGTCACGGTGGTGACGGTCCTAAAAATTCCAACAGGGTCGCTTTCCCTTGTGGCCGGAGGTCTGTCGGCCGGTATCGGTCTTGCCATGAAGGATATCATCAATAACTTCATATATGGCATCCAGCTCATGAGCGGGCGTCTCCGCGTGGGAGACTGGATTGAGTGCGACGGTATCAGGGGACGCGTGAGCGATATCAATTACCAGAGCACCCTTGTGGAGACTATTAACGGTACCCAGGTGGCTTTCCTCAATTCTACGCTGTTCAGCAGCAGTTTCAACAACCTTACCCGCGGAGACTCTTACGAGTTCCTCAAGGTTGTTGTGGGCGTTGCTTACGGAACTCCCGTAGAGCGGGTGCGTGAAGTCCTGGAGCGTGAACTCCAGCAGCTCCGCACCAAGGACAAGTTTGGCAGGGAAGTGGTGGAGCCCAAGTACGGCATTGTGGTGCGCTTCTCAGAGTTTGGAGACAGTGCGGTTGAGATAGCCGTGAAACAGTACGTGCTTGTTCCGGAAAGGATTGCCTTTATTGACCGTGAAAAAGAGCTTATTTACAAGGCTCTCAACGACAATGGAATTACAATACCTTTCCCTCAGAGGGATATTCATATTATTTCTAACGAATAAACTTAACATAATGAAAAAGATTCTGACCTTGGTTTTTGTTATGGCAGGCCTTCAGGCTTATGCCCAGAGCCCTATTGCAGGTATTCTTAACCGCTTTACAGACCCTGAAAAGGGACATGTGGTATTCATAGAGAAGGGAAGCCGCGCTTTGGGTATCAAGGGTAGTTACAGCTATTTTAACGCAGACGGTTATGTCAGCGGCGACGGATACTCAATCCTGTCCCTGCTTAATGTTGGTGACAGCCATCTCAATATTTGGAGCGTTACTCCTAAGTTCTCCTGGTTTGTGGCAGACGATGTATCCCTTGGCATTAACCTGGAGTACAGCGGATATCATGCAGACACTGACATTAACCTGGATTTCCGTGAGCTGGTTCCCAAGCTGTATGAGTGGCTTGACGGAGAATCTGAGATAGCCAATGTTTCCATATCTTCCCGCCACATGATACATCATTCCGGCGGCCTTGGCTTCTCTGCCCGTAAGTATCTGTCTTTCTTTGGCTCAAGGACTCTGGGAATCTTTGGTGAAGGACGCTTCTTTGCCAAGTACGGTAATACTTTCTCATCACCAAGGGATGAGACAAGCCTTGGCAAGACTCGTATCTCCCAGACCGCCCAGGTGGGTGTTCAGCTGGCAGCAGGTGTGGCTCTCCGTCTCAAGGACAACAGCGCCATAACCGTAAGCGTTCCCATCTTTGGCGTAGCATGGAACGGCAGCTGGCAGGATCAGACAAGAAGGTACAAAACTGCTTATGACGCTGATGGTAACAAGGTGGTGGACGGAGCCGGTAACCCCGTATACCATGTTGTAGAAGTTCCCGGCGGTGGCAAGCTGTCCTATGTCAACGCCGCCCGTAAGGTAGATTTCCTTGGTGTTCAGATAGCCTACAATCACTTTATCCAGCCCAAGAAAAGGAAGTAGCGTTTTCCCGCGCGGCAATCTCGCACACTATGCGTGGAGCGAAGTGGCTGATTATTAGGTAGTTATGCAAAAGTGGGTGTCTGTTTTGAGGTACCCACTTTTGCATTTTTGACTGATAGTCAATCATTTAGCTCCACGGGGACAAATCTGTGCCGGATGGGCTTGTGGCTGTCCTTGTAACAACCCGTGCACGTTTTACCCCCTTTTTCGTGCACGGGGTGCCTATTTTGCCAGGGCCGTGCATGTTTTGGGGCCTTTTTCGTGCACGGGGTGCCATTGGTAGAGTAGACGGAGTATTCTTTGGCCCAAGGGCCATGTGAGATCTTGGAACATTGCGGAACGGTAGTGCTTTGTGGTGCCTTGGTGCTTTATGGTAG
>Ga0310786_10000461_pt1 | contig 66068 bp, 46 predicted proteins | sample AusTroGonzalo_MG_FD_203881 | JGI IMG/M metagenome (GOLD analysis project Ga0310786, IMG submission 203881) | Bovine rumen microbial communities from tropical cattle in Woodstock, Queensland, Australia - Gonzalo_03 (v2) (version 2) | ecosystem: Host-associated > Mammals > Digestive system >...
GGCTCACGGTATCGAGGTCGATCATCGCCGTGCCCTTGCCGGTCACGTCGTCGATCATGATGTTGTTGACCTTCGGGTCGCCGTGGAACATGCGCTTCTTGAGCTCGCCCTTCTTCTGCGCCTTCTCAAGGCAGAGCGCGAGACCGCGACGCTCCTCGATGAACTTCGCGAGGCGCTTCGCCTCCATCGAGGACTTCAGGAGCTCCTTCGCCTCCTTCGACTTGAGCGTCTGGTCGTATTTCTTGAGGTAGCCGCTCGTGATGTGGAAGCCAGGGAGCGGGTCCTTGATCTCCTTCGGGTTCATGTCGCTGATGAGGTAGTGGAAGTGGCCGAGAGCGGCACCGCACTCCATCGCGTGTTCAGGCCCCTGCGCAACATCAAACGCGTGAGCAGACATGATGCGCGTGATGACGCGCCAGACCTCACCCTTGTCATCGACTACGAAATCCTTGGAGTCCTTCGCCTTGATGATGCGCGGCATCTGCCACACGCGGTCGTCGCGCCCCTTCTGCGCGTCATCCTCAAGCTTCTCGTGGCAGTGACGCGTGAGGTTGTGCATGTTCTCCATGATCACCTCTGGCTCGGGGAAGACATTCTTGTTCACACGCTGGAGGATTACCTGTGTCTCGGTGAACGTGTTGCGGTAGATCGCGAGGAACGTGTCGTTGATGTTGCCATTGCCAAACGGCTGCAACGAGACGAGACGGCCCTTGATGTTGAACTTGTTGATGAGGATCGAGAGTTCCATCCTTTGTTCCTTCTGCTTGGATTTTCGCCTGTTCTTAGGCGAAAATTATACCAAAAATACACGCTACCTGGCGTACTTAAGCGACGGTGGCGGAGCGGCCTTGCGAGCGGCGGCCTCCTTTGCAAGCGCGTCAACCGCCGCGTCGAGCTGCGGATCGCGTCCTGCGGCGATGTCGGCCGGCGTCATCTCCACCTCGATGTCGGGCTTCGCGCCATGGCATTCCATATCGGTTCCGTCGGGAAGGAAGAAACCTATGCGAGGCCGCCGCATTACGCCGTAGTCGAGAAGACAAAGGTCGAAAGTCCCGATCACGTCGCCAGCCGTCTCTGTACCGACGACCTTGGCGCGGCCGAGCGTCTTCATCGCGTGGGTGAACTCTTCGGCGTTAGACTGACTGCGCTCGTTTGCAAGCACAACGACTGGAAGCGACGTTATGACAGGCCGCCCGAAACGGGAGATGATGTAGCCCTCGTCCTCGACGCCGCGGTAGAGAGTGCGGACGTGGCGACGACCGCAGAGTATGTCGATTAACCGGTCTGCCGTGTGCCCGCCAGTGTTGAAGCGGACGTCGATGATCACGCCGTCCTTGCCAAAGCATTCCGCGAACACCGCGTCGGTGAACGCGTCCGCCGTGTCGTCTCGCATCGCGTCAATGGCGAGATAGCCGAAGTTGCCCTTCTCGCGCACATGCCTGCGAATCTCGACGACCTCTGCCGCGCGAAGGAGCCGACGCGCCGTCAAGAAGTGAATCCCCTCGACTTCGCGCACGAGGGAATTCGTCTCGCCCTCGCGCTTGACCGAAAGCGTGAACTTGTGGGGCAGTGGAACTGTCATCGCCTCGGCGTAGTCCATCCCGGGGAAAACCTCCTTGCCGTCTATCGAAAGGACTATGTCGCCCGCCAAGAGCCCCTCGCGCCCGCGGTCCGCCGGCGAATCGCGTATAACGTCCTTGACGCGCCACCCATCGCCCTTCCAGTCGGGATCGAAACGGGCGCCGAGATGCGAGGTGATCGGCTTCCAGTCGCTTGAACTCGCCGTGGGAATCCAGCGCGACCGCGTCGCGTTGTTCGCCCAGAAGCCGAAGTGCGAGCCGTCCACTTCGCCGTACATCATCTCCATGACATGGGCAAAGACGCTCCACGCGGGTGCGTTGCGGGCGGCAAGACGGTATTTCTCCCTGACCGCCTGCCAATCCGTTCCATGTGTCGCCGGATCGCAGAACCCGTCTCGCATGTCCGCCCACGCGATCAGTAAGGCGAGCTCCTGCCAATCTGCGACGTCAATCGTCTGGTAGACCGTGAAGCCGAACGACTTGTCGCCGCGCGACGGCAAGCCGTCAAGTATGCCAAGCACGACCTCCTCGTCCTTCTTGTCTCCGACGCCCTTTGTCCACGACTTCAGGAGAATCGCCTTGCCGAACATCTCCTTGTCCTTTTCGTCGGTGACCTTGGCCTTCCATGTCTTGCCGTTCCAGTTCCACGCGAGGGTGCGCCCGTCCGGCGAGAAGAGGGGATCCTCGCCTCTCATGCCAAGTTTCCTCACGCGCTCGAAAAGCCCGTCAAAGACAACGCGATACTGCCCTTCCCTGACGCCGAGCTCCGCCTTCTCGTATGCCTCGTCCTCCGGATCGAGATAGACGTAGAATATGCGCGGGTCTCGTCCGCTTGCCGCGCGCTTTCCGGAAAAAGCGAGGACGCGGCCATCGGGCGACCACGCGGGGTCGCCATCCCAGTCGTAGTTGCGCGAGACGTTGTACGGTGCAGGCGTAGGCGAGCCGTCTTCCTCCTTCGCCCAGGTCGGGATTATCCACACGTCGCAGTTGCCGTAGCCATCGCGCAGCGTCGCGGCGACATAGCGGCCGTCGGGCGACCACACGTAGCTGTGGCAGTCTGACGAGTGCAGCGGCGCGACGTGCCGCACGACGCCGTTCGTGTCGGCAAACGAAAGCCGCCCCGCAAGATCGGTCCACGCGAGAGAAGCGCCGTCTGGAGAGACTGTAAGCCCTCTGCGGCAGATATCGCCGCCCACAATGCGCTCACGGACGAACGACACGTTCTTCCACCACGCGATGGAAGGATCGGCACGACGGGCGCGCCACACGTCCGCGCCGTCGCCGTGGTCGGAAAGGTAGTAGAGCGTCTCGCCGTCGGGCGAGAACGCGCAGTCGCGCTCGTGCGTACGAGACATGCCGTGTATCAGGACTGGGCGCCTTTTCTTCTCGTCGTCGGAAAGCTCCATCGTCCAGACATCGCCGCCCGCAGTGAACGCGACGCCGTTGCCGCCCGGGAGAAACGCGTAGTTGCCAAGCCCGTAGTTGTTGTCTGCATTTGAATACCTGTGCCGAACGGTCCGCGGAGACGCAGGATCGAAACTGGCGGGCCTGACGGCGATGCGCGTCGCCACCGGCTTCTTGGCCGTCGGGTCGAGCCGCCAGAAATCGAGCCCCTTGCAAAAAACCATCGTGCGCCCGTCGCGCGAAAGCGAAGGCGTGCGGACATGGTCGTCGGAGAACGCGGTGATCGCGCGATCCTCGCCCGACTTCAAGTCGCGGCGGCGGACATTCTTGATTCCGCCTGTGCCGGACAGGTAGTAGAACGACTCGCCGTTTGGAGCCCATATCGGATCGTATGCGCCATCGCGGCCAGTCACCATAGCCGAGAATTTGCCGCTATCACGGTCGTAGAGCCATATCTCGCCGGAGAACGACGAAGTCGAGCCTGGGCGACGCTTGCGGAAATCGCGGATTCCGCCTTCGCACTTGTCGACGAAAAGCACCTTGCGTCCGTCGGGCGAAAGCGCCGGTGCGTATGCAGGAGCGTCGAAGAGCATCGTCTCGGCGCCGCGGGCGGCGAGCGGCACGAGAATCGCGCGACGCGAGTTGCGGACGCTCGTCACGCTCTCGGACGAATTGTCGCGGAAAGCGGTTGCGAGAAGCCAAAGACCGTCTGACGAATATGCGCACGGAACGCAGCCCTGGGTGTGGAACGAAAGCTGACGAAGGCCGCCTGCGGAGAGGCCGTCTGCGCCAAGCGAAAGCTCGAACGGCATGTCTGCCCCGGCCCTGCTTGAAAGAAACGCGACCTTCTTCCCGTCTGGCGACAGGACGGGCGACTTTTCGGAGCCGTCGCCGTCGCCGAGTGGAATCGCCATGCCGCCGGAAGTCGGCGCGCTCCAGATGCGCCCACACCACGCGAACACGAAAAACGAACCGTCGGGAGAGACAGACGGCGACTCGGCGAGATATATCTCAGACCAATCGCGTCCGGAAGAAGACTGTTCCTGTGCTGGAATTTGCGCCGCGGCCACTGCGGCGAGGGAAATTGCGGATAGGAGAGTTACTGCGGATTTCATCAGAGTGGTTTCAGGAAGAATGCGTCATGCGTGATTGCGAAAGCCCAGTCTGCGGGCATGCGCTTGAGTTCGTGGCCGGCCCCCCATGAGTCGGTGTAGAGAATTTCCTTGATCTCGGTCTTCTTCGTCTTCGGGTCCTTGCGCTCGACATAGCCGATTATGAGGCGCATGTGCCCGCCGGCGGCCTGCGGGAGACCGGGCTCGGGGAACATGCCGAGCGTTACGCCCCAGAAGACGGGGATTCCCTGGTCGACCTGCGCCTTTACGCCGGTCATGAACTTCTTGTAGCGGAAGTCCTTCATCCGCATCTTCTTCACGACCTTCGGCTTCATCGCCTCGAGAATATCGCCGACGTTTACCGAGTTGCCGTGCATGAAGTTCCTGAGGGATATCTCGCTCTCGCCTTCGGTCTTCGCCGCCTTGTTGTACTGCTCGATGTCCTTTTCTATGTCCTGGAAGGAGCCGGTCATCGTCACGATCTCCTGGTAGCCAAGCCGGCACTTGGAGCCGACCGCCTTGACGGCATCCTTCATTTCCGCGATGGAAGTGCCGCCGCGCGCAGTAGTGCCCGCGGCCTGGGCTATCTCGTGCTCGTCGATGGCGAAGCCGTAGTACCTGAGGACGCGTTCGCTCGTCGCCGCCGCGCAGTATCCCTTCTGTCCCTGGTCGACCATCGGCACGCCGTCTATCCAGACGTCGCCATCGGCGTTCTTCTTCACGTGCGACTTGGCTTTCGTCTTCGAGACGATTCCGCCGGACTTCGCGGACGCCTTTACCTTCGCGCCGCCCTTCGGGTGCATCGTGACGCGAACATAGTCCGCCGTCAGATCCTTCTCCTTCACGCCATCGACGCCCCAGACGAGGTCAATGTCGCAGTCGCCCTTGTTCCACTTCTTCGAGAACTGGTAGCCACCGGTCTTGAGCTTCTTCTTCTCGGGGTTAGCCCCGATCTTCCCACCCGGCTGCGCCTTCGCGGCGATGTCGTCGAGAAGCTTCTTGAGCCCCTCCGCATCAAGACCGCTCGAGCCCCTGTCGTCGCCACGGTTGTAGAGCGACATCTCGACTCGCGTCGCGCCGTCGGCGCCGTAGTAGATTCGCGCCTCCCACACTTCAAGCCCGTGCCACGTGCAGGCGCCGCGCTTCATGCAGTTCACGATATCGCGCTTCTGGCTTGCGAAGCCGAAGCCGTCCTTCTGGAACTCGACGGCGAAGTCTACGGCCGATTCTGTCCAGGCCTCGGGCTTGGCGAAGTGCGTGCCGAGATCGCACGCGGAAAGCATCAATGGAAGTATTAGCGCGAACATGGCGTGAAGTCTATCCTCCTTTGCTTGAAATCTACCTTTGCGACATGAACCTTGAGTCGCGAGCCAGCCCTCCAGCTGCCGCCGCCAGGCGCGGAGAGCGACTGGTCGTGTTCGTTGTACTTGACGAACCGCCGCGACAGGAGACTCACGTGGACAAGTCCGGAGACGGCAAGCTCTGGAATCTCGACGAAGCACCCGAACGGCGTGCACTTCGAAACAACCGCGTCGTAGTCGAGCACCTGGCGCGTCTTGAGCTGGTCTTCGAGAAGCCGGTACTTCTTTATTTCGAGAAGCCCGCGCTCTGCCTCGGCCGCGATCTCCTCGCGCTCGGACGTGTGCTTCGCCCAAGTGGCGAGAAGCTTCGGCGGGCGCTTGGCGGAACCACCCGAAATATAGTCGGCGAGCTGGCGGTGGAGCGTAAGGTCGGGATAGCGGCGTATCGGCGACGTGAAGTGCGCGTAGTAGCGTTTCGCAAGCCCGAAGTGGCCGATTGCCGACGCGTCGTAGACCGCGCGCTTCATCGACCGCAGGACCATCATCGAGAGCGTAGGGTAAAGGGGATTGCGCTTGATCGTCTGGAGCAGCTGCGCGAAGACATGGGGGTTTGAAATGTTTCCGGCCTTGATTCCGAGGCCCTTCAGCTCGGCGCGGAGCATGTCAAGCTTCTCGTCGTCCGGCGGCTCGTGGAGACGGGCGAGGATCCTGATCCCCTTCGTCCAGAGCTCCTTCGCGACCGCCTCGTTCGCGGCGACCATGCATTCCTCGATCATCTGGTGCGATTCGTCGTAGGGACGCGTGATGAGCCCCGTCATCTCGCCGTTCGAGTCGAGGATAACCTCGGCCTCGGGGATTTCGATGTCAAGCGCACCAGCCGCAAAACGCTTTGCACGGATCTGCTGGGCAAGCGCGGAAATCGCGCGTATCGTCTTCGCCTCGCGCGAGCCGATCCTCGCGTCGGATTTGCCGCGGATGACGGCCATCACCTGTTCATAGGTGAACCGCGCCTTCGAGCGAATTACCGACTTCGAGAACGAGCGCTTGATGACCTCGCCGTTCTTGTCGAAAGTGATGAAAACGGAGAACGCAAGACGGTCTTCGTCGGGGACGAGCGAGCAGACGCCGTTGCATAGTTCCTCGGGGAGCATCGGCACGACCCTGTCGCAGAGATATACGCTCGTGGAGCGGCGATACGCCTCGCGGTCGATTGCGCTCCCCGGCTTCACGTAGTGCGAGACGTCCGCGATGTGGACGCCTATGACGCGGTTGCCCTTGCGGTCGGTCTCGAGGGAAAGCGCATCGTCGTAGTCGCGCGCCGACTGCGGGTCGCAGGTGAAGATGAACTTGCGCCTCAAGTCGAGCCGCCCGGAGCGCTTTATTTCCGCATCGGAGAATGGCCGCGCCGAAATGCGCCTCGCCTCGGCGAGAACAGCCGGGGGAAACGCCTTTGGCAGCTTGTAGAACTTCATCACCGCCGCGGTGTCTTCCTTCGGTGTCTTCCCTGGCGGCGGAAACAATATATCGTCACTCTTCACAGCAGATAGTATACCAAAAAGCGGAGAGTCTCGCCTGTCAGCCGACGACGATTTCCTCTGTCGGGAAGCGCACGTGCTTCTTCGACTCGCGGTCGCCGATCATGAGGACGACGGTAAGCGCGCCAAGTCGCCCGATGAACATCGCGACCATTATCACAAAGCGGCCCGCCGTGGAGAGCGACGCCGTGGTGTCGCCCACCGCAAGGCCCGTCGTGGTGACGGCCGAGACCGCCTCGAAGAAGAGCGCATCGGAAGAAATGCCGCGACCCGCCTCCGTGACGAAAAGAGCGCCCGTCACGACGACGGCGAACATCACTATCGCCATCAGGATCACGAGGGACTCGCGCACGATCTCGGTTGGGATCAGCCTTCCGCCCATCACCGTCTCCGTCTCGCCGCGGCACATCGCCGTCGTCGTGTAGAGTATGACGGCGAGCGTCGTCACCTTCATGCCGGCCGCGGCGGAGCCGGGGGCGCCGCCGATGAACATGAGACACTCGTAGATAAGACGAGTCAGCGGGTGGAGAGCCTCGGTCGGAATCACGCAGAAGCCGCACGTCCGGGGCGTCACGGCCTGGTAGAAGCCAACGACCGCCTTGTCGGAAAGACTCATGTCCTTCAGCGAGAGATTCCACTCGACGGCGAGGAACGCGATGAAGGTGAGGGCGAGCAGGTAGAACGTGAACCGCAGGACGACGCGAGTGTGGAGCGAAAGACGTCCGCGCGCTCCGGAGATGCGGTGGAGGAACTTGAACGTGCAGAGGTTGTAGATGACAAGGAAGCCGATGCCTCCGAGGATCGTCTCGACGCCCATCACCACGACGGGCCAACCGCGCGGAAACGAGGCGAGCGAATCCGACTCAAGCCCGAAGCCGGCGTTGCAGAAGCTCATTATCGAGTAGAACACCGCCTCGTACCAGTTGCCGAAATGCGGGTAAAGCGCAACGGCGAAAATGCCCTCTATTACGAGCATCGAGACGACGATCCAGCAGATGAGGCCCCTGAGGCCCTGTATCTGCCTGACCCCATAGGCGTTCATCAGCGAAAACTCGCTTGAAAGCGAGATGCGCCGCCCTATCGCCACGAGAAAGAACGTGCCGCACGTCATGAGCCCGAGGCACCCAAGCTCGACGAGCGCCATCAGGACAGCCTGGCCGGCTACGGAGAACTCGCGCCCGACGTCCACCACCGTGAGCCCCGTCACGCACACGGCCGAAAACGCCGTGAAGAGGGACGTGACGAAGTCTCCGCGCATGTTGTCTGCGCGGCAGCAGGGAAGCGCAAGGAGGACCGCGCCGACCACTATCAGCGCGAGAAAGCCGAGCGCAAAGGAAATGCGGCTTTTCATTTTCCGAAAGTACCCTTCTCCTTAAGCCACACCATCCAGACGGACAGCTCGTAGAGGAGGCAGAGGGGAACGGCCATGAATATCTGGCTCATCGGGTCGGGCGGCGTCAGGAACATCGAGAGGACGAACGACATGACTATCGCTATGCGGCGCTTTTCCCTGAGCCCCTTCGAGGTGACGAGGCCAAACCACCCGAGGACGAAGATGATGAGCGGCAGCTGGAAGACGAGACCGAAGGCGATGATCGTCTTGAGGACGATGGAGATGTAGCCCTCGAGCCGGATGATCGTCGACGGTATCCCGCACCATTCGTTGATCGCGCGAAACGCCCTCACGACCATCGGCAGCGTCTTTGCGTACGCGACGCCCAGCCCCACGAGGAAGAAGCCGCTTCCCACGACGAGTATCGACATCAGGATGACCTTCTCGCGGTTCGTGAGCGCCGGGAAGACGAAGCGGAGAATCGCGTACATTATGAACGGGAACGCGAGCGCCGTCCCGCCCCAGCCGGCGATGGAGATTATCGTGGAGACGCCGGTCGTGAGGTCGAGCCCCTGGAGAAGCTCCTCGCTCTCGCCCGCAGGGCTCTTGAGCCATTCGAGAATCCAAGGCGTGCAGCATCCGGCGACTATGGCGCAGATTGCCCAGGCGACGGCGCCGAACACGAGCATGTCGCGCAAGGCGAGCAGATGCTCGAGAAGCGGCCTCGGAGGGTCGTTCCGCGCGTCGGGGTCTTTGAGGAGGGAAATCGCCATTACGCGCCCTCCGCTGGAGGCATGTCCGCGGCAGGCGGCTCGGCGGGAGCGCCGTCGCCAGAGCTCGCGGCCGACTCGTCATTCGCTGGATCAACGGTGAACGCGTCCTCCGGCTGCTTCTCGACTTCCGCAACGGCCTTTGTGAACTCGGTGTCCATGTCGAGGAGCTGCCGCTTGAAGTTCTCCGCCGCACGGCGGAACTTCGAATAGTACTGACCGACCGTCCTCGCGGCCGACGGGAGCCGCTTCGGTCCCACGACAACAAGAACGACGGCGAGCAGCACAAACCACTCGCCGAAGCCGATGCTGTCGAAAATGACCGCCAGCGTCATCTGCAGAAGATTACTTCTGGTAAATCACGAACTCGCCGCGGCGGTTCTTCGCCCACGCGGACTCGTCGCTGCCGACGACCGCGGGCTTCTCCTCGCCGAAGCTGCGCGTCTGAATGCGCGAGGCGTCGACGCCGCTCTGGACGAGATAGTTGCGGATGATGCTCGCACGGTTCTCGCCGAGCGCCATGTTGTACTCGTTCGAGCCGCGCTCGTCGCAGTTGCCTTCGACTACCACGACGCGATCGGCGTGCGAACCGAGGTGCTGCGCGACCTCGTCGATCTTGCCGATCTCGCCCTGGGGAACGACGGTCGAGTCAAAGCCGAAGTAGACCGGCGCAAAGTCGACGTCGGTGCAACGTGTGCAATATTCTTCGAACGGACGCACGCCGGCGTCATCGAGCGGACCCTCCTGGTCGTCGCCGACGGTGGTAGTTATGTCGGAGCCGCCTGCGGTGCCAAGACCGTCGCCGTTCGCACCGGCACCTGCGCCAGCATTGGCCTTGCCGTACCTGCAGCCAGAAACGGCAAAGGATAGAACCATTGCAAAAACAACCATCATAGTAGAGAATTTCATCTGTTGTCTCCTTGTGTTGAAAATTTTGGGAATATGATACCGAATTCTTCTGGGAAAATCAAGTGGGAAACGAGACTTTCCACGGACCTCGCTCGCACCAGCACTCGCGGACGGCGTCTGCCGATGGCTCGACGTAGATTGGAGTGGCCTGGTGGCGGAACCACGTGTCCTGGCGCTTCGCGAGCTGGCAGGTGCGCGTCAGGATCTTCGAGCGGTCGTCGCCCTCGCGGTAGCCGATTGCGAGGGAGGCGGTCTTGGACCAGACGGGATAGAGCTCCCTGAGCCGCCGTTTTTCCTCCTCGAGCCCCGCCATGAACATCGCGTCCAGCCGCGCGGCGATGCGCGCGCGCACGACGGCGCGGTCGATGCGGATGACAGGATACTCAGGCGGCGGCTTCTCCCAGCGGCGGTCGAGCCCGCGAAGGAGCGCGGAGAAGTAGAGCCCCGTGCCGCCGACAATCACAATAGGCACTCCCTTGGGAACAGTCGCCGCCCAGGCCGACGCGGCCCTAAGCCAAGCGCCGGAGGAAAACTCCTCTGCTGGCGTCACGACGTCGACGCCACCCATGTGGAACTCCTCGCGCTCAGCGTCGGACGGCTTGGCGGTCCCGATGTCCATGCCGCGGTAGACGAGCATGGAGTCTGCGCTCAGGATCCACGCGCCCATTTCACGCGCGAGCGTAGATGCGATGTCGCTCTTGCCGCTCGCGGTCGGTCCAGCTAGGATGTACGCTTCCCGAACGAGCATAGGATAAGAAGCCCCGCCGCGACCGTGATAAATGTGTCGGCGAGGTTGAAGCAGGGGAAGTGGTACGCGGCCTTCCAGTGGAAGTCGAAGAAGTCGATGACGAAGCCGCGGAAGACGCGGTCGATGAGATTGCCGACGATGCCGGCATAGAGAAGGACTTCGGCGACCGCCGCCGCGCGCCCGTCGCCGAAGATGGCCTTGCGCTTCCAAAGGAGAAACGCAAGCGCGACAACCGCGAACGCGGCAAGCGGCCAAACCTGTCCCTGGAACATACCCCACGCGCAGCCCCTGTTCTCGACATATGCGAGGTCGAAAAATCCAGGGATGACGGGAAGCGAAGAAGCCCCCTTGAGATAGCCCGCCGCAAGCTCCTTCGCCACCGCGTCCGCGAGAACGAGGTGCACGACTACGGCAAATACGACGAGGTAACGCCTCATCAGCTGCGGTTGCGCTCCATCTCGCTCTGGCACTCCATGCACGTCAAGACAAACGGCTGGTTGAGGAGACGAGGCTTGCGAATCAGCTGGCCGCAGACGGTGCAGACGCCATACGACCCGTCATCGATGCGATGAAGCGCCTCTTCGATCTGCTGGATGGTGCGGTTGATATTGCCCATCTGGCCGAGCGCCTGGAGACGCAGCGTCTGGTTGGTGCCGTCACCACCGTCGGACTCGTGGTCCTCGGCCTCGTTGAAGCCAGTGGCCTTCATCGCGTTGACGCCCGAGAGCGCCGCGGCGCGGGCTTCGATGAGACGCTTGCGAAAATCCTTGAGGTCGGCAGCCGGGAACTTAACCGTCGACTTGCCCTGTGCGCGAGTCGTGGGACGGCGAGAAAGCTTGATCTCATTGCCGGTGCGAACCTTGTCGGCCATCGCCGCAGAGCGCTTCATCTCCTCGGCGATCGACATCGCAAACTCGACGGCCTTGGCGGTGTCCATCGCCTCGACGTCAGGCGAGACCGGCTTCTCCACGGCTACCACGCGGCGCGTGATGCGCGGAGGAACGCGCTTGATCTCCGCCTTCGCCTTCTTGGCGACAGGCTTTTTCGCGATAACAGGCTTCTTGGCCTTCGCGGCGACCTTCTTAACCGGCTTCTTCGCGGCAGGCTTCTTCGCCGCCGGTTTCTTCGCAACTGGCTTTTTCACCGGCTTCTTTGCCGCGGGCTTCTTCGCAGCAACCTTCTTGGCCGGTTTCTTCGCGACCGGCTTCTTCGCCTTCGAGGACTTCTTGATGCTGACTCCCATGATTGGCCTCCTCTCTATTGACTCTTCTGTTTGACAACGCCTCTATTCTATCATATCTGGACGCCGGGTGGAAGCTTCATCCACTCGCGAATTTCATCCGACAGCGGCTGTATCTCTACGACAGTGGCGAACTTCACCTCGCCCTCCGCGCCAGGAAGCTCGAACTGGTCGCCGACTTTCTTGCCGAGCATGTTCTGCGCGAGACGCGTCTTGGACGCGAGGATGCACTTCTCGATGTCGTTGTCCCACTCTCCGAGGACCGTATAGGCCTTGCGCCCTTCCGGGCCCTCAATCACGACGGTGACGCCGGGCATCACCTCGTCGGTCGTGGCGTCCGAGAAGTCGCCGGGCTTGACGGCCTCGAGCTCGGCCTGCATGACGGTCTGCTTCTGCATCAGCACGCGCTGCTCGTCCTTTGCGTACTGGTACTCCGCATTCTCCGAGAGGTCGCCATAGCTCTTCGCGAACTCGATGCGCTTTACGTTCGCCGGCATGTCCTCGTTGATGAGCTTCAGATACTCCTGCTTCCTGAGGCCGTAGCTGCGAAGCGAAGTGACGCGCGCATACTCCTTCTTCTTCTCAGTCTTGACGAGGTGGCTCTCGAGCGCAGGAACGATATGCGTCATCCTCACGACAATCGTGTGGTGTGTCGACGGATCCCACGCGATTGACGCCTGGAAGCGCTCGAAGAACAGCACCTGGTCGGCTGGCTTCAGGAGCTTGAACATCTTCTCTAGCCACGCCCTATCGCCGAAGAGACGGCGGACGATGTTCTGCATTTTGAGCGTCTCGCCGCCACGCCTGCCCTCGCCGAGCGCAATCGCATGGGTGAGGATCGTAGCGACCGGTGGGAGCTCTGGCCACAGCTCGTAGGACTTGAGAACCTTGATGTTCTTGCCATCGATCGGAACATCGGCGTACTCAAACTTGCCGAACTGCTCGATCTTTCCGACGATGAGCGTAACGAGCGTCGCGGGCGCCTGCGTGTCCTTCATGAAGCCACCAAGCGCGGCGCGGCAGGCCACCTCGGTGCCGAAGCGCGAGACGATTTCGGAGACGGCCGTAAAGCAGAGCTCTGGAATGGCGGCGTAGAGCTTCGCCTTTGTCGCATCGGAGTCCGCGAGGAAAGAGATCATCGCGCCAACTTCGCGGGCCGGCAGGGACGACGCGGCGGCGATGTAACGCTTGCGCTCCCAGAGGTAGGTGCGCATGTCGGCTGCGGCGGGACGCGAAAAGCCCAGCTCGAGGACAAGCGAGGCGAGGCGCGCATACAGCGCGTCGTCGACGTTGCGCGCGGCAGTCACCGCAAACTCGAGGCGGTCGGCAATCTTGGCCTTTGCATCGTCGGTAGCGGTCTTGAAGCGCCCTTGCGAGACGTATTCGCGAACTGCCGCGAGGATGAGCTTCGGGTCTGTCTCGTGGGAGAACGCCGTGAGCCAGCCGTCGCCGTAGTCCTCGGCGGACGCCTTGACGCGGATTGGATCGGTGCGCTTCGCGGGAATTTCGACGAGCTTGTCCTGGTGGAGAGCCTTTCTCGCCTCTTCCCAGAACTTCTTCCAGTTGACTGGCTTGACGAAGCCATTCTGCACGCAGATGTCTTCGAGGCGGACAATCGTCATGTCGCCATAGCTCTTCAGGACCTCCTTTACGAAATCGCCGGGGCGTTCCTTGAGCATCTGCTCGAAAGCGGCGGGATCGGCCTCGCGGAGAACGAGGATGTGGCCCTCTGGCGCGACCTCCAGCATGTCGCAGGCGGCGGCATACGTCAGTTGGTGGTTCTTCTTCGTCTTGAAGTCGACCGTGACGCGCTTGTAGAAGTAGTCGAGGCGCTTCACCTTGCCGAGGCCCCACGCCTTGCTGAGGACGAGCGCGCCCGGCTGGAAGCCGACGAGCTTTTCGAGCTTGACGAGCGACTCGTCAAGCGGGCTCTCTCCGAAGCCAACGCCGTCCAAAAAAGAAAGAAGAAGACGATCTCTTGTCGTCTTCTTCAATGCATCCCTTATACCCGTTGCGCGGATCTTCTTGTCAAGTTCAGCCCTGTTTTCGCGCACGAGCCGAAAAGCCCCTTCGAAGTCTTGCTTCTCCGCGCACTCGTTCAACTGATTCACCAACGCTTCCGTATCGGCCATTTGCCTCTCCTTTCGAAAAATAGGCGCATATTATATCATAAATTCCGCTCGCGGACATGGCGGATCATTGCGATTTCCGGACATGTGAACGGATCAGCGTGTTTCGTGCAGTTTATGCACCCCGTGTAGAGCTTGTGCATTATCTTCGTCTTCGGCACCTCGACGAAGCCGAGCGACGAGAAGAACTCCGGCGCGAACGTCAGCACGACGAGCTCGCGCGGCGAAAACGCCGCGGCGCGCTGGGCGACCGCCTCGACGAGAGCGCGCCCGATGCCGCGCCGCCTGAAGACGGTCTTCACCGCGACGGAGACGATCTCAACCGTCGCCGCCTCCGGGGCGCCGATCTCGGGATGTATCTGGTAGGAGGCGCAGCCCGCCATCTCGCCGTCCGCCTCGGCGACGACGAAGCGGTCGATCGACTCGACGATGTTGGCGAGCGACCGCGGCACGAGATTGTCGGCGTTGCGCCCGATGAGCGCGTAGATGCGCTCCGCGTCGCCGAGTTTCGCCTGCCTTGTCGAAAATCCGTTCATTGTTCTCCTCTTCCCTCTTCCTGGGAACACAGAAATTATACCATATTCTCACCGCCCCCAATGCCTCACCTTCACCTTGCAAGGTATTTCCCGACATCGCGCCTGTTGCTGGCTTGCCTTCCAGTGTGCGGTCACGGTCGGGGCAACGGTGCTCGCCCTTTGAGGCGGGCGCCTTGCCCGTCCTTCGACCCACTCGCCGTATACATATACGGCTTCGGGGTCGAGTCCTGTGCAATCCGCCTCGCCTAAAAGGGTTCCGCCCCGCTGCGGCCCCGACCGTGACCGCGCAGTGCATCCTCGGGAACTGGGCAAACGGCGCATGCGTTCGTCTCTCGCTTCGGGGAAAAGCTCGACTCCTCCCGCGCGCTGCATCCACCGTCCGCAGCGCGATACTTCGTCGGCGGAATACCGCCTTCTCGTCTCGCGCGTGTCCGCTGGCGCATCACGCGAACCGGAGTCTTGCCGTTCCCCTGCGCTCATTCCTCACACATGCTCCGTTAGCCCGATCTTCCTCTATGGCGCGTTTTTCTTCGTAGCATCAGCGCTCGCCGATGTTCTATCGGCTCGCTTAACCACTTCCAAGCGAAACCACGCTTCTATCCGAAGCTAATCCGATGCTGATCGGCTCTAACTGGGAGAGCCGGCGTCTCGCCGGCGCCATGGTCGGATATAAATGACACCGCGGCAAAACCGACGCGCTACACCTTCTCCACCAATTTCGCCAGCTCGGCGCGGAGACGGGCGGCCTCGGCTTCGTCCCCATGCATGACGGCGTATTCAAGCAGCGCACTTGACCCGCCGTAGCCTCGGCGAAGGCGGTTCCAGCCGCTTGATTTCCTCAATCGTTTCGCCTCTCTGTGTCATCGCCATTTGTATAACATTCTACTGGGTCACAGGGTTCAGACCCTGTTGAAGCTCTTTTGCGTCGTTTTACTCCCATGAACATTGTCCACGATACCACAGATATGCATCATCCCCCTCCAGCACCATCCTGCGAAACGAATCGTATCTGGCTTTATAGTAATCGCGTTCGTCGTCGCTTGCGTTTGCAAGCGCCTTTTTCAGCCATTTCTCCGCCTCTAAGAGATTTTTCTCTATGCCTTTACCCCTGACACTGCATCTGGCGAGCCTCTCTTGCGCATACGAAAGACCTTGCCAAGCCACCTTATAATACCAAGAGGCCGCTTCAGTGTAATCATGATCCATACCGAGTCCCGAGCGACAACAGTGCCCAAGCATGCTCTGCGCCATGGCCTTGCCATGCTCCGATGCTTTGCGATACAACCTTGCCGCCTCGTCATGATCCTTCCCCACCCCCATTCCAAATGCATAAAATGACACCAACAGGCAATGCGCGTTAAACCAAGCCTCCTTCGCCTCTATGCAAGTGGATTGCAGGACATTTTCTTGTTCGATCACCTTGCGAAAGCAATCCGCAGTTTCCTCGTATCTGCGCATTAAAAGTTTCTCGCGCCCATCGTGATAATGAGTCAAAACCTCTTTGCACAAGCGGTCAATCTTTTCGGCGCTTGCCTTATCGCTTCCACCCTGGCTGTCTCCAAAAATGCTCATTGCCAACCCCGTCCCTCAATCCTTCTCCGCATAGCGGCCAGTCCCGAGTGTCCACTGCCAGCGTTCGCGCTCCGCGTAGCTCCAGGCGTCGTCATCGTCGGACTCAAGCCCGAGGCGGACCATCCTCTCGTGCCTCGACTCGCCGAACGGATTGAGCTCGTCAAGCAAGATGTAGATAAGGTACGGGACAAGCCAAAGAGGGAATGTTATCGCCAGTAGCCAAGCGGGAATCTGATCCCACCAGTGCACATGGACGGGGGCAGGCGCGTTTGGGTCGCGCTCGCATCCCGGCATGAGGACGAGATAGTCGTCGCCGTCACCGTCCGTCTCAAGCTTTATCTGTCCGCTGCGAATCCTGCTGAGCAGCTGCTCGCGCGTCCATCCGTAGGCAGCCTCGGTCGCCTTCATCTGATCTGCTAGTCTTGCTTTTGCCATATCTGTTTTCTCCTTTCCGTTTGCATTAGCTACTCCTACACCCCCACCCGACGGACTCGTCGGGCAGCTCAAGCTCAGCGCAACAATGCGGGCATTGAATATTCATCTCTCTCCTCCTGCCTTTTGCAACACTACTCAATTCTTTTCCCAAGATGTATCGCTATTGTCGTAGCGATGAAACCCTCTGGAATGTCATATGGGTCGCACTCGCATTTGTTAGCGTCTAAGAACCCAACGGACTGCACCTCAAAACGCATCTGCGCAGGCGGCTGGCCAGGATGACCATAGCCACGTTGGATCTTTACGGTCCTTATGCCAATCGACATCGAAAGGTTCCTCGGCGTTATGTCACGGTACTCCGTCGTCTTCTCGCCTGACTTGATTTCGTCAAACGGCTCCCCCGCCAGGACAAAATACCCCTCACCCGACTTCGAGCGGACCTCCCCCGACTTGATTCCATCGGCCAGCTCCCGCATCCACGCCTCGTCGCCGTCATCTTCGTCCCCATCACTCTCCCTCGCCTCGTTTTCGGCAAGCCGCTTACGCGTTGCCTCGACAAACTCTCTCACTGTATCACCAACCATTTCACCGGCAGCTTTCGCATCTATGACAAATGGATGATTGAATATGACAAAGTATTTCCCCGAATGTTCATTCCGATGCACCGTACAATATTCAGTTTCCTCTTCAAGTTCCAAGTCTCTTTCATCCTCCAATATGCCTATCTCGTGGAAGAACAAGTTGGATGCATCCATCAAAATGTCTTCATCTGTATCATTTGGCACTTCTACTGCATATAAATAATCATCAACGTCATCAAATTCAATATCTTTAATTTCATATTCCTCAATCATGATCTTTGTAATATATCTGTACATTTCATTGATAGCATTCCGCTTTGTTGGCTTTCTCAGCTTTCTACCATGTCCACAAGTTGATTGCGGATTTGATGCAACAACATGGTTTAGATTTGCAACTTTATTTTGTTCTTCATCCAGCCGTAACAACGCCTTCTTCGCATCCTCGTTTCCATCATATGCCGCCTTTTTATACCACCCTCTCGCGGCTTCGACATCAATAGCCACACCTTTACCAGTTTCGTAACATAGACCAAGACGATATTTGCCGACAGCCCACCCGCTCTCAGCAGACTTCTTATACCACTGAAACGCTGTCGCTAAACCGATAGGCACTCCTCGCCCATATTCAAACATCAACCCCAAGTTGCACTGTGCACAATTGTTGCCCTGTTCGGCTGCCTTTGCATACCACTCCAACGCCTTTTCATAGTTTCTTTCTGTCCCGTTGCCATATTCATAAGAATACCCAAGCCTGCACTGAGACCAGCCACTTCCATTCAATGCTGATTTCTCGTACCATTTGAAAGCTTCTTTCAGATTCTTTTCAACTCCGTTGCCACACTCGTAGCAATATCCCATCCACGACTGAAGGACGGCATCCTTTAGACCAGTTTTCCTTGCAAGTTCAAACGCCTCGTTCCACTTATTCGCTTTAAATGCTGCTATCGCATTGCTTACAAGCTCTTCTTCACGTTTCTTCTCCATTCGTTCCAAACATTTCTTCGCATCCTCATCGCCAATGTCGGCAGCCTTCTTGTACCAATATAATGCCTCTGAAAGATTTTTCTCAGTTCCTAAGCCAAATTCATACATGTGGCCAATTTTTCGGCCAAGTTCATAACTGTGAATGACTTCGCTTATTGCAAGCTCAAGCTCATCCTCCGCTGATTTCAGATACCACTTGAACGCCTCCGATAGATTCTTCTCCGTACCCTTGCCGCATTCGTAGCAACATCCAACTTCATGCTGCCCCCATCCATTGCCATTCTCGGCCGCCTTCTTGTACCAATAGAACGCTTTTGCCTCATCTTTCGTTACCCCCTGACCATCCTCAAACATCTTCGCAACACAACACTGCCCATGCGCGTCTCCATTTTCCGCCGCTTTCAGATACCACTTGAATGCATCCGCAAGGTTCTTCTCCGTCCCCTTGCCATTTTCGTAGCAAGATCCCAACTCGCACTGCGCTTGTACACATCCATTCCCGGCAGACTTCTTGTACCACTTGAACGCCTCCGCAAGATTCTTCTCCACCCCCCGGCCATACTCATAGGAATTGCCCATCCATGATTGCAGGTCTGCGTCTTCTGGACCAGTCTTTCTCGCCAGTTTAATTGCTTCCTCCCAATCTTCGTCGATAAAAGCCCGCCTTGCTTCTTCAACAAGTTCCGCAAAATTCGCCTCCTCTTGTTTCGGTTCTGCCGACACTGCCTCTTTCTCCTCGCACTTGGCACATTCCTTTGCCCTGCTCTCCGCCGCCCAGTCCAACCATAGGACTGCCGCCAACTCGTCCTTGCCACATCCAATGCCATGCAAGGCCATAAAGCTCATGTCGATCTGCGCTCTGAAATCGCCAGATTCCGCTGCCTTGCAAATCCACTTGTGCGCCTCTTCGCGATTCTGCCGAACACCTCTACCGAACAAAAGGCATTCCCCATATAGTCGCTGCTCAACGACGCTGCGAGGCTCCGCCGCCTCTTGGCATTTTTCCATTACTTCGTCTTCAACCTTCTCTGTAACTTCCTCTCTGCTAAAACCTGCACCATTAAGATGGTCGATTGCTAAGTGCTTGCAAATTGCAAGATATTGATCCTGCGAAATTACACCTTGCCCTTCAAGCCAAAATTTAATCGTTCGGTAGGGTATTCCCACTCCCTTTGCAAGTGTTCTGGGAGTATAGTAAAGGCGCCTCATTTCCTTTCTCAGCGAAACGCGGACATCCCTCGCCAAAATGCCTTCGATAGATTCGGAGCCGTTGCTGATCTTCATTGTACTCATTGCAATCTCCTTTAAACGTCTATCACATTACTCACCACACAATCAATCCCGCCTTATGCACCTTTTGTCATTGTCCCACAGCTCCACATTTCCATTCGGTCCGAAATGCAAGATATAAAACCGCCGCTCGACCTCAGCAATCACTTCTTTGTCTGTCAATTCGTGGCATTCAGAAATCGTGTCTTTGATGCGATAGAACACCTCGCGGAGATAATGATGCTTGTCATTTTGCGCCTGTTCAAAGAGTTCGTGAAAATCCCCTCCGTTTAATTCGTCATACGCCCTCTTGATGGAAACCGGGAGCTGCTGCAAATCCACGAAAAAGGGGTTCTTCCCCTCCCTGACCATCTTGTCCGCCCATCTCTGGAGGACGCCCGTTCCATATCCCGCGTGCCCAGAACCCTCTTTGCCGTACAACATGTCCCCCTTAGCGCATTTCCTCGCCACCTTCGTTAGTGCCTCCTTCCGCATTTTCTGAAGGTATCTAGCCGACTGCCAGACTTCATGGGTCATCCAGTTGTTGATAATCGGACGCCACCGACCTGTCTTAACGCGCTTATACGTCTTGCGATCATTTCCTACAACCGTGTCTCGAACAGGTTTCGCATGCTGCTTTTCCCGGCTACTTGCCATAGCTTCTCCTTTCCTTATGTTACCGATTTCCAAATAGCTTCTTGAAGAAACCAAAGATCCCGCCGCCCTTTTTGCTCTTTCCTCCGCGCACTACCGAACGCCCTCTATATTCGCCTTGCGGCCCGTAAATCCTACCATCCTTTTCGCGTTTTCCTTTGTATTCTCCAGTTGCACCATAACGCTTGCCATCTATGTTGTTTCGATACCCCATATATGTTCCAGTCTCGTCATAAAATCTTGTAATGCATCCGTCTTGTTGCACCTTCCCTTTGTACTCGCCCTTTGCACCATAGAACTTTCCCGTCGAGTGAACATAGCACCCCCGATACGTCCCGTGTGCATCGTAGTACTTGTTGCCTTCCTTGTAGCCACGAAAAGATCCGTCTTTCCCGTAGTACGCCTTCATGACAGACTACTCCTTTCGAGCAATCTGCGCGATTGTCATCTGGAAATCCTTGCACTTGCGCATTCGCTGGGACGAACGCTTGAGCGAATGACGCTGGAAGTAGTCAAAGATATCAAGCCCGCGGCCAAGGTTTATCGCCCACTTGTCGTCGACGAGGATCGCCCTGTCGTGCGTGGCGTCGTACGTGTAGTCAAACTCCACGCCCTCAGTTGCCAACTCGTTCTTCAACGCCTCCAAGGTCTCGTTCTGCCCCTGCGAATCCGTCTCGCTCACCCTCGTATGAAGTTCGACATGAAGCTCTTCCTCTGAGTCCGCGTTCATGTCGAGAATCAGCTGAAGAAGGTCTGCAAGATTGTCAAACTGATACGGCTTGTAGATAAATGGATCGATGATCTTGATCTTATGCACCCCTCTCAGATAGTCCCCGAAAAGCGACTTGTACGAAACGCCCCGCTGGTTGCTCTGAATATATACATGCTTCGGGCCAAGCTCTACTACGGCCGGACGGCAAGCCTCTGGCTCAGTCTGCGACGCACCACCCTCCGCCGCAGACACACTCGGAGTGGACACTCCGCCATTGCTGGCAGTCGGCGGGACAACGTCAGCGACTTCGCTTCCGTTTGGTTCCGAAAACGCCGCCTTTTCGACTTCCTCCAGCGTCTTTACGGCCAGCTTTTCGCCACTCGACAGAATCGTGTACTCGAACACTGCCGGTTCAGCCTTGAATGTTTCATCTATCTTGTACAACTGCTCCTTTACGCGCTTGCGCCCTTCCGCTGCAAAACGGACGATTTCCAGCGCCTCGTCCGTCGAGCAGACGCCATCAGGATACAACAGCTTCATCATGCCGGAAAATGTCTTCCTGACGGCAAGATGGTCGCGCTCGCTCAGCGTTCCGCTGAACTTCACAAGGTTCATCATCTCGCCGGAGCGGTCTTCCTTGCGCATCGCATGAAGAATTGCAGCGAAGAAGTCGGTAATCATCCCGTACCCTGCCGAGAAGCTGCTCTTCTTGAGCGGTGAAATCTCCCAGCCTGGGTTGTAGAGATGGATGCGGTCAAGGAACGCGCCCTTGATGAAAGAGGTCGGTATCGACTCGAAAAGGTGTGTCTTGCGCATCATGTACTCGACCGTGTGCTTGGTGTTGCCAACGAAGCACATCGATGCAGAGGCCTCGTGCGTCGCGCCACCTCTGTTGAACGCCTTGTTTGCGAGATAGTTCTGCATCGTGTCGATGAGCATGGCGTCGGTTGCCCGCCCCTTCTGCTGCTCGAACTCGTCCCATGCCACGTTGTCCCAATAACCGACAAGTCCAAGCGTCTCCCTCTTGCCAGAAATCTTGACGAACAATCGTGCGCTCGTTACGTCTCCGCCGCTCACCAAGACACCATAAGGCGAGAAGTCCTGGAACACATGGCTCTTGCCTGTACCCTTCGGCCCAAGTTCCACAAAGTTGTAGTTGTTCTCCACGTACGGCAAAAGCCGTGAAATGATGAGCAACTTCTCGCGGCGGTTGAGGACACAAGGATTAAGCCCCGAAGAATGGATCAGGAAATCAATCCACTCGTCCGTCGTGAACTCCTTTCGCAGTGACTTGTATTCTTCGACATCCACGTTTGCGACTTGAATCGGCTTGTATGTCTCAATGGCCCACCGAGGCCCTGGCTCATCGCCTGGAATATAGCAAATCCGCACAATCGACCACACGCCCGTCCCCGACAGCAGCTTCTCGTTCGCCGCGACACATTCATTCGGGAGGACAAGTCCGCCCAAGCCAAGATTTGCGAAATCGCACCGGTAGCAGTCGCCGGCGGCGTCGAGATAGGCGCTCACCTTGTCGATGATCATGTAGGAGCCCCTGTCGTGTATGCGGCCCTTGATGATCTCGTGGTCGGCGCGGTTGAAGTAGTGCTCGCGCACAATCTCCTTAACCTTCTCGATTCCCTCGGCGATTACGGCGTCGTCGTCGGACTGGCAGTATTGCGCCAGCAGGTATTCGATCACATACGTCGGCACGGGAAGATTGCCTTTCACCTGAAAAGCCAAGTCCTTGCGCACGACGAACTTCCCAAACTTCGAAAGCACCTTAGCGCGAAGCTTCGCGTCTGCCTCGAGCACTTCATTATCGATCTCGTTCATTTGCCTTCTCCTTTTAATATCCACTAATCACTAGCCACCAACACCTACCACTCGTCATGCTCGATGAGCGTGTTGTTTGTGACTGTCTTTTCCGCAAGCGCATTCAGCGAATCGACTTCGCCAAACACCTTGAGCGTCAAGATTCCCGGAGCCGAGCCCTTCAGCACAAGCTCCACCGACTTCTTTCTGTCGTCAAGCGAAACAGAATGCGAATCGAGCTTAACCTCTACGACGTTGCTGACAGGCGACGACTCGGCATAGAGCGCACACCTAACCGTCCGTTCCTGGATCTCGGCCGACACGGCCTCGTTCTGCAATAGCTCAAACCGAAGTCTGCTCGACTGCACCCGCAAATCCACACCAAGCACAGTGACGCCAACCTTTCCTCTCGCCTGATATGCACCACTCCCAAGAAGACGCGAATGCATGACAGGGATTACCATCTCCTGCAAAGACGCTCCGCCGTGAACGAACGAGTAGCCGCCCATTGCCTTGAAGCGACGCGACCCTGCCGGGACTGCGACAAAACCGCCAGGAATCGCAAACTTCGCCACTCCATGAATCGCCTCTGCTCGCTGTGTAAAATAGTAGCGCGTCGTCTTCTCAACAGCATTCTCCGCTTCTTCAACAGGGATCTTCTCTCCGTCGGGAATCGCCATGTCGCCCATCAGGAATCCATGGTCTGCAACAAGCCACAGGTGGTTGACATTGCATGTGTTTTGGATATTCCTCGCTAGATTGAACAGCTCATCCACCGCATTGCGGCAAGCTTTCGCTACATCCTGTCCGGTTGTGTCGCCATGCCCTTTCTCGTCTATTGAATCATGAAACACATAGACAACTTTGTGCTTGAACAACTCGCGCTTCTCAGGCCGCCCCATCTGCTCAAGTTCCTTCGTCGTCACACAGCGTCCATCCGCGCAATGTGCGACAAGAATCTTCTCCTTGTCCGCAGTCGTGACGGTTGCCTTGCCTCCGTCAAGGGATAGCGGCTTCTCTTGCTGAAACTCAACCGACGCATGCGGCAGAAGAGAGGCCTTTGTATATTTCGTTTCTGTTGGAAGCCTAGCAATCCCCGCCTCAATCGTCGCAGAGCCACGCTCTGCGTTGATCCTGTCCATCACTTCAAGCGCGACTTCATAGCGCAACGCGTCGCTGACGATTACGGCCACCTTGTTCGTCAAGTCGAGCTGCGTCGAATAGAATTCTTCCTGGCGGACCGTTCCTGCGATACCATCCGCGCCACCCGCCTTTGAGAGCGCATCCGTCCAGGCAAGGTTCATTGCATTGAATGTCGCTTGAGCATCTGTCTCAAACGCGTCCTTGGCACCTTCGAGGATCGCCCGCCAACTGTCACCCGCAATTGCAGCATAATACTCAAGCGCAAGTCTGTATTCGCGGTCGAGCCACCACCAACCGCCAGTATAGGCCGCAATGAATTCCTCGCGGTTGTTCAACGCAAAAGTCCCGATCCCCGCTCGCACCGCATAGAAGCGCGCAATTGCCGCCGCTGCCATAGCCAAGTTCATGAGATCGTCGCTGACAATCTCCGATTCGGCGACACGCTCCGCCGCCTTGGCCTTCTCGTCCGAATCTGAGCCAAAACCATCCGCCGCAAGTGAGCGAAGCACTTCCGCCGCAAGTCGTTCGGGATAGAATCCGAAGTGCGCCGTCGCCCCATACGCCTCGACAAGACGATCTTCTCGCACTTGTTCAGACAAGGCCTCTATCGCCGCGAAGAACTTTTTCCGTTGGCGGTCGGGAAGATGCTCCGTTGACCATCTAAGGAACTGATCCATCCTGTCGAGTCGCGTCGAATCAGCTTCCTTCAGAACGGACGCATACGGATCCTTCCCTGTCTTCGCTAGCGGACGAGTCGCCGCATTATATTTCAAACGCTCCACCACGCCTGAAAAGAAACCCCGTTGGCCGATTTCCGATCCCGACGGTTGTTTGGGCTCAACACCAAACATCCATGCACATTGCCGCGACACTTCTGACAAGACGTCTTTGTTCTGCGCATTGAAAAGGAACGCCGACTTGGATTTCTTTGTAGGTTCGCGTGCCGTCTCCGCATCGTTCAAGAGAAGCTTCACAAATATCTCTCGCCATTCCAGCATCACCCCAGATCCAAGACCGACGCTCACCAACCCCCTTGCCGCTGTCTCCCTGGTGAAGCCCGCGCCGAACGTCCCGGCGAAGACAGTCTCGGCTGCCGAAGTTGTCATTTCTGATAGGTGCTTCTCCACAAACGCCGCGAGCGCCTGGTCGGACGCATTGAGCCCTTTTGCGGACATAAACGACTGCGGCGATTCTGACTCCAGCTCGCCATTCGCCATCAACTCGCCGAGCAGAGGAAACTGAGACGGATCGTTGCCCGTTGCAAGAGGAGACGGTTTATCCACAACAACAACAATTCGTTTGCCTGGCGGCAATGTCCTGATCTTGTACTTCAGCGCAAATGCTTCGCCTTTATATTCGACTATCTCGTAGTCTGGTCCGAGGTTGAGGCCTAGAATCTCTTCCCGGACGACGTAGTTTTCCTCGAACACGAATACGGCGTTTCTGCCGTTTCCCTCGAAATGTCGTGTTATGTCTTCTGCTTTCATAGGCTCGCCAATACCTCCTTGTACTTGGCCCAGTTGACGACAACGCCGTCGTCGAGGTCGATTGCCACAGCGCGGTCGGCAAAATCGTGCAGGACGAGATCATACGCTTTGCAGTCCTTGATCGCCGCTTCCATCGCCTTGACACGCTTGCGTTCTGCGCTCGTCATGCTCGAGCCCTTAGCCGATTCAGCAGCGAAGCACTTTTCGAGATGCCCAATGTATGGCAACAGGTAGTTGTTGCGGATATGCCCTGCCGTTGCGCCAGTCATGCGGTGCATGTAGGCGAACGCACGGAAATATCCCTTCGGCGATTCAAAGAGCCAGTAGATCGGACGCTTCTTGTAAGTTTTCACGTGGTCATCGAAAAACTTGTCCGTCAGGTACTTGTCGAATCCACATCCAAGCGCTGCTTCAATGAAGTTGAGGTTTTGCGGAAGCGCATCATTTCCGAACGCAGCGGAAAGAAACTCTCTCATGCGATGAAGGAGATTGTCTTTAAAGAACCCGCCCTCCAACGCGATAGCAGGGATTACACCATCTTCGTCAGGGAGTATCTTACCCGCACCGTGGACACGCGCGATGTAGTCTTTGTAAAGTTCACCCTGTGAAGCAAGAATCAGCCCTTCCTGTTCAAGCGAATAGCGCCCCATCAAGACACCCATCCCGTATGAGATGAGTTCCCGCATCGCATCAGCTCGCGCCCGCTCTTCACCTGATTGTGGATCGCCGTCCAACTTATAGCGGTAGGCGGGATTGCCAGTAATCGACACATCTTTCCAAGCCACATCTGGTTTAAGCTCATCCTGCAATCCATACGCCTCAATAAAGAGGCGGTTGTTCTCTTCTTCCAGCGCCTTCATGCGTTCCGCCCATTCCATTCGCCGCGCAAAGACAGCCGCCCACGCCGCCTCAAGTTTCATCGCCGCGCCACTACGTTGCCACCCCTCGCGCACAAGCGGATTCACCTTGAAGCCCCAAGAAGTTTCATATTCGTCCCAATCGGAGCGGGAGAAGGTTATCAATTCGACAACATTAGATTCTATCTGGCTTTTATTCAACACTTCTACATATGGTATCCTATGGAAATCTCCTGGATTGAAATGTATTGTAGGATTTAACAACGGAGAAATCTCCAACACAAAATTTGTATTAGATAGTCCCAACAAGTAATTATAACTATGCGTGGTAAATGCAGCATTTGCAGACGCATCAAATAAAAAGCCCTTATCGTACTTCCTAAATGCGACCTGTCCAGATGTTATATTTGACCATCCAATATGCTCTTTGAAGATATAATCCAAATTGAAATTATGAGCCCAGATTCTATGTCCATCAGGGTGTAAAGTGGTTTGAAGTTCCAAGCCATCATTGAACCAATTCACAACATATTCAATATTACCATACCACCTACGAAAATCACCTGCCTTATTGTACGGAAACCATTTTAGCATCGACTTCTTGGCTGAGCTCCTATCATACCCAAAGCCAATACCTGAATAACTAAGCTCAAACCATAAGCGCAGATGAGCAGCGTTATTTCCCGTTGCAAGACCGATTCTTCCTTCAATAATTCCATCCAATGTTTTCCCCTCTAGCAGATTAACTATCTTCTCCCCAACCCAATATGCGATTGGGGAGCCAGGAATCTTCTTGAAGTTCTCGCCAGAGACATGAAATACATTTTTGGAGGACTTGTCCATCACCTTAATCTCCAACCCAATCATTGTTAATGGTTCATGTTATTACATTCACCAACCTTATACTGCCGAATAGCTTTTATGATATCCCGCGATGTCGCACTTGAATCATGGTGCGCAATACATATTGAAGTTATTCCAATAAGGGATGATATCACCAACGCAAAGATAGCTACCCATATCGCACAGCTAGCCTTTAGATCAGCTCTTTTATTGATACACTGGGATGCCTGCTCTTTCGCTTTTGCCAATTGAAATTGCTTCTCGACAGTCTCATTATTGCATCTTATAAGTTCCGTTAATTTGCAAACCTCATCAGAAGTTCTTGCTGAAATAAATGCCATTCTATTATTAAACTTTGCAAGCTCCAAGAAAAAAGGATTCGCTGTCTTCTGCGCTGACGACTCCAAGTCAAGCATTGGTTTAGCTCCCTTCGCCAATGCCGTTAATGTCTCTTGCAATTCTGCAAGGACTACTTTCTCGTCATCAGTAATGTCTGGAGTCTCCAATCCTTTTTCCATAAGCTCAGTATATCGACTCCAAGGTGATTGCTTCATGTATTACCTCCAATCGTAAGCCTCTCAAACATTGCCTCTTTCTCCGCCTCATTACGTCCATCAACTAGGCGGTAGTATGTTCCTTTAAAACCTGGCATGTACTCGTTAGCAAGAACGAATGCCGTGGTCTGTGTCACCTCGCCGCCGATTGAGTCAAACGCATGTGCGCCAAGATGTGCCATAGTGAGAATCGTCGCTTCATCAAGAATTCGTTTCCTTAACGCCTCAAACGAAGACAGGAACATCCACGACTGCATCGTAATCATGCCGACGCGACCACCGCTCTTGCACAAATCGAGGAGTCGCAGAATAAAGGCCGCAAAGAGATCGTTCTTGCCGTCCTTGTACTGCTTTTCGAGATACTGCTTGAGATCGACATTGAGGTTGCCCGCTCCGAGATACGGCGGATTGGTGACGAGCGCATCGTATTCGCCCGTGAGTGCTAGCATCAAACCGAAAATGCGCTTGAGGCCATCATCATCAACATCGCCGAGGCGCATTTCAAGGAGCTTGCGTGTCTCTGGGGTAAGGTCGAGTTTCAAAAGCGAACCGATATTATCTCCGTTTTCGCGAAGGAGCGCAAGCGCGTCGGAGATTTGCCTTATAGCAGCGGTGTTTCCAGTCGAAAGCGCTTTCGCGACATCAGCATTCTCTGGCGGTGTCGCCGTGTCGAACACGCGAGGGAGAACCTTTGCGTCCTTGAACCACTCGTCCTCTTTCGTAGCGGATAGCAGCAGCGCGAACGTCGACAACTGCCGCGCGCGCGGATCGATGTCGATGCCAACGATATTGCGTTCGAAAATCGACTTGATCGCTTCCCGCTTCGAATAGCCGAGCTCGTCGTACACGGCGAGAAAATGGCGAAATCCCTCAAGGAGAATATGTCCTGATCCGCAGCATGGATCTGTGAAGCTTGCCGTCTCATCCAGCCCCTTCAGAACATTCTCGACAAGATACTTAACAATCCAGTTTGGCGTGAAAATCTGTGTTGCGGCCGGAAGCTCGGCTACGCCCGCCTTTTTGTTCTTCTTGAATCCATCATAAACCTCGGCTTTGCGCTCGGCGATGTAATACTGGTAGAGCCATCCGATAAGCTCATCGCTCGCGTAGTCGACGTCGGAGAGGAGTTCGGAATTGTTAAGATCGTCAACCAATCCATCTTCGGCAAGGAGATTGCCGGGGACGAGCAGGAACGTCCAGTCGTCGATCTCGCCGAACGCCGCCCTGAGCATGGGTGTTTCGCGGCAGAACGCGCCGACGAGAATCGCGAACTGCTCGCGCGTCTTCGTCGGGTCTGATTTGACGCGGGCGAGCGTGGCATCTTCGCCGGATGTCAGGTTTGGCGTCCCCGCGCCAGTGCGCATGCGATGGACGATGCGCGGAACGCGCACCGCCTTGTCCGCCCACTCAAGCTGCGGCTGAACGATGCCACGCTTGGCGAGTATTCTTATCGCGACAAGGCGGTTAAACCAAGTATATGCGGCGCGTTCGACGGCAACACTCGCGCCCTCACGCTCGATAATGTCCTTGAGCCGCCGCCACCTTAGCCCGAATTCTGGATCGGCGACAATCTGACCTTTATGTACCCAACCGCCCTGTACCTCTTGCGGCGCATTTTCCATGTCGAGAGCGGAAAGCGCAGCTTTCACTCCCGCCGTCATGTTGCGGCGGGCCTTTATCGCGAACTTCTCGATTTCGTTCAGATTCATCTTGAAACCCCAATCGCCCTACTGCACAATGACAGACGCCCCCGAAGAAATCTCCGCCATCAACTGCTTCTTGAGCCCGGCAAGATACGCATCAACGCCCGCCTCGTCCTTCAGCGGCGCTGCAGAAGCGACATTGAGCTTCACGAGCTTCACGGATGGCACACTCGGCGAGGACGGCTCGCCCTCTGTCGCGGTAGTAGAGGACTGCGACCCGCCCGCTGCCGCAACAATTTTTGCAAGTTCCACACTCTTGAAATTTCCAACCGCATTAATTGCATTCTCAAGCGACATAAGTGAATTGCCCGATTTTTTCGCGGCGACAGTCGCGGCTCTATCGGCAAAAGCACTCCTTTCGACACCAAGGCTCAATGCCTGGGATTCCAAATCGTCAAACGCGGCAGAGTAAACAGTGTCAATCTGAGTTTCCTTCTCAGCGCGGCAAGCCGCAAGAGCGGATTCTATCTGCTTCTTTATCTTAATCCACTGCGGAATGTTGTGCCAGGGCTGCATGTCGTCCTTCGCAGATGCAAGATGCCCGAAGTTCACTTTTCCGTCCCCATCAAGGAATTGGACGTTTTCGGCGTTCGTGGCTACAACGTCGATAATATCGAGATACTTCTGCCATTGGCTACCTTCAACGAAGTTGATGATCTCCTTCGCCAAATCCCACTCACACGCCGCCGCAGGCGCCTCTGTTGTCACCGTCTCGAAGAAAGTCCTGACGTCAGCTATCTGACGCCATGAAGTAAACTTCTTTAAAAGCTCGTCCATCGGCGCGGCAAAAGGACGTTGCCCGGTTATGCCACGCACCGCGTTCATCTTGTCTATTTTGGTCAAGATAAGATCCTTGGCCACTTCTGAAAGCCTTGCCGCCTTCAACCCAGCATCCTGAAGTGCCGCGTGACCGAACACCTGTCGCATCGCTTCAACAAATGCATCGATTGTCGGCTTTGGTATCGCCGCACGCGACGCGATGGAGAAGTTCGCCGTGTTCTTCGCAAGACTGGCGGCAACGACGGCAACTTCGGGGTTGGGTGCGCCGTTGTAGAGGAACTCGCGCCGCTCAGACGCGACAAGCCGCGCCATGATTGCAAGCGTCGCAAACTCGTCCCAGCCGTATGGACGCTTCCCAAAATAGTCAACGACATCCTTCGCCGGCTGGGGCGATGGCATTCCGTTCAGATAATCCTCGACGCATTGTTCCGCAGGAAGGAGCGGGGCACCGGGGAGTAAAACCTTGCCGGACTGGATGTCTGTGGCGAGCCCTGCCGCGTTCTTCGGCAAAGTGTCCGCAAGCTCGGCCTTTGGATAGAGCCGTTCAAAATGCTTTGAAAGCGCCGCCTCATATCGCTTGGCTGCGTTGCCCTTCTCTGTCACGGAAATCGTAGCCGTACCGCTGATGAGGGGCGCATCGAGAAGGAACTTTCGCATCGCCGGAACAAGACACATCGTCCGCAGTTTCTTTGCACGATCCTGGAACTTCTCAAACGCAGCCTTTTCCTCGGGCGTGTTGAGTGCGTTCTGTCGGCTGAACATGTTGAACTTGCAGTAGGCATCAAGCGCATCGCGGAACTGCGCATCGCCATTGTAGAGGTCATTCAAGAAATAGACAAGCGACGTGTCGGGATTGTTCAAGGCGATCTGTCCAAGAGCCATCCCTCCAGAATTGACGCGGAGATTCACGTTCACGTCCGCATTATGGTTCAGCATCTGACGCCCGAGAACGTCCATGCCGACGGACATCTTCGCCGCATGGAAGCTTACTTTTGGCTTGAGGGAGCTTCCAAGGCAATCTCCGACAAGTTCAGCCCATGTTTCCGCAAGGTCACCCTCACCAGGCGTAATCGCCTTTATCTGACTGTCGATCTGCGATTCCGTCTTGGAGTAGAACTTGTAGTACTCAAGGCCAGAATCCGTCGTCTCCTTCAGAAGGACACTCTCTCCGCAGAGATAATCAACCTCCTCCTTGATTTTGTCCTTCAATGACTTCCTCGAAGTCGTAAGATCTGTCATCATCAGCGACGTCAAGTTGTCAAGCGTCGCGGGGAACGCGAGTGCGTCCTTGGGTGCGAGGTGGCAAACCATGAAGAGCGTATTGACAACCCGCATGGCAAAGTCTGGGTCAGGACGATTGGCGGCAAGGTCTCGCGGATTCTGAAGGACTGAAAACGCGAGCGCCGTTAGTCCGTCTGCAAACATCTGGCTGAAGAATTCATCGATGGCGACGAACTTGCCAACGTCGCAGTTTCCTGTCGAACGCGCAACGTCAAGCGTGACGCCAAGCACGCTTCTCGCATTGTCCTTGACGTTCTGGACTACGAAGTTCTGATCTCGGAATGATCTGAGAATCTGCCCAACAAGCTTGAAATGGCAGCCGAGGAACGGATAGGTGTCAATAAAGTCGTCGCGATCGGAATATGCGCGATAGGCGCTCGGCAATTCATACTGTGCGCCAATCGCAGTCACATTCTTGTCATAGAAGTTCCCGAGATCAAGCGCGGCAGATGGCTTCTTGTCGAGGACACGCTTGCGCGTGATATACTCGGTTGACGCGGCAGAAAGCTGCACCATCACAGGGAAACGCCCCATGATCTTGCCGAATTCCTCGCTCGCCTTGTTGAAGCCGCTCGCTGTCGCAATCGCCGAAATGTCCTGCTGCGCCGTGCAGACAAGCCACACCTTTGATCCGCAGACATTGTGAAACGACGTCACTATCTCCTGCAACTGAAGGAGCAAGCCTCCCCGGTTGTTGATGTACTGGCTAATCTCGTCCGCGCAGAAGACCAAACGGCAATTGGCATCCTGTCCGTCAAGCCAGTCTTTCACATCCGCCATGAAATTCGACACCGTGAGAGAAACGCGTTGGTGGATGATATTCTCGCGAATAGCATCAATCGTCAGATTCGGCATAACGGCCTCTGCCGCATTAAGTGCGACATCAAGCATCGTTCCGACAATGGTGACTCTGTCCTTTTCCCAGTCAAAGCCACCCTCCGCAATCTTAGCCTTAAATGCATCAAACTTGCCCGCCTTGTCGAGGGGCTTCTCAAGGAACTGCGCAAGGGCAAGATCTGTTCCGTTGTAACCGCGCATTTCATTGAACTTGCGCCAGAATACTGTCAAAAACTCTTCGCCCTCTTTCGCGCTCGAATCACCCGCAACACCCATGTTGAACATGATCGTCCGAACAGACTTTGCGTTTGCCGCGAGCCAGTCCGATACATCCGTCCACTCGCTCGGCGTGACATTGCTCTTCCCGCCTTTCGTCAATGGATCATGATCCTTCACGGCCTTAGCTGCGCGTTCGAGCGCTGCACCTTGGTTGCGCAGACAGTAGTTGACGAACTTTAGGAAGTGCGATTTACCAGAGCCAAAATAGCCGCTCACCCACACACCGTTATGGTTTACAGATCCGTTCTTCATCGCAGACAATGTCTTGTATAGACCGTTTACGATATCGACCGTGAAGACGTATTCATCAATCTCCGTCTTGACTGTCTGCGCATCAAGGTCTCCAGTCGAGACAACGGCGTTGAGCTTTGCTTCAATATCCCGCGAGTAGATTTCTGACAGTTTCATTGTTGCCATTCCCCTTCTGGTTAGAGTTCAAGTATCTGCGCCCGGTAGGCGTGATGGTCGTTTAGCACGCCAAAAAGCGAAAACTCCGCATCCCGAACGATGCCGGGATAGAACAAAATCACCTTATAGCGATTTGCGTCGTTTACCGCCTCGTATGCCGTCAAAAACGCATTGGCCCTCAAATACGGATACATCGCACCAATTCCATATATGAACACATAGGGGCGTTTATGGACGGCATCGTGCTGCGCGAAGTGTGCTGAAACCTTCGCGTGGACGAAATCGACAAATTCTTTTCCGTGCGCTTTGTCGAAAAGCGCCTTTGCGATATTGTCGTGCACGCGCGGTTCGATCGCCTTGCTGTCTGATTCCAGCAGATGATCAAGGAGCGATTTCTTGCCAAAGTGCGTATTCCCAAGAAACTCCATGAAAATGTCGAATAGATTTAGTGACAGAACATCTATGTAGTCGGCTGGGCGCTTCAGGTCGCCGGCAAGCGCGGCAAGGTCTGCCATTATCGTGTGCTCTTTGCGCACATCATACGGAACGATGTAGAAATTGTAGGAAATGCCGCCGGGCCTGATAAAGTCCGGATTGTTCAGCTTGTCATACAGCTTCTTGATCATGGTTACGCCTTGTTCCCTTCCCTTATGCGCTTGACTTCGTAGAGCGGCATTCCGAGCGCTTCCAAATACCACGATTCGCCGCGCGATATGAAATGGGCGGCCAACTTGTCGGCGACAGGAACAGCTCGCAACTCGCCAGAAGCGGAATTGATCATCCCGACCGCGCGAAGAAACGAAAGGCATGCACTGGCAACCTTTCCCTTTGTCGCGTCAGACCAGCTTTCGACAAACGGATCGACGGCAGCGATCTTGCAGATATGTCGCTCGACATCTGCCTTGGTGATGGCAGGATTCGCCGACTTGAAACGAGGAAGAACAAGGTTGAGATGAACGTCCTTCACGAGGAGATAGGTGCGCATAAGGCAATAATAGAGCGCAACCGTCTGCCCCGCACGATCAAGGGTGAGGAACCATTTCCAGAATGACGGCGGCATAGCGGCATACCGCCTTTTGAACTCTGTCATCATCCGCTCGCGCGTCTTCGACTTGCCGAGCTGGAGGAGATCGTTCGACTCAATTTCGCCGCGCAAAAGCTGAGCAGCGTCTGGCGACTGTAAAACAGGCAACAGCGCTACGATCTCATCAAGCATGAAACCGCACCCCGTCATCGCCGCACTATACGGACTATTCGACAATTACTTCTCCTTCCGCGCCACCCCATTAAGCACACCGCTGTGGCACGGAAAAGAAAAGCGGCGCACCCTCTGATTTCAGTCTCATCTGAGGCACCGCTAAGAGCCCTTACGGAAAAAGAAATAGAGAGTGCACCGCGTGGATTGACCACGCGACGCACCACCGTATTTCGCCTCCGTAATGAAAATTAGCGGTTTTCAGATGAAGCTACTATACGCTGTTGCGTAGCGTACTGCGGGCGTCGGATGCGTTTCCGCAGCTCCCCGGGTTGGTGGTGGGCATAGGATATCGCCCTACCATTGCGGCGCGTTATGATGACGCGTCCTGCCGGGGTTTTGCCTATCGCGCCGCTTGCGCGGTGAGACAGGCCGGAGGCTCATATTTTGCAAAACTGCTCACTTTGCAAAAACGAGCCAATGTCAAAGATCGTGCTCCGCAATCACTCACAGAACATCCATATTATACCATTTCCCCGATTTTACCGCAAACCCCGGAGAACTTGAAGCGTGCAAGGCAGTGCGGCGCTTGCGGCTGCCCTTGCCAGGGGGATTTTTGAGACCCTATGGAGGGAATTTTGAGACCCTATCGAGGGAATTCAGAGACCTAACGAGGGGAATTTTGAGACCTAATGGACGACGGAGGTGGGCAGGGCGACGGTTCACTGCGGGCAGGACGAGTGTTTAGCTTGTACAGTACGTATGATATTTTCGATCCTGGGCGAACTGGAACGGCAATGCTCTCAAAGAACCCCGAGCGCTTTAAGGAGGCGACTTCGCGGCTTATCGTGGAGCGGCTGACATGGAGTTCGCGAGCCAACCCCTTCCAGTTCGGACGCACTGTGCGTGTGGCGGGATCCATGCGCCGTTCAAGCGCCTCTAGAATCTGATCGCCAAGGTCAAACGGCAACGACGGCGGACGCCCCCTCGGCGCCCCTGTTGCTCTATGCGGTTTATTCATCGCAAACAAAAACCTTATGTTGTTGAGTTCGCAACCATTATAGCAAACGAATCTTAAATCTAATCTTAAATCGTAAAAAATTTTTGCGGCGGAGAAACGAGACTTTAGACAGACTAATTCCTCATTGCCGGGTCGGCGATGCTGACTGTAGATGAGGCAATTCGCTCTCTTCCTCACCAGGAATAAGGTCAAACCACGCTTTTGGAATCTCAAGACTAAAGGACCGCTGTTCCTTATCTTTTTTTGAAGGATAGTTGTACTCGAACTTATACATCTGGCTATCACCGACTTCTTCGATGGTCAGTTTGCCGGAAAATCCCTTGCCGGACGTGACGTCGACCCCGCCTGCCCCTGTAGTTGGCAAATATCCGAATGGAAGCCGAAGATACTGCATCGCGCCATGACTAAGGCGATTGCGATCAACCAGAAGTTGGTCCCATGGATACCATTGATAACGCTTAAGAGCATTTTCCGGCACCCGTTCTAGTATAAGCAACATTCCTCGTATTCGCCGTCCAGAAAAGCATCTTGCGTTTCCAACATACGCAGAGTATTCAATTTCGTCGTCACAATCATGTGCAACTACTTTGCCCACGCGCCGAAGGACGCCGCCTTCGCCGATGCAAATCTTGAAAGGAATGTAAATCAGCGGGGAATTATACTCGGCGCCGATGATGACACCAATGAGGCAGGCCACCCCAGCCATTAGAAGCAACAATATACGTTTCTTTCTCATTGGTTGCCTTGCGCGTTCTCGATGGCATTTGTCACACTAATAAAATAGGCGTTCTGCTCCGACCAGGAGTTGGTACACGATAAAACATATAGCGCGGCAGCAAGACGATTCGTGCTGAACTCATAGCCCGGCATGGAGGCGACAAGTAGCTCGTCTACTGGAATTGCCCTTGAACAGTCTAAAAGGCGGTTCGCGTATAGCCCGGCGACTCCACGCTGCCGAACATTGCTCCCAGGCGGCAAGGAATGGAGGCGCGACGTATATTCGCCGACAATATCCCCACGCTCCTCGAACGTCATCTGCACGGCATTCGTCTCTACGTCAAGGCAAAAATCCGTCATCAAGTCATCAAGTGGCCCGTATTGTTCGTAAAGCTCTCCGGCATAGCCGCGATACGGCGCACTCGAATTCAGCGCGATACCCTTCAAAGACTGCCAGGCATTCGTGTATTTCAAATCCCTGCATTCATTCAAGGCGATACGCACATAATTTGTCTGATCGTCAGAGAAATTAGCGCAGCAGTTTGTCGCAAGGTGCCCAAGATACCAGTCGAACGACGCCTTCTTGGCGGCACGCGTGACACCATTCGTCTCGTCTTCACCAAGGAACCCCTCCCATGTCCATGTCGGAATGACCAACTGTGTCGTATATTCTACGCCGTTCTCATCCACAGAGTCAAAGTAATCCACGACTGCACCCCACGCCCTGAAAAGCAGCGCCTCAGCAACGCGGTTTGTGACCTCTTCCGATCCCGGCAGCGTCGGTCGTTCATACGGCTCGTTCACTGGCTCGGGGTCATCCGGCGGACGCGTAGGAACGACAGTAGGCGGTTCTTCACGAGGAGCGTCAAGATCCAGAACCTCCACATTAAGAACGTCCGCAGAAGCCGACAGTGCGGCGACAGTTATTATTGCAGAAAATATCGAACGTGATCTCATTGGCTGTACACCTCGTTGTTGTTTTGCTTTATGATAGAAGCCCCCACAGGGACATGGTATGCAGAACTAACAGATATTGCCTTGTTTGAAATGCTCAAAACGGCTCCGTCTGGAATGTCGACCGACGTCTTACCATCCCTTCCATACATGAGGAATGATTGCTGCACCAAGGCATACTTGTCCGACCTTGCATAGAAACCTCTTCCCAGCGCGCTACCCCAATCGCGCGCCCGTGATGCAAAGCAAGCCCATGAAATGTCGATTATCGAGAAATCCTCCGTCGTGTTAGAATCAGCTTCAGAATAGTTATAACAATCTGACAGCCCAAGGGCGTGACCGATTTCATGGGCGACAACATGTAAGGTTGCCTGCTGCGATATGGCAATGCCCCGCCTCGACATAAAAGCCGCAGCATTGTTGTTAGTAATCACACCGACAAAATACAATTCGAGGCAGTCATGGTTTGTATAGGAGTTCATCAGCCTAATGGCCTGAACGGATATCTGATTCCGATTTGTCGCACCTGTCATTGGGTCAACATCGTATTCGGCAAGCACCCAGTCGTTGGTCGTCCCCACATCGCGGCTTATCGAAAGAAGGTTGAAGCGTATTCCAACCTGATCGTAGATCCTGTTTGCATATTCGACCATGCCGACAACTCTCGAGTTTGGTACCTGAGTCTCGCCAGGTGGTGCCTTGACTACGAACGCACGGACGGGTATCGTTCTCTGCTGCACGATCGGCATTTCGAACCTCGGCTGGTGGGGATCGGAGTTGAACCTGGCCTCGACCACCACCGTCCCACTCGACGCAATGGGCTCGACCTTCACCATATAGCCCCGCCGCTCGATTATCCGCCCCGTCTGCGGCGTTATCGCCCACCTGACGTCGTTCGGGGAAAAGTTACCGTTGACGGACACCGAAAGCCATGCGTTCGTCCCGTACACGAGCCGCGACGGATTGACATACCTTCCATCCGGGCCCTCTTCGTCCGTCACGAGCCTGCACAGCGGCTCTATCACGTTGTAGGACGCATTCGTGGACAACGTGCCTCCGTCTGCAAGGCGACAGTTCGCGGAAAAGCAACCGCCGCCGACATGCCGCGAAATCACGTAGAACCGACTTGACGCGCACGTGGTCAACCCGTTGGCGCCGAAAGTCATAGTGAAGTTCTTGAGGGATCCCGTCAAAGCCGCATTCGTGTAAATCAGGTGGTCGTCGTCGCCTGTATGTATGACGGTTACGACGCCGCTCGTCGGCACGTCAGAAGTAACTACGACATCAAGCGGATAAACCCTGTCGGACCTGTAGTCGTCGTTGAGAAAAGTCACCGAGGGATAACGGACGGAAAGTCCGACAGACGGAAAACTGTTCGTCCCATACGACACGCCCAATAGACTGGATGTCAAAGTCCGGTTCTTGATTGTCGCCGTCACGGAAAGCCCACCCGTCGCATAGTTTGTCATCGACCTTGGACTAACCGCAGTCGTGGCCTGATGCGGCGTCGCTATGTCCCAAACATCGTCGTCGGACGTCCACTCATACGTGACCGACTCGGGGCTGGCGCAATCAGACAAAACCGCAGTGAATGTCGCTGGGAAGTCCTCTGGCCAGAGATGTGCAACGTCTGGGGAACCTTGTAGGACGGGCATCATCAGAACGACACCGTCGAAGAGCCCTGTCGGCTCCTGAAGGATGCTCCACCCGCCGTCCATGGTCCATGTCCCAGGCGCGGCAGGACCACCATTAGACCGAAGCATTCTCAACGACTCTGACGTAATGTCGTCGGCTATGTCGTACTCAATACTTTGGACAGGGACGCTTGTTCCAAACGAATACTCGATCCCTTTCTCCAAGAGAAAAACATACTCGCCAGAGTTTGTGACCGCAACCGAATAGTCTCCAACGACGAGCTGAATTGTCTCAGGCGGGTCATCAGGAATTGTCGCCGTAAACTTGTAGAGACCATTCGTCAAACCTTCGCCCACCTGCGTGTCAACCCACTGCGGGTAGCCGACGGCAAGGATCTCGGTTGCGTTCGTGAAGTTCGCCGTTACCCATTCGTCATCTTGCCCAAAGCCGCTGTGCGGGAACGGGAGCGTCCGCGGCAAAAGTGCCGCAATTCCGTTGGTTGTGACTAACACATCGCCGTTGCGGAAAAGTTCAAGCGCGGCAGAGACGAGAATGTTGGTGTCGCGGTTGATGGCGGCGTCAGTCCAGACAAAGCGGTAGGAGTTGGACGGAGTGAACTCGTAAGTAAATGTCGTGAGCCCCGGCACTATCTCGAACGGTGCGCCAGCAGAGGCAACGGCGTTTGTGTCAAATGGCGAAGCCCAGACCTGACCGTAGGAAACAACCTCGACGCCGGAAAGGTGATTCGTGCCCCAGGGGAACGCCCAGCCATCCTCGAAGTCCAGCCAAAGCGAATCCTTCCACGCGCCGCGAATGTTCCAGTTCGCGGTTTTTCGCTCTGCGAAAGTTGTCTGTGGCTGAACAAAATTCATTACATTGGCAAGATTACCATTCACCAACAATCCTGTCAACAAGAAACCGTGCCCCTGCTGTGCCATCGGCGACATCATCTGCTGCGGCGGAAGATTGTTGACGCCGTTAGTCTTGTCGCCACCGACGAGAACGCCAATCAGAAGAAACGAGCAGATGGCGACGCGACCAAACGCAGTAAGCGAACGCCAGATTGAAAGCAGTCGCGCAAAGGTGTCGCGGGCCATGCGCGAACGAAGCACAAGCACGAGTAACGACGTCGCAAGCCCGCACAAGGCAAGACGCATTAACACAGTCTGGAAGAGTGCCATCATGTCACCTGATCCTCAACGTTAACGCGTTAATCGAAATCTTGCTCTTGACACGAACGATTTCCGCACCGCGAGAGACAACGCGGGCAAGATTCCAGTCGGGGTTGAAGCATGTAGGCGACACGACAGGCAGAAACACAGAGGATGCCAGAGACTTCGCCTCACGGTCTCTGAGATAAAGCGTCATATCGAGATGCCGGGCAGTTCCCTCGACGCGGCATGCCGCGTTTGCGCGTCTGTCGCGCCAGAACCACTCCCCGCAATCCCAGCCAATAGACAACCCCCCTTCTTCGATCCCAAGTACGCCGTCCTCGTTCGTGTCATATCCAAACACGACCTCAACGCTGTTGCTTGTCGCCGCGTCGCGCTCAATCGTCAGCGTCCATTTGTTGTCTGTCGCAGCTCCCGTGGCGAACACTACATTCGTCTCAACCTCGGCAAGCGGCCGTACAGGTGTCGGCAACTGCGGCACAACTACCCGCTGCCCAGCAAAGCTGGAGAGCGCGAAAAGAGCAAAGGCCAGTAGCGCCAGCCAGCCATAAACCTTTCGACTTTCTTTCATCATTCTACCCGTTCTACATGTTCCGCGCGGCTAAACGTTTAGCGCGTTTAGTGCATGTCCATGTCGTTGAGTTCGCAACCATTATAGCAAACGAATCTTAAATCTAATCTTAAATCGTAAAAAATTTTTTGGGCGGGAAAATGAGGCTTTAGACAAGCAAAAAACGCAGCAAAACCGCCGCGACCCGGTTAGGGTCGAGTAGAGCCGGTTAAGATCGGTTAGGGTCGCGGCAAATCTGTCGCGGACAAGGTTAAGCGAGCCGATAGAACATCGGCGAGCGCAGATACTACGAAGAAAAACGCGCCACAGCGGAAGGTCGGGTCAAGGCGACGCGTGCGAGGAGCATGCGCCTGCGAAAGTTACCTCACCTTGATAAGGATCATGAGGAGGATCGGGACGAGGGCGAGCTGGAGAAGGACAAAGCGCATAAGGACCTGGGCGTTTGACCAGCCGAGGTTCTTCTTGCAGTGGTCGTGCAGCGGGAAGCGCACCTTGCGAATTACGCTGTCGTCGCCGATCTGGAACCCGAGCCGCTTCGCGACACGGAGAAGGACGAGCTTCCCGAGCCCACCGCCGCCGTTGACAAGAACGACAGGCGAAAGGAAGAGGACGAGAAGAGGATTGCCTGTCATCAGCGACGCAGTGGCGACGAGGATTCCGAGGAATCTGCTCCCCGCATCGCCCATCAGCACCTTAGACGGCTCGGCGTTGTACCAGAGATACCCGCCAAACGCGCCTGCGACAATCATGACGACGATTGCCCAGCGCGCGGCCTCGGAGTAGACGGGAATCAGGAAGTAGTGCGCGACAGGACGATAGCCGACGACGATGTAGAGGATCACCGCGAGCATCGCAAGCGTTATGACAGTAAGCGTGCCCGCGAGACCGTCAACGCCGTCCGAGCAGTTCGTCGCGTTCATCGTAAACCAGAGTATCGCCGCCGCGACGGGAACATACGCCCAACCGGGGATGAGCCACACGCCTACGTCGCCGATCATCGTCGCGCCCTTCACGAACGGCAGCCACGCCACCATGACGTGCGAGCCGTCTATGACGTCGGAGTGTCCGAGGAAGATAAACACCGCTATCGCGCCGGAAACAACTGCGTCAAGAAGCCCCTTCTTAAGTTCTCCCCACGGAACAGCCGCGTGGTCGTCAAGATAGCCGAATAGCATCGCGCCATACATTGCGAGCACGGCCATCAAATCCCAGAAGGCGAGCGGCGCGAAGAGGAGTATCACTGGGAGGGAGATAAGCGTCACCGCGAGGCCTGTGCCCGTCGGCTTGCCGCGCGACTGCATGCCGCCCATGTCCTTTAGAATCGCCTTGCCGTGGTCCTGCGGCAGTCGGTTCCAGACACGCGGCAAAAGAAGCCACACGAGGAGCGCCGCGGCAAATGTGCCGCCCGCGAGCAGGAGCGCATGAGACTGAAGCAGACGGAACGGACCCCAATACGGAACGAGGTACTGAGACAGGTAGTAGAGCATAACCGCTATTTTGCCTTAAGGGATTTCTTGAGCATCATGTAGAGCGTCTTACGCTCCTCCTTCGAGAGAGCGGCGATGCGCTCCTCCCATTCGCGCTCGAACTCGCTCTTCTCGTCGCCGAGTGCGACGAAGTGGGCCTTAAGCACCTTCTTCGCCTCGTCGATGTACATCCTCACTTCTGGATTGAGCTCGTCCATAACAAGCGCGTTCTCGGCGTTGAGCGCGGGGAAGCGCGGCGAGACGAGGTAGGCCGTGTAGGGAATTCCTCCAGAGCGCACGAGCGCGGACTGCTCGTGGAGCTGGAAGCCGTCGGGGCCTGCGAAAACGAGACGTCCGGCGCCGACGAACTTGCGCTTCCACTCGATGACCTCGAGCTTCGCCTCCGCGCCGTTTTCGAGTGTCAGCTTGTAGTCGGTCGTGCGACGCTGGACAATGACAGGCGTCACGGGAAGCCCGTTAAAGTAGATCCTAACGTCGGGATAGCTCTTAAGGTAAAGCGCAAACTTCGCAGCGAGCGTCTGCACCGTTTCCTCCGCGCTGAGCAGGGAGTCGCACGTCGCCTTGATGTTGGTGATGTTCACTTCGGTGCCTGTCGCGGGACCGGGCTTCGCGCTCTCGTCGAGGTCGAAGACTCCTGGAGTCGAAAGGTCGCCGGAGAGGACGTACGACATAAATCCGCCGCCTTCCTTGCGAATCGTAGTGCGCCACTCGACGTGCGTTCCGAGCGCGAACGCCTTGAAGCGACCGCGTCCGTGCCGCCCGTGCAGCCGACGCCCGCTGAACTCGGTCTGGGTCGCCGTGCGCTTCCAGCTGCCGCCGAGCGAGCCGAAGGTCGCATCGGCCTTTTCGGCGTCGATCCCCGTGCCGTCGTCCGAGACGCGCACCGCCTCTACTGCGCCGAGCGGATTGGTGATAAGGTCAACCTTGACCTCGCGAGCGTCTGCGTCAAGCGCGTTCCACACGAGCTCCTCGACTGCCGCGATCGGAGCCGACTTCGAAAGCGACTCGATGTGGTCTGGCTGCGCCTGGACGTATATCTGCTTCATGCCTTCATTTCCTCGACTGCGCCCGACTTGGTGACCTTCTCGATGCGCTGCCTGATGGACTCGAGGTCCTTCTGGCAAGTGTCGACGAGCTTGCGGCCCTCCTCGAACGCCTTTATCATGTCGTCGAGCTTCATGTCGCCAGACTCCATCTTGGCGACAAGCTGCTCGAGCTTCTTGAGGTTGTCCTCGAAATTCATCCCGCTCACTCCGCGCCGAGGGCGATGCCGGACGACTTGATGTCCGCCGCGTCAAGCGCGTAGGCGGGGTCGATCTCGACGGGAACGCCGTCCTTCACCGCGACACCCGCCTCGGCGAGCCAGCGCCGCCATTTCGCCTGCATGTCGGCCTTGCACGTCGCGGGCGAGTCACTGCCCTCTGCGTTCTTGACGGGAGAGAACTCGTCCTTCTGGTCGAAGGCGAGGAACGCCGCGCGGCGCGCGTTCGGGAGGACGTCGAAGATGAACTTCTCAAACTTGTAGCCGTTCGGCTCGGACGGCTTCACGACCTTGCCCTTCGCGTCGACGAACGGGATCTTCTTGAACGCGAGGTGGAGCGGCATGGGCTTGCTGGCCTCACGCTCGAGGAACGCGCGGTCAAAAACGTGGATCGCGGGCGAACCGTAGAGGAAGTAGAGCTTGCCGTCCTTGCCCTTGCGAACGCACTGCTCCTTCGTCATCTCGGTGTATTCGACCATGCGGAAGGACTTGCCGAACTGCATCGGCATGCCGACCTTCTCAAAGGGGTCGCGCTTCGCGCAGAGCTTGAGCGAATACTCCGACTTGTTCGCGACATGGTAGCCGATGAACGCGGGATCGGCAATCTCGACGAGGGGATTGTCGACCTGGAAGAAGAACACCGACTTGATGCCGCGCTTCTTCATGTCGGCAAGAGCTCCCGAGCGCTTGAGCGCGGCGAGAAGGCCGCCGTGTCCATCGGGGCTCATGAAGACGTGGCCGGGCGCGTCCATGATGATCTTGCCGTCCTGCGTCATGCCGGGCCACATGCCCTGGGTGAAGAAGAACACGTCCTTCGGGTTGAGCCCGAAGTACTCGTTCTCCTCGAAGCAGCGGATCGTCGCCTCGTTGTTGGCCTCGCTCGTCATCACGTAGAACGGAATCGTGCGCCCGTAGCGGATGGTACGCGCGAGGATCTTGCGGGCGTGGAAGTAGAAGAGCGGCGCGCCGGTGATCGGGCCGATCGAGTAGCAGCCCTTGGGGCCGTCGTAGCCGAGGCGCGAACCCTGGCCGCCGGCAACGAGAAGCGCGGCGACGCGGCCGGCCTTAAGTTCCTTCTCTCCGAGCGCGACGGCGTCGGCGAGCTTCTTGCCCTTGAGGACGGCGACCTTCGGGGCCTTGCCCTTCGAGTTGTCGATTGCGGTCGTGCCGGCCTTAAGTGCCTTCTGGCAGTAGGCAAGACTCTTCGGGTCTATCTTCCCGATCTGTTCAAGGAGGGCGTTCTGCCCTTTCTTCGAAAGCTTGTTCCACCAGGCGAGGACATGTCCCTGTCCGCACTTGTCGAGCATCTTCTTGGCCTCTGCGTAGTTCATTTTCTTCTCCTTGTTTGTCGTTAAATCATTTCACGACGCGCTGGACGCGCGAGCCGAGAGAACAAATTATATCATAAGCGTGCGTTCCCTTCAGCATCGCCCAGTCGTCAGGCGTTATCGAGTCGCGCCCGCAAGAGCCGAAGCAGACCACCTCGTCGCCCGCCTTCACCCCAGGAACGTCCGACACGTCGACAGTCGTATAGTCCATGGAAATACGGCCTATTATCTTGCAACGGCGTCCGCCGATGAAGACGTGGCCACGGTTAGTGAGCGCGAGCGGAAGCCCGTCGGCGTAGCCAGCCGAGATCGTCGCGACCTTCGTCGGCTGCGCGAGGCACCAGGTGCGCCCGTAGCCGAGCGTCGTGCCCGCGGGCAGTTCGCGCACCTGCGCGACACGCGTCCGCAGGGAGAGAACCGGCTCGACATTCAGCGCCTTGCGGCCGTTTGGGTCGAAACTGCCATGAAGGTTGATGCCGGTTCTCACCATCGTGAACGGCGGTTTCGCCGTCTCCGGGAAGTTGTTGATCGCATCCGACGCGGCCATGTGGACCTTGCGGAACGCGATGCCCTCCTTCGCGCACGACGCGACTATCGACTTGAAGAGCTTTATCTGCCGCTTCGTGAACGGGTCTTTCGGGTCGTAAGCCATCGGGCAGTGCGAAAAAATTCCCTCGCAGTCGAGGTTCGGGAGCGTCCTCACGGCGCGTATCGTCTCAAGCGCGTCCTTCGCGAGGATGCCGAGGCGACCCATGCCGGTATCCAGCTTAAAGTGGACGCGCGCCATCTTCTTCGCGCGCTTCGCGGCATCGCTTATGAGCTTCGCCGTCGCGATGTCTGTAATGGGGAGTATGACACCCGCCTTCACCATCGGCGCGATTTCGTCAGGCAGTATCGACGAGAGAATCTGCACGTCCGCGGCAAATCCGCCGCGCCTCAAGACTGCGAGGAGTTCGAGCGCCTCGAACGGCTCAGCGACGCCAAACTCGCGGCAGCCCGCCTCAGCGAGCGCTTTCGCGTATGCGCCGACGCCAAGCCCGTAGGCGTTCGCCTTGAGGACGGAGAGAACGCGCATCGGCTTAACGTGCGTGACGATTTTCCTGTAGTTCCTAACCAATGCGCCGAGATCGATCTCGACGCGTACGCGGCGTTTCAGCGTCTTCCCCTTCTGCCCGACATTCCCGCATTTGTCCTTCATCACAGAGAAATTATACCACATTCCAACGAGGAATGGGGCAATGATCAGCACTGTATGTTTAATTGCCTATTCTCTACGTCGTTATTTGCGAGGATTATATCACTTCTCCAACGGTTTTGGCAGAGGTCAATTCTCGCAAAACCGCAAAATGAAAGATCGCACAACTAATTTTGCGCCTATTGCGTGTTGCCTTCAACATTTCACAATGGCGCAAACTGGACTACGCATTGTTTTTTTCGGCGAAGAGGAAATTCATGTAGTCGCGCTTGTAGTAGGACGGGCAGGTGCGAATCAGGAAGTCGGTCACGTACGGCGTATTGTCACCCAGCTTGGCGTTGCCACCGTCGGAGGCATAGACCGTGACCGTGGCCTTGATCCCGGTGAGGTGCTTGAGTTTGGCCGGCGTCTGCCAGGCGGTGTCGTCGAAGACCCTGCCATTGTCGTTGAGATACTTTGCGTACTCTATTGCGTCGTCCAGTCGCAACCGCGCGGCCTTGAGAGCCTCGCCAGAAAGGCGCGGCGCGACCGTGGCGAGATAATCTTCCTTGAGACCGGGTTTTTTGTCGAGTTCCATGAGCTTGTCGTAGAAGGCCTTGTCGATTGCGTCGGGGTGCGCAATCGTCTGCGAGCCGACGAGCGCCGAGAGCGCAATGCCTATTTCGCGTGTTTGTCTATCCACCTTGGCCATGTCAACGGTGATAACGCCCGTGCGCCGGTCTTGCGTGATGGCCTTGGAGTTCATGCACTTGCTGTACTCCGCCTTCCAGCGGTTCTCGCCGTGGACTATCTGGCAGATTTTCTTCATTGCGTTCTTGAAGTTGCGGCTCTTGCTCACGGAGAACTTGAACTTCTGCACCCCGATGCGGTCATTCGAGAACGACGCGTCGTTGTCGATGGCCTTCAGCGTCACCTCATGGGTATTCTTGTCGATGCTCAGGAAGTAGTTGTTCCAGTGGCGGTCGCCCTGCCCGGTGATGACGTCGAGCCACTGCAGCCGGTTCAGCTTCTGGGCGATGCACCCCAGGACGCGATTCCTTTCCGCCGGGTCGGCGATTTCCGTCTTGATGTTCGCAGGCGACACCGAATCCGCGCTGTTTTTCTCCGCGTCTATGAACTCCTCGCCGGAAAAACCGGGCGCCATTTCCATGAAGAAGCCGAACTGCCCGTTGTGGCTGCCGACGGAATACTTCACGACCATGTCCTCGAAACCGAAGAACTTGGCCGTCTCGTACGTGGCGAAGTTGAGGTTCACTGCGGTCTGCGAGTAGCTGTAGGAACCGTTCTGCCCCAGAGCCATGCGGTTGAGCCCGACGCAGCTGTCGAGCTCGGGCTTGAAGACGAGTTTCTCTCCGCTTTTCGTCGTGAGCAGGTAGGTGCTGCCTGTAAGGCCGGTGCCAAGCGGCTTGCTGTCCACGATGTTGGCGTCGTCCGCCTTGGTGTTGACGTCGCTTGCCTTGAACCCGCGCGCACGCGCCTCGACGACGCTGGAGACGCTCAGTTCGCCCAGCATCATCCTGCGAATGTCGCCCGCCGTCACCATGGGGTCAGGCCCCCCGCTCGCGAATTGTGCGGTGCTCTTCATCAGCTGCAGGAACTGGGTCGCAAAGAGCTCGAGCCTGGTAATGGCATCCACCATCCTCGCCGCCACTTCCTTGCTGTAGCCGAGTTGCTGAAGCGTGCTGGCATTCAGACTGACTTTGCCGAGGTCGTTGTTGAGGCCGTCGACCTCATCATGCAAAGCCTCCTCCGTCAGCTTGCCGTCGGCATGGTCGCGGAGAAGCCCCGTGAAGCGATTGACGACGTCAACGTATTTTCCGAACGGCGATTTGTCGTCATGTGCAGGCATCGGCACGCCCTTCGGCAGCAAAGTCTCCCTTGTGTCGTCGATGAACGCGTCACGCATGATCTTGACGCAGTGCTTCTTCGCGTCGGCGATCTTCGTCGAAACTTCGCCGAGCACGTTCTCCATCTCCTTCAGGATAGAATTGTCGACGCCAATCTTCGACCCGTCCACCTCGACGCCGTTGCTGCGAACATTGGCAATCGCGCTCTTCATCGTCGCCAAGCTGGACTCAAGCTCGACGATGTCGGCTGCAGTGAGGTTCTTGCTGTGGTCGGCGGCGAAGGCGTCGAGCTTCTCCGCGAGGGGGCGCATCTGCCCGTCGAGCGCCTTGCGCATCTGCGCGATCGAATCCGCCGTGCCGTGCATGAGAAGCGCCTCGCGCGGCATGAGGTCCAAGAACCTCGCGTTCAGGAGCGCCTTGGTCTTTGGGTCATCTTTCGCGCCATCCACCACGTTTCCCTGTGCGATCTCGCGCATTCTGAGGACAATCGAGTTGATCTCGGTCTCACGCCGGTCGCACTGAAAGATGAGCTCGTTGAACCGGTCCATCGTGTCGCAGTCCACCTGGTCGCTCTTGTAAAGGCGGTTCTTGAGCGCGTAGAGCGCCTGGGAGAGATCGTCCTGGGCGTCTATTGCCGCCTTGACCGTGTCCTTCGCGGCATCGCCCGCGATTTCCGCGCCAGTGAACTTGTCGAGCGCCGCAAGCATTCCCGACGCCACCTTCGAGAGCGTCGCGATGTTGTTGGCCTCCTCCTTCGTGATGACGCCAAGCTCCCGGAGCGTCTTGCCCATGGCCTTTGTCTTCTGCGCGGCATCCTCCGCGATTGACCGCTTGGCCGCGTTCAAGAGCAGCACGTCAAGCTGCTGCAGGACGCTCCGGCACTCGCCCTTCTCGGGCGGAAGCTCCTCCTGCACCGACTCGACGTTGACATTGATGATGTTGTCATTGGCACCATTCTGGACTTTGTCGGCGCCATTATTGGCCGTGGGGTTCTGGATTTCTGGACGATAGTCCAAGTCGACCTTGTTAAGTCCCACTATGGAATTAATTCCGCTCATTGGCCACCTTCTTTCTTTTCGAGATTCTACTTGCGATTTCACCCTGTATACACGCAATCCGGCAAAAGGTTACACACTTTCGCATACCCGACAATATTTCCTGACTTTTGGCATATTTTGCCAAATTCCTGATTTATCGACTCTAATTGCTGACCCTATCCGACCCCAATCGACCCTATCACCGCAGGCCAATGACTCCGCGGCAAATCCGATGCGCGGAGTCAGTTCGCCGCCACATCAAAATACCATTCGCCATTCTTTCTGGCGCCGCGTCTCTTCAAACCGGCTTTCTTCTTGAGCGAGGTAATAATGCGTTGCGCTTGCCGTTGCTTTACGCCTAATATGTCAGCCAATCTCGCCGCCGACAGTCGTGGATCTCGAATCAATGCCTTTGCGGCTATTTCCTCTTTTTCAGTAAATTTTATTACGCCATTTATTACGTCGTTTATTGCGTCATCGCTATTGTTTATCCCGACATCAGACTTGTTTACACCGACATTTACACCGTCATCATGTCGGTGTAAATCCGCTATTGCTTTTGCCGCTGGCGTACCATGTTCCTTTCCGATCTTCAAAAAGCGATTGTGGAGTTCGATTTCATCTCCATACAGCAGAACCTTGAAAAACTCCTCAAGCGGCAACCGCGTCTTATCGACATTCAATTTCTGGTTTTCGTAGTTGGCCCTGACAAGGGCGTTTCTGAAGTAGAACGACTTGTCGGCAAAGAGGTCGTTCGTAACGTCAAAGCCCTTGGACCTAAGATACTTGATTGCGAAAACTGCCGTAGTGCGCGTATTTCCCTCGCGGAATGGATGAATCTGCCAGATGCCCGAAATGAATGAAGCGAAATGCTCCACGAATGCATCTTCCGAAAGCCCTTTGTACTTGAACTTTCCTTCCTGTGAAAAATCGTAAGCGAGCGACTTCTCAATCAGGAAAGACGCCTCGTACTGTACGGAATCGCCGTTCAGCACCCATTCCCTTTTCCGCAGATCGACTGTCCTGATCTCTCCTGCATGCGGGAAAACCCCTTCAAAAATCTTCTCATGAAGACCAAGATAGTATTCGGGCGAAAGCCGAAAGGACGGCGCGTGGATTATCTGGTTGATTCTGACGGAAACCTTGTCCGCCTCGACCGTGTCCTCTGGTATTTCGTGCTCGCCCTTGACCTCGTAATACTCATCGACAAGGCGCCTAGCGTCATCGGCCGAAATCTCACCCTCGATATTCCTTTTCGCCGTGTCAATGAGGTATTGCGACGGCCTGAGCCCATCGACATCCTGAAGGCCGATGGCCGTCGCCCAGCCGTAGGCGCGTTCGCGTCGTCCGGGCTCCGGCGCTTCGTAGTATTTGTCAAAATCAAGATTCATTATTTAGCGTTCCTTCCGCACATCCACTCTTTGCCTTCTGCGGAAACTTATCAACCCATCTGCCTTGTTTTACTACGTCAAATTATACCATTTACGCCACTCTCATGCAATTGAGCAGAGCCGCAACCTCCATTTCGAACGCTACACTACTTTGTCACAAGGGTTGACCCAATTGACACACCATGCTGGCTCCTTTTTGCCGCTTCAGTGCTGGTTTGCCTTCCAGTGTGCGGTCACGGTCGGGGCAACGGTGCTCGCCCTCGAGAAACGGCCGATTAGCGCGTCCTTGCGACCGCTCGGCGTATACATATACGCCTTCGGGTTGCAGTCCTGCGCTACTCGTCTCGTTTTCGTGGGTTCCGCCCGGCTTCGGCCCAAAACAAAGCCGCGCAGTGCACCCTCGGGAGCTGGGCAAACATCGCATGCGTTCGTCTCTCCCTTCGGGGAAAAGCGCGACTCCTCCCGCGCGCTGCATCCACCGTCCGCAGCGCGATACTTCGTCGGCGGGATACCGCCTTCTCGTCTCGCGCGCGTCCTGTGGCGCATCACGCGAACTGTCGTCGCGCCGTTCCCCTGCGCTCGCTCCTCACACATGCGCCGTTAGCCCGACCTTCCGCTATGGCGCGTTTTTCTTCGTAGCATCAGCGCTCGCCGCCGTTCCGCCAGCTCGCTTAGCTTCTTGTGTGCGCAACCACACTTCTATAGCAACGCAAACACCGACACTAATAGACTCTAAATACCGACCCTATCACCGCAGGCAGAAGACTCCGCGGCAAAACTGTCGCGCTACACCTTCTCCACCAATTTCGTCAGCTCGGCGCGGAGGCGCGCGGCCTCGGCTTCATCATCATGCATGACGGCGTATTCAAGCAACGCACTTGACCCGCCGTAGCCTCGGCGAAGGCGGTTCCAGCCGCTTGATTTCCTCAATCGTTTCGTCTCTCTGTGGCATCGCCATTCGCGCAACCTTCTACTGTATCACAGGAGTCACCCCCTGTTGACACAGTTGACAAATTAAACATCAAAACACGCACCTCTTTCATTTGACCCGGGCTAGACATTGACGCCAAGAAGCACTTATACTCATTCGTGTCAAGCATAGACACCTGTGAGATGTTATCTTGGTGCCGTAAGACACCATCCATCTTTTTTGCCACGGAAAGGAAGTCCCTCCTTCGCACAAAATAAATTAGCGCAGTTTTGCAGTCTCGCCATGTCAAATAACTATCCAATTGTGCGATGGCAGCAGCGACTTCCTTTTCGCCTGTCCACATTTTGCATTCAGCGACAAAAGCTGCTCTGTTTTCCGCTTCAATGCAAATATCTGTCTTACCATTATTACGAAACGCCTCACCGGCTGCGCTACCTTTAAATGAAGAATTCAGCGCCGTCAACAGCACATTCCGTAAGCCATCCTCCTTCAGAGACATATATGAATTTGGCGTACGCTCCATCGTTGCCCCTGCATTTCTCAAGATAGCAAGTATTTCCTCATAATTCGCCACTTCCAACGAATACTGAGGCGCGGGAGAATCCTCTTGAAAGGCACGCTTGTCATGCAACACACTTTCACGCTCATTCAACACATCGCTTGCCGCTATGAGTTCAGTGCAAAACTCCTCGATTTTATCAACCATAACGGACGATGCCGCAGATGGTTTAATCTGCTCACGAATTATGCACGACAAGATCTCATACCATTCGCCGAACAAACGCCTGGCTGCATTTAAATGTCGATCATGGGGCAACTTATCCAGAAAATATAAAAGCGACTCAATTGCGCCATTGAGATTCCACATCGAAGGAATCAGCTCTTCCAATTTATAACTCAGGCTTGTTATACCAGACATCTCACGCCGAAAGGCGAACGCAAATGCTTTTATCAGCGGAACAAGGTCGTCCTGCCGATCTCCACGGAGATCTTCAGATAAAGGTTGAACCGGGCCTTCACTCGACTTATTGTAATAATATTCGTGATAGCCGTTTGCCTTCTTGCCGATTGCACTTGCGCGACGGCATATCCGCCACATCGCTATTGCCAGTCCAGGGTGCTTGAACCAATCTTCGGCCGCAAAAAACTTTTCCGCCTTTTCAAAGGCCGCCTCTAAATCGACCTGTGCCCTTTCCGCTTCAATCTGCCGATCAATTTTCTCCCGCTCTTCCTGAGGCGGCAATTTAATGCCAAACAGTGAACACAACTCATCATTTGTTATATTCGGGATTATAGTAGGCATATCCTCCTTGGTGCGAATTTTTGCCGGCCATCCCAAAGTTTGGCAAGCTTGCGTCAATTTCCCCAACACCTCCTTCTTTAACTTTGGGTAGCCACGTTCATCATAGCCATATAGCAGTTCAAATGCAGCCGTAACGAATGGCTCCTTGTTCTTGCTCTCGCCAATCTTAAAAAAACTGTTCAGCTCGGAGCGTACAACTTTAATGAAGTCATGAGGAGAATCAGCCCCTTCAGGATATACTGCGGTTACATATCTAACAAGATAATCCCCAAAGCATCCAAATGCAGTGCACGTTCCCTCCACTACTTCCCTTATCTCTGCAATCCACTTATAATAAGCGTCCCCTTTAGGGATCACCTCTGGAATCTTGATGATCCTGGACTGCAGGGTGTTAAATGCCTCAAACAACCACGGGCAATACACCATGTCCTTGTCTTTTTCCTTCGTCGCAAGATCTAGAGCAAGACACAATGCCGCACAGGTTTCCTGAAATCGTTTAAGGGAAGGCCGTTGCCACGACTCTGCGAAGATTGATTTCTCAAACTCCTTGTAACGTGCTCGCAAAGCCAACAGTTCCTCATCGGTCTTATTATCAAAATCGCCGCGATTGTCATTAGACTCGCCCAGCGGGATATCACCTTCTCGCGGAAATTCAATGATCACGTTACTATCTCCAGTGTTTAAAATCAAGAATCAGGCAGTCGCCGAAACAGAACTCGTCGATTGCCGCCCAATCGACATTGCCCACACCTTGCCGCCCTTCATCTGGCAGTACGCGCTCCAACGCCGAAATGTGAACTTCTCGTTCATGCCCTAAATCCGCCCAGCAATCTTCTCCTTGTATCCTCTGCCAACCTACTCCGCACAGTTCTATTGTGTCACAGAGGGATGAGACTGTTGATATCCTAACATTACGATTTCTCACCTTCATGCTCCTTTCAGGGAGGCACTTCACGCCATATAATCAATCACATCGTCTTCACTTATAAAGTACAAGTTGGCTTTTGTTCTGGTGCATGCAACATAAAACTTGTTGCGCGTCGAAGAAGGAAGCTCCGCAAGACGATTACTCTTAAACTTAGCCAGCGTCTTCTTGTTTAAAACAACGCATACATTATTATACGACAACCCTTTACATCCCCCCCCAGTTGGCACTATTACACGCATATCTATAATGCTCTCTAAAAAATAGTTTCATTATTGTTGGATCTTTTAAGACCCCTTGAATCTCATCTTGGTTTGTCAATAATACCGGATAACTGATGTCTGTCCGATTAGAGAATGAATCCATAGGGATGCCGATCTTATCTCGAACAAAGTCACATATCGGTTTGGGACAACGATGACTTTTTGACAACGTGGACATATCAATCTGGTAGTATCTTCTTAATCTGTTCACATACGCTGTAAAATCTTTATGTAGATTCATGTTCTTTGTCCCATCTCGGCTTGTATCGTATGTGTGTTGGAAGAAATCACCAGTTATCAGCACATTTACATTACTGCATCCCAGCAACTCAACAAAATCGAAGTCATAACCAGCAAAATCCTGAACCTCATCTATCAATATTTCATCAAAAAATCTTTCTAACCGCTCTTGAATTTTGTCTTCTCCAACATATTGATGCACAAATTCAAAAGCGCGAGAATGGAACACCCCACCATCACTCGTTGTATATCTTGCAAATCCCTTTGTATAAAGCGGCAAAGCATCTTTAGAAAAAATTAACCGACAAGTTTCTGGGCCACCTACAATTACAAAAGGTTTAATCAAGCAGTTTAGAACAAATGAAAACCATGTACTAATCATTATATTCTCAGGAATATACCCAAACTTTCTTAAAACTGCATCAAACAAGTTTTCAGCATTATTATCAGTATATGTTAGCAAAAGTGTCCGCTTGGCAAGCGACAGCGAATCGACTAGCGTTGTAGTCTTACCCGCACCAGCCACAGCAAATATGGCTCGTTTTACATAAGCCATTCTAAGGCCTCCATATCCATTCTATAGCCTCCTTAATATATTGTGGCACAACAAGCTTCTGGTTTGCTACGAGAATTTGATATGCCGCTTCTGCCTTATGCTTCAACATATAATCCAATACAAATTCCCGATCTGGGAAAATGGAGTCCAACACATCCTTATTGTCTTGATATAGGCACACCTCAAATGTTTTTCTCTCCTTTATTGGATCAGAAAACACCTTCCTATTATCAGATTGCAAATCTTCATACCACTTCTGGGGATTACCATCATTATCGCGAACTGCAGCAATTTTCATATCTAGCAATTTGCCAACTTTTAAGTACCTCCTAAACGAAAGATTATTTAATGCCATTATCCAAATATCCGTAGGACTAGTCTCCATCCCCGTTACTTCTCGGATGAACTTATCCATTAAAATGTATTCTGCAGCACCTTCAACCAGTATCACTTTTCGAGAAAGAACAAACTGTAGAAGATTGTCATTCGGTGCCTTCATGAAGAAATCACTGGTATCCGGCGAAAGTTTCGACAATGAACTAACATTTCCATTTCTTACAAAGAAAGCATTTTGTAATCCTAATCGCGATGTGATATAACTACTATGGGTGACGATAAATAATTGATTATCTTCCGCACGATTCCTTACCATGGAAATAAGATGCCGTAAATTATAATGGCTTAAGTGATTTTCTGGTTCTTCAAGAGCTAATATGGAAACATCTGTAACTCTCTTGTCTAAAGCGCTTTTCGTTTTGCATATACTAATCTTTCCCTCGCCACAATTGGCTAAACTGACTCCTTTGTCTTTAATATCTAGGCATGATGTTAAATCTCCTATCACTGTTAAATTCTTACCTAAAGCGGATTAAGGCAATTTAAAGCAGGACACATGTTGACGGAATTGATACTGAGTTGACGCTCTATCGACCTCTTCAACCGCATTTTGATAGGTGCTCTCAATCACATACCGCAATGCCCTAGCAGTGTTGATTGCTGTATTGTCAACATACAAGAAATGACATGGTCTTTCATACCCTGAATATTGATCTCTCCCAAAAGTTGAAAACTGTACTTCATATAACTCGAAGGGGAATGTCGTGCATTTCCTATCGTGAATTGTCTTTGCGATATCCTCATTACGATTAGCATTAGGAGCACACACCATCTTAATGCCATACTTTGACACATTTTGTGCTCCCAAATATTTCTCTCCAAAATACTTCTCGAACTTCGGCAAATTAGGCATTTCAAAAAATAGTTCAACCCTCATCATCGGAAGGCTACCTAATGTCTGAGTCTTCATCCAATCCGAAGCCACATCTACATTTATTAAGTTTTCCAATCCAATCGTCATCACTTTAGTTATGCTGCCACAAAGAACAATGTCAAGGGCTTGAAGAATCGTACTCTTGCCTGTGGCATTATCCCCAACAAAAATATTCAATTCCTTGTTGCAAAGAATTGTTTCATCTTTAAAGATCTTGAAGTTAACAAGACGGATTGCCTTCAGAAAAATATCCATTTTCTTTCTCCTATTCCTTCCCCTTATTGAGCTTGTCGCCCATGCAGAATTTAATGACACTCTTTATAGGTATATCATGCTGTATGTTAAAAAACTTACTGCGTCAATTCATCTTAATGACGTTTGCCGACATTGTGGAGCCCGTTTTGCTTCCTGTATTCAACTGCAAACACGCTAAGTATCCTAGCAAAAGCAATAGCAGCACGATTGATTGCCAATTCTCCTATTTGAATTGGCTGCATATCTGGCCTAACCCCAAAATTTATCGCTGCTTGATGTATTTCGTCTTGCGGCTTTGTATGAGCATCGGCTATTCTAAGGTCATATAGATAAAATAGAGGTGCCATGATATCATGTGCGACATCTTCGCTAATAAATTTCGACAAAAAGCGTTCCATGATCTTCATGGAGCCCACTTTCTTCTCGTCTTTTGTTTTTCGAACCATCGGCCATAGTGGGGCTACATTAAAGCTCTCAATTGTGTACCTTATAATATCCTTTGCCAATCGACAAAGATCTTCGTTCTTCTGCACAACAAACCTATGAATCAATTTCTTCATAGCATCAATCGGAGGCTCTTCTTTATACAATGGCGTTCCTCTTGATGCCCATTTAAAACCATCTTGCAGATACTTCAAGTTCTCAAAGAACAAAACTTCAGCAGACTTGGTATTTGCAGGCTTACATTTCATTTGAGACATCTGCAACTCTTCCGAAACTCCACCATCCGGTGTTACATTATATCCTTTCCATATTTCCTGCTGCCAACACGGCAATTCCACAATGTCTTTTGCGTAAATATTTATCAGTCCCAGTCTATTTATCCCAAAATGGAGTTTCCAATCAGAATTTAGCGAGACAGAGCCTGTTTGAGATGAATACCATGTGAGGGCAGATCCTCGAAATTGCAATACTCTGTTAACAACATCGTTATTGAACCATAACCACTGTGGTGGATATGAAAGTTCATCTCCACTCTTTAAGCTACCGTCCGCGCCAGAATAGAATGAAAGCCCCACCTCGTCATCGTCGCCAGCTCGTGTACTAATCGCACCTGGCGCAATCCACTCAATCTTACGCAATTCTCCAACAACTCTATATCGTGAAACCGGATTCCCCTTTGCCTCGTATGACTCAGAATACATTTCATCATCTTCATTCCTAGGGTCAAACTTAGGCACGTCATCTGTCTTTATTTCCTTGTACCCACTAGTAAAAATTGACCACTTTCCAAGCCCTATGTCGCCATTGTCATCCATCGGCTGAAAATAACCATTCCATCTCGCGTGCTCAGATAGTTTCTTTTCAGATCCATATCCATCAGGCCAGCCAAAATTTGGCACATCTTTAAAAATGGCAACACGTTCATGGTATGCGGCAAACACAGCCCCCATTCTTTTTGCACACAAATAATCTTTTAAGTATTTAGACTTGATCTCAACTTTATATACAACACCCTCCTTATTTCTAGTCTGACGAATTACTGTGTCATACCCTTCAGAAGGACGAATCCACTTACCATCCTCTTCAATCAAATCCAACGCAAAAATTAAATCCTGATTAATATACACTTTGGGAGGGGCTTTCCACCCAAAATCCTGATATAGGACGAGATACTCTCCAATAGGAAGATTATTATTATAATATGTATCCGCTCGCAGATAATCATTATTCCACCGCTTTGAGTCGTTGGCATGAGACGGATTAAAACTAGAACATTCATTCGACATCAATTCATCTTTGTCATCTTCCGATGTAATTACAACTTGCGTGAAAATTAAATCCTCCCAATACCCAATTTCTGGTTTTTTAACTTCAGATTCCGCTGATTGATGCCACCACAAAGGAATCCAGACAGAATCCTCTATATTTTTGTTTATAATGTCCTTGAATTCAAACCACTGCAAATCATTTTGCATTGTTGTCCTCCTCACTATTCCAGCACTTCGTTGTCTGTCGACTCGGAGAGGGTAATAGCGTCTGATTGCCTGCGTCTGCAAAGCGAAGCGGCAACGCCACGCGTAGCTTCGTATCTATGCGTTACGGCGTATTCAAGCGACGCGCCCAGTCGCTTGATCTTCTCAATCGCCTCGTCTCTCTGTGGCATTGCCATTTGTATAGCCTTTACTGTGTCACATGGGTCTGCCCCTGTTTAATCCCTTTAGTGCATGTCGTTGAATTCACAACCATTATAGCAAATGAATCTTAAATCTAATCTTAAATCGTAAAAAATTTTTGCGGCAGAAAAATGACCCTTTAAATAAGCAAAAACCGCGGCAAAACCGCCGCGCAAGCCAGCAAGAACCCGCAAACAGGCCTTTTACAACGGCTCCGCGGGGTCTGTCCTCTGTTGCTTTGATAGCCCGAGCATATCAACCTTTAACCTTTATCTCGCTCCGCCAAACACCAACAATGCGATACTTACGTACATTATGTCCGTTGTTTACGAGCTTTACCTCGTCATGATCTTCGTTGACAGGGACAAGCCTAACGGAGGTGTATCCTCCGCCACTAGACTTCTTCCCAACGAACTTCTTGATGACATATGAGCCAAACATATCATCACCTTTATTTGACGCATGCTCCACCAGCACAATGTCGTTGTTGTCGCAGGTCCCTTCGCGACGTTCGAAAACGCAGATTTCGCCGTCCTTTATCTTCGGTTCCATTGAATCACCCTCCGCCTGGACAGCAAACAAGTTCTCGTTCCGTCGCCTAACGCCAAAGACTTCTACCCACCCTTGGGGTTCAACCAACTCTTCTTCACCAAACTTACCACACGCCGCACGAAGCGAATACAGTGGTAACCATTTCAAGAATCGCAAGCGCTCTGCGACATCGCACCGGATATTCCCTTGATCCAGCAATGATGGTGCCGTTCCGGTGCCGCACAGCCCAAGTATAGAAGCATCGACGTTTTTCTTTCGCGTTGCATCCGCCTCGTTGTAGAAATGACATCCAACAATCTTGTATTCGGTTGAATCTGCAATATCAAACACTGGCCTTCCCTCTTTCGAAAGCTCCTGCAGAAAATCTTCCTTCCACTTGTCAGTTGCAATATACCCTTCGCCTTTGGGCTCGACGAACACCTGTATCTGTTCGGTCTTTTTGCTGTTTTTCTTTCGCTTCAAGAAAAGAATGTAATCCGGCTCAAAACGCTTCCCATCCTTGAACGAATAAATGCATAATTGACGTTCGTTTCTTACCAACCAGATCTTGGCAAATGATTTCTTCAGTCGATCCACCAGCCCCTTGAAATGCAGGACGAAGTTCTTCTCCTCTGTAGTGCCAAAATTGTCCTCGTAAGCGAACCAGTCTTCCTTTGTCAAGTCTATAGCCCATCTTGTCGAATTGTTTTGCGAGACGCCAAGCCCATCTGTTGCCGTTTCAGGGTCGGCATATAAACATGTCTTGTCCGTGATAATCTCTTTTAGCTTATGTCCTTTAAACTCTTTTGTTCCTTCATACTCCTTCTCTACGGACTCCACGGCAGCGGCAACTTCCTGCATCGCCCTTTCTGACGCAGCACACATCACCTCCGGCGTAATCTCGGGCGCGATTATGCTTATCCATATCGCGCCAGCATAGTCGCCTGATTCAATGAACTGCCGCGACGTCTCCAGACTTGGGAAATGCCTCTTCAAGTTGTCAAACCGCAACGCCGGAAACTTACACATTGCCCGCCAGACAAAAGCGTAGTTTCGCTTCGCGATTTCCGCAATCGTCATCTCAACCGGCTTAAAGCTTCTGATGTTTTCGTTTTGCGCTGCATCATCCAATATCGCACTCTCGCTGCTACTGCCAAGATTGGTTTTGTACTCAATCACCGCATCCTTCACGTTCTGCGGGATCCCCATCGCGCTCTTACGAGACTTCTCCTTCTGCTCGTTTACGAAGACCAGCCCTGACTCGTAAAACTCGTCTTTCTTGAATATTTCCTTGAGTTTGTAGTCGCATCGTATAGGATCGCATTCCGCACCTATCTGCTGTAGCGCCTTCTTGAGCTCCGTAATGTACTTCGGGTCTCTCTGGCAGTGGTAATACAGCTCTTCGCAAATTCGAAGAGGATTTGTTCCGTCGTTGTCGTACTTCCGCTGAAACTTCTCCTGCCCAGCATTGACTGCAAACGGACAGTACCGCGATCCACGCCCGATAAGTTGTGCCTCGGCTATCGTCGTCGGCGAGATTGACTTGCCGCCAGACTGTCGCGTCTCATATAGCCGCACTATGTCGAAGAGGTTCAGAACATCCCATCCCTCGTCAAGCTTCTTCACCTCGAATATGGCACGATATGGATTGTCGGCATCCTCAAGACTGTTCAACGCAATCTGCCGCTCCGATGCCTCTTTGTCGTCATTCACCGAAATGCAGTGTTCCTTTGCGAAATCGACCTTCAGCTCCTCAGCCAAATCCGCCGCGGACAAGCCACAATCCTTGAAATACTTAAACGAGGACTTCAGCGTCTCATTGTCCACAAGCCCTGACAAGCGTTCGATGTCCCTCGCCGTCAATTTCGCGACCCGCGAAACGAACTTGTCCATGTACTCCTTGCTCTCCGCAATCGTTCTTGCCTTGAACAATACCACCGGATTTATGTAAATGCGGTGGTGCTGAAACACCTTCAGCCGATACTGACTCATGACAAGTGCTAGAAGCATGCGATCGATCACATCAACATCCGTGCGGAGCGTCATAATCTCCTTGGAATACCTGTCCTTCCTGAATTCTGAAAGCTGATAGTTGAAGATGATCTTGTCGAGATACTTTGCCTTGATATCCGCGTTCTTGGTGTCGCATGTTGCCGTAAACTCCAAGAGGACGTTTTCGGCGTTTTGCTGGAAAATCCGCGTAACCGTCTCTTCCCAACTATGACTGGATTCCTCCTCCTCCTTATTCGCCTTGCGGGTGTCTGCGTTAAGGTGGTGCGCCTCGTCCGAGATGAGGACGACCTTGCGTTCGGCAAAGTCCTCAATCGTGACAGCGTTCTCCTTCGTGCTGTGAATATCAGAGTGAAGCCCCTGCGTCGTAGTGAAGCAAATATTTATCGCCTTCGGGTCTGAATCCTGGAAGTTCCCAACCTCCCTTACAAGAATGACTTCGCCGCCAATGTTGATTTCCTTGGCAAATAGAAACTTCCCGGACTTTGCATTGAGGAAGTTCTCCTTCGTTTTCTGCACGATGTTGGAGAGGTTGACGAAGAATAGGAAATCGCGGTAGCCCTTCTTGTAGAGATAGAGCATCAACCCCGCCATTATGAGCGTCTTGCCGCTCCCGGTCGCCATGTGGAAAAGCACTTGCGACGGTCTCGGGCGTAGATTCTTCGTGTCCTCAAACCAGAAAGCGAAATTCTCAAACGCTCGTTCTTGATACGGACGCATCTCAAACGTTGGGTTCAGATTCGTCTTGATCATCTCCGGCAAGGAGAATGCGGCGTACTTCCGCGCAGTCTCAAGGTCTTCGTAGAGAAATCCCATGTTTACTTATCCCCGTAGAAACTCTTCGTGAACGCCTTGTCAGCCGCAGACACTTTGAAAGTCTTGTCGTCGATGTCGCAGTAGTTGACATATAGCTGGTTCATGTCGAGCAAGTCCATTAGGATTCTCTTCTTGTCTTTGAGTGACAATTCCTTGAAGTCCTCGTCCTTCATTGAGAACTTCGCCGGGTCGACCTTGCAGCTTATGAATCCTGTCACCAACATCTCGTTCCAAATCTTCTCAAGCTCGGAACCCTTCTTTGCCGCCTCAATGCGCTCTACAAACCTCTGATTTGATTTCGCAAGTTCACAGTATACGATGGGATGACTGTTTTCGGCCTCTTTTTGCACCACGACATTTCGTCTCAACGTGTCTGTCTTTGCATATTCCATTTGCTCTACAAGTATAAATCTACGGTTCCCGCCATCACTATTTAACATCTGAACTGCATGTCCTGTCGTCCCGCTGCCACCAAAGAAATCCAATACTATGGCGTCCTTTTTAGACCTTACAACAGCATCAATGCAATCAAGAACCGTATATATCGACTTAGGATATGTGAATTTCGTTCCAGGAATAAGTTTCTTTATGAGCTTCGTCCCATGCACATTAGCGTCATATTTCTTATTAACCCAAACCGTCTTGAAAACACCAAAATCCTTCCCCAGTTCAATGTCAAAACCATCCTCTATCTTTTTCACTCGCAACAAGTGCGTTATGCTTTCCACCGTTTGACGCGCATACCGCCACTTCCTTTCAACGCCATCTTTGTCAATTGGATAAATATAATATTCCGAGCCAATTTTCTCTGTCTGCTTCGGATGAAACGAATTGTCGCACACATTACCAAACCCTACAATCTTTCCATTCTTCACCCTAATTGGATAAAAGCAATTCTTTGCATCCGAACGTAAAGATTCTGTCCCCCAATTTCTCAGCGGATTCCAATCAATTTCATCCTCACTCAACTTACAATCAGATATGGTCTTCTTACCTTTAGGAGTAACGAATATTGCGAACTCATGTGTATACGAGAAATTTGTACCAATTGCCCCGCGAGGATTATGAACAACGGTTATGCAATCAACATCATATTCTGGGAAGACTTCTTCAATCAATACTTGTAACCTAGGTTGCTCATTCTTATCTATTGCGACAATCATAACACCGTCTTTAGATAGCAACTTTTTGGCCACCTGAAGACGATTTAACATGAAAACTAGCCACGTCGACCTGTTAAAAGTATTATTGTACGCAAATGTGTTTGCCGAACTTTGTGGATTGTATGGCGGATCAATATATATGCAATCCACTTTGCCTGCATAAACTTCAACAAGCGACGATATTACAAGTAAATTGTTGCCTCGTATTACCAAGCTATCTGTTTTAAGATCTGGTTTTGACGCCACCTTCTTACCATGCTCAAAACGCTCTGCCCCGGAAAACACTTTCGCCGATAAAAGTCGATCAATTTCATCCTTCATTAGTACCTTGTTGTAGAACAATTCATCACGAGAATTCGAATCTTTGTCTTGCCCGCCTTCAAGCACACAGTCTTTGTAGGGAAACACAAGTTCGACATCCCGAGATGATGCAATCATGTCATCACCTACGGCAAGACCAATCTTGTTGCGGAAGCGGGTATAGGAATCGGGCAGAAACGCACGGTTGCTCACCACCCATCCAAATTGCTGTTTGTCGAAGACAGTAATCCCGCCACCAATATCAGTAAAGAACCTTTTGCGCGTCTCTTCATTAGCGCGAAGAGCTTTCAGAAGTTTAGCGTCCATCTTCTGCGCAGCCTCGAATACGGCATTGCGCAAAAGTTCGCCCTTCTCGGACACAAACCGAGCATCCTTTTTCAGGACATCCACGACCTCTTCAAAGAAACTCTTCTTTTTCATCTTTCTCTCCTCGCCATCTGACATCATTTGCAACGGCGCAATTGGGTCATGGCACCATTTACTTTGGCACCCGATAGTCGCGCCTTGATGCGCTTCGACGCATGAGACTTGGAGAGATATTGAAGACAAACAAAAATGCGTGCCTTACCGTTCTCCCTCTGCTGTAGGCCTTGGCGTGCCCGGACAAGAAAGAGAAGACAAGGACACGCAAGACGGTAATAAACCGCTTGCGTGACCTCACCAAACTCCATTCTTGTCCTTAAACCGCAAAGTTTACAGCAGAACGTCGTTTGCGTGTCTACGCAAAAATCATTATCGCCTTATCGGGATTTCTCCCCCGCATCGGCTGTTTCCCGCAAGACCACGCGGCCCGCGAAATCATCAATATTATAGCAAAAATTCGGCGCGGCAAAACTGCCGCGTAAAAATCAAGCGCGTGGGAGCGGAGGGGGTGTTTCGGCGGCATGCGAAGCGACGGGGAAAAAGACGGAAGCGACCCGATTTTGACGCGCCGCCATTTTGCCGAGAGGCTCGACGGCACGGGCAAAATGTAAAAGGCCGCAAAATCGATGTCGCCACCGGCTTTTTTGCCGGAGCTTTGCCGCGTATTCGCGGCAAAGCTAGCGAGCCCTAAGCCGAAACGCGCCCCACCGCGGACGCGCGGACGCGAGGCAAAAAGCCTTCGGGAGAATAAAATGTCAGACATTATTGGCACAGTAAATTACCACAGTAGTTTTCTCTGCCCCTAGTGCCAGTCCATATGGACGAACACCCTGCCGCGGCATTTCTGTCGCGGACCAGCCAGCCATAATCCTTTCGACTTTCTTCCATCATTCTACCCGTTCTACATGTTCTACACGGCTAAGACTTTTAGTGTCCATCGCCGAGTTCGCAACCATTATACCAAACGAATCTTAAATCTAATCTTAAATCGTAAAAAATTTTTGCGACGGGAAAATGACCCTTTAGACAAGCAAAAACCGCGGCGAAACCGCGGCGGCTTTGCCGCGGACAAGGTTAAGCGAGCTGACGGAACGTCGGCGAGCGCAAGGGCTACGAAGAAAAATGCGCCACAGCGGAAGATCGGAGGGTGAGCGAGGCGGTGGAGCGAAGACCTAAGCGAGCGGATACGGCGTCCTCGCCGAGGTTCCGCGAGGAGGAGCATTCGGCCACCGCCGAGCAAATTAAAAATTAGAACGGTTTCGAGGGAACTCTCCCCACGAAAGACCCTTTTTAAGCATCAAAAGCACTTTGCGAACCGCGGCGCCAGATACAGCGGAATGTTCACGAAGGCTCCATCCTTCTTGAGGTTGCGCTTGGAAAACCGAATTGCAAACTTCGGTTTTTTGGAATTGACATAGCCCTTGAAGGACGATGCACGTTTGTCGCCGCCGGCCTTGACTTCCACAGGCACGGCGTTGTCTCCGTGCTGGAGAACGAAATCTATTTCCCTGTCGGCTCGCTCTGCCCAATAATGCACCGGACCGACGGCGCTCCCGGACAGCTGCTGCAAAACATAGTTTTCGACGAAGCGCCCCTTGAACGGAAAATCCCTGTCCAACATAAGCGACTCGTCTGTAATTCCAGCCACAACCTTGAGCATGCCGATGTCGTTGAGATAGAGCTTGAACGCATTTCTTATATCATGCGCAGAAAGCGGATACTCGATTGCGTCGAGATTGTGTACACGCCTCACCATTCGCGCCGACACGAGCCATTCGATGGCCTCTTCGTATCCGCGCCCACGCGCTCCTTCGCGCAGCGCACCGTAGATGAACTTGCTGTTCTCCTTTGCTAGCTGCGGAACGACGGATCTGAGCACGGCAAGAATCTTCGCCGCGTCTATCTCGCCGTTATACTTCACAATGTCGTTTTCGTAGAGCTGGACGAGGTCCTGCTGCAACTTGCGCACTCGCGCGGGGTCGCCTTCCGAGAGATGGCTCGCCACGACCTCTGGCATGCCGCCGACAGTAAGGTATATGCTGTACATGTCCCAAAGCCGGCGGTGAAATATCTCTGGCAGCGGGTCGTCTCCGCGGATGGACATGTAATACTCCCAAAGCGCATTGTCCTTCTCGCGAAGAAACTCCGGAAATGACACTGGCTCGACATCGACTATTTCCACCTTCCCAACCGGATAGGACTTCGGCGGCTCGATTCGTCCATCCTTCTTTCTCTTGAGATTGACGCCAAGTAGACTCCCAGCAGCCATGACCGCGAGTTCTGGGCACTCCTCATAGAAATACTTGAGCGAATTAAGCGCGTTGCCGCAATCCTGTATCTCGTCCAAAACCAAGACATCATTCTGTCTGTCTATCTTTGAGCCTGCAACGATCTCAAGCTTGGGTAAAATCTCATCAGGGTTCTTTGTTCCTTGAAAGATCGTCGCCAAATCAGGCATAGCCGCGAAATCGAAGAAATGGACTTTTGCAAAGTTTTCCCGCCCAAAATTCTCCATAAGCCAGGTTTTCCCAACCTGTCTTGCTCCCATCAAGACAAGAGGTTTACGATTTCCTCTCTCCTTCCAGCGAGAAAACTCAATTTCTACATCTCTTTTCATCTAATATCGCCTTTTCGCAAAATATGATAGCACATTTTTGACGCAAATACAATAGCACTTTGCACATTTTCGACAAGAAATTCGATGTGCTATGCCAAATAATGACACAACATTCCCTTTTTGCTGTCGCAAAACTTGGCGGGGAAGCGAGGCGGTGGAGCGAAGACCTAAGCGAGCGGATACGGCGTATTCGCCGAGGTTCCGCGAGGAGGAGCATTCGGCCACCGCTGAGCGAATTAAAAATTACACCGGGTTCGAGGGGACTCTCCCCGACTCTCAGTAGTAGATGTCGTTCGGCTCGACGAGGACTTCGTTGCCCATGCGGTTCTCGATCTCGCCGTTGAGGTTCTCGAACACGTCCCGGATTTCCCTGAGAGTCTCGTTCACGAGCGCGAGGGCGTTGAACATCTCTTCGTCCTGGAGCCCGACCAGCGCGTTGTTGAGGTTCTCGATGAGACGCCTCACGCCGCCGCCGTCGAACACATCCTTGAGCGCCGCATTTGCGAAGTCCCTGTAGCCCGCCTTCCTGAGCTTCCTGCCCAGTTCGTTGATCTTGTCCTCGACATTCCCGGGGAGGTTCTCCTTGCGGATACCAGCGGCGTTCTTTGACGTGAACTTCGAGCCGAACAGCGACGCGCCGTGGGCGATCGACTCGCAGATGTCGCCGAACTCGTAGCCGCGCGTCTTCATCTCCTCGGTGCGGGAGTCCGCCTTCTTGGAGAACTTCGCGTGAATCGTGTTGACGAACACGCCGAAAGTCTCGCACTTGAGGTAGAGTCGACGGT
>Ga0310786_10000462_pt1 | contig 66010 bp, 56 predicted proteins | sample AusTroGonzalo_MG_FD_203881 | JGI IMG/M metagenome (GOLD analysis project Ga0310786, IMG submission 203881) | Bovine rumen microbial communities from tropical cattle in Woodstock, Queensland, Australia - Gonzalo_03 (v2) (version 2) | ecosystem: Host-associated > Mammals > Digestive system >...
CTGAAGCAGCCGATATCGCCGATCGTACCGGCGGTGCGGCCTTTGTAGACGCCGCCGAAGCACTGCGCGCAGTCTTCGACGACCTTCAGATTGTGCTTCTTCGCGATCGCCATGATGGGATCCATGTCGGCGATGATGCCGTAGAGGTGGACGACCACGATCGCCTTGGTGCGCTCGGTGATGTGGCGCTCGATGTCCTTGGGATCGAGGGTGTGGTCGGTGGTCGTGTCGGCGAAGACCGGCAGCGCGCCCGCCTGCAGCACGCAGAAGCTCGACGCGATGAAGCTGTAGCTGGTGCAGATGACTTCGTCGCCGGGACCGATGTTCAGCGCGGCGAGAGCGGTGTGCAGCGCGGCGGTGCCGTTGGAGACGCTGATCGCGTTCTTGACGCCGATGTACTTCGCCCACTCTTCCTCGAACTTCTTGCCGACATCTCCGGTCCAGTAGTTGACCTTGCCGCTCTTGAGGATGTCCACGACCTTGTCGTAGCAGGCGGGGTTGAACTGGGGCCACATCGGGAACGTGCCCTTGTAGGACTTCTCTCCGCCGTTGATTGCCAACTTGGCGATCTTTTCGCTGCTCATGATCTTTTCCTTCCTGTTTTCCGGCGCCGTCGGCGCCGCGTTTGTCCCGTGTGCGAACTTGTTTTATATTGTCAGCGCAACGGGTTGTTTATGGTTTTGCGGAACCGGAAACCGTTCCGGAGCCGCTGACACTTGCCGAAAATTGTATCTCATGACCGGGTGCTCGACCCGCTGCCCGCGGAGCATCCGGAGCAGCAGACCGACCGCCATCCTCGCGTACTCCTCGACGTTCTGCGAGTAGAGGATCGTCCGCGCCGACGGGTAGCGTTCGCCGATCTCGTCGTGGATGATCGTCGCCACGAGCGGCAGGTACGGCTCGGCGACCCCCGCCTGCCCGGAGACGAGCTCGGCGAGGAATCCGCTGACGATCGTGTCGTCGTCGCTGACGATCCCGTCCGGGCGTTCGGACGGCGGAAGCGCCAGAAACTTGCGCGCGATCGCCGCGCCGCCGTCGTAGGAGCACCCCGAAACCGCCGCCAGCAGTTTTTCCCGGCGCTTCGCCTGCGCGGGAGATGCGCAGAACTGGACGATCCGACGACATCCCGCCTGTTCCAATCTGTGCCGCGCGTCGGCGATGAAGGCGCCGACGTCGATCAGCACCCCGCAGGGCTGGTCGCCGCAGTCGTCGTCGCCGATGAAGCAATATTTTATGGAACAGCGTATCAGCTGCCGCAGCGCCGAATCCGGCAGCGGGCAGAGCGAGATGATCCCGTCAAAGCGGTGTTCCGCCACCGCCTGTTCCAGCCCGGGAAACTCGCCCAGCCCGGGATAGGGCTCCAGCTCGGGGTCGGAGGTCTGGTAGAAGGTGAGACAGCGGCAATTCTGCTCGTTCAGCAGTTTCTGGATGAAGCCCGCGAGCATCGCCGCGTACGAGCTGCCGACCAGCCGCCGCACCGCCACCGCGACCGTGCGCCCCGCCAGATGACCGCCGTCGGGGTTCTTCACGAAGATCCCGACCTTGTCGCGCACTTCGAGGACTCCGAGTTCGCAGAGCGAGCCGACGGCGGCGGCGATGGTCTGGCTGCCCAGCCCCAGCTCGCCGCGAAGCTGCGAATACGACGGCAGCCGGTCGCCGGACGCGAGTCCACGATCGTGGACCAGCGTGACGATCGCGTCGCGCGCAAACTCGACCTTCCGCGAAAGATGTCGGTGAAATCTTGTCATTGTCCCCCGGCGGACGGATGACTCCGCCCCTTGCCGCCGCCAATACCATATACTGTTTTCTGTACAGCCCGCGGATTAGTATACCCGCGAAACCCCGCTTTGTCAACCGCGGGGCGAAAAAAATTTCGTTTTTTTTGACGGAATCGCCGGGGTCGATCATTAAAATAGCGGGATTTTTATCGTTTCCGATGTTGAATTTATCGGACACCGTTTTTATATTATATCAAGACATAAGGAAGAGGTGTGTCTTATTTTGGCGGTTTTCCAACAGCATCAAGCCCTTTGAATAAAATACAGGAGAATGTGCAAAGTGAAAAAGAGCATTTGTCTGGCGATTGTCGGCGCGGCGGTTTTGACCGGGTGCCAAAACGAAGTGATGCAGCAGCGCGGTTACGTTCCGGCGCCCAGCGAGGACGTCGAGCCCGCGAATACCGTTGCCGCCGCTCCCGGAGAAAACTCGATCAGCGACCGCAGCGGCGCGGCGGTGGAGAATACCGACGAGCGCCCCGCCGCCACGGAACGCCCCGCCGCCACCCGCAACGAACCGGAATTCCCGCCGATGACGGGCAGCTTCGGCAACGAGGGCATCAGCAGTGATGCCGGTGCTCCGGCGGCGCGCGCCGGCGAGTACATCGTCCGCCCCGGCGATACGCTGGGCAAGATCGCCGCGGCGCACCGGGTGAGACTCTCGGCGCTGATGAAGGCGAACAATCTGACCGAAAAGGATGCCAAAAAACTCCGCGTCGGCAGCAAACTCGTGATCCCCGACGGCAAAGCGGCGCAGCGCCATGTCGGAAATCAGGGCAAGGGCAAGGGTAAAGGCAAAGGCACGTCGTTCGGCGGCGCGCAAGGAACCGCTCCGAAGGGCAAGCAGGGCAAGGCGGAGATCCAGCCCGGCGAATACATCATCAAATCCGGCGACACCCCGGAAAAGATCGCCCGCCGCGCCGGCGTGAAACTCTCGACGCTGATGGAAGCTAACCATATGACCGAGGAGGCGGCGCGCCGTCTCCAGGTCGGTCAGAAGATCGTGATCCCCGGCAAGGGACAGGCGGCGGCGGCTCCGGCAAAGACCGCGACGAAACAATCCCCTGCCAAACCCGCCGCTCCGGCTCCCGCCGCCCCCAAACCGGCGCCGGCAGCCGGATCGGACGATCTCGAACGCGAAATGGATAACGCTCCGGTGACCCCGCAGGCGAATCCGGCTCCCGCCGCGAATCCGACGGCGAATCCGGCTCCGGTCGGGAACCCGGCTCCCGCCGAAGCTTCGGCGGCGACCCCCGAGGCGGCTCCCGCTCCGGAAATCGAGCGCACCTCCTACGTTCAGGTGAAGGAGAACATCTCCATCGAGGCGTTCGCCAGCCAGCACGGGACCACACCCGAGGTGATTCGTCAGCTCAACCCCGACATCACCGGCAACCAGTTGACCAAAGACCGGATCTACGAAGTCCCCAAAAAGTGATTTTAACAGGACTCCGGTGTGGACAATCTGAATCCAATCGGTATAATCATCGCCGCCGGGTGGTTGCTCGGCGGTTTTTATTCAGCCGCTTATCTTGACCGCAAAGCCTCTCGGAAGAACATTCCGGAGGCTCTTTTTCCATACCTCGAACTGCTGGCGCTCGTCACCGGACCACTGCTGTGGCTGCTCGCGCAAGCGGATAAAACGTTCCGCAACATCATCGCCGGCTGGCTGAAAAAAACCTTGCGGCGGGGCGGCGACATCCAGCTGTCGATATTCGACGCCCGCGGCGAGGAGATGTACGGTTCCGACGAGTCCCACGACCTCGAACTCAGCGACGCGATCTGCGAACTGAAAAAAATCCTCTACGAAGCGGTCAAGGCAAACTCCAGCGACATTTTCATCGACCCCCGCAGCAACGGTGTCGAGGTGGTGCGCATCCGGGTGGACGGCGCACTGCGGGTGATGAACGAAATCATGCCGCCGCTCGGCGACAATCTGATCAACGTCATCAAGGTGGCGGCGGGCATGGACATCACCGAAAAACGCCGCCCGCAGGACGGTTCGTTCAGTATCGTCAGCGACCTCGGTCCGGCATCGCTGCGCGTGGCGAGCGTCGGCGCCTTCGGCGGCGAAAAAATGACGATCCGGCTGCTCGGTTCCGGCATGGGACCGCTGACGCTCGAGGACGCCGGGCTGCGCGACGACAATCTGCGCTGCATGCGCAACTCGGTGCGGCTGCCCTCCGGCATGGTGCTGATCTGCGGTCCCACCGGCAGCGGCAAGACCACCACCTTGTACGCGCTGCTCAAGGCTATCGACTACAAGATGAAAAACGTGATCTCCATCGAGGACCCCATCGAGCATGTGGTCGAAAACGTCAGCCAGATGGAGGTCAACACCAAGGCGAACATATCCTTCGCGCAGCTGCTCCGCAACGCGCTGCGTCAGAATCCCGACATCATCTGCATCGGCGAGATCCGCGACGAGGAGACTGCGCAGGTCGCGGTCCACGCCGCCCAGACCGGACACCTGATCATCGGCACGGTCCACAGCAGCGACAACGTCGGCACCATCGACCGGATCGTGAACCTCGGCGTACCCCTGCGCAGTGTGGCGGGGGTGCTGCAGCTGATCGTTTCGCAGCGGCTGGTGCGGAAGCTCTGCGAATGCGCCGTTCCCGACACCCCGTCGCCGGAGCTCGTCCATTATCTGCGCCGAGCCGGACTGCCGACCGACGGCTTCCGCAAGGCAAAGGGGTGCAGAAAGTGCGGCGGCACCGGATATCTGGGGCGACAGGCGCTCTTCGACATCATGGTCATGGACAATCGGCTCCGCGAGGTCTTCGAGGACGAGCACGCCACCATCAGCACCGTCAAGATCGAGATCGAAGCCCGCCACGGCAGTTCGATCATGGCGTACGAGGGGTACAAACTTGCGGCGCAGGGCGTGACCTCGATCGAAGAGGTGGAACGCGTGACCTTCGACATGGAGCATGTCTTCTGATGGAAACTCTGATCTTCTGGGCGTTCCCCGCGGCGGCAGTGCTGCTCGGGCTGAAAAGCAAGCTGATGGTCGGCTGGCAGTGTTTCGTCAGCGGCATGTCGGCGGTCTACCTCGGCATCTGGATCGCGCCGCTGTGGTACGGATTATTGGATTTTCTGCCGTCGGAGGCGGAGCCGTACCGACTCGGTGCGTCAATGCTGTTCAGCGCCGCGGTGGTTTTCATCCTTATGTTCAGTGCGGCGCAATTCATCATCGACGGAAACAACGGTTTCGATTTTCCTCCGATCATGGAAAAGATCGTCACCGCCGTCTGCTGCGCGGGCTTCGGAATCGCGCTGGGCACGCTGCTCTTCACGGTCTGCTGTACGATGCCGGTGCGCACCTTGATCCGCAACAACGGCGACGGCTTCGAGCGTTGGAGCACTCCGGCGGTTCTGAATATCTCCGCCGTCGGCGACCTGCTGACCTTCTGCACGCCGCGGGAACCCCGCGCCGAAGCGCTGGCGAAGATGTGGTATAAGCCGCCCGCTCCCGCAGCGGAGGAACCTCCCCAGCCGACCGCGCCGGCAACTGCGGACAATCAGCAGGCGATTTCGTCTTCACCCGCATCCCCCGCGGAAAATCAGGCGGCGGCTCAACCGGCACCCGAGGTCACGGCGGAACCGCCGCCGCCCCGGCGCCCCGCCTCCTTTGCGGGAGGCAGAATCCGCAGAAAGCCCCAATCGCGGCACGAGAGCGGTTCTCCCGAAAGCGCACCCGTGCCCGCCGAACCATCACCCGCCGCGCCGGCGGAAGAGGCGGGCGCGCCCGCACCGGCTGTCGCACCGTAAAGCCGCAAATCCCCCAGGAGCCGTTATCGGGGGATCCCGTGTTCCGTACACACAAAACGGGGCTGCCGCAAAACTTTGCGGCAGCCCCGTTGTTTTCGTCGATACCGTTACGCGGACTTACTTGTCGTAAGCGTGTCCGGCGGAACCGAGGACCTCGATGTTCTTGCGCTTGTAGAGCTCCTTGAGCATGTCGCGCGCGGGTCCGAGGTAAAGCCGCGGATCGAAGACCTCCGGCTTTTCGTTCAGCACCTGACGGACCGCGGCGGTCATCGCCAGACGACCGTCGGAGTCGATGTTGATCTTGCAGACCGCGGACTTCGCCGCTTCGCGCAGCTGATCCTCGCCGATGCCGATCGCATCCTTGAGCTTGCCGCCGTTCTCGTTGATGATCTTGACCAGATCCTGCGGAACGCTGGAGGAGCCGTGCAGCACGATCGGGAAACCGGGGATGCGCTTTTCGATCTCGCGCAGGATGTCCAGACGGATGCGCGGATTTTCGCCCGGCTTGAACTTGTAGGCGCCGTGCGAGGTGCCGATCGCGATCGCCAGCGAGTCGACGCCGGTGCGCTTCACGAACTCCTCGACCTCTTCCGGACGGGTGTAGGTGTGCTTTTCCGCCTTGACCTCGTCCTCGATGCCGGCGAGCACGCCGAGCTCGCCCTCGACGGTGACGTCATACTGATGCGCGTACTCGACGACGCGGCGGGTCTGCTCGCAGTTCTCGTCGAAGCTCAACGCGGAACCGTCGATCATCACCGAGCTGAAGCCGTACTCGATGCAGCTCTTGCAGGTCTCGAAGTCCGGACCGTGGTCGAGGTGCAGCACGATCGGGAAGCCCTTGCCGCCCGTGAGTTCCTTCGCGTACTCGACCGCGCCCTGCGCCATGTAGCGCAGCAGCGTCTGGTTCGCGTACTTGCGGGCGCCCTTGGAGATCTGGAGGATCACCGGGCTCTCGGTCTCGGCGCACGCCTGCAATATGGCCTGCAGCTGCTCCATGTTGTTGAAGTTGTAGGCGGGGATGGCGTAGCCGCCGGTGACCGCGCGCTTGAAAAGCTCGCGGGAGTTCACCAAACCGAGTGTCTTGTAACTGACCATAATAAAACTCCCTTCAAGAATTTGATATGCGCCGGACGAATCCGGACACGGGTTGAAACACCGTATTTAAAATATAACCGTATTTCGACGTTAATTCAAGGAGAAAGCCGATAAAACCGTCATTCCGGAGACCGGCGCGAAAACGGCGGTCGCGGACCGGAACCGCACCGGAGAGAAAAAACAATATCTTTGCCCTTAAAACTATTATAAAAACATAATATTCAGGAGACAACGATATTCGGACAATGGTATTTTCACAACGCCGCGCTATATTTTTAAATGTACACGGAGGGCGCTCATTATGACATCCGGCAACCAAGCAAAACTGCAACAACTGAAAACCGCGTTCCTGCGCGCCATCGACCGCGCGGGGAATGTGCATCGTCTCCATCTGAAGACCCTGGTTTCGGAAGCTTCGCTGAACCGTTACCGCAGCGGACGGCAGGATATCGCCAATGCGCCGTTCATGACGCTGCTGCAGCTGTTTCCGGAGCTGGAAATGCGCTACTTTCTGCCGAAATCGAGCAAACGCGACCCGCTGCTCGAATCCGAACTGCTGGCGATCTTCCGCTCGCTCGACAAGGAGGAGCAGAGCGCCTGCCTGAAACTCGTCACCGAAAAGTTCACGACGCAGGGCGAGCCCGAGCCCGAAAATTGATCCGCCCCGCCGCCGATAACTGAAAGACCGTCCGGAAAAGCTCCGGAGGGTCTTTCAAGCATCATGGGGGAAGCGTCACTCGTAACGCAGCGCCTCGATCGGATCGAGCTTCGACGCCTTCCACGCCGGGTAGAAGCCGAAGACCACCCCGACAAACGCCGACACCGCCACCGCCGCGACCACCGCGCCGGGACTGGATTCGATCGGCCAGTTCAGCTGCGATTCGATCAGCAGCGCCGCGCCGTGACCGAGGAGTATTCCCAGCACTCCGCCCGCCAGACACAGCACGATCGACTCGACCAGAAACTGTTTCAGTATGTCGCGCGACCGCGCGCCGACCGCCATGCGCAGACCGATCTCGCGCGTCCGTTCGGTGACCGAGACGAGCATGATGTTCATGATGCCGACGCCGCCGACGATCAGCGAGATCAGCGCCACCCCCAGGAGCAGATTGGTCATCACCGTCGAAGTGCTGCCGAGCATCTTCATGAACTCGCCCGAGCTGTGAACGCGGAAATCGTTGTCCTGATCGACAGGGATCCGGTGGCGTTCGCGCAACAGATGGGTTACTTCGTCGATGGCGGTCTCCATCTCCTCCGCCTTGACCGCCGAGAAATAGATCTGGTTCAGCTTGGTGAACTTGTTGTAAAACAGTGTGTCGCTCGTCATATTGGACGCCTGCTCCGGATAGAGCGCCAGCCCGCTCCCCGGATAGAGCGCGCCGGGACTGGTCGCCGCGGTGCTGGTCGTATTGGTGGCGCTGCCCGTCGAGCGCCCCGTGACCCGCATGCGGAGCGTGGTCCACGGGGTGATGACGACGTCGTCCTCGTCCCAGCCCATCATGTTGGCGCCCTTTGACTTCAGGACGCCGATGACTTTGAAGGTCGTGTTGCGGATGCGCATTTCGCAGTCGACGGGCGACTTGCCTTCAAATAGTTCGCGCACCACCGTCGCCCCGACCAGACAGACGGTCGCGTTGTTGTCGACTTCGCGCTGGCGGAAGCTGCGCCCCTCCTCGATCTGCCAGTTGCGGATGGTCAGATACTCCGGCGAAGTGCCGACCAGCTGCTGCGGCACCCAGTTGTTGCCGCCGAAGACGAGCTGCATGCTGCTGCCCATCACGACGGGGGCGACCAATGCCACATGACGGCACTCGCGGCGGATCGCATCGGCGTCGTCGGGAACGAGCGACATCGCCGCGCCCGAGCCCATGCTGATGCCCGCCGCGCGCCGCCAGCCGGGACGCACCAGCGCCGAGTTCGCGCCCATCTTTTCGATCGACTGGCGGATCGACGTGCTGGAGCCGTTGCCGATCTCCATCATCGTGATGACGGCGGCGATGCCGATCACGATGCCGAGCGTCGTGAGCGACGCGCGGGTGGGGTTGCGGCGCAGCGCCTTGAGCGCCACGGTAGTCGTACGGAGCAGATTCATCTTTCACCTCGTGCGTTGGCGCTGTCGCTGACGATCAGACCGTCCTGCAGCCGGATCGTCCGTTTGGCGCAGCGGGCGATCTCTTCGGAGTGGGTCACGAGTATCACCGTTATCCCCTCGGCGTTGAGGTCGGAAAACATCTTCATCACTTCGACGCTGGTCTTGGAATCCAAATTGCCGGTCGGCTCGTCGGCGAAGATCACCGGCGGGCGGTTGATCAGCGCGCGCGCGATCGCCACGCGCTGCTGCTGCCCGCCGGAAAGCTGCGACGGGTAGTGGTGTATGCGGTCCCCCAGCCCCACCTGCTCCAGAGCGGCGAGACCGCGGCGGCGCTGCTCGGCGCCGGAGAGGTTCCCCGCCGTGTACGACAGCGGCATGATGACGTTTTCGAGCGCGCTGGTGCGCGGCAGCAGATTGAAGCTCTGGAAGACGAAACCGATCTTCTTGTTGCGCACCCGCGCGCGGCGGTCGCCCGAGGCGGAGCCCAGCTCCTCCCCGTCGAGCCAGTACTCGCCCGAAGTCGGGCGGTCCAGACAGCCGAGGGTGTTCATCAACGTGCTCTTGCCGGAGCCGGATGCCCCCATCAGCGCGACGTACTCGCCGCGGTCGATCGACAGCGTGATGCCCTTGAGGACCGGCACGTCGATCTCGCCCAGAAAGTAGGTCTTGCGGATATCTTTGAGTTCTATGAGCGCCATGATCGTCGCCCCGTGGGATTAGCGCCGCGGTCCCGCTCCGGCGCCGCCGGCGGGCCGGTTCGGATTGTTGCTGCGCCGCTTCGGCATTTCGGGGAGGAAGGGGCTGCGCGCCGCGCCGCTTTTGTCGCGCTCCGCCGCCTCGTCCGCCGTGAGGAACTGCACGGCGTTGACGACCGTGTCGCCCTCCTTGAGGTCCGAGCCGATGATCTCGGTGGAAATGCCGTTGTTGATGCCGGTGCGAACCTCGACGGGCCGCACTTTGCCGTCGGCGGAGGGAAGCCAGAGCAGCCGGGTGCCGCCGTCACGCTTGAAGTTGCGCCACAAAGCCAAACCCTCCGGAGCGATCAGCGCCTCCGGCGGATCGAAGCGCAGCGCCGCGTTGGAGACGTTGATGGCGTTGTCGCTGCGCTGGCGGACGAACTTGACGTTGGCGGTCAGATAGGGCAGCAGTTTGCCGTCGCGGTTGTCGGTGGACACTTCGACCACATAGGTGACGACGTTCTGCGACATGGTCGCGTTGAGCCGCACCTTGTGGACGCTGCCCGAAAACTCCAGCCCGGGGAAGGCGTCGACCGTGAAGATCACCGGCATGCCGACCTTGATGCTGCCGATATCCGCCTCGTTGACCGAGACCCAGACCTGCATTTTCTTCAGGTCCTTGGCGATCAGGAAGATGCTGGACGCGCTCATATTCGACACCAGCGTCTGCCCGATGCTGACGCGGCGGTCGATGATCACCCCGTCCACGGGGGAACTGATCACGCAGTAGTCCAGATTGCGCTGCGCCTTGACCAGCGCGGCTTCGGCGATGGCGAGCTTGGCGTTCGCCTGTTCGCGTTCGGCGTCGACCACGGCGAGATTCGCCTTGCGGACGAGGTACTCCGCCTCGCAGGAGTCGTAGTCGCCCCGGGACATCGCGTTGTTCGGCAGCAGTTTCTTGGCGCGTTCGAAGTTGCGCTCGGCGAGCAGCAGCTGTGCCTGCGCCTGCTTCATCGAAGCCTCGGCGCTGAGGATCGCCACCTCCGCCTGAAGCTTCTGCGCCTTCGCTTCGCGGAGCGCCGCCTCGTAGAGCACGTCGTCGATCTGCGCGAGCAGCATTCCCTGGGTGACGTGCGAACCGTAGTCGACCGGTTTGCCGTCGCCGTCGGTACCGAAGTTCATGATCTTGCCGCTGACCTGCGCGCCGACGTTGACGAGCTCCTCCGGCTCCACGGTGCCCGACGAGCTGATGACGCTCAAAAGCGTGCCGCGCGCCACCTTTTCGGTGCGGAATACCGTCTCGCCGCCGGTCGCGTAGAACGAATAGATCACCCAGCCCGCCGCGACCAGCACGCCGATCACGGCGACCGCCGCCGAAACTTTGAACACAGTTTTCATATTTCCCCCCGTTCCCGCTTTGCCGCGGGAGTGACGTGTTGATTGCCGATAGTTCATTTTACGACAACATATATATAATGTTTTTTCAATGGTTTTTATTGCCCGCGCTCCGGTTCAGACGCTCATATATCCGCATGAAGGTCTCGATCGCCCGCCGGTTGTCCGCGGGTTTGATCAGCGTGGCGGGGTCCTCCCGGTCGATCAGTCCGCCCTCGAGCAGCGCGAGGAACGGCGACGGACGCGCCGGATGCGGCGCGCCGTGCTGAAGCCGCGAACGGGCGTTCAAGAGATAGAGTTCCCGCTTCGCCCGGGTCATCGCGACGTAGAAGAGCCGCAGCTCCTCGTCGCCCGCGTTCTCCGCCAGCGCCCGCTCGTGCGGGAAGGTCCCCTGCTCCAGCGCGATCAGATAGACGGTCGGGAACTCGAGCCCCTTCGCCGCGTGGACGGTCGAAAAGGTCACGGCGTCGGCGGAAGAATCCTCGTCGCGGTCCTCCTCCTCCAACAGCGCGAAGGACTCCAGAAAGTCGCGCAGCGTCGCCGGTTCGGAGCGGCGCGACTCGTATTGCGCCGCGCCGTTGATGAACTCTTCGACGTTGTCCCGGCGCTTGAGGGAATCCTCGATGTCCTTGTAGATGCGCTGCAGCGCCCCGGTGTAGCCGACGTCGTTCAGGAACTTCGCGATCCTGCCGGCGAGTCCGCCGGGCGCGTCGAATTCGCGGCGGTAGCGGGCGCAGACCTCGGCGAGCTCCCGCGCGCCCTCCGCCGCCTTGCGGGTCAGCGTCGACTGAAACTCCGCGTCGCCGAGCGAAAAAAGCATCGGGCGGTGCCGGGTCAGCCGCGCCTCCTTGAGCGCGTCGACCGCCTTGGCGCCGATGCCCCGCGGCGGAGCGGAGAGCACCCGCAGCAGGCTCTGGTCGTCGTTCGGGTTGACCAGCAGTTTCAGGTACGCGACCGCGTCCTTGATCTCGCGACGCTGGTAGAACTGCTGCCCGCCGAAGACCCGGTACGGGATCCCGAAGTTGCGAAAACTCTGCTCCAGTTGCCGCGACAGCTGGTTCGAGCGGTAGAGCACCGCGTAGTCGCTGTAAACGCGTCCGGGGTGAGCGCTCATATCCTGCCGGATCGAATTGCAGATGAAATCCGCCTCGCCCTCGCCCGTGTCGAGCGTCAGCGCGACCGGTTTCGTCCCGTCGCCGAGGGAGCTCCACAGCTTTTTGCCGAGCCGCCGCGCGCCGTGGCCGATGGCGGCGTTCGCCGCGTTGAGGATGCTGTTGGTCGAGCGGTAGTTCTGTTCGAGCTTGACGACCTTCGCGCCGGGGAAGAGCTCCGGGAAGTCGAGGATGTTGCCGACGTCGGCGCCGCGCCACGAGTAGATGCTCTGGTCGTCGTCGCCGACCACGCACAAATTGCGCCGTTCGCCCGCGAGCAGCTTCACGAGCGCGAACTGCGCCGCGTTGGTGTCCTGATACTCGTCGATCAAAAGATACTTGTAGCGTTCGCGGTACTCCTCGGCGACCTGCGGATTTTCGGCGAGCACCCGGTGCGCCAGAAGCAGCATGTCGTCGAAGTCGACGCTGTTCTGCATCTCCAGAAGGTTCTGATACTCCTCGTAGACCCGCCCGGCGAGCTCCTCGAAGCGCCCTTCGGCGGAGTTCTTCGCCATGCGCGGCGTGAAAAGCCGGTTCTTCCAGCGGCTGATCTGCGCCTGCGCCGCGGTCAGATTGAAGCCCTCCGAGTTCAGCCCCGCCACCCCTGCCGCCTGTTTGATCAATCCGGACTGGTCCGCCTCGTCCGCGATGGTGAAGTTGGGCAGATAGCCGAGGCGGTGGATCTCGCGCCGCAGCAGCCGCCCGCAGAACGAGTGGAAGGTGCCGAGCGTCACCAGCTCCGCCGAAGCCGGGTCGACCAGCGCGGCGAGGCGGTCGCGCATTTCGCGCGCCGCCTTGTTGGTGAAGGTCATGCCGAGGATGTTCGTCGGCGGAATACCCATCGCCAGCATGTAGGCGATGCGGTAGGTGATGACCCGGGTCTTGCCGGTGCCCGCACCCGCGAGCACCAGCACCGGTCCCTCCAGCGTCGAAGCGGCGAGCGCCTGTTCGGGATTGAGTTGTTCGAGTATTTCCTGTGCCGTCATAATTAATTATTGTCCATTTGTTGAGAAAAATCGAAACGGCGGCGGTGCATCGCGGTCAATCTCGCGCCTTGCTCCTGTGCCGGGGCGGCTTGTCACGCCGAAACTGTGGCGAAGGCGGATCGAGTACGATAGTACACTCCCGCCCCGTGCTCGTCGCAAAACACGACCTTTGCCTCACGCTGCATCCGCCGATCGCAGAAACCGTCATCGGCTTCTTCGGCAAATTACAACCGCTATGATACGTCTATGCCTCACTCAAAAAAAAAGCTCCTGTGCATCCGAACATATGAGTTTCACAAAAATTGAGACATTACCCATAATGAATGTCTTATGCTTTCTCCCCCGCGGGGATGAAGGGTTGGTAATTCGCGTAAAGCGCGTCGAGTTTGTCCAGATAAAAGACGAGGTTCTCGTCGCGGGTCCCGTCGGAATCCTCCAGCAACCTCGTGTTGCCCGACAGCTTCGGCTTCTTCTGCGTCCCCGTGACGTAGAAGCGCACGCGGTCGCCCGCGCGGTACTGCCGGGGCGACGCCAGCACGAGGTCGTAGGCGGCGCTGTGCCGCCCGGAGCCGCTTTCGAGCTTTTTGCGGTAGGCTTCGGGCGAGTCGTTGAGCACCTCGGTCTTGGCGAACTTTTCGAGCGGCAGCATGTGCGCCGAAATCGCGGCGCGCAGTTCCCGGTACGCGGTTTCGATCCGCTCCGGCGCTCCATTGAGCAGCGCCGTCACGGCGAGCATGATAAATTCGCGCTGAAAGGGCTCCAACGCCCGCGACTTGAGCGCGGCGCCGGTGAGCGCGACCGTTCCGTCGGATTTCAGCAGCGCGTAGTTTTTGCTTTTGTAGGCGAACATCGCGGGGTACCCGGCGTCGAACTCGACCTCGATCCCCGGCGGCAGAACGCTCCGGAGCGCGGCGTCGAACTGCGACACCTCCGCACCGGACGGCATCTGGAAGTACACGCCGTCGGTATCCGCCTCGATCACCGTCGCTCCGAGTTCGGCGAGGCGGTCGAGCATCGCGCCCAGGATCTCGCGACCGCGCCGGGTGACGTGCGCCGCCAGAGTGTAGTCGTTGAAGCTGCCCTGCGGGAAGCCCAAGTAGCCGTAAAAGCTGTTGATGAGGATCTTGAAGGCGCTTTGAAGCGCCCCCGCGTCGCGCTTCGCCGCCGGATCGGCGGCGGCGCGTTCGGCATCCTTCGCCGCCAGCCGGAAACGCCGCAGCTCCTCCAGCAGCCGGGGAAAGATCCGGAGCTCGTCCTTGTACGGCGCGGCGTGTTCCGCGAGCAATATCGACGGGTACAGCGAACGCACGTCGACGTGCCGCACGTCATGAAAGACTCCGGAGCGCTCCGACCGGGTCAGCGCCCCCTGAAACTCCTCGGGAGCGTCCGCCAAGGGCAGCGAATGACCTTGTGTGAGGTACTCGGAGCAGAAGAGCGAATCCAGATTTCCGCCGTTGCCGCGCATCGGCAGATCCTGATAGTTGAGCGGCAGGACCTGCGTCCCGTAGAAGTACGCGGGCGAGAGGATGCCCGAAAGCTCCCGCACCCGCTCGGCGACCGTAGCGCCGCGCAAGGCGAAGTAGGGTTCGACATCCTCCCACGCGCCGGATTCGAGCGTCCGGTAGCGCGCGTCGTAAAGCCGCGTCAAAATGCCGACGTCGACGAAGTGCCGCCCCGGCGTCCGATAGACGTTGCACCGGACCACCCCTTCGGGCAGCGTGAAACTCCCCGCCGAGCGCTTCGCCGTCGCGCCGCCGCGCCCGAGCATGAGCGGCAGCTTGTGGCGGCGGCACGCCTTTTCCAGTGCGGGCAGAACGGTCGAAAAGAGGTCGTAGCCTTCCAGCGCGTCGGGGTCGGAAGCGGCGACGAAGGCAAAGAGCTCGTCGAGCGCCTGACGCTCCTCCTCGGGCGACGCCGGGGTCCAGACGCGCACCGTCGCGCCGTCCGCGACTTCGATGCGGGCGAGCCTTCCTGCTTCGTCCGCCGCCGCCGCGAGCGCACAGCGCCGCAGCTCGGAAAACTCCATTCCGGAAAAGAGCCGCACGCGACAGCGGATCAGCGCCTGCCGCAACACGTCGCGCAGCACCAGCGCGGGACGCTTCGAAGCGCGCACGTCGGCGAGGGCGGATTCGTACTCCTCTTCCGTGTCGAACTCGGCGAGAAAACGCAGCGGCAGCGACCCCGCGAGCTCCGCGAGGTGCCCGGAGGCGGTCAGCTGCTCCGGCGAGCTCAACACGACGAAGCGCCGGAACGGCACTTCCTCGGTGCGGAAGGTCGCACCGTCATGAAAGTACAACCGGAGCAGCGACCTGCCCTCGGGCACCTCGGCGGCGACCGCGTGCGCCGATGTCGAATCGACCAATCCGGTGAGTTCCATCATTTCGTCCTGTCGCAGTGGCTGTTACCGTTGGATCAGACCGTCTTGAACGCCAGCTCGAAGCCGGTCCCGGAGGCGACGGCGGCGCACCCCGTGACGGGATTGGTGAAGTCGGCGAAGACGCCGCCGCCGATCACGAAATCCGTCGCCTCAATGGCGGAGTCCGCCGTGAAGGCGGGTTCGAGGTTGCCGTCGCAGGGGCAGTTCTTCTCGTAGGTCGAGATGTAGTACGCCTTTTCCGGGTCGAGCTTGAACTCGCGGACGAGCAGCGCGTCGCGCCGCACGATGCCGAGAAAGCCCGTCGGCTCGCTCCGGTGCGCGACCGCCACGATGCGCGGCGTGTCGAGCGAGTCATGCTCGAAGTCCAGCGCCAGCAGTCCCAGCGCGATCGCGTCGCGCACCGGCATCCCGACAGCGATCTTCTCGGCGATGGGGTCGGTCTGCGAACCGTTGGTCGCCACCGCCCATTCGCCCGCGAGCCGCAGGCAGTTGTAGCTGATGTACGGATTTTTCGCCAGATCCGCCTCGCACCCTTCGCGGGGGATCACCGCCAGCTGGTCGCCGCTGCGGACGATCCGGCGGTTCGGGAACGACCGCGACGAGACGCGGTACATTGCCGCATTACACCCCGAAGGCGTCCTGCCGATGGCGACGATTCTGCCGATATACATGTTTTGCTTCCTTTCCCTTGTTGTTTTCAATATAACCGTTTTCGGTGTTTCAGACAAGTGCTCTTGGGTGTGCCGCTTCACAACTCCTGCCCCCGGTCGCCGATCACATGCGGCTCGACGAGACAGCTTCTGATCCTGCCTGCGACCGGCACGGCGAAGGTGTATACGTCGCCCGGCGCGGCGGAGTCCGCCGGCAGCAGCCCGTTGCCGAACGAGACGAAGTTTTCGGTCGCCGGAACGTCGAAAAATTCGAGCCGGACCGTGAACCCGAGGTCGAAGTCCACCTTGCCGGTCAGCCGGGCGGAAACGAGCAACAGCCCCTGCCCGCGCAGCTCCGCCAGTTGCCCGCGCATTTCCAGCTGCGGCAGCGGCGAGGGTATCCGGTCGCCGCACTCGAGCCACTGGGCGTCGGTCATCCGGCGCACTCCGGCGGGCGGCGGCGGAGAGGTGCGCGGGCGGTGTTCGAAGAGCTGGACGAGCATCTTCCGATCCTCCAGAAACTCCGACCGGAGCAGCGTCCATCCGGAGTCCTTCAATAGTTCGCCGCGCAGTTTCTTCTGCCGGTAGTCGGGGTTCAGCCCCTCGACGAGGACGTAGCGCTTGAGCGGTTCCGCGGCGTCGCTGGACAGATATACGTCGTTTCTGCCGACCAGCAGACTCGCGAGGCGCGGACCCGCCGTCACCGGCGCCCCCGCTTCGACGAGGCGGATGAACCCGTCCGCCGCGGGGCGCGCGTCACTCCACTTTTCGAGCCGGGGATCGGCGCCGGGCAATCCGGGCGCCTGCGTGAAAAAGCAGGTCATCCCAAGCGTCGCCGCCAGCGTCGCCGCCAGCATCCCGCCGACGGGATCGGCGCCGGGCAATCCGGACAATATCCACCGGGCATAACGCGGCACCTTGCCTTCGCGGAGCTTCCGAAACCCCTCCAGCGCCGCGATCACGAGCGTCAGCAGCATCACGCACTGATAGTGGCGCAGCAACGTCTGCGAATCGAAACGCCGGTCCGCCGCCACCATCGCGAGGTCGAAGATCATCGGCAGCCACCACTTGGGCGCCGCCGCCGCCAGAAACACGAACGGCAGGAACAGCGCCGCGTAAAAACGCCACGAGTGCGCCGAAAAAACCGCCCCCCAGAACGCCTTGAAACGGAGCACCGGCGACCAGGCGATCTCCCACACCGTATTGCCGAGGTGCGGATAGAAGACCACATGGTCGTAGACGGTCCCGCTACTGCGCGCAAGCGGCATCAATACGCCGAGTATCAGCACCAGCGCGAGCAGACTCGCCGCCGCGAGGATCGCGCCGTGCCGCTTCCGCCCGACGAGGAACAGCGTCACCCCCCCGCCGAGGAACATGAAGGGGACCGTCTCACGCACCCCGAAGGCGAAAAGCACCAGCACGCACGCGAGCTTGTAACGCTTTTCCAGATACGCCCAGAACGCCCACAGCACGGTCGGAAACAAGAGAAACACCTCGTGGAAACCGTCGAGGAGCGGAAGTTCCAGATTGACCACCCCCGGCAGCACGAGATACCAGACGCCGAAGAGCAGCGACTCCGCCGGGGTCGCTCCGAAACGCCGCGCCGTCAGGTACACGGGATACGCCCCCGAAGCCACCAGCAGCGCCCCCGCGAAGAAGAACCCCGACACCCCCGCCAACAGCACCGGCGAGAGGACGAGCAGCGACGGACAGAAACGCGAACCCAAAAAGCAGCCGTGGCTTATGTTCAGATGAAAGAACCTGCCCCGCCAGGTGTTGAGCAGCGATTCGTAGTAGTGCCCCCAGTCGAGCCACTGCATTCCGAGCAGCGTATAGGAGCGGTACTGCTGCATCGCCCCCCAGAGCGCGCAGACGAGGATCAGCGCCGCCAGCACCCACGGCGCCCGGCGGAACAAAGCGCCGCCGTCGCCGGGTTCCGGGTCGCTCCGCAGCTGGGAAAAGAGCCGACCCGCCGCCAGCGCGAAGCACAGCACGCACAGGAACACGCACGAATAACCGAGCCGGAAGTACCAGAACGGCGCCAATGCCGTCAGCGGCAAAAACGCGAGGAGCAATCCCGTCCCGACAGCGCGGCGACCGTCACCGCGGCGCCGCAGCAGTTCCCGCGCGCCGAAGTATACCCCCGCCAGCAGCAACGCCGCCACCGGCCACGCCCACTCCGGCGGACGCTCCGGCTGCAGCAGCGACTGATAACGCTGATCCACGAACTCGATCGAGAGCAGCCGGGCGACCGCCGCCCACGCCGCCGCCGGCGGCAGCGCCGCCGCAATTTCCGGCAACAGTCGCCGGTCCGCTGGAACTACCGCCTTCACTTCGGTGCTTTTTCCTCCGCCTTGCGGCGGGCACGATAGTAGTAGACGAGGACCAGATCGGCGGCGACCATCGCGGCGTTCAGCGCGTAGAGGCAGACCACCCAGTCCATCCGCCCGAACACCTTGTTCAGTATGCCGGCGAGATAGCCGATGATGACGAGCCACAGAAAGGCGACGCTCTTGCCGACGGGATTCTTGACCCGGTAGGTCCGGTAGATGGAAAACGGCCAGCTGACGCCGAAACACACCATCATGATCGCTTCAAATACTGACATATCCGAATACTCCCCCGCTGCGCCCCCGAAAGGTCAGGCTTTGCGCCCCTGATTTCTGCGTCCGTCGTCGATCACCGCGTTGCGCCGTTTGAAGGTCGGTTCGTCGAGATCTTCGTTGTTCCACATCACCGGAGCCGTCCGCTCCATGATGCCCTTGCTGATCGGCTCCAGCACAAACTCCAGCTGTTCACCGGCGACGTCGGGCGCCGCGACGGGTTTGGAGACGGACCGATGCGGTTCCTGCCGCATCCGGGGCAGCGACCGCGGCGGCGGCTCCGGAGCGGGTTCCGAATACTTCACCGTGAGCACGCAGAGCTGACGCGCCCCCTGCCAGTCGGGGTGGGAACTTGCCGCCGTGAGCTGTTCGGCGTCGGGCGACAGATACTTGGCGACCAATTCCAGCGTATTTTTGGCGTCGCCGAGCGACAGGTCGCCGCCGCCCAGCAGCGATACGACCGCCGCGTCCGCCTCGCGCAGCACCCGCGGACCGCCCAGAAACGGCGAAGCGAGCATTCCCGACACGAGTTTTTCGGGGACGTCCTCCGCGCGGCAGGCGTCTTCGCCGCGCACGATGCCGACGCCGATCGAACACAGACCCTTGCGCCGTTTGAGCAGCGCGGTGAAACTCGCCATGTCCGCGTTGAGCAGATTCCCGGCGCTCAGCACGGTCGAAAACGCCAGCGCCGTCCCCGCGCACTCGCGGTCCGCCAGCTCGAACGCCGCCGCCAGCGGAGTATCCCCCGGCAGCGTCGAAAACAACAGATCGTCGGGCAGCGCCACCACCGCGTCGGCGACGTCGAAGAGGTTCTCCGTGAGCACCCGATCCGCCAGATTGTGCCGCCGCGGACCCTCCAGCATGAAGGGCAGAGTCACGATGAAGAAGTTGGGTATCTTCAGCTTGGCGGCGACGCTCAGCACCACCGGGGCGCCTCCCGAGGCGGTACCGCCGCCCAGACCGCACAGCACCACGAGAAAACTGCTGCCGCGCAACATGTTTTCCAGCCTGACCCGCTCGTGCGCCACCGCCCGTTGACCGTCGAGTTCGTTGCCGCCGCAGCCGCGACCGCCGCGCCAAACTTCGCCCGCCAGCATCCGGTTGTCCTCGGGCAGACCGGTGCTTTCGAGCGCCGCCCGGTCGGTATCCAGCGCCAGCAGACGCATCGACTCCGCCCCGGGCAGAGTGCGCAACACCCGCATGATCCGGCACCCGGCGCCGCCCACGGCCAGGACAGTGATGGATTCAGAACCGTTCAAAATTTCAAAGCCTTTCCCAATTTGCCGCGCCCGCGGCGCAGCGAAACCGCCAGATTGTCCCACAGCGACCAGAACCCGCCGTTACCGGCGGCGGAACCGCCGTTGCGATAGTGCGCGGCGATCTTCAACGCCCCCCAGACCGCGCTGTACCGGGGGCTGGCGAGATCCGTGATCGCGCCCTCGGCGTCACGGGGCTGCGCCACCTGACACGAGAGGTCGAAGACCTCGCTGAAGAGTTCGCGCGCCCGGGGGAAAAGCGCACCGCCGCCCGTCAACACTCCCCCCGCCGCGAGCGAACGCGGCGACCCCGCCAGCTCGAGCTGCCGGCGGATGATCGTGAAGATCTCGCGCAACCGGCAATCGATGATGGTGTCGAAGCTGCACAGCGGTATCGACCGTTCGGAACCGGTGCCGCCGCGCAGAGTCAACTGGCTTTCGCCGCGCTCGGCGGCGCGCTCCATTTCACCCGACACCAACAGCTTGCGGCACTGGTCGATCGACAGCCCGAGACCGATGGACAGATCGTTGGCGACATGTTCCATGCCGACCTGAAGCACCCCGGAGGCGCAGAGTCCGTTGTCGTACTCCATGACGTATTCGGTACACCCCGCGCCGAGGTCGATCAGCAGCACGCCGTCCTCGCGTTCGCGTTCGCTCAACACGCCGAAGTCGGCGGCGACCGGCGAAAAGACCACGTCGATGTCGGTATCCTCGAACCCCGATTCGCGCAGCAGATTGCGGAAGTTGTCCACCCGCGCCGAAATGCCGTGCACGATGTGGATGTGCGCCTCGAGCTTGCTGCCGTGATGGCGCAGCGGATTGCTGACCCTCCGCCCGTCGACCAGAAAAAAGGATTCGCTGGTGTTGATGATCTTGCGTTCGGCGGCGAGGTTGAGCACCCGGGCGTTGTCGTTGGCTTCGCGGCGCTCGGCGTCGGTGACGACGTGCTCGTCGTTGCGGATCAGCACCATGCCGACCCCCGGCTGCGAAGAAATGCCGCACCCCGTGACCAGCACCATCATCAGGTGACTCAGCGCCAGCGACCGCCCGCTCGCGCGGTCGGCTTCTTCGAGCGCCTTGGCGAGCTGGTCGCCCGCCTTTTCCATGTCGACGATCTCGCCCTTGACGACCGACCCGGCGGAGGGAGCTTCGCCGCGACCGATGACATCCAGATGACCGTTTTCATCCACCTCGCCGACGAGTACGCAGAATTTGCTGGTCCCCATTTCGACGGCGCTTACGATGTTGCGGGAGTGGAACACTTGAACGGCAATCTCCTGTTTTTACAGTCTGTTTAATTATACCGGATTAAATATAACGGCGGTCGCGGAAAAAATCCACCGCCTATGGCGGTCATGGCGCGCTTTTTTTCGTACCGGCGCCTTCCCGCGGCGCCGGAACGTCCGCCGAAGCGTCGCCGCGCAGCGTCAATGCTACCTCATCCGCCGTGAGTTCCCGGTACTTTCCGGGCTTCAGCGTCCCCAGCTTCAATCCGCCCAGCGCGACCCGCCGGAGCCGCACGACCGGCGCGCCGAAGGCGGCGCACAATCGCCGGATCTCGCGTTTCTTGCCTTCGTTGAGCTTGAAGCGGTAACGCCGGGGCGCCAACCGCACCGCCTCGAGCACCCGGAGCGTTTCCCCGCCCTCCGCGACGCCCGCGCACATCGCCGCCAGATCGCGGTCGGCGAGCGGTCGCTCCACTTCCACCTCGTAAAGTTTCGTCACCCGATAGCGGGGATGGGCGACGCGCTCCAGATATTCGCCGTCGTCGGAAAAGACGATCAACCCTTCGCTCTCCTTGTCCAGCCGCCCCGCCGAACGCAGAAAACACCCGGGAAAGCCGTCCAGCAGCTCGACCGCCAGACGCTCGGCGTGCGCGTCGGAGTTGGAACACACATACCCGCGCGGCTTGTTCAGCATGACGTAGCGGCACTTCTGCGGCACGACCGCCGCGCGACCGTCCACACACACCCGGCACGCCTCCCCCACCCGGCATGCCGGATCGAGGATCACCGCCCCGTCGACCGTCACCCGCCCGGCACGGATCAGCTCCTCGGAACGGCGCCGCGAGGCGATGCCGCACCGTCCCAGATATTTCGTCAGATTGGGGTCGCGCCGTTCCATGATCCTTCGCCGTCGCAGGTCTCAAATGTCATGATCGCGCCGCCGGATGCACATGGCGTTGCAGCGCGGGCAGCGGCAGATGCTCGCCCCGCGGGCGCGGTTCACGAAAGAATGATGGCAGTTGTCGCAGTGAAAAAGCTGCCCCCGGGTGAGCCGCCAGTCGTTGCGTCGCACCCGCGCCTCCTCGCGGCGCCACAGGAACAGTATCAGCACCAGCCACAAGAGAAAGTAGATGAAGAATATTTCGGAGTAAGTCGCGTAGATCACTTGCGCACCTCCGGTTCGGGATCGGGCCAGCTTACGATCAGAAAATCCGGCGCCCGGTCGGCATTCGCCAACGGCAGCAGCACCCGCTGGGCGAAGCGGTCGAGCTCGGCGTCGCCGCACGAACTTTCCAGCGTCAGCGTCGGATAACGCCCGGGGTTGAGCACCCGGAGCACCGTATCGCCAACCGCCGACGGCGTGCGCGGCGGAAGTTTCAGGTCGTCGATCCGGAGCGCGTTGCCGCGACCGTCGGTTATCCCGCCGGGACGCGGCTTCGCCTTGACCGGGGGAGGCTCCGGGACCGACACGGGGGGCACCGCCCGCGGCGAAAGCTCCGTCACCGGCAGTTCGCGGTATTTGCCCACCGAGTAGTTGCGCACCCGCACTTCGGTCAGCGGACGGCGCGGTGCGAATCCGGCTTCGACCTCGCGGAACGACTGCGCCGTGACCGCCTTGCGGAAATCGCCGCGATTGAAATCCGCCGGATCGTGATACTTGAGCCAGTCGCTGATGCCGGCGAGCTCCTCCCGCGTCAGCATCGTGACCGCGGCGGAACTTTCCCGGGGAACGGCGGTGATCCGCCGGTGCGAGAACGCGCCCCAGAACAGCACATGCGCCGACAGCGCCGCCGCCACGGCGTACCAGAAGAGACTCCGGTCGGAGCGGCGCGGACGGATGTTCAGTCGGCGGCGGATGTCAAAAGTTTTTTTCACGGCATCACTTCACGAATGGAGCGGAAACGTCCTCCTCGGGTACCTTGACGGCGATGAAGCAGGAAAGATTTTCCGACTTGGCGGCGTCCATGATCCGGGCGACCTCCTCGAAGGGGACGTTGCGGTCCGCGCGGATTATCACCTTGGCGCCGACGGAGTGGCGGTGCAGTTCCGCCAGCTCCTGCTGCAGATCGCCGATGGTGCCGCAGCGCTTTTCCCGGAAGTAGATGTTGACGCCCGCCCCGTCGCCCCCCTCGGAGGGAACCAACGAGACCACGAAGCGCTCCAGCGCCTCCGAACTGCGCGTATCCACCCGCGGCAGATCGACCTTGATGCCGGAAACCCGCACGAAGGAACTGGCGATCACGAAAAACAGCAGCGACAGAAAAAGGATATCCGCCAGTGCCGTAAGCTCCGGCCAGCCGCGGCGGTATTTGAGGCGCGTCCGGTAGCGCCGCTGCCCGAAACCGTTGGAAGCTATCTTCATGGTGGTCACGCCTTCGTTTCCGCACTCGGAGCGGCCGCCCGCCGACGTTCCAGGAACGAGGTTATTTCCAGCGCCGCCTTCTCCATATCCAGCGTGATCGCGTTGACGCGCGCCACGAGATAGTTGTATCCGAGATAGCAGGGGATCGCCGCCGACAGCGCCGCCGCCGTGGTGATGAGCGCCATCGTCACCGCGCCGCCGATGTCGGCGGAAAAGTTTTCGCTGGTCTTGAGCGTTTCGAAGACCCGCAGCATCCCCAGCACCGTACCGAGAAATCCCATCAGCGGCAGCACGAATCCCAATGTGCCCAGCAGATTGATCCGCCGTTCCAGCTTGGGCAGCTCCTCCAGCGCCGCGTCGTCGACCGCCTGACGGAGGTCCGAGTCGCCGCGCTGATACGCCAGTATCGCCGCGCCCACCAGCCGCGCCGCGGGACCGGGCGTACTGTCGCAAAGCGTCAGCGCCTCGACCAGTCCGTCGCGCTTCAGCACGTTTATCAGCCCGTGCAGCAATTCGCGCACATTGATCTCGTCCCGGTGGAACTGAAAGACCTTTTCCAGAAACACCGCCAGCGCCATCAGCGCGCATCCGAGGATGACCCACATCACCGGACCGCCGTCCTTCATGATCTGTATAAACGACTGAAAAAACGACATACTCACATCTCCCGGTTCAAATATCGTTCGTTGAATTCATCTTTCAAAGCATCGAATTGCGCGTCGCCGCCGGGCAATTCCAGAACCTTGGCGGCATCGATTATCCGCATCGCCCGCTGCATCGCGTCCGGCGGGGCATCGCTCCCGAGCAGCAGCCGCAGCCCCTCCTGAACGCTGCGGACGCACCATTTGGGGTCGAATTGACGACCGGCGCGTTTGAGTTCGCGCGCGTACAACAACGTCTGATAGAAGGCGTCGACCGCCGCCCACGACTCGCCGAGATATTCGCGGCACCAGCCGAGCTTGAACATGCACAGCAGCCGGATATCCGGATTGGTCGCCTCGCGGGCGAGCCGGGTGAACTCCTTTTCCGCCTCGCGGAGCTGTTCCAGACCGTCCTCCGGGCGTTGATTTTCCTGATACAGCGCCAGCCGGCATTCGGCGATGCGCGCCGCCGCAGCCTCGCCGAAGAGCCCGGCGGGACGCAGTTCGCGCGCCTTGGAAAGTTTTTCCAGCGCTTCCGTGAGATCCCCGCCGTCGAAGCGCAGATTGCCCGCCAGAAACGCCGCATCCGCCGCCACCGCGCTCGCGGGATAGCGCCCCAACACCCCCTCCGCCTCGCGGATCGCCTCGTCGTTGCGGCGGCACCCGGCGAGCAGACGGGCGCGCACCAGATGCAGCGCCGCCGCCTCCGAGTCGTCGCATTTGGAAAGCTCGAGCTTGTCCATGATCTTCAACCCCTCCGGAGCCGCCCCCGACAACCGCAGATATTCGGTCAGTTGCAGCGCCGCTGCGTAATATTCGGCCCCCGGACCGGGCGAACTCGCCAGCGCGTCGAACGCCGCCTGCGCCGCGGCGGCGTCGCCGTCGAGACAACTCGCCCGGACCGCCCAGAAGAGCGCGTCGCCCGAGTGCGCATCGCCCGGGTAGTCGGCGGCGTAAGCGCGAAACTCCCGCGCCGCGGAGGCGCAGTCGCCCGCTTCCAGCGCCAGCAGCGCCGCGGCGTAGCGCGCCGAACGGACGAATTCGCTCTTCCGGTACTTGTCGACGAATTTGAGATAACGCTCCCGCGCCTCCGCCTTGCGCCCGAGTTTCTCGGTCAGATAAGCGGTGTGGTATTCCCCGAAACCGGCATGACCGCGGTTGCCGGAACGCTGCAGTTTTTCCGCCTCGACCATCGCGGCATCGAATTTGTTCTGCGCCAGCAGCGACTGCACCAGCAGCCTGCCCGCCGTGTCCGCAAATTCGCGCAGCGGCGACCCGGAGACCTGACGCAGCAGTTTTTCCGCCTCGGAATGATCGCCGCGGCGGATCAGATACTCGGCGTAGAAGATCCGTTCCCGCTGACGGCGCGCCTCGGAATCCGCCGAGGATATGAGGTAGTTGAAGAAACGCCGCGCCGTACCGAGATCTCCCGCCGCCTCCGCCGCCAGAGCGGCGTCGCGGGCGGCGTCGCGCCGCTCCTCGGTAAGCAGTTCGCCGTCCTCCGCGACGCGCTTGAAAAGCTCCAGCGCCGCTTGGGGATCGCCCGCTTCGACGAGCAGCCGTCCCGCCCCGGTCAGCAGCAGCGCCCGGTCCGGAGCATCCGGGAAGCTTCTCGCGTAGCGCTTCGCCGTCGCCGCCGCCTGACGCGCATCGCGCGAAGCGTAGGAGTTGAAAAGTTTACGCAGCACATCGCGCCGCGCTTCGTCGCTGCCGGCAAACCCGTAAGCATCGCGCCAGTAAAGCGACGCCTGCTCCGGGTGCTCCGACTTGACCGCCAGCTTCGCCGCCGCGTCGAGAAGCTCGAATACGAGTTCGTCCGGATGCGGACGCAGCTCGCGGCGCAGTTCGTCCCAGAATTCTTCAAAGCCGGTCAGCTGCCCGGAACGCAGCTGCGCCAGCTTTTCCAGCAGCGTCATGCGCTGCTGCGGCAGCGGCGGGACAAACTCCCCCGCCGAGCTCTGGATCAATTCCAGCGCCTCCTGCGGACGCCCCGCTCGGATCAATGCGTAGATCCGCCACGGCCGCACTTCGCGACGCAGCTCGGCGTCGTTTTCCAGGTCGGAAAGCTCTTCCAGCACCTGCTCCGCGCTGCCGAAGCGCAACTGCAGATACGCCAGCGCCAGCGCCGCCTCGCGACGCAGCCGGTCACCGGGGGCGGCGCCGTCCCGGAGCTTCGTGAAAAAGCTCTCCGCCTCGGGTATCCGCCCCTCGGCGGCGAGGAGTTCGCCCGGCAGCGTGCCGGTGGAGCGCTCGGGGAAGCGTTTGGTGAACTCCTCCAGCAGCGCCCGGGCGCCGGCGAGGTCGCCATAACGCACCTTCGCCCGCGCCAGCGCCAGAGTGTCCGCCATCCACGCTTCGTCGTCGCCCTCGCGCTCCGCCGCCTGCCGGGTCTGCGAGTAAAGTTCTCCCGCGCTGCGGTAGTCGCCGGCGGCGAATGCCGCCGCCGCCATCGCCCGTTCGGGCAACGGTTCCGCCGCCGACAGGGCGGCGCAGCCGCCGATCAGCAGCGCCGCCGCCAGTGATTTTCGCGAAAGGATCAATTTATCACGCCTGTTCCGTCGCGTTCCCGGCGGGCGCCGGCTCGGCGGCGGGACCGGCGGGAGCTCCCGCTTTTTCGGCGAGTTTGGCTTTGATGCGCTCGACGAGCTTCTGCTGCAGCTCCTCGCTGGCGGCGATGACCGCCTTGGTCTGATCCCGCCCCTGTCCGAGCTGTTCGCCGTCGAAGCTGAACCACGAACCGCGCTTTTCCAACAGTCCCAGATCGGTCGCCACGTCGAGGATCGACCCCACCTTGGAGATGCCCTCGTTGTACATGATGTCGAACTCCGCGACCCGGAACGGCGGCGCCATCTTGTTCTTGACCACCTTGACCCGCGCCCGGTTGCCGACGATCGCGTCGCCGACCTTGATGACGCCGGTCTTGCGGATGTCCATGCGCACCGAAGCGTAGAATTTGAGCGCGTTGCCGCCGGGGGTGGTCTCGGGATTGCCGTACATCACACCGATCTTTTCGCGGATCTGGTTGGTGAAGATCACGCAGGTGCGGCTCTTGCTCGCCGCGCCGGTGATCTTTCTCAGCGCCTGCGACATCAGCCGCGCCTGAAGTCCGACGTGCGAATCGCCCATCTGCCCCTCGATCTCGGCGCGCGGCACCAGCGCCGCCACCGAATCGACGACCAGGACGTCGATCGCGTTGCTGCGGACGAGCGTGTCCACGATGTTCAGCGCGTCCTCGCCGCAGTCGGGCTGGGAGATGAGCAGATTTTCGATGTCGACGCCGATGCGCTTGGCGTACTGCGGATCGATCGCGTGTTCGGCGTCGATGATCGCGCACTTGCCGCCGGTGCGCTGGGCGTTGGCGATGACGTGCAGACAGAGCGTGGTCTTGCCGCTCGACTCGGGACCGTAGATCTCGATGATCCTGCCCATCGGCAGACCGTTGATGCCGAGCGCAAGATCGAGCGACAGACTGCCGGTCGAAATGACCGGCACGTCCACCGCCGTCGCGGAGTCGCCGAGGCGCATGATCGACCCCTTGCCGAACTCCTTTTCGATCTGGCTGATCGCAATCTGCAGACTCTTTTCCTTATCGAGCAACGGAGGATTGTTCTTTTCCGCCATGATAGATGTTCCTTCGCGTTTTGAATGGTTAAATGTCGAGGTCGCGGACGTTCGCCGCGTGCTTTTCGATGTACTCTCTTCTCGGTTCCACGACGTCTCCCATCAGCAGGTTGAAGATCCGGTCTGCGGCGACCGCGTCCTCCATCGTCACCTTGATCATCGTGCGGGTGAGCGGGTCCATGGTCGTTTCCGCCAGCTGCTCGGGGTTCATTTCGCCCAAGCCCTTGTAACGCTGGATGTGCAGACTGGAGTCGCGCTGTCCGCCGCCCCGGATCGTCGTGAAGAGCGCCGAGAGCGACTTGACCTCCTGCGGCGCCTCGTCCTTGCCGAGTCGGATCGTCGCCAGCACCTCGTCGCCGTCGCGGAAGATCGCCGCGGGGGCGATCCCCGCATTTTTGAGCTCGGCGACGAGCGCGGAGCACTCCGGCGCCTCGTAGACCCGGATCACGTCGATGTGACGGCGCAGCTCGGCGGCGAGCGCCGCCGCGTCGGCTTCGTTGAGCGAATCCACTTCCACGTCGCCGCGCAGCCGCTTTTCCGCCTCGGCGACGAGAGATTGCTGCTCCGCATCGGAGTAGACGAAGTGCGAATCCGAACTGCCGTCCTTTTCCCGGATCGTCACGAACGCCGTCGGGCAGCCGCCCTCGGGAGTCACCGCGTCGAAGTAATCGACCGGATTGACGCCGATGCGGCGCAGTCCGGACGCCGCCTGCTCGGCGCGGTAGTAGCAGTCGATCAGCGCACTCACCTCGCCGCGTTCGAGCAGCCGCCCGCCGCGTTCGACCGCCGCGTCCTCCAGCCCGAGGTCGATCAAAAAGCGGTTGAGCTGATCCTCGGTGTCGATGTAGCGGCTGATCTTCTTGCCCTTCGTGACCTTGAAGAGCGGCGGCTTGGCGATGTAGACGTACCCCGCGTCGATCAAGGGGCGCATCTGCCGGAAGAAGAAGGTGAGCAAAAGCGTCCGGATGTGCGAACCGTCGACGTCGGCATCGGTCATGATCACGATGCGGTGGTAGCGCGCCTTGGTGACGTCGAAGTCCTCGCCGATGCCGCAGCCGACCGCGTAGATAAGAGACTGGATCTCGAGGTTGTCGAGCATCCGGTCGAGCCGTACCCGCTCGACGTTGAGGAGTTTGCCGCGGATCGGCAGTATCGCCTGGAATTCGGCGTCGCGCCCGTCCTTGGCGGAGCCGCCCGCCGAGTCCCCCTCCACGATGTAGAGTTCGCAGCGCTCGGGATCGCGGTCGTTGCAGTCCGAAAGTTTACCGGGCAGCCCCAGCCCTTCGAGCGGTCCCTTGCGGCGCACCGCCTCGCGCGCCTTGCGGGCAGCTTCGCGCGCCCGGCACGCCGTCATCGCGTTTTCGCCGATCTGCTTGGCGACCGCGGGATTCTGCTCGAGATACGCCGCCAGCTCGTCGTTGATCACCGATTCGACGATGCCGCGCACCTCGCTGTTGCCGAGCTTGGTCTTGGTCTGACCCTCGAACTGCGGGTCGGGCACCTTGACGCTGATCACCGCCGACAGCCCTTCGCGCACGTCGTTGCCGGTCATCGGAGTGTCGTTCTTGAGGTACTCCTTGCAGTAGGCGTTGATGGTGCGCGTCAGCGCGGTCTGGAAGCCCACCAGGTGGCTGCCGCCCTCGATGGTGTTGATGTTGTTGGTGTAGCTGTGGACCTGTTCCTGCGTGCCGTCGTTGTACTGCATCGCGACTTCGACGTCGATGCCGCCGCGCTCGCGGTGGAAGTAGATCACGTCCTGTCCCAGCACCCGGCGGTCCTTGTTCAGCATCGACACGAACTCGCGGATGCCGCCCTCGTAGTGGAAGACCTCGTTGCGGGGCGCGCCGTCGGGACCGGCTTCGCGCTCGTCGGTCAACGTGATGCGGATGCCGGAATTCAAAAACGCGAGTTCCCGCAGCCGTTTGGCGAGGATGTCCCAGACGTATACCGTGTCGGGGAAGATCTCGGCGTCCGGCTTGAAGGTCACGCGGGTGCCGCGTTTGTCGGTCGTGCCCGTGACTTCGAGCGGCGAACTCGTCACGCCGCGGGCGAACTTGATCAGATACGCTTTGCCGTCGCGGAAGACCTCGGCGGTGAGCCACTCCGAAAGCGCGTTCACGCAGGAGACGCCGACGCCGTGCAGACCGCCCGACACCTTGTAGCTGTTGTGGTCGAACTTGCCGCCCGCGTGCAGAATGGTCAACACCACTTCGACGGCGGGCTTGCCCTCGCCCTCGTGCATGTCGACCGGAATGCCCCGGCCGTCGTCCTCGACGCTCACCGACCCGTCGCGGCGGATCGTCACGTCGACCTTTGTCGCGTAACCCGCCAGCGCCTCGTCGATGGAGTTGTCCACCACCTCGTAGACCAGATGATGCAGTCCGCGCTGACCCGTGTCGCCGATGTACATCGACGGACGCACCCGCACTGCCTCCAGCCCCTCCAGCACCGTGATCTTGCTGGCGCTGTACTCGCCGGACTCCGGGACGACCGGGATTTTTTCTTCGCCTTCGCTCATTGAGTTGCCCTTTTTTCTATTTTCAGAATTTCAGTTGATTTTCAGTTCGGCTCACATCCAGTGCGCAAGCAGCTCTTCGCGCGACTTGGTCGTGAAGTAGCTCGCCGGGATGTCGAGGATCGTGAACGCGCCGGAGCGCTTTTCCGCCGCGAGTTTCGCCGCCGCCCGCGCATGGGCGACCAGCACGTTCGCCGTCGCCTCGGGGTTGCTGCCCCAGACGCAGCGGTACTCGATCCGCGCGGGGTTGCCCTTGCCGGTCACCCCCGCCGCCGCGACCATGCCGTCGTGCGGGAAACCGGCGTAGCGGGTGTTCAACTCCTCCTGCGTGATGAAGTTGACCGTCGTATCGTAGGGGGCGAAGTAGCCGGGCATCTCCATGATCGCCTTGGTGACGGCGACCTTGTCCGCGCCCTCCTCGAGCACCACGAAGCACTCTCTCGTGTGCATGTCGCCGGGGGTGAAATCGGGATTTTCGCCGTTCTGCACCTTCTTGATCGCCGAGGGGATCGCGTGGGTGAACTGCCGCGCGTCCTTCACGCCGGGGATCGTCCGCAGCGCGTCCGAGTGCCCCATGCTCAAGCCGCCCGCGGGTCCCAGCCCGTAGAAGCCGTAGGCGCGGCTGCCGGGGAGAAACGCCCCCGCCAGCGTCCGCTCCAGCGAGAAGATGCCGGGATCCCAGCCGGTCGAGATCACGGAGACGTGACCCGCCGCCTTCGCGGTCTTGTCCATGGTCTTGAAGTAGTCGGGAATGTGGATGTGGTTGTCGAAGCTGTCGACCGTGTTGATGAGTTTCGCCATCTCGGGACCGAACTTGGGCAGGTCGTCCTTCGAGCCGCCGCAGAGGATCGCCACCACGGCGCCGGTCGCCTTGAACGCCTTCTCCGCCTCGGAGACATGAAAGATCGGCGCGGTGGAGAACTCCTTCTTCACGCGCTCCGGGGAACGGCTGACGACGCAGACCAGTTCCATATCCGGATTATTCTTGATCGACGCGATGACTCCGCGCCCGACATTACCGTAACCGACGACAGCGACTTTGACTTGGGACATGGTAAAAACACCTTTCTGAAAATTTGGCGGCGACCCGCCGTTTATATTATTATAAATAATATAACCCGTGTGCGGCAGACATTCAATACAGGGGAAAAGAAAAATACGCGCTTTTATGTCAGCGCTCCGCCGGGTACTTGGCGGGGAAGAGTTCGTGCGCCTTGCGGCGGCAGTACGCGGCTTCCTCGGCGTCGCCCGCGCTTTCCGCGAGTTCCGCGAGCTTGCGGTACACGCCGGGGCGTTCGCCGCCGCGATCGAGCGACACGCAGAGCAGCTGCCGCGCCTTTTTCGGCAGACCGAGGGCGGCACAGCACTCGGCGGCCTTTTCCGGCGGGAACGGCGACGGCGTCAGACTCCGTTCGTCGACTTCAGCCAGCTCGGCGTCGATCCGCTCCGGGGACGGCGGAGTCCACCGGGTGCCGGGTTCGGGGACAACGACCGCGCAGAAGCGCGCGTAAGCGAGGTCGGAGCGCAGAATTCTCACGGGATATATGAAATACACCCCGCACAAAAGAAGAGCGTACACGGGCAGCATGACGCGCACCCACTTGGGCAGGTCTTTGGGCGGCGCGGGTTCGTCCGGGACGAGCAGCGACGTCGCAAGCAGGAAATACGCTGCGACACCGGCGGGGACGAGGTAGTCCATCTCCATCAGCATGTGGAGCGAAAAGGCGGCGACACCCCAGGCGGCGGCCTTGCGCCACGGCGGGGCTGCGCGGTAGTTGCGGAAGATGAAGAAAAACGGGGTGACGAACGCGGCGAGGACGATCAGCGCGGCGGGGATCCCCCCCGCGGCGGCGAAGGCGGCGACGAAGTTGTGCGGATCGTGCGCCGCCTCGTCGGTGCCGGTGGTTTTGATCCGCATGTGCTCGCGGAAAAAGCCGTTCCAGCCGGAGCCGGTCCAGGGATGCGCCGCGACGAGTTTCGCCGTGGTCGCCAGATAGTCCAGCCGCTCCGCGCCGGAGGAAAAGCCCCGCCCCGCGCGGTGGACGTACCACGCGCCCGCGGCGAGCACCAGCGCCGCGCCGACCGCCGCCGCAAGCTTCGCCCTCTTGGGCAGGCGCGAAGCGAAAAACGCCCCCAGCGCGGCGACGAGGGCGCACAGCAGCGCGCCCCGGCTCCGCGTCAGCGGCAGCAGTCCGAAGGTCAGCACGGCGGCAGTCACGCCGAATATCCACCGCGAAAGCCGCCGCGGCTCGAAGGAATCGCCCAGTTTCACCGCCCCGGCGACGAGCAACGCCCCCGTCAGCAGCAGAAAACCGGCAAAGCCGTTGCACGAGGTGAAGGTGGCGTAGACCCGGTCGTCGTTGAGTTTTATCCACAACTGTTCGCCGACCCTGACGTTCCCCGCCGCCTCGAGCTCGGCGTAGTAGCGCCGCGTCTCGGCAAAGCCCCACAAATACTGGTACCAGCCGCTCAGGACCGCGACGCAGGTCCCGCAGAGAAGCGCCCCGATAAAGATGCGGCGGCGGCGCGGATCCCCGGCGAGGAGCAGCAGTACGCACTCCCCCCATGCCGCAAGCCCCCACCAGTGCATAAAATGGTTCCAGCCGAAGACCGCGGCTTCGCCGTTCGGGGAGTTGTTCAGCCCCCACCAGGCGCCGAGAAGCGGTCCGCAGCACCACAGAATGCCGAACGCTTTGACCCGCCACGGATTGCATCGCGGCTCGACGACGCCGAGGGTCGGGATCAGCGCGATCCCGGCGAGGAACGGAAAGAGCGTTATCGGCCACGAAACGATCAGCCAGTCGAAGAGCTCCGGCGGATAGAATCCCGGCGCCTCGGGCAGTCCGGCGATGCCGCCGAACTTGACAGGCAGCAGAAACGCCGTCAGCGCCGTCGAAGCGACGGCGATTTGACCGCAGATCCGCCGGAAGCCGCTCATTTGCCGAACACCACCGTGCGGCGACCGGAGATGATGATGCGCCGCTCCAGATGACAGCGCACCGCGCGGGTCAGCACCCGGCGCTCGATGTCGCGCCCGAGGTCGCGCAGATCGTCGGGGTCGTCCTCGTGGGTGATGCGCTCGACGTCCTGCTCGATGATCGGACCCTCGTCCAAGTCGCCCGTCGCGTAGTGCGCCGTGGCGCCGATCATCTTCACGCCGCGCTCCCACGCGCGCCGGTAGGGGTTGCCGCCTTGAAACGCGGGCAGGAACGCGTGGTGGATGTTGATGATCCGGTCGGGGTACTCGGAAATGAACTCGGGTGAAAGTATCCGCATGTACCGGGCGAGGACCACGAGGTCGATGCGGTGGCGCTTGAGAAGCTGCAGCACGCGCTGCTCCTGTTCGCGCTCCCGACCCTTTTCGACCGGCAGGCAGAAGTAGGGTTTGTTGAAGCGCTCCGCGACCGTCTCGAGCTCGGGGTGGTTGCCGATCACGACCACCACCTTGCCGCCCAAAGTTCCCTCCTCTGAGTGCATCAGCAGATCGTAAAGGCAGTGCGATTCGCGCGTGACCATCACGGCGACGTTGCGCGCGTCGTCGTTGTAACCGACCGAATACTCGAGGTCCAGCTTCCCGGCGAGACCGGAAAACTCCGCTTCGAGTTCGCGCTTGGTGGTTGCCTCGTCCAGCTCCACCGCGATGCGCATGAAGTAGGTGTTGTCGATCATGTCCGAATACTGGCGGCACTCGAGCACGTTCAACTGCCGCGAGTAGAAAAAACCGGTGATCTGCGCCAAGAGCCCCTTGCGATCCGCGGTGCGGATCAGAAAAATTGCTTCTCTCATTTCATTTGCCACACTTATGGTTGAATTTTAATTGGTTCTGTTCTAAACAACTATTGATTTTCGCCACGTTTCGACAAATATAAAGTCCATTACCTCCGTTTGTCCGCGTCCGTTGCGTCCGGGGCGGCTCCGCGCCCCCCGGACCCCTGCGGCAGGGTCACCGACCCTGCACCTGCTTCGGACGGCGTCGCCGTCCTCGCATGGGTCGATGACGGTGTGCGACGCTATATGACGATGGTCGCTTCTTTTGTCCTCAGCAACAATATTTATGCTCTCTCTTTTTTATCCGATGCGACTCCGTTCGCTCGACTCCGGGCGGCTGTTTTCCGCAAAGATCGCATTTCGCTACAAACCGTTTGCGCAATTATATACGGGCGATTTTGCGGAACCTTTTTCGCCGCCCCTGCGCGCTTCTTTACGAGCGCGCAGGTCTTCGCTCCGTCGCGCCCCGCAAAGGGCTGCTCGCCCTTTGATCCCCGGCAGGGCGCGCCCTGCACCTGCCCGGCTTCACCTTTTATGGCGAAGCCGGGCTTCTGCGCCCAACGCGGCTTTGCTGAAGGAGCATACTCTGCTCAATCAAGCAACCCCAGTGTTATGAAAATCAATAGTTGTTTAGAACAGAGCCTTTTAATTCCATTCCGAAATATCCGGCGGTACTCTTTCACTTTTCGCCGGGGAAGTCGCGTTCCAATTCACGGCGCGCGGCGGCGATCCGCCACGCGGCGAGGCGGGCGGGAGTCTCCCCGTCGCGCCACTCCCGAACCGCCCGGGCAAGGTAACTTTCCGCCAGGGCGACGCGCGCATCGCGCAGTTTGGCGAGCTCCCTTTCGACCACCGACGTGGGGATGTCCACCCGACCGCAAAGCGCCAGGAGCTCCGCCGAGAGCCGCACCAGCTGGGCTCCGCAGGCGTCGGGAGTACCGGAACTTTCGGCAACGGGCAGATTCTCCGGGACCGGCAGCGACGAAAAATCGAAGCCGAGGATCCGCTCGTCCTGCCACCCCGTCGCCAGCCGCAGCGCCAACAGCACTTGCTCGCGTTCCGCGGCGGATCCGACAGCGGCAAGACGCGCCAGATTGACCGTCTGCTCGAATCTGATCAGGCGGCGCGCCGCCGGACGCATCCGCGTCGCGGGAGAAACATCCCCCTCCGGCGGCAGATACAACATCCGCGCATAGGACTCCACCTCGTGCGCCCAGACGAACCGCGGATCGTCCGCGGCGTCGAAGCGGCTGAAGTCCTCGGTGATCGCCGTTTCCAGACGGGCAAGCTGACGCTCGCGCCCGACATGGCGGTCGGCGAGACTCTCCAAAAGTTCGTAGGTGCGGGGCAGCAGACGGCGCTCCTCGGCGACGCGGCACACCCGGTCGAAGGTGTCGTGCGTCGGCTGCTGCTGCGTGCTCCGGCAACCAGCGACACCGCCGAGCAGCGCCGACGCCAGAATCAAGGACGCCAGCCGTGACCTCGGAATGCTCACTTGAACGTGTTCTCCTCCGCCGGGAAGGTTCCGCTTCGGACCTCGGCGGCGTACTCCGCGAGCGCCCGGCGCATCGTCTCGCCCAGTTCGGCGAAGCGCTTGGCGTGCTTCGGCGTGCGGGCGGTCAGTCCCAGAGTGTCGTACAACACCTGCACCTGCCCGGAACATGCCGCGCCCGAACCGATGCCGATGGTCGGGATGTGCAGAGTTTCCGTGATCCGGCGTCCCAGCGCCTCCGGCACGCACTCGAGCACCAGTGCGAACGCTCCGGCGGCTTCGAGCGCCCGCGCCTCGGCGACGAGTTTCTCCGCCGCGGCTTCGGCGCGACCGACGACCCGGTACGCGCCGACGGTCTGAATGTGCTGCGGCAGGAGCCCCAGATGCCCCAGCACCGGGATCCCCGAAGTCACGAGACGCCGGACGAGTTCCGGATCGGCGCCGCCTTCGAGCTTCACCGCGTCGGCGCCCGTTTCCTGCAGCGCGCGCCCGGCGTTGCGGACCGCCTCGTCGATGCCGGTCTGATAGCTCATGAACGGCATGTCGAAGATCACGAACGCCTCCGGCGCGCCGCGCCGCACCGCCGCCGCGTGGTGGAGCATCATCTCCATCGTCACCGGCAACGTGGTGTCGAAGCCGAGCATCGTCATGCCCAGCGAGTCGCCGACGAGGATCAAGTCTATCCCCGCCGCCTGAGCCGCCGCGGACTCCGCCGCGGAACCCGCCGTTATCATCACCAGTTTTTCGCCGGCTTCGCGCCGTTTGGCGAATGCGCTTACAGTAGTCTTTGCCATATTCCAGCACTCCTTTGTGTTTTAAGCTTCGTCACCGCAACTCGGCGGAAAAACCGCCGCGAAATCGAAATCCCGCGCCAGCACCGCCATCACTTCGCGTTCGCGCCGCCGCATCCGACGGCGCGAAGCCGGTTCCAGATCGTCCTCGCCCGCGGCGTGAAGCAGCCCGTGGACCAGATACAGCGCGAGTTCGCGCGAATATCCGGTGCCGCGTTTTTCGCCTTCGCGCGCCGCCGCGTCGGGGTTGATTATCAGCTCCACCCCGACCTCGCCCGGGAAGAAACTCGCCGGGTCGTCGAAATACGAAAAGGTGATGACGTCGGTGCTGCCCGTATGCCCTACCAGTTCGGAATTGTACTTTTTCATGCTCCGGTCGTTGGTGAAGGTCACCGCAAGTTCCCAATCGTCCTTTTCCGGCAGACCCGCCGCCAGAGCCGCCAGACGCGTGAAGCGCAGCAGCTCCGACCGTCCCGGTGCGCGGTGGCGCGGATTGCGCCACGAACGACATAGCCGCGTCAGCATTTGCTCCGCCCTTCCCGCTGCGGCGCGTCCCCCGCCGGATACGCCACCCGTCCGTGCATGCTGCTCGACAGCGAGGCGACGAAACTCTTTTCCAGCTTGTCCAGATCGGCGGTGGTGAGGTGGCTGTTCCGCAACTGTCCTTCGCCGACGCGCATCATGATGATGTTGTGCACCAATTCGGTGATATTATCCTTGGTCGGCGATCTCAGCGACCGGCTCGCCGCCTCGCAGGCGTCGGCGAGATTGATGATCCCCTCCTCGCGGCTCTTCGGCGGGTTGCCGTGGTAGCGGAACTGACTTTCCAGCACGGGGGCGCCGCCCTGCTTCTGCTCTTCGAGCGCCTTCCGGTAGAAGAAACGCACCAGATCGTCGCCGTGGTGGCTGGTGATAACTCCGCGGATGAACCGGCACAACCGGTACTGGCGCGCCAGCGCCAGCCCCTCCTTGACGTGGTCGCGGATGATGATGCCGCTCATCTGCGGATTGAGCGCCTCATGCAGCAGCGCGCTGTCGGGGTTGTTCTCTGTGAAGTACTGCGGCATCGACAGCTTGCCGATGTCGTGGAAAAGCGCTCCCGCCTTGGCGCGCAGCGGATTGGCGCCGATCGCCAGCGCCGCATCTTCGGCGAGGGTGGCGACCGCCATCGAATGCGCCATCGTGCCGGGAGCTTCGCGCTTGAGCCGCTCCAGAAGCGGATGGTTGCAGTCGCACAGCACCATCAGCGCCATGTTGGTGCTCAAATTGAACAACAGTTCGAATATGAAGATCAGCGTCAGCGCCGCCATCGCACAGAAGAGCGCGTTGCAGAAGATCACCAGCAGCGCCCTGCCGAGCTCCCCGGAGAACTTGATCCCCGTCTGCGAGTAGAAGATGTCGATCAGATTGATCGTCAATGTCAGCACGAACACGCTCAAGGTCGTCCGCATGAAAAAGGAGCGGTAGTTGGTGACGTTGCGCACCGCCAGCGCCGCCACCGAACTGATTGCCGTCCAGCGCAGCGCGAGCTCCAGCGACCTCGTGGGCATGATCATCATCGAAGTGATCACGGCAACGATACCCCCGCAGCAGATCGCGGTGCGGCAGTCCAGCAGGATCGACAGCATGACCGCGACGAGCGCCACCGGGATCGCGGACAGGATCAGGTTTTCGTTGTGCAAGGTATCGTGTCTCAGCAGATAGCCGGAGATCTTGACCGCCTGATAGTTGACCGCCAGAGATATCGCCACGGTCATCCCGGCGAGCAGTATGCGCAGATTGTCGCGGCGGATGTCCGTGGAGATGAGAAAGAGGAAAAACACCCCCGCCATCACGATCGCGAAGCTCCACACCATCTGGTGATACGCCTCCTCGAATCCGGTCCGCGGCGTCGCCCGCAGCGCCGCGTCGATCATTTCGCGCTTTTCCGGAGTGAAGCGGTCGCCCTTGCGGATCAGGATCATCCCCTCGGACTTGTCCACCTTCACGGGCTCGACCGCCGCCGCCGCCTGGGCGCGCGCCTCTTCGGTGTGCTTGAGGTCGCAATTCAAATTGCCCTGCGGACCGATCAGCTCCAGCAGCAGCGTCTGAAATTCGTCGCGGCAGCGGATATCCACCGGAAAGAGCGTGGACGACAGCAGCGCGGCCGCCATCGAAACCGTGGGGAAGTCGCCCAGAATGAAGTTTTCGCGACTGATCCGTCCGCGCCCGTCGATGATCCGGATCGCCGTCTCGCCGAGGGTCTTGACCACCTTGCGTTCGGCGGGCGCCGCCCCCACGATGCCCCGGACCAGCATCTCGTTGAGGCGCTTGCGGAACACGGGATAGTTGTCGTTCCGGCGGTACTCGCGGGTCAGCGCTTCGGCGAGCATCGGCGACGCCTTCGCCACGACCGACGCGGCGAGCGATCCCGACACGGCGTGGTTGCGGCGCTGGGACTCGTCGACGACGCGGTTTTCGATCAGCACGAAGAAGTCGTTGATGTTGTCGGTGATGCTGTTGGTCAGACGATCGTCCAACCGGAAATACACGGGCTCGTTTTCCCGCGCCGCCTCGCGTTTGCGGGCGGTCGCCACCGAATCGACGTAGGAAAAATCCGCCATCGCCTTGATGTTGTACGGCGCCGCCTGCCCGTCCACCCAGTCCAGCAGCTGCTGCTGGCGGGTCCAGGACAATATCAGCACCACCGAGGCGACCGCCCAGACGAGCACGAGCACCACCACGGCGGGAATGCGGGAGCGCTCCAGCATGGAATCGGCGGCTTCCCAGTCGATCAGCGGCTTTTCGCCCATCTCGCCGCGCCGCTTGGCGCGCCGCCGGGCAAACCAGTGTTTCAGATATGATATCATCGTTGTCCGCAGGCTCCTTGCCGCCCTTCTCCGCTCAACCGCGGGGCTGTTCGGTATAGGCGTTGATGATCTTTTCCAACAGCGCGTGGCGCACCACGTCGGAGGTGTCGAAGCGGACGAACGCCAGCTCCGGCAGCGCCCGCAGCGTCCGCAGCGCGTGCTCCAACCCCGACTGCTCGCCGGGACCGAGATCCGACTGCATCGGATCGCCGGTCACGACGCAGCGCGAACCGAACCCCATCCGGGTCAGAAACATCAGCATCTGGTCGCGGGTGGTGTTCTGCGCCTCGTCGAGGATGATGAACGCCCCGTTCAGCGTGCGCCCGCGCATGAACGCCAGCGGCGCGACTTCGATCACGTTGCGCTCGGAAAGCTCCTGCACCTCCTCCGGCGCCATCATTTCATAGAGCGCGTCGTAAAGCGGGCGGAGATAGGGCGAAACCTTGTCCTCGAGCGTCCCCGGCAGAAACCCCAGCCGTTCGCCCGATTCGCGCGCGGGACGGGTCAGCACGATCCGGCTGACGCTGCCCGCCAGAAACTCCGAGACCGCCATCGCCATCGCCAGATAGGTCTTGCCCGTTCCCGCGGGACCGACGCCGAAGACCACGTCGTGTTTCCGCATCGCCCGCAGATACGCGAGCTGTTTGCGGGAACGCGCCAGCACCTCGCGGCGGCGGGGGCTGACCTTGACCCGCTCCGACCACAATTCGGCGATGCCGCAGCCGCCCGAAGCACCGCGGCACATAAGCTCGAAGTCGCGCATTTCCAGCTGCCTGCCGCGCAATTCGCGCAATCGGCACAGCTCGCGGAAAAAATTTTCCGCCTCCCTGGCGCCGGGTCCGGAAATGTCGATCCAGTTTTGGCGCGACACCAGTCGCACGTCAAAACGCTCCTCGGCGAGACGCAGCAGCCGCACCTCGTCGCCGGAGCAGATCTGACGCAGCGATTCCGCCCCGTCAAAGTAAAAGCGACCGGAGGATCCTCCGGTCGTTTCCACGGTAATTTCCGAAACCGGTTCCCGAGTCATATCTTGGGGATCACGAGCTTCATGCCGATCCGGAGAACATCCGGATTCCCCGCGAGCGCGGGATTCGCCCGGAGGATCAGATCGCTGCGCCGCGCATCGCCGTAAAACTGCTGTGCGATCTTGCCCAGCGTGTCGCCGGATTTGACGATGTACTCGTCGCCCGCGACCGCGGACTGAGCCGCGTTCTTATCCGTTGCGGCGGGAGCTTTTTCCGCCTTGGCGGGAGCGGCGTCGCTCTTCGCCGGAGCTTCCTCCTTCTTGGCGGGAGCGGTCTCTTCCTTCGCCGCGGTATCGGGCTTTTCCGCCGCGCGATCCACCATCACCTCGGGATCGTCGGAGGCGGCGGCGGGAGCGGGAGCGGAAGTGTCGTCGGTCATCGCCGGAGCATCGGCTTTTTCGCTCTGACGCAGACGCTCTTCCTCCAGCAGCCGCGGCGACACACTGTCCGCTATCGCCGGGGGAGCGGTGCGCGGAGCCTCGTACCCGGAATAATTTTCCCGGATCACCCGCTGCCAGCCCTCTTCCTTTTCGCCGTATTGGATCTGAGCCAGATCGGGACCGCAACCGGTCAGCATCACTGTCGCCGCACCGGCGGCAGCCGCAATCGAAATTTTGTTCATCCTCGCCATCCTCCAGTTGTTTGCTGAAAATGTCATCAGGGGCACTTTACCCCCGGAATTTGCGGTAAATCACCACCCCGTTGTGACCGCCGAAGCCCAAGTTGCTGTTGAGCGCCGTTTCGATCGGCATCTCGCGCGCGGTATTGGGAGTGACGTCCAAATCGCATTCGGGATCGGGGGTTTCGTAGTTGATCGTCGGCGGGACGATACCCGTTTCGATCGCCTTGATGCACGCGATGGATTCCAACCCGCCCGCCGCGCCGAGCGCGTGACCGGTGGTCCCCTTCGTGCTGCTGATGGCGACGTGCTTCGCCGCCTCGCCGAACGCCTGCTTGATCGCCAGCGTCTCGAACTTGTCGTTCAAACAGGTGCTGGTGCCGTGGGCGTTGATGTAACTTATGTCCTCGGGGCGCAGACCGGCGTGCTCCATCGCCATCCGCATCGCGCGCGCCGCGCCGGAGCCGTCCGGAGCAGGACTGGTGATGTGGTACGCATCGCCCGTGGCGCCGTAGCCGACGATCTCGGCGAGGATCCGCGCGCCGCGCTTTTTCGCATGTTCGAGTTCTTCGAGGATCAGCACCCCCGCCCCCTCCGACAGCACGAAGCCGTCGCGGTCGCGGTCGAAAGGACGGCTGGCATGCAGCGGATCGTCGTTGCGCTGGCTCATCGCCTTCATCGAGCTGAAGCCCGCCAGACCGATCTCGGTCACCGAAGCCTCGGCGCCGCCCGCGATCATCATATCCGCGTCGCCGCGTTTGATCATCCACATCGACTCGCCGATCGAATGGGTGCCGGTGGTACAGGCGGTGACGATGCCCATGTTCGGACCGCCCGCGCCGCAGCGGATCGAGATGTTGCCGCTCGCGATGTCGCTGATCATCATCGGGATCAGCAGCGGAGAAACCCGGGAGCAGCCCCGGTCGCCCAGCACCTTGATCTGATCCATCAGGGTCTGCAGACCGCCGATGCCGCTCGAGACCAGCACGCCTACCCGCTCCGGGCGAACGGCGGAACCCTCGCGAAGATCGGTCGGCAGCCCCGCCGATTTCAACGCCTCGTCCGCGGCGGCGATCGCCAGCTGGCAGAAGCGGTCGACCCGCTTCGCCTCCTTGGGCGACATGTATTTCGTGGGGTCGAAATCGGGGATCTCGCCCGCGATGCGCGTCCGGAACTCCGACGCGTCGAAGAAGGTCACTTTCCCCAGCCCGCAGCGGCCGTTTACCAGCGCGTCCCAGAATGACGGAACATCGCAACCCACGCAGGACTGCACGCCGTATCCGGTCACCACCACTCGTCTTTCGTTCATTTTCTCCGCACCGTAAAAAATCGCCACCGGCGCCGCCTGCGGCACCGCAAACAAAAAAGGACCACCAAATAAAATTCAGCGGTCCCTGTCAATCCACGACTCCATCCCGGGGGGACGTCGACCGCTCCACGGCGGCCCCCCCGGAACCGGAAACCCGGAGCTTACGCCTGTTCCTGGCTCTTGCTCTCGATGTACTTGATCGCGTCGCCGACGCTCGTGAGCTTCTCGGCGTCCTCATCCGGAATATCCGAACCGAACTCTTCCTCAAAGGCCATCACCAGCTCGACCAGATCCAGCGAATCAGCACCCAGATCCTCGACGAAACGCGCTTCCGGAGTCACCTGATCTTCCTGAACGGAAAGATTCTCGACCACGATCTTCTTGACTTTGTCAGCAACAGCAGACATTCTAATACCTCATTGTTCTATATGGTTGCTTGGCGTAAAATCACCGATTTTCCTGCAACTGGTCCCGCACAATACGGAACCTGCTATAATATTACGCTTAAATGTGAAAATGTCAAATATCCGACGCAAAAAACCTTGGAATATCCTTTCCGAACAGGTCGTTGCCCCCGGAAACAGCCTCACATCAGCATACCGCCGTCGACGTTTATGACCTGACCGGTGACGTAATCAGAATCGGGCGAAACGAGGAACATCACCACGTTGGCGACGTCCGCCGGAGTGCCGCCGCGCTTGGCGGGGATGACGGTCAGGAACATCTTGCGCGCCTCTTCGGGGAGCTTCGCCGTCATGTCCGTCTCGATGAAGCCGGGGGCGACCGCGTTCGCCTGGATGTTGCGCGACGCGAACTCCTTGGCGGTGGTCTTCGCCAGCGCGATCACGCCCGCCTTGCTGGCGGCGTAGTTCGCCTGACCGACGTTGCCCATGCGCCCCACGACCGAGGCGATGTTCACGATCTTGCCCGCGCGCTGCTTCATCATCGGGCGGACCGCCGCCTTGGTGAAGTTGTAGGTGCCTTTCAGGTTGACCGCGATCACCGCGTCGAACTCGGCATCGGTCATCCGCAGCATCAGATTATCTTTGGTGATGCCCGCGTTGTTGACGAGGATGTCGAGGTGTCCGAAGTCCGCGACCACGGCGGCGACCGCCGCTTCGGCGTCCTCGAACTTGGCGACGTTGGCGGCGTAGGCGCGCGCTTTCACGCCCTTGGCGCAGAACTCGTCGGCGGTCGCCTGAGCGACCTCCTTCATGATGTCCACGATCGCCAGCTCGGCGCCCTCCTGCGCCAGCCGCTCGCAGATCGCCTTGCCGATGCCCCGGGCTCCGCCCGTCACCAGCGCCACTTTTCCGGCAATACGCCCTTTGCACATAATCAGCATCTCCTTGTTTCGGTCCCTCGGGACCCGGTTATTCCGTTTCCATATATTAACGTAATCGCAAATCAGAAATTTTCAAGCGACGCGGCGCTGTTGATGTTGATCAGCCGCAGACCGGGGATCGTCCGCTTCGCCAAACCGGTGAGGACGCTGCCCGGACCGAATTCGATCATCGTATCGGCGCCCGCGGCGACCGCGCGGCGCAGGCACTCCTCCCAGCGCACCGATCCGGAAACCTGACGGGCGAGGTTGCTCCGCAGCTCCGCCAGATCCCGTGCCGGCGCCGCGGTGTAATTGTGGTACACGGGCACGCACGGCATAACGATCTCCGCCGCCTCCAGTTCCGGAACCAGCGCCGTGCCCGCCGACGCCATGAGACGGCTGTGAAACGCCCCCGCGACGTTGAGTTCGACGATCCGCGTCACGCCCTTGGCGCGCAGTATTTCGATCGCCTTCGCGAGTTTCGTCTTTTCGCCGGATATGACGATCTGCATCGGCGAATTGTAGTTGGCGATGTCGATGTCCGCTTCGGCGCAGGCGCTTTCGATCACGCCGATGTCCGCCTTGAGCACCGACGCCATCCCGCCCGAAGTGCGGTGGCACGCGGCGTCCATCGCCTCGGCGCGGCGGGCGAGAAGTTTCAGTCCCACCGTGTAGTCGATGCTGCCCGCGGCGTACAGCGCGGCGTATTCGCCGAGACTCAGCCCCGCGCACGCCACCGGCTCGATCTCCGGATGCCGCGTCCGGAACGCCTCCAGCGCGGCGCAGCTCATCGTGTAGATCGCCGTCTGGCAGAAGCAGCTCGACGTCAACTTTTCCTCGGGACCGTTGAAGATCACTTCGACGTGCTCCGCTCCGAGTTCGCGCGCGGTCGTGTCGAAACAGCGCTTCGCCTCGGGAAAACCGTCGCAAAGATCACGTCCCATGCCCACATGCTGGGCGCCCTGTCCGGAAAAGACGAAAAATGCTTTCATGATCTATATTTTCTCCGTTTTTGCTTCGGTTGAATCTTTAGGGGCGACCGGCTGTCCGTCAGCCGGAACGCCGTCGCCGTTGTCCGGCGCGGGATGCGACGGGGTGCCTTTCCACAACTTGAGCGGCTGCCCGTTGCTGCTGAAATCCTTGGGGAGCAGATTTTCCCAGCTGTATGCCGCGGACTGCGGGAAATCCCGGCTCAACAGATATATCTCGTCCTCGTCCGCGGGCAATTCGTCGGCGGCGACCAGCCGGCAGACGGGAAATCCGGAATAGAACAACTCGCCCGTCAGATTGCGGACGTTGCGGGTAAATATGGTCCGCTCCTCCGCACCGTTCATCGCGGAGCGGATCCGGTCGCCGAATTCGCGTTTGCTGTGATCCTGCGACTTGTAGGGAAAGATCAATCCGTTCCAAAAGAGCGCTCCGGATACCGAGACCGCCAGCAGTATCATCCACACGGGGTCGCTGCGCCGCGACCAGTGGACGTAAAGCGCCAGCAGCAACGCCGCCGCCAGCAGCACCGCCGATGCCAACGGAAAATCCGGATCGTTGCGGAAATTCAGCGTCAGATCCAGACTTACGAACCCGGGCATCAGATCGCGGGGCAGAAAGCACCCGATGGCGATGACCACCGGGACCGCCAGCATGAACAATTCGGCGGTCACGAGGAACTTCCGCAATTTTCCGCCGTAGCGCCGCATTCCGAGTTCATAGACGCGCCCCGTCAGCACCGACAGCGGCGCCAGCGCGTAAAACAATCCGAAGCGACCCAGTTCCGGCAGCAGCCACAGCAGTCCGAGCGTCGAAAAGACCAGAGTCCGCAGATAACGGCTGTATATCGGCGTCTGATCCAACGTCTGCAGCGCCACGCAAAACGGCATCCAGGCGAGCAGACTCCACGGCAGCATCATGAACACCACCGCGAACGGAAACACCAGCAGCCCCCAGCCCAGACGGACTTCGGAAAGCTGACGCCACCACACCTCGTAGGGCGAGATCTGACGCAGCTCCGAGGTGAAGGCGCCGCTCCACGCCAAAGCAGTCAGTACGACGATCGCGACGGCGACCGCGAATCCCGGACGTCGGAACTTGGAACTCACCGACAGCGGCCGCCGGAAAAACAGCATCGGGAACACGAAAAACAACAGCACCGTAAATCCGCCGGAAAGGAACCCGATCGTCACCAGCACTCCGGAAAATATCCACGCCCGATCCCAATCCGAACGCCGCACCCCGTACAGGAAAAAGACCAGCTGCGCCGCCGCCAGCAAAAATGCGTTGGTCGTCGCCGGAGTTCCCTCCACCGCCGACCCCAGCGCCAGAAACGACGTCGAATACATCGCCGCCGCCACAAACCCCGCGGACGAGTCGCGGCGGCTCGACGCGGCGAAATAGACCATCACCGCGCCAGCGGCGAGCATCAGCACCGACAGTCCGCGCAGCAGGGACTCCATCGGCAGCGCGGGCAGAAGCTCGCGAAGCAGCCGCACCGCCAGCGGAAAGAGCGGGAAACACTCCGGCGTCGACCAGCCGTGGATCCGGACCAGCAACGGAGTCCGGAGCGAAAACTCCGAAGCCGCCGCCGCGACCGCGACCTCGGTGCGCATCAGCTCCGGATCGCCCGCGAGCCAAATGCCGTACAAGGCGATGAACGCCGCCGCGACGATCGCCGCCGTCGACCATTTTCCGATTTTATGTTCGGTGTAGATCCCCATGCTGTTCCGACCGATGGTACGACGCCGTTGTAAAACAATATCCGGTCACGGGAACGGCATATGCCGACATCCGCGCGACCGCGTTATAATATACGCCGTCGGGACGTCGATTGCAAAAGCCGCCTCGCGTTTCCGTTCCGCGGAGACGCTTATACTTGTATTATCCTGTGGTTAGTGTATATTATTGCTTTGTATATTTGTTCTATGAAGATGTTGAAGACCCGAAAAAGGCACGAAGTGCCCTGGCACGGGCTCCGGGAGGAAGTTTTTTATGAAACGGGCGATGCTGTCGGCAAATTTCAAGCGCGATTATGTGGCGGCGCTCGCCGTCGTGATCTTCGCGCTGATCGTCGCCGCCGAACTGACGCTGGCAGTGGCGATCCCCGCATATTTGTACCGGGAAAACGCGATGGCGCTGGAGGTGCGCCGCCTGAAACTTCTCGAGTCCTTCGACAGCGCGCGGCGGCTCTGCGGGAACGTCAAGGCGAAGACCACCGCCGCAGAGATGGAATTGCAGCTGGTGAGCTGGAACCTCGACCGTCTGGCGGTATATCTGCGCAAGGAGAGCCGTTTTCTCGACAGCGACGAGATCGCACTGCTGCAGAATGCGGTCAACGACTCGCTGGCGGTGCTCGGCAAACTCAAGAACGGCGGCGCTTTTTCGCGGGAAGCCGTACTCGACACCAGCGTCTACGTGGATTCGCTGATCCCCAAATCCGGAGGTAAATGACATGCCTGCCAAACGACACCAGAATATCCTCAAACGCTTCAACCGCGGCCGCATCGCCGTGATCGGCGACATGATGCTCGACGTCTATCTGTGGGGCAGCGTGACCCGGATCTCGCCCGAAGCGCCGGTCCCGATAATCGGCATCCGCAAGCGGAGCTGCTGTCTCGGCGGAGCCGCCAACGTGATGCGCAATATCGCCCTGCTCGGTGCGCGGGTCTATCCGTTCGGGGTCGCCGGAAACGACGACGCCGCGGCGGCGATGTTCCGCGCCTTCGACGAACTCGACATCGACACTTCCGGCATTCTGCGCGACCCGGAACGCTGCACCACGGAAAAGCGCCGGATCATCGCCGGCGGTCAGCAGCTGCTCCGCGAGGACTTCGAGAGCACCGCCCAAGTGGCGGAAAAAATCCGTCGCGAACTGGTCGCCGGGATCGTCAAATTGATCCGCTCCGGCGAGATCGACGCCGTGATCTTCGAGGATTACGCCAAAGGGGTGCTGGCGTCGTGGATGCTGGAGGAGATCGTCGCCGAAGCCGCGAAGCACGGGGTCTTCACCGCGCTCGACCCCAAACCCGGCAACCTCGATCCCGTGAAGGGTATCGGCGTCATCAAGCCCAACCGCTCCGAGGCGTTCGCCATGGCGAAGCTCTCCGACGCCGACGTGCCCGCCGCCGACCCGCTCAAGGATAAGAAACTCGCCGCCGTCGCCGGGGTGCTGCTCAAGAGCTGGGCTCCCGAGCAGCTGATGATCTCGCTCGCGGCGCAGGGCATCGCTCTCTACCGCCGCGGAGAAACGGCGGCGCGGGTGATCCCGACGCGGGCGCGGGAGGTCTTCGACGTCTCGGGCGCGGGCGACACCGTGACCGCGACCTATACGCTGGCGCTGATCTCCGGAGCGTCTCCCGAGGAGGCCGCCGAGATCGCCAACCTCGCCGCCGGAGTCGTCGTCGGCAAGGTCGGCACCGCCCCCATAACCTTCAACGAACTCAAGGCGGCATGTTACGCCGACGCGGAGGAAAAATGAAAGACGAAAAATGCGCCGTCATCATTCCGGCGCGTTACGCAAGCACCCGTTTCCCGGGCAAACCGCTGGCGCTGCTCGCCGGCAAACCGATGATCCGCCACGTCTATGAAAAGGCCGCCGCCAGCCGGGCGGGGATCGTCGCCGTCGCCACCGACGACCGGCGCATCGCCGACGCGGTCGAAGCTTTCGGCGGCGTCGCCGTGATGACCTCTCCCGCGCACCCCTCCGGAACCGACCGGATCGCCGAGGCGCTGACCAAACTCGGCGGACGATACGACGTCGTCGTGAACGTGCAGGGCGACGAGCCGCTGATCCCGAGTTCGGTGATCGACGAACTCATCGGCGTGATGCGCTCCGACGCCGCGCCGCCGATGGCGACGGTCGCCGTTCCCGGCAACCGCGACACCATGACCGAAAACAACGTGAAGGTCGTCTTCGGCGCCGACGGCAACGCGCTCTATTTCAGCCGGTCGATGATACCGTTCCTGCGCAAGGGGGGAGCCGAATGCGGCGTGTGGCTCCACTGGGGCATCTACGCCTACCGCAAAAGCGCGCTCGAAAAGTTCGTCTCGCTGCCTCCCGGCAGGCTCGAAAACGCCGAAAAGCTCGAACAGCTCCGGGCGCTGGAAAACGGCATCGCCATCCGGGTCGTGACCTCCGAACTCCAAAGCATCGGCGTCGACACTCCGGAGGACCTCGCCGCCGCGGAACGGCGGCTCCGGGAAGAAAATCAGTGAACAACCATTTTCCGAACCACGGGATTTCAAAAATATGAACACGGTCAAGATCAACGACACCATCACGGTGGGCGACGGTTCGCTCACCTTCTTCGGCGGTCCCTGCATGGCGGAGACGCTGGAAACCTGCCTCGAAGCGGGGAAGTTCCTCCGCGACCTCTGCGCCGAACTCGGCATCAACTACATCTTCAAAGCCTCCTACGACAAGGCGAACCGCTCCAGCGGCGCTTCGCGGCGCGGACCCGGACTCCGCAAGGGGCTGGAGATCCTCGCCGAAGTCAAACGCACCTTGAACGTGCCCGTCATCACCGACGTCCACGAGTGCGCCGAAGCGGAGGCGGCGGCGGAGGTCGTCGACGTGCTGCAGATCCCGGCGTTCCTCTGCCGCCAGACCGATCTGCTCCACGCCGCCGGACGCACCGGCAAGCCGGTCAACATCAAGAAGGGGCAGTTCATGGCACCCGAGGATATGCGCGGCGCGCTCGACAAGGTCCGCGAGGCGGGCAACGAACGCGTGCTGCTCACCGAACGCGGCACCAGCTTCGGCTATCACAATCTCGTCGTGGACATGCGTTCGCTGACGACCATGCGCGCGCTCGGCGCGCCGGTGGTCTTCGACGCGACCCACTCGGTGCAGCTGCCGGGCGGGCTCGGCAACGCCTCGGGCGGACGGCGCGAATTCGTGCGGCCGCTGGCGCGCGCCGCCGCCGCGGTGGGCATCGACGCGCTCTTCACCGAAGTGCATCCGCGTCCGGACCAGGCGTGGTCGGACGGTCCCAATTCTCTCGACTTCAAACTTGCGGAAATCGTGCTCAAGGAAGTGAAACTGATCCATGATACCGTTGGAAAAACTGCGTAAGATCCGCGCCGTCGTCCTCGACATCGACGGGGTGCTGACCGACGGACGGGTCGGCTACGACGGCGAGAAAAAGATCAAATTCTTCAACTACCGCGACGGTCACTGGATCAAACTCGGGCTGCGGGCGGGGCTGCTCGTCGGCGCGCTCTCCGGCGCGCGGGCGGATGCCAACGCCCAGCGCGCTAACGAGCTGGGGTTTTCATTCCTCTACGAGGGCGTCAAGGATAAACTCGCCGGTTTCGAGCAGCTGCTTGCCGAGTTCAAGCTCGCCCCCGAGGAGTGCCTCTACATGGGCGACGACGTCGTGGATATGCCCCCGATGCGCCGCGCCGGAGTCGCCGTCGCGGTGCGGGACGCCGTCCCCGAGCTGGACGAAGTCGCCGAGTGGCGCACCGTCACCCCCGGCGGGCGCGGCGCCGTCCACGAGGTCATCCGCGAACTGCTGACGGCGCAGGGCAAGCTCGATCAGGTGCTGGAGGTGTATCGCCGATGAACCGGACGGGCAGAACCATCCTGATCGGAATTTTCGTCCTGATGCCGCTCTGCGCGGCTGTCGGGGCGAAGAACAACAGCATCAACGATCTGCGCGGTCTGCAGCTCAACCATGCCAAGATACCGATATTCAACAGATCCCGGCTGCAGATGATGGTTTTCGCCGGTCGCGCGGAGCGCCGCGGCGAAGTGCTCGCCGGCTTCGACACCGTGCTCGAAATCATCCGCGCCTCCGCCGACGTCGACTCGATCAACGACAGCTGGGAGATGAAACCCTACCCGCTCGGCGCTCCGCTGAACGAGGTGCTCGCCTTCTGGAAGGATCGGATCTCTTACAGTGACGGCGTGATGAACACCTCCGAGTGCGAGATCGATCAGCCGCGGCGCCGCGCCTACGGCACGCGGGACGTGCATTTCCGTTCGCCGATGCTGGACCTCGACGGAGTCGGTTTCGAAGCCGATTTCAACCGCCGCACCATCTCGGTCAATTCGCAGGTCAACATCGTCATCCGCCAGAGCTCCGCCGATCCGGCGGTGCTGCTCAAAACGCCGGACAAGCTGCCCGCCAAGTATGAATTCCTGACCGCCCGCGGCGACTCGATGCTCATCGACTCCAACCGCAACGAGGTGATGCTGATCGGAAACGTCCGGGTCGACGAGGAACGGGCATTCCTCACCTGCGACCGGCTGACGGTATTCTGGGGCAGCAAATCCGACAAAGACGACAAATCCGGCAAGGACGGCAAGGACGGCAAGGACGGCGCCACGGATCTCCAGAGTGCCGGCATCGACCGCATCCTCGCCGACGGCGACGTGGTGATAACCAAGAAGGACAACCCCGCCGAACAGCTCTTCACCGACCATCTGATCTGCGACGTCAGAAAAGGAACGATCAAGCTGGCGGGCGACGAGGAGCTGCCCCGGATCGTATCCGCCAACGGCGAGGTGCTCTGCGGTCGCAACGTCCTCTTCGAACGCGACACCAAGCGCGCCCTCGTCACCGGCGGCTGCCGGATCGACGGCGCGCCGGAGCGGGACGAGAACGGCAAAAAGGTCGTCCGGCAATCCCTCTCCGCCGACTCCGGATTCTTCGACTCGATCCGCAACTTCAACGACTTCACCGGTCACGTCCGGATGCGTGACGGCGGGCGGAGCATCAGTTGCGACCGGATGCGGGTCATCACCGTCGGCGGTTCCAAAAAAGCGAAGAAATCCCAATCCGAACGCGCCGACCGGGGCAAAGACACGACGGAGCTGTTTTCCGCCGATGAGCTCGGCGGTTCGCGCGAAATCAAAAGCGCCGACTTCCACGGTAATGTGCTGTTGAGCGACGACGGAAAATCCAATCTGAGCTGCCAGGAAATGCACGCCGACTTCGCCCGCAGCAAATCCGGCAAGACCGAGCTCGTCGGCGCCAAGTGGTTCCGCAACGTCCGCGTCGAAAGTCTGGGCAACGACGCCGGAGCGGAGCCGGGGGTGATAACCTCCGACCGCGGCGAACTGGACAATATCGGCGACCGGGTGACCTTCGAAGGGCATGTGAAGGGGCGGCGCCTCAAGTCCACACTCGACTGCCGGCGGCTCGATCTGTACCTCGGCAAGAAGTCCGCTTCCGAAGCGCCCGCGTCGGGCAGCATCGCCGCGGGCGCGGGCAGCGACCGCACGATAAAAAAAGCCGTCGCCACCGATAACGTCCACGTCGTCGACGCCTCGGGAACGCTCGACTGCAATATACTGTCGCTCTTCTTTGACGAGTTGCCGCCCGGTGCAAAACCCGCGCCGGGGATGTTCCAATCCGGCGGAGTGCGCCTGACCGACATCGTGGCGGACGGCAAGGTGGTCGCGACCAACCGCGCCTCCGCCGAAAGCGAAAAACAACCCGGTATATTTTCCGGCAAAAGCAGCGGCAACCGGATTCTGCGCGCCGAACACGGTCAGGTCGATCTCGTGCGCGACCTGTCGCACTTCAGCGGCGGCGTGAAGATCAACGACGCCGAAAATCTGCTGCTCTGCGACGAAATGTTCCTCTTCGGCACCAGAAGCACGCCGCCGAAACCGACGCGACGCGACGAATTTCAAGCCGAAGACCCCGACGCCGACCCCTTCGCGCTGCCGGAGTTCACCGAGGATACCGTTCCCGCCGCCATCAACATCACCGACGACGTGCGTCTCCAGCGGGTGCTGTGCGTCGGCAACGTAAAACTCGAGCGCACCGATCCCGCCACCCGGCGGAAGCAGGAAGCCGGCGGCGACCGCTGCGAATATCTGACCAACACGCGGGTCATTACGCTCACCGACACCCCGCCGCGCCGTCCGTGGCTCCGCGCCGAGGGGCGGCAGCAGTACGGCAGCCGGATCGTCTACGACTTGAAGGACAACATCTTCAGATCCTACGACACCGACACCTTCACCATCGAGCGTAAAAACCCCGGGATCTGAACGCATCATGGAACAAAAATCCGCTTTCAAAAAGTACCTGATATTCGCGGTAAAGATCCTGATCGCCGTCGGAATCATCGCCTTTCTGCTGCGCGACCCCAAGGAGATTATCGATTGTTTCCGGACCTTCGACTGCCGGTATCTGGTGCCGGCGATGTTCTTCTACTCGCTGCACATCTTCTTCTGCGCGTGGCGTTGGCGCAAGCTGGCGAGACTGCTCGGTCTGCGGTTGAAACCGTTCGAGGCGGTGAGCCTGACCTTTCAGGGCAATTTGTTCAGTCTGGTGATCCCCGGCGGCGCCATCGGCGGCGACGTCGTCAAGATGGCGGCGGTGACCCGGCGGTCGGCGAGCGGCTCCAAGGCGGAAGGCGCCTTCACGGTGCTGATGGACCGGATCGTCGGCATGATCGCGCTCTTCGTGCTGGAGCTGGCGATCCTCGGTCCCGCCGTGCCGCTGCTGATGAACGTGTCGGTCCCCGAAGTGGACCTCGACCCCGGCGCCAAGAAACTCGGCATCCTCTTGCTCGCGCTGCTCGCGGTCGCGGGGCTGGCGGCGAGCTGTGTGATCTTCTTCCACCGGAGCATCGAAAAGATCTCCCTCTTCGGCTCGCTGATGCGCCGGGCGGACAAAACGACGCACGGCATGGTGTCGCGGCTCACCGCGGCGACCGACGTCTACTCCGCCTCGTGGCGCCAGCTGGCGCTGCTCACGCTGGGCAGCATATTCTGCGTCCACATCATGACCGTGGTGCCGATGTTCTTTCTGCTCTCCGGGCTGCATGTGGAGTACGGATACTTCGACGTGATCGTCGCGGTGACGATCGGCAACATTCTCGGTCTGATCCCCTTCTGCCCCGGCGGACTGGGGATCCGCGACGCCGCCGCCGTGACTTTGCTCGCCGCGGCGGGTGTGGCGGCTGCCGACGCCAAAGCCGCGCAGCTCATCTACACCGGCATCATATTGTTCTTCAGTTTCGGGGGGGCGGTGTTTCTGATCCTCGACCCCCAGCGCGCGCTTGACACGGGGACGCCGGAAGCGCCCGAACGCGGGGGGACACGGGAATGAGCGGCAACCAGCTCAACATGGACTTTTCGTCCGTCCGGCGCCAGAACCGTTTTCTCGACGCGCTGCACGACGGCAAATTCATCCTTTCGATCGAAGCGCCGTCGCCCGAGTTCGGCTCGTCCGACCCGGCTCCCACCCCCGACCAGCTCGCCGCGCTGGAAGCCGAAGTCATGCGCGTGCAGGGCATGGAGACCGTGCTCGCCATCCCCGACCGCGGAGCGGCGTGGCGGGGGGTCGAACACGCGCTGGAACTGCCGGCGGAAAACCGCGACCGTCATCTGGTCTTCGTCTCGGGCGCCGGCACGGACCGCGCCGAAACGGAGCGTCTGCTCGACCTCGCCATGTCCGCGGGGATAAAAAACCTCGTCGCCGTGAGCGGAGACGCCCCCTTCGACGCTCCGGCGCGCGAATGCCGCCGCTGCGAATTCACCGAGAGCACCGTGACGATCGAAGAAATGAAACGCCGCGGCTTCTCGCCGGGCGGAGTGGTCAACCCCTTCCAGTACACGGGCTACGCGCTCTGGGGGCAGCTTCTCAAACTCGGTCGGAAACTGACCGCGGGGGCGGAGTTCTTCATCACCCAGTGCGGCTGGGACATGCTCAAACTTCAGGCGCTCGCGTGGCACTTGAGCGCGGGCAGCGAATACACTCCGCACCTCGCGCGGTTGATGCTGCTGTCGCCAGGACGGATGGAGCGGGTGCTCAAAGGATACTACCCCGGGGTGCGGATCAGTACGGAGTTCCGGAAACTGTTGGAGCGGGAACTCGGCTACTCGAAGGCGCAGTTCGAATCGGCGCAGTACCGGCGGCTGGAACTGCAGATCGCGGGCTGCCGGCTGATGGGATTTTCCGGCGTCCAGCTGATCGGCGCGGAGACCCCCGCCCGGGTGCGGATCATCTCGGGACGCATCCGGCAGGCGCTGGAGGAGTTCACGAGCTTCCCGCAGTGGCTCGAGGAGTACAACTCCTATCTGGGCAGCGCCGAAATGTCGCCGATCCCCAACGGTTACCAGCTCTACGACCGGATACTCTACCGCGACCTGCCGCCGGAGGGTCCGCCGGACGGCAGCGATCTCGGCGAACCCGAGGGCACGTCCTGCGAACGGATGATGATGAAGCTGCGGGAGTTTTTCTTCACCGGCGCCGACTCGCGCCGTCCCGGACACTTCCGCATGCTCAAGCGGCTGCTCGCATCGTGCCGCGGGTGCGGCAAGTGCCGCCTGGAGGAACACGAGTTCCTCTGCCCCGAGAACTGTCCCAAGCGCCTCTCGGACGGTCCCTGCGGCGGAGTCCGCGCCGACGGCGGCTGCGAAGTAGACGGGGAAGAGTGTCTGCACGTCCGCGTGGTGCGCCACGCCCATCTGCGGCGCGACCTGCCCCGCCTCGCCGCCGGAGCTTCGGACGGCGCGGAGTGTTGAAAGAGCTTGACAGACAGATTATATTATCCGGTGGAGAGGAGAAATGAACCGGAGGATTGCGGCGCGATCCGACCGCCGCGTCCGTAAACAGCGAGGAGGATCTTCATCATGGGCACGTCCGGAGGCGGAACTTTCGGAAATCTCACTCCGCGCGCGCGGCGCGCGCTGTTTTTGGCAAAGCAGGAGGCGGAACGCTTCAACCACGACCACGTCGGCTCCGAACATCTGTTGCTCGGGCTGCTGGCGCTCGACGAGGGGGTCGCCATCGACGCCCTGCGGTCGCTCGGGCTGAATCTGCCCAAACTGCGCATGGAGGTCGAAAAGACCTGCGGCGTCGGCGGCGCCACCCAGACGCGGGGCATACTGCCGGTGACGCCGCGGTTCCGCCGCATACTGGAGCTGGCGGCGCGCGAGGCGCAGTCGATGAACTACAACTTCGTCGGCACGGAGCATCTGCTGCTGGCGCTGCTCCGCGAAGGCGAAGGACGGGCGGCGCGGGTGCTGAAAAATCTCAACATCACCCCCGACGAGGTGCGGCGCGCCGTCGTCCGTAATCTGGACAGCGACTTTCTGCCCGACAACGGCGACCCCGAAAACTTCGGACCCCGCCCCGGCGACGCCGACGGCGCGGCGCCGGAGGGAGCTTCGCCCGACAGCCTCAACGCGCTCAACACCTTCGGGCGCAACCTCACCGGACTCGCGGCGCGCGGCGAACTCGATCCCGTGATCGGCCGCACCGACGAGATCCAGCGGGTCATCCAGATCCTCTGCCGCCGCACCAAGAACAATCCGGTGCTGATCGGCGAGGCGGGCGTCGGCAAGACCGCCATCCTGGAGGGGCTCGCCGAGGCGATCGTCGCCAAAAAGGTGCCGGAGCTCCTCGCCGACAAGCAGATCTTCGCGATCGACCTGCCGCTGATGGTCGCCGGGACCAAGTACCGCGGGCAGTTCGAGGAGCGCATCAAGGCGGTCATCGACGAGGTGCGCAACTCCGGCAAGGTGATACTCTTCATCGACGAACTGCACACCATCGTCGGCGCGGGCGGCGCGGAGGGGGCGATGGACGCCGCCAACATCATCAAGCCCGCCCTCTCCCGCGGCGAACTTCAATGCGTCGGCGCGACGACCCTCGACGAATACCGCAAGGGCATCGAAAAGGACGCCGCGCTGGAGCGGCGTTTCCAGCCGGTGATGGTCAATCCGCCGGGCGTGGAGGATTCGATCAAGATCCTCGAAGGTCTGCGCGACACCTACGAAAAGTACCACCACGTCGTCTACGATCCCGGCGCGCTGGAGGCGGCGGTGCGCCTCTCGGACCGTTACATATCGGGGCGTTTCCTCCCCGACAAGGCGATCGACGTGATGGACGAGGCGGGGGCACGCAGCCGCATCTCGGGCATGGTCCCGCCGCCCGACACCTCGACGCTCGAGCTGGAGATCGCCGGAGCGAAGGAGCAGAAGGATCAGGCGATCATCGATCAGGACTTCGAAGGCGCGGCACGCTTCCGCGACCGGGAACGCGCGCTCAAGAAGGAGCTGCAGTCCAAACAGGACGAGTGGCGCGCCAGCTGCTCCGAGCGGCGGACGCACGTCAGCGCCGACGACATCGCCGCCGTGGTCGCCAAACTCACCGGCGTGCCGCTTCAGCAGATGGAGGAGGGCGAAAGCGCCAAACTGCTCCGCATGGAAAGCGAACTCAAGAAGCAGGTGATCGGTCAGGACGCCGCCGTCGGCGCGATCTCGCGGGCGCTGCGGCGGTCGCGCGCGTCGCTCAAGAATCCCCGGCGCCCCATCGGGTCGTTCATCTTCCTCGGACCGACCGGCGTCGGCAAGACCTTGCTCGCCAAGGCGCTCGCCGAGTTCATCTTCGGCGACGAGGACGCGCTCGTCCAGGTCGACATGTCCGAGTACATGGAAAAGTTCAACGTGTCGCGGCTCATCGGTTCGCCGCCGGGTTACGTCGGCCACGGCGAAGGCGGGGAACTGACCGAACGGATCCGCCGCCGCCCCTACTCGGTGGTGCTCTTCGACGAGATCGAAAAGGCGCATCCCGACGTGATGCACATGCTGCTGCAGATCCTCGAGGAGGGGCGCATCACCGATACGCTGGGCCGCCGGATCGACTTCCGCAACACCGTCATCATCATGACCAGCAACGTCGGCGCCGAGGAGCTTGCCAAGGGCTCGTCGCTCGGCTTCGGCAGCGACGCCGAAAACGACGCGAAGACCGGCGAACGACTGCTCGCGATCGCCAAACGCACCTTCAAGCCGGAGTTCATCAACCGGGTCGACGACATCATCGTCTTCGGCAGACTGGAAAAGCGCGACCTGCTGGCGATAATCGACCTCGAGATCGCCAAACTCGCGGCGCGGCTGGGCGACAAGAAGCTCGAATTCACCGTCGCTCCGGAGGTCAAGGAGTTCCTGATCTCCAACGGGTACGAACCCGAGTTCGGCGCCCGGCCGCTGCGCCGCGCGGTCGAACGGTACATCGAAGACCCGCTCGCCGAAGAGCTGCTGCGCGACCGCTTCGCGGGCGCCGCCGGCATCCGCGCGGAGCTGGACGGCAACCAGGTGATCTTCTTTCCCGAAGAACCGGCGAAGACCGCCAAAACGCGTAAAAGATCATGAGTTGCGGAAGGGGGGAGATGTTGTCGGCTGACGCTGAAGCGTCGAAACGCCGCCGGAATCGCGGCATCGCGATCGCCGCCGTCGCAGGGCTGTGCGGCGCGTTCGTGCTGTGGCTGCATCTGGGGACCGTGATGCTGGTCGTCCGCGACGAGCGGATAAATCTGCCGCACCTCGATCCCGCCGACGACGGACTGCGCGTCGCCGTTTTGAGCGATCCCCACTTCGGTCCGGGCGACGCCAGCCGCGCCGCCGAAATCGCGGACAAGCTCAACGCCTTGGAGCCGGCGGTGATATTGCTGCTCGGCGATTTCGTCAACGGCGACCCGGATCCCCGGCGGAGTTTGTCGATGGCGGAACTCACGCGCTTCACCCGGAGCCTCCACGCGCCGGGCGGCGTCTTCGCCGTGACCGGCAACCACGAACTCTGGTACGACCGGGGACAGGTGATCGCCGCGCTGCGGGCGGGCGGCGCGCAGGTGCTGTGCAACGAGACGGTCGTGATCCGCACCCCGTCCGGCAGACCGCTCGCGATCCACGGCATGACCGACTACACCACCGAACCGAAGCCCGATGACATTACGAAGCAGCAGTTTCCCGTCGACACCCCGTTGCTGGTGATGATGCACGACCCCAACAGCACCCGTTTTCTGCCGCAGGCGACGGGGTTCGGTCTGGCAGGGCACACCCACGGCGGGCAGTTCCGGCTGGTTCCGAACGGAAACGACCACACCTCGCTGCGGCTCTTCGTCCAGCGGATAAAGGGCAAACTCGGCATGATCCCCGCCTACCAGCGCCCCGTGATCCTCTTCGACCGCGGATTCACCAGCTACCGCGACCGCAGGCTTTTCATCACCAGCGGCGCGGGCGGCAACCGGGTCAAAACGCGCACCTTCTGCCCGCCGGAGCTGGTTCTGCTCCGGCTGTACGCCAACGACCCCAAGGCGGCGCGTCAGCGTTTCGCCATTCCGGAGGAGATCTGAATGAGAGCGGGAGACAAGCTCATCTGTCCGCACTGCGGAGAACCGACCGTGCTTAAATCCAAACCCAAAATGGCGGGCTGGAACCGCGTCGGCGACGTGCTGGTCTGCGCGCTCTGCGGCGCCGAAGCGGGCATTCCCGATGCGGAAAACTCCGGTGGCGCGTCAGCTTCGACGGCGGCGCTGGCGGCGCTGCTGGGCGAAACCTCCGAGCCGAAGCTCCGCCTCGATCCCGGCAGCGAACACCGCCGTTTCTGCCGCAACTGCCGGAACCGGATCGAACACCCGTTTGTGCTGCGCTGCGGGCGCGACGGAAGCGCCGTCGACCCCGGAAACTCTTGCGAACACTTTATCGACGAGGAGAACCCTTCATGAAGATCCTGGTGGTCGAGGACGACGCCCGCACCGCGGAATTTCTGCTGCACGGGCTGAAGCAATCCGGATACCTCTGCGAGCACAGTCCGGACGGCATGGACGGGCTTTTCAAAGCCGAACACGCCGGATGCGACCTCGCGGTCGTCGACGTGATGCTGCCCAAGCTCGACGGTCTGACGATGATCTCGCGCATGCGCGAACAGGGCATCAACATGCCGGTGATCGTCCTCAGCGCCCGCGACGCCGTGGACGACCGCATCCGCGGCTTGCAGGCGGGCGGCGACGACTACATGACCAAGCCCTTCAGCTTCTCCGAACTCGTCGCCCGGATCTCGGCGCTGATGCGCCGCAGTTCGGGGGCGCCCGAGAGCAGCAAACTCACCGTCGCCGACTTGGAGCTCGACCTCCGGCGGCGCAAGGCGCGGCGCGGCGACGTCGAGATCGACTTGCAGCCGCTGGAATTTTCGCTGCTGGAGTACCTCGTGCGCCACGCGGGGCATGTGGTCTCGCGCACCATGATCATGGAGCACGTCTGGGAGTACAACTTCGACCCCCGCACCAACATCGTCGAAACCCGGATCTGCCACCTCCGGGAAAAGATCGACAAGCCGTTCGAAATCAAATTACTGCACACGGTGCGGGGCTTCGGCTATGTTCTGGAAGCACGTTCTTCGCGGTCTTAACCGCCTCCGCGTCAAGGCGACGCTGGGTTTCGGTCTGCTGCTGACGGTCTTCGTGGCGCTGTGCGTCTTCTGCTCGTCGATGCTGCTCGAGCGCAAGCTACGCGAGGATCTGCGGCGGCGACTCGGCACCGAACTCGCCCAGATGAAGTACCCCTACATCACCGGACTGGATCGCAGTCAGCGCGGCCGCGAGATCCCGGAGGACGCCGTCCGGGAAAAGGAACTCATCGCCGTACAGCGGAAGTTCCCCGGCGGCAAGCTGCTCTGCGCCTTCCAGCGCCGCATGGGACACAGCGAATTCCGTTTCCTCTACGTCGCGGTGGACGACAAAGTCTACGCGGCGCGGCTCAACGCCGGCGGATCGCTCTGGACGCGGGCGATCCCGCCGGAGGAGCGGCTCAAGGCGTTGAACACGGACTTTACCGCGCGCGTCCGCCGCGACGGCGCGAGACGGCTCCGGCTGCGGCTGATCGATCCGGCGGGCAAGACCGTACTCGCCGTTCCCGCCGTGAGCAAAAAGACGCTGGATCCCGGCGCGGGCGGTTTCGCCGTGCAGAGCTCCCGGCTCTTCGACAACGCGCAGCTCGTCGCCGCGCGCTCCACGGCGGAGATCGACGCCTCGGTGGAAAAACTGCTGCACCTGCAGGGCGGGATCTTCCTCTCGCTGCTCGCCGTCGCCATCCCGACGGTCTGGCTGCTGGCGCGGCGGCTGCTCTCGGGCGTGACCGAGGTCAGCGCCGCGGCGCTGCGCATTTCGGGCGACGGCGACTTCGACTGCCGCGTCTCCGCCAGGGGCGGCGCCACCGAGATCGCCGACCTGGTCGACGCCTTCAACACCATGAACGGCAACAACCGGCTGCTTTTCAACGAGGTGCGGAGCGTCACCGACAACGTCGCCCATGAGCTCAAGACGCCGCTCACCCGGCTGCGCGGCGCCGCCGAAGTGACCCTCGGCGACCGCGACGCCGGACCGGCGGCGGAGGAACTCGCCGCGGTCGTCTCCGAGGAGTGCGGCGAAATGCTCTCGCTGATCAATTCGCTGCTGGAGATCACCCGCACCGAAGCCGGAGTGGCGGGAATGAACGCCGAACAAGTGGAACTGGGCGAACAGCTCCGCCGCGCCCACGAACTTTTCCTGCCGCTCGCCGAGGACCTCGGCATCGAGTTCGCGCTGGAACTGCCGGAGATTCCGCTGTACGTCGCCGCCGACCGGGTCAAGCTGCAGCGGGTGTTCTCGAATCTGATCGACAACGCGCTCAAATTCAGCAATCGGGGCGGGCGGATCGTCATCGGGCTCGCCGCCGGGGAGGACAAGGCGGTCGTCACCGTCTCCGACACCGGCTGCGGCATCTCCGAAAGCGATCTGCCGCACATCTTCGACCGCCTCTACCGGTGCGACGCCAGCCGTTCGCGCCCCGGCAGCGGTCTGGGGCTGACGCTGGCGGCGGCGATCGTCCGCGCCCACGGCGGCACGATCACGGCGGCGAGCACGCCGGGCAAGGGCTCCGTCTTCACGGTGACGCTGCCCGCCGCCGGACGGGAGGCGGCATCATGACCCCGACCAGACGCGCCCCGCGCAACCGGACGATGACCCTCGGCGCGGCGGAGTGCCGCGAACTCGAAAAGTCCCTGCTCCGACCGGAGGAAAAACTCAGCGCCGGGGAAGCGGCGGACCGCCTCATCCTCGGCGACGTCATGGAGGTCGCGCCGCGACTTCCCGCGAACTTCGCCGATCTGCTGATCCTCGACCCCCCGTACAACCTCGACAAGGAGTTCAACGGCCGCAAATTCACCCGGACCAGCGGCGACGGCTACCTCGAATATCTGGAGTCGTGGCTCGTACCGCTGATACCCGCGCTCAAACCCGACGCCAGCATCTACCTCTGCGGCGACTGGCGGAGCACGGCGGCGTGCTTCACGGCGCTGTCGCGGCACTTCAAGGTGCGCAACCGCATCGTCTGGCAGCGCGAAAAGGGGCGCGGCGCCGCGGGCAACTGGAAAAACTGCGCCGAGGACATCTGGTTCGCCACCGTATCCGACGAATATCACTTCGACGTCGGGTCCGTGAAACAGCTCCGGAGGGTGATCGCCCCCTACCGCGACGCGGGACGCCCCAAGGACTGGCACGAGACGCCGGAGGGGAAATTCCGCCTGACCTGTCCGTCGAACTTCTGGGACGACCTGACCGTCCCCTTCTGGTCGATGCCCGAAAACACCCCCCACCCGACGCAGAAGCCGGAAAAGCTCCTCGCCAAGCTGATCCTCGCCAGCTCCCGCCCCGGCGACCTCGTGCTGGATCCCTTCATGGGCAGCGGGACGACTCCGGTCGTCGCGCGCAAACTCGGACGGCGCTTCTGCGGCATCGAGATCGACCGCGAATACTGCTGCCTCGCCGCCAAGCGCCTCGCCCGGACCGCGGACGATCCGGAGATCCAGGGCTACCGCGATGGCGTCTTTCTGGAGCGCAACTGCCGCCTGCCGCGCTGAGCCCCCTGCTTGAGCAAAACAAAAAAAGCGGAGGTCGTGACGACCTCCGCTTTTTTTGTGCTTTGCGCGGGTCAGCGGTCGAAGACCGAGTCGAACTGCTGCCCCGAAGCGCCGAAGTCGATGCTGCGGGTGAACTGCAGCGCGTCTTTGGCGCCGTATTCGCGATCCATGCCGCAATCTTCCCACTCGATCGAGAGCGGACCGGCGTAGCCGATGCGGTTGAGTTCGCGGGTGATCGCCTCGAAGTCGACGTCGCCGTGTCCGGGACTGCGGAAGTCCCAACCGCGGCGGGCGTCACCGAAGTTCAGATGCGAGCTCAGGATGCCGCTTTCGCCGTCGAGCGTGACCGCCGCATCCTTGATGTGGCAGTGGTAGATGCGATCCGGGAACGCCTTGATGAACTTCACGGGATCGACGCCCTGCCACACGAGGTGGCTCGGGTCGAAGTTGAAGCCGAATTCCGGGCGGTTGCCGATCGCTTCCAGCGCGCGCTTCGCAGTGTAGATGTCGTAGGCGATCTCGGTCGGATGGACCTCGAGCGCGAACTTGACCCCCTGCTTCTTGAACTCGTCGAGGATCGGGTTGAACATCTTGGCGAAGTACTTGAAGCCGTTGTCGATGTCCTTGGGACCCACCGGCGGGAAGCTGTAGAACATGTGCCAGATCGAACTGCCGGTGAAGCCGTTCACGACCTTGACGCCCATGTTCTTGGCTGCCTTCGCGGCGGCGATCATCGACTTGACGCCCCACTTGCGCTGCTCCTCGCCCTTGCCCTTCAGGTTCGCGGGCGCGAAGCCGTCGCTGCGGCCGTCGTTGTTCGGGTCGCAGATCAGCTGACCGGCGAGGTGATTGGAGATCGCCCAGCAGCCGAGGTTGTACTTCTTGAGGAGCGCGAGCTTCTCGTTGCAGTACTTCTTGCTCTTCGCCGCCTCGAAGACGTCGAAGTGGTCGCCCCAGCACGCGAGTTCCAGCCCGTCGTAGCCGAACTTCTGCATCTTGCGGCAGACGTCCTCAAGCGTGAGATCCGCCCACTGACCGGTGAAAATAGTGACCTTTCTAGCCATCTGTCTAGTCCTCGAGTTTGAGCCACTGACCCGCCTTGGAGCTCTCGACCACCTTGTGGATGAACTTCACGCCGCGGACACCGTCCCAGACGGTCGGGAACTCGCCCTGATACGGACGACCTTCCAGCTTCGCGTCGATCGCGTGGGCGAAATCGGTGTAGATGTTCGCCAGCGCTTCGAAGAAGCCCTCCGGATGTCCGGCGGGGATACGGCTCCACTTGGCGGCGAATCCCGCCCAGTTGCGGCGGAAGATCTGCTGCGGACCGTTGTTGAACTTCATGATCAGCGTCTCGGGATTCTCCTGACGCCACTCGATCGCCGCCTTGCTGCCGTAGATGCGGATGCGCAGCGCGTTCTCTTCGCCGACGGCGATCTGGCTGGCGCTCAGCACGCCCTCCGCGCCGTTGTTGAAGCGCAGCAGCACGTCGCCGTCGTCATCCAGCCCGCTGCGGCCGGGGACGAAGTTCTTGATGCCGGCGGAGATCTCGGTGATCTTCAGCCCGGTGATGAACTCCGAGAGGTTCTCGGCGTGCGACCCGATGTCGCCCATGCAGCAGCTGACGCCCGTGGTCTTGGGGTTGGTGCGCCAGGAGCCCTGCATGTTGTCGCTGGTGACGACGTCCGCGAGCCACCCCTGCGGGTACTCGACCATGATGCGGCGGATCTCGCCGAGCTTGCCTTCCTTGACCATGTCGCGCGCCGCCCGGACGACCGGGTAGGCGGTGTAGTTGTGGTTCAGGCAGAAGACGAGACCGGTCTTTTCGACCATGGCGGCGAGACCTTCGGCGTCCTCGATGGTCAGCGTCATCGGCTTTTCGCAGAGGACGTTGAAGCCCTTTTCCATCGCCGCCATGGCGATGGTGTAGTGGAGGTGATTCGGAGTGCAGATGGAGACGAAGTCCATGCGCTCGCCCTCGGGGAGCTGGCTCTCCTTTTCGAACATCTCCTGGAAATTCAGGTAGCAGCGATCCTCGGGGAGGTAGAGTTCCTTCGCCATGCCCTTGCTCTTGACGGGGTCGATGTCGAAGGCACCGCACACGAGTTCGATCTCGCCGTCCAGACGGGCCGCCCGGCGGTGGACACCGCCGATGAACGACCCGGGACCGCCGCCGACCATGCCGTAACGGATTCTGCGTTTCATGTTCGGGAACTCCTTTTACTTACTTCTTCTTCGCGACCTTCTTGGCGGCGGGCTTCGCAGCAGCCTTCGGAGCGGCCTTCTTCGCCGGAGCAGCCTTCTTCGCCGGAGCGGCCTTCTTCGCCGGAGCGGCCTTCTTCGCCGGAGCAGCCTTCTTCGCGGCGGGCTTGGCGGCGGGCTTCGCGGCAGCCTTCGGAGCAGCCTTGGCGACCGGCTTCGCCAGCATCGCGTCGAGGATGTAGTAGTTCAGCTCTTCATAGTCGCGCTCGCCGACCATTTCGGCGATCTTCTTGTCGTCGTAGGCGCGGCTGATCTCGAGCAGGCGCAGGAAGATCTTGCGGCTGTATTCGAGGTGCTTCAGAGCGACGTTGTCCTTCTGGGTGCGCATGACCTTGACGTCCAGACCGACCCACTCGCCGGTGGCGCCGTAGTTGTGCTGGTCGAGGACGCGGACCTGATTCAGCGCGCGACGCGGATCGACGGCGCCGAAGGTGAGATCCTGGTCGAACTTGAGCCCGTTCTGGTCGTTGAGGTGAACGCTCCACAGTTTCTTGTGCGCGAGGGCGAAGCCCATCTCATCCGAGGGCGAGAGGTTCGCCAACAGAGCGTGCGCGGTCTCGATCAGGCAGCCGCAGCGCTTCGGATCGGTGGTCATGAGACCCATCGCGATCGCGTGACCGATAGTCGGGATGTAGGTGTGGTCCATCGGCTCGTTCGGCTTGGACTCGACCATGATGCGGATGTTCTTGTTGTAGTCGAGCATCGTCTGCATGGCCTCGGCGATGCGCTCGGTGGCGACGACGGGGTCCTTGGACTCGCGGATGTAGGTGCCTTCGCGGGCGAGCCACAGCACGATGTTCTTGGTGCCGAGCGCCTGGGCGATGTCGATGGTGCGCTTGCTGCGCTCAATGGCGTACTTGCGGCAGTCGGCGGAGTTGTTGGTGTAGCCGCCGTCGATGGTGTGGGGGTCGAACCACATGCGCGGCGCGACGAACTCGGGGGTCAGACCTTCGCCGTCGAGGATCTTCTTGAGTTCCTTCGCCTTCTTTTCGATCTGCGCCTTGCTCATCTTGAGGTCGCCCATGCCCGGCACGGCGTCGTCGTCGTGGAACTGGATGCCGTCGAAACCGATCTTCTTGTAGCTGGCGAGCTTCTTCGCGAAGGTCACGGACTTGCGGACTTCCGGTCCGAAGGGATCGGCGCCCTCGTGGATGTTCCAAGGACCAAACGAGAATCTGAACGTACCGGCCATTTTATACCTCCTATAGGTTGTGGTTGAAGGCTGGTGTTTTTTTAGTGACTGTGAGCAATATAGCCCTTGAGTAACGGTAATGCAACCGCAATATTGCGAAAAACGGCATAATTTTACAGGGAATCCGACCTATGAGCGTGATTGCGGCACCACAATCACCGGTTTTTCCATTAAAAAAACGTACATTGTCGTTGTTGATTTCTGCGCGCACCCGGGATGCGGGGCGTGGCGCGGCAAGCCGACAGAAACACTGCCGTGTTAAACGGATGGAAACGGATGGAAACGGAGAATGTGTTGTTGGTGCCACGCCTTGATGTGGTGGGTGAATGTCTGCAAACGCCGGTTTACCCGCGCAAGAAAAAACGCTCAATGGTACCCCCGCCGTTTCTATGCTCACACACGGTTGTTGCGAGGCGGTCGCCGCCGAGCGCGCAGGGGGCGAGCGAGGCTTGCTTTTTGCCGGTCAAAAAGCAAGCCGAGTGCACCCGAGCATTAAGGTCGCGAGCTAAACGGTCGCCGCAACTTTGCGGTGACCGTTTGGCGCAGACCGC
>Ga0310786_10000464_pt1 | contig 65759 bp, 26 predicted proteins | sample AusTroGonzalo_MG_FD_203881 | JGI IMG/M metagenome (GOLD analysis project Ga0310786, IMG submission 203881) | Bovine rumen microbial communities from tropical cattle in Woodstock, Queensland, Australia - Gonzalo_03 (v2) (version 2) | ecosystem: Host-associated > Mammals > Digestive system >...
CAATATACGGACCTTTCTTTAATGAACGACTCATAATTTACTCTAGCTAACTTTAAGGTTACTTATTACATCTCTCGATAATATACTTGTTGGACTGCTTCTTAGGAGCACGAGTCTTGAGACCCTTTGCATATAAGCCCTTACGTGAACGAGGATGACCTCCAGACTGACGTCCTTCACCACCACCCATGGGATGATCGTGGGGGTTCATAACTACACCACGGTTGTGAGGACGACGGCCCATCCAACGAGAACGACCAGCCTTACCAGAGCTTTCCAGAGCATGATCTGAATTACCAACACTACCTACAGTAGCCTTGCAGGCACTGAGAATCTGACGAGTTTCGCCAGAAGGCAATTTGATAACACAGTAACGACCCTCACGAGAAGTCAACTGAGCAAAGTTACCAGCGGAACGAACAAGGAGAGCGCCCTGACCGGGACGGAGCTCGATGTTGTGTATAACAGTACCGACAGGAATGTTCTGCAAGGGCAGAGCATTACCGATTTCGGGAGCAGCCTCTGCACCACTCATCACAGTGGCACCTACTGTCAAACCGTTGGGAGCAATAATATAACGTTTTTCACCATCAGCATAGTAAAGAAGTGCGATACGAGCTGAACGGTTAGGATCATACTCGATAGTCTTTACGATTGCTGGAACACCATCCTTCTCACGCTTAAAGTCGATGAAACGGAACTTCTGCTTGTGTCCGCCACCAATGTAGCGCATGGTCATCTTACCTACGTTGTTACGACCACCACTGCTGCGCTTACCGTAAACGAGAGACTTCTCAGGTACCGATGCAGTAATCTCTTCGAAGGTACCTATAATCTTGTGTCTTTGGCCCGGTGTTGTGGGCTTGAATTTACGTACTGCCATTTCTTATTAAATGTTGCTATAAAAATCAATTACATCGCCTTCCTTCAAGGTAACAATAGCCTTCTTAAAGGCGTTTGTGCGACCCTTCAGCAGACCAGAACGGGTATAACGGCTCTTGTTCTTACCGGCATAGATGCAAGTATTAACATCAGTAACAGTAACATTGTACTGAGCCTCAACCTCTTTCTTAATCTCAATCTTGTTAGCGTCAGGACGTACAATGAAGCCGAACTTGTTCTGCTTCTCTGTGATACCGGTCATCTTCTCAGTGACCAATGGTTTAATAATGCTTGCCATAGTTCTGACTCCTTATTTTGTTAAGTTTGCGTCGATAACATTCAGGGCGCTCTCAGCTACAACCATAACATCAGCATTCAGAACATTATAGGTGTTCAGTGCATTAGCAGCTGTAACGTTAACGCGATCCAAGTTACGAGCAGACAGATAAACTACTTTATCGGTACCTGGTGTAACGAAGAGGCTCTTCTTACCAGAAACCTTAAGATTGTTAATGATTTCAATCATAGACTTTGTCTTGGGAGCTTCCAAAGAGAAGTCCTCAACAACAATGATAGCGTTCTCCTTTGCCTTATAAGCCAAAGCAGACTTACGAGCCAACTGACGAACCTTCTTGTTCAGTTTGAAACCATAGTCACGGGGCTGGGGACCGAATACGCGAGCACCACCTACCAATACAGGTGAGTTGATGTCACCACGACGAGCACCGCCACCACCTTTCTGGCGACCCAGCTTGCGAGTTGAACCACTAATTTCGCTTCTCTCCTTTGACTTTGCAGTACCCTGACGCTGGTTTGCCATCAGCAACTTAACGTCCAGATAGATTGCGTGATCGTTGGGTTCAATAGCGTAAATCGCATCGTTCAGAGAAACCTTACGACCAGTTTCCTGACCCTTTATATTCAATACACTAATTTCCATTACTTGATAACACTTACAATTGAACCTTTGTAACCTGGAACACTACCCTTAATCAAAAGCAGGTTGTGCTCAGGAATCACTTTTAACACTTGCAGGTTATGAGTGGTTACTCTGTCAGCGCCCATCTGGCCACCCATGCGCATTCCCTTAAATACCTTTGCGGGATATGAGCAGGCACCAATTGAACCGGGCTTACGCAGACGGTCGTCCTGGCCGTGAGTAGACTGACCTACACCACCGAAGCCGTGACGCTTAACAACACCCTGAAAACCTTTACCCTTACTTGTGGCAATCACATCAACAAAACTGCAGTCAGCGAAGATATCTACAGTGACAGTGTCACCGAGATTCAACTCCTGATCAAAATTTGTGAACTCGGCCAAGTGTCTCTTGGGAGTTACTCCAGCCTTCTTAAAGTGGCCCATCATAGGAGCGGTAGTATTCTTCTCCTTAGCATCTTCGAAGCCAAGCTGAACGGCGTTATAGCCATCCTTTTCTACGCTCTTGATCTGAGTAACAACACAAGGACCCAATTCGATAACAGTGCATGGTACATTCTTACCCTCGGCACTGAACACGGAAGTCATTCCGATTTTCTTTCCAATTAATCCTGGCATTTCTAATTAATAATATTAATAATGTATAAATATAACTTCATTCTTTTTTTACACGCGCATAATGGCAACCCTTAAACTCCCTCCTTAAAGGGGCTAAAGCCTTCCATTTCAGCAAGTTGAATAGTCGAAACCAGCGCAACTTTGCCTTTTGCGACTGCAAAGTTAGATATTTTTTTTATTCCACGCAAATATTTTTAACATTATTTATGATAAAAGAAGAGGATTGGCTAGCGCAGCTAGCAAAACTAGTTAGAACTAGTCAGACTAGCTAAAACTAGTTAGAACTAGTTAGAACTAGCCCAAACTACCTAGCAAAAAAAGTCGCGCCATGGTCCCAGGACCACAGCGCGGCATGTATAATAGCTAATTTGAGAGATTACACCTTAATCTCAACCTCAACACCACTGGGGAGTTCCAGCTTCATCAAGGCATCAACAGTCTTCTCTGTAGAGCTGTAGATATCAATCAAACGCTTGTAAGAGCTCAACTCGAACTGCTCACGGCTCTTCTTGTTAACGAAGGTAGAACGGTTTACAGTAAAGATTCTCTTACGGGTGGGAAGGGGTATAGGACCGCTAACGATAGCACCTGTTACCTTCACTGTCTTAACAATCTTCTCAGCAGACTTGTCAACCAAGTTGTGATCGTAAGACTTCAGCTTAATTCTAATTTTCTGACTCATCTTTGTCTTTTTTTTGAGACTTTGGATTTTAGACTTCAGGCTTTAGCAATTTCCGGCTAGTGTCTAGTGTCTAATATCTGTCGTCTTGATTAATAATTGTTTTATTTTCGCTGCTAAAGAGTCATTTGCTCAGCAGCGTGTTTTTTTGAGAAGCGAAGAGCAAAGAAAGATTCTTCACTCTTCACTTTCAGGATTCATTTTTTATACCAAGTCAACGCGACCCTTGATCTCCTCCAGTACAGCCTTAGCAATGCTGCTGCTTACAGGAGCGTGGTGATCATAGGTCATTGAACTTGTAGCACGACCAGAGGTAATGGTACGCAATGCAGTTACGTAACCGAACATCTCAGCCAGGGGAACCATAGCCTTAACGAGGCGGGCACCGGAACGAGTGGTATCCATACCCTCAACCTGACCACGACGCTTGTTCAAGTCACCGATTACATCACCCATGTTCTCCTCGGGAGTAACAACTTCCAGTCTCATGATGGGCTCCATCAGGACAGGCTTAGCCTTAGCGCAGCATGCCTTGTAAGCCATCTGAGCAGCCAATTCGAATGACAACTGGTCAGAGTCAACGGGGTGGAAGCTACCATCCTGCAACTCAACCTTCAGGCTATCCATGGGGAAGCCACCCAGCACACCATTCTTCATAGCAGCCTCGAAGCCCTTCTGTACAGAGGGGATGAACTCCTTGGGAATGTTACCACCAGTTACACTGTTGATAAACTGCAGACCGCCTTCCTTGTAATCCTCATCAACAGGACCAACGTTAACGATGATATCTGCGAACTTACCACGACCACCAGACTGCTTCTTGTAAACCTCACGGTGGTTAACAGTAGTAGTGATAGCCTCCTTATAGTTAACCTGGGGCTTACCCTGGTTACATTCTACCTTGAATTCACGCTTCAGACGGTCGATGATGATATCCAAGTGGAGCTCACCCATACCGCTGATAACGGTCTGACCGCTCTGCTCGTCAGTCTTAACGGTGAAGGTAGGATCCTCCTCGGCCAACTTAGCCAGACCGTTAGACAGCTTATCGAGGTCCTTCTGAGTCTTGGGCTCTACTGCGATACCGATAACGGGATCGGGGAAGTCCATAGACTCCAGCTGCAGAGGATGTGAATCATCGTCTACCAAGGTATCACCGGTACGGATATCCTTGAAACCTACACCGGCACCGATATCACCGGCGCTGATTACCTCTACGGGGTTCTGGTGGTTAGAGTGCATCTGGAAGATACGGCTTACACGCTCCTTCTTACCAGAACGAACATTGTAAACGTAAGAACCAGCCTCGATCTTACCAGAGTATACGCGGAAGAAAGTCAAGCGACCAACATAGGGGTCGGTGGCAATCTTAAATGCGAGAGCTGCAGTGTGATCATCCTCGCTGGGAGTACGATCTTCCTCTTCGCCGGTCTCAGGGTTAGTACCCTTGATAACGGGAGTATCCAGAGGAGAGGGAAGGAACATACAAACATAGTCAAGCAAAGTCTGTACACCCTTGTTCTTGAATGAAGAACCGCAAGTCATAGGAGTCAGAGTCAGGTTCAGTGTACCCTTACGGATAGCTGCGATGATCTCTTCCTCGGTGATGCTATCGGGATCCTCGAAGAACTTCTCCATCAAGGCCTCATCCTGCTCGGCAGCCTGCTCAACCAGCTTGTTACGCCACTCGTTGCACTCGTCTACCATATCAGCGGGAATATCCTCAATGTCGTACTCAGCACCCATGGTCTCATCGTGCCACAGGATAGCCTTCATCTTCAGCAGGTCAACGATACCCTTGAAGTTCTCTTCTGCACCGATGGGAACTGCCAATACAGCAGGAGTAGCACCCAAGACTTCCTTCATCTGGCGAACAACCTCGAAGAAGTCAGCACCAGAACGGTCCATCTTGTTTACATAACCCATACGGGGAACATTATACTTGTCAGCCTGACGCCATACAGTCTCAGACTGGGGCTCAACACCACCTACAGCACAGTAAGCAGCAACGGCACCGTCCAATACACGCAGAGAACGCTCTACCTCAGCGGTAAAGTCAACGTGTCCCGGAGTGTCAATCAGGTTGAACTTATACTTGTTACCATTGTAGTTCCAGTAAGCAGTTGTAGCAGCAGAGGTGATAGTAATACCACGCTCCTGCTCCTGCTCCATCCAGTCCATGGTGGCAGCACCTTCGTGCACCTCACCAATCTTATGAGTCTTACCCGTGTAGAACAGAATACGCTCTGAAGTAGTAGTCTTACCGGCATCGATGTGAGCCATGATACCGAAGTTACGGGTCAAGTGAAGATCTTGTTTTGCCATTTTTTGTTATCTTGAAATGAATCTTTTGTGATTAGAAGCGGAAGTGTGCGAATGCACGGTTAGCCTCAGCCATACGATGCATATCCTCCTTACGCTTGAAAGCACCACCCTGCTCGTTGTAAGCATCCATGATCTCAGAAGCCAACTTGTCAGCCATGGTCTTACCACCACGCTTACGAGCGAAGGCAATCATATTCTTCATAGAAACGCTCTCCTTACGGTCGGGACGGATTTCAGTAGGAACCTGGAAAGTAGCACCACCGATACGACGGCTCTTAACCTCTACCTGAGGAGTAATCTTGTCCAGAGCCTCTTTCCAAATTGTCAGAGGATCCTTCTCTTCACTGGCCATCTTGGTCTTTACGATCTCGAGTGCATTGTAGAAAATCTCATAAGAGATAGTCTTCTTGCCGTCGTACATCAGATGATTTACGAACTTAGACACCTTCACGTCACCGAATACGGGATCTGGAAGGATGATACGCTTTTTTGGTTTTGCTTTACGCATTGTTTTGTTTGTTTTGTGTTAGGGCTGCATTACTGCGTTCTTCAACACCTCCTCCGAGGCGTTTACTCAACCTTAGTTTACAAGCCAAAACGGGTTAGTTACTCTTAGACTTTAGACCATAGACTTTAGACCTTAGCATTTCTTCTAAAGCCTAGAGTCTAGCGCCTAATGTCTTTTTTTTACTTCTTAGCCTCCTTAGGACGCTTAGCACCGTACTTACTACGACGCTGAGTTCTGTTAGCTACGCCAGCAGTATCCAATGTACCGCGAACGATGTGATAACGTACACCAGGGAGGTCCTTAACACGACCGCCACGAACCAGCACGATGCTGTGTTCCTGAAGGTTGTGACCTTCTCCGGGAATGTAACTGTTGACCTCATTAGAGTTGGTCAAACGAACACGAGCGACCTTACGCATCGCTGAATTAGGCTTCTTGGGGGTAGTGGTGTAGACACGAACACACACGCCACGACGCTGTGGACAGCTGTCCAGTGCGGGGCTCTTGCTCTTGTCCTCCAATACCACGCGGCCTTTTCTTACCAATTGTTGAATTGTAGGCATTTTGTTTTTGTTTTATTATTATATATTATGTATTATAGTCAAATTTTGGTTCAGACCGGACACTTTGTGCCAATCGGGGTGCAAAGTTATAAAGAAAATTCTACAATACATTATTATATGCCACAAAAAGCCCCAAAAATGTTATAAAACATGAGAGTTTAACAATCTTTAGCATTTGTTTTTGCACAAAACTAACACAAAGTGCAAAAACTTCAACAATCTAGAATAGTCTAGGATTGCCTAGGAACGCCTAGAAAACCCTAGAATAACCTAGCCAATCCTATATAGAATCAAAAACCAGCGTATCCACTACCAGCGTATCGGGTAAAGTCCCCTCATCCAGGGATGCGATGGTATCGATGCACAGCGAATCTTCTTCCGCTACCATATTCTCCTTGCCTACCTTTCCTTCCGTGCAGGAGAGAAGAGGAAGGGCAAGGGTTAAGAATAAAAAGAACTTCTTCATTTCGTCTGAATCTAGTGTTATGAATTATGGAATTATCAGAATTTCAGCTCACCGAAGTATTGGGGACAGTGGAAGTCAGGCTGCGGAGTACCGATAGGACTCCAGCTGATAAAGTGAGGAACGGGCAACTTGTCACCGCACTTATAGAAGTTACCCTTGAGTGTCAGACCGTCCAGAGATGTGATGTTGTGACGGAAGAACACCGCAAAGGGGATACGCAGCGCCAGTTCCCACTTGGTAGGTTGCTCACGGGTATCAAAGGGTGTGCGGCCCAAGGTTGTCCAGCGGTCAATAAGCTTAGTGATCTCAGGCGCAGCCAATTCGCGGTTATTCCTGCCCTCGCCAACGCCGACCAGTAATGTGCCCGCACAGTTACATTCTACATTATAGTACAGTCCATCGCCTGCCGGGCTGATAAAGAACTCTGCACAGGAATCCTCCCACACATTGTCATTATCGTGCTGAGCCACAGCTCTTACGCTCTGCTCCTCCACACGGTAGTGTACCAGGATGGCATCGTCTGTATAGGCAACACCGAACTCCATCTTAGGACAGTATGGGAACTCCTTAGGCCAATTAACGTTCTCTACCTTATTATATACTATACCGTCCTTTCCCAAAAATGCAGGAATCTCCTGTGCGCTAACGCCCATCCCGCTAATCTTCTTAATACAAATCTGTTTCATATTTTACATCTTAATCTTAACGTTAACGTTAACGTCAACGATAACTTCTAATGTTCAATTGCCACTTCGTTCTCGCGTTCCGCTCGCGACCCCTTCGGCGTTCTCAATGTTCAACGGCCAACGGCCAATAGCCAACAGCCAAAGTGCGCGTCAGCGCCCTCAATTCTCAATTTTGACCTACGGTCGAGTCTGCTCACGCTCGGGATAACTGATGCGAGCATCGCTCTCCTCTCGCTTAATCGCAGCCTTCAATTTTCAATTTTCAATTCTCAACAGCCAACGGCCAACAGCCAACGGCCAAAGTGCGCGTCAGCGCCCTCAATTCTCAATTTTCAATTCTCAACGGCCAACAATAACAATTTATCTAATGACAAATTGTTTAGACACCTCCTCTGAATCACCGGCATAGAAGTCGATGGTAACGTGCTTCTTGCTGACATTAAGCTTGTAGCACCCTTGCGCGGAAGAGTTCGTATATTGACGAATCCCCGGACGATACTCATCAAAGAGTGCCCTCTCATCCTTCAGATCCTCGCCATCCAGCCTTCTCTTCTCGCGCCGCATACCATACTGGTCAGCTCCTTCAGAGCGGACGGTATATTTTTTCTGCTTCTCAGAGGTCCACACGCTACTCATAGTCATCTGAGTGATGCGTCCGCCATCACCGTACCAGTCCATAAATTCAGTCGTATGGATATGTCCGCACAGCACGATGGCATTACGCTTGGCGAAAGCCTGGCGGAAATGACGTCTTGCCTCCGCCTCAGCTTTGGAATCTCCCCCGTGGAAGATCCAGCGGCAGCTATTGATGTCGGCAGGGAAGACCGGTCCGTGCGTAACGATAAAGGTGTGACGGGCACCCTTAGTCTCGTCCAGGAGGCGGTCTATCTCAGCATCATCGGGATTGTTGAAGTCGATAAAGATATAGGCATCATCACCGATATTGAAGCCGAATGTCGTCTTGGTGACAGTCTTCCCCAGCTCCTGCGACATACGCCCCGGCATAAACTGGTGATAGGCCTGCTTGGCATCTACGCCACGAATATCATGATTACCCACAACCGAAACAAAGGGCAGTCCGTTCAACTCGCCCTTCATGCGGTCCAAGGCATCCGCGAGCATTTTCTTGTGCACCTCGCCATCGCCGCAGTCGCCCTGCACAAGGTCGCCCATCTGCAGCACCATGCGGGTATCTTTGTCAATCAGCTGATTGGCGCGGCGCAACAGGCGGGGGCAACGGTCTTTCCACATCTCGCCGTTACGGGCGAACTCAGCGCGCTGCACCTTATTGAGCCAGTCCGTTTTCTCCATATAGTTAGCATGGTACACTGTGGCTGGATCTACATCAAAGTGTGTATCGCCCAGAAGAATGAGAGAGTATGATTTCTCTCCCCTACCCTTTGCCAGCATCGACAAGGGGAAACTGCTAAGACCAAGGCCGACGATTCCTGTGGCCGAGAGTGCAAGAAAGTCTCTTCTTTTCATAATATTATGTATTTCGATCACAAAAGTACGAATAAGTGAATGGAATACAAAATAAATCTTGTTTATTTTTATTCCTGAAGAAAAATTTGCCAATATAACCTAAAAGCACTATTTTTGCGAAGAGAAAAGGGCCGTTGGGCCGCCGGGGCGGAAAAATAGTGTCGCAATAACGACCAAACGACCCAAACGAGACTTAATACTTTAGATGGACAGGCAAAAATCTGTTTAAGAGTTAAAAGCCAAAAGATTTAAGAGTTAACATTATTAATAATATATTATGAAGAAGATTTTTAGTTTTATGATGGGACTGGCTGTATGCCTGAGTGCACAGGCCGGCCGGATCAAGACCGATACCATTACCAGTAAGGTATTAGGCGACAAAGTGGTTTATAACATCTATCTGCCCAATGGCTACGAGCACAGCACCAAGCTCTACCCCGTAGTGTACCTGTTGCACGGACTGACTGACGACTACCGAGCCTGGCGCGACAGGGGTCGCATGCAGGATGTTGCAGACGAGCTGATAGAGTCAGGCGAAGCATGCGAGATGATTATCGTTATGCCCAATGCCGGCGGACCGGACACCCATAACACCTGGAACGGCTACTTCAATATGCCAGGCTGGAACTACGAAGACTTCTTCTTCCAGGAGTTCATCCCCACGGTCGAGAAGAAATACCGTGGTGTGGGCGATAAGGGACATCGTGCCGTAATGGGTCTCTCCATGGGCGGTGGCGGCAGTACCGTCTATTGCCAGCGTCACCCCGACATGTTCAGCAGTTGCTATGCCATGAGTGCATGGCTGGACAACCAGGGCGACAATGTAGGCCCCGGCCAGGAGAAAGACAAGCGCTACTATGTCTGCGAGGCAGTAAAGCAGCACTCAGCCCTTCGCTTCATCGAGCAGGCCGACGAGGAGACCAAGAAGCAGCTCCGCACTGTCAAGTGGTTTTTCGACTGTGGCGACGATGATTTCCTCTTCGATCTTAGCGTCCGCCTTCACCAACTGATGCGCGATGCCCGGATAAAAGACGAGCTGCGCGTCCGTAATGGAGTACACAATTGGGAATACTGGCACCAGGCTCTGAGAATGGCCCTACCTTTTGCCTCCAGAAACTTTGATAAATAATTGGGCATTTTTCAGTGTCCGATGACTCTTTGTTTCTGTTCCCGGTTTCTCTTTATTTCGTCACTTACAAAGCATTTTTTTGTAAATTTACCCAAAATTAAGCTTTTGGGAGCTGCACGAGTATTACTATTTTAACCTTAAAAGGTGTTTGACTTGACTTAAATCAAGAAATTAAACACTTTTTAAGGTTTTTTAATTTGCGCGTACTTTGTATATAATATATTTTGCTTACCTTTGTACTAGCATTCAAGCTAAGCCTAGACAAACCTAAAAGACTAAACTATTTAGAACTAGACTAAACTAAACTAAACATGCTAAACGGAAGACTAAATATATTATTATTCAGAAAGCACCGGCCAATGACTCGTCAGCGAATTTTGCTGGCGGGGGTTTTTGTCGTTGTGTGTCTTCTTTTAGCTCAAAACATCAATGCACACTTAGCGCCGCCAGCATCTCCAAAAGCATCCGCCTTTGCTGCTGACAGTACTTTCTATGGACACTACCCCTTTATACGCTTTATCGACGCACAAGAGGATGCAGGGTTAGTGCGCCTTTCCGACGAGGACTTCCTCGACAAGGCAGGAAAGGTCGTATTCAAGATCAACAAATATGATGTCTTTACCAACGACTCGCTCTTGCGTCTCCTGGAAAGCGAAATCATCCCCCGTATCAATAAAGACTCGCTGCGTTTGCGCCGACTCATTGTTCGCGGAGCCTCTTCGCCCGAAGGTCCTGTACCCAACAATCGCATGTTGGGTCGTCGTCGTAGCGAAACGCTGACTTCTTTTTTACGCGCCCGTCTGAGCGTACCCGTTGACGAGCAGAACTTCTCTTCCGAGGTTGTTACCGAGGACTACCGCCTGTTGCTGGTTATGATGGAACGGGCCGGTGATCCTGCTGTCGGTATCGTTCGCAGCCTTTGCGACCGTCACCTGCCCCGCTACGAGTATACAATTCTGAAGAACAAGCTCAAGCAGCTGCAGGGTGGTATCCTGTGGAGACATCTGCTGAAAGACTACTTCCCCGAGCTCCGCGCTGCCCGCATGGTGCTGGTGTTTGACAAGCCTGCCGAGCCGACTATACCGGAAGTTCCGGAGAATCCGGAAGTTGACGTTCCCGTTGACGTTCCCGTTAGCCTTAACGTGCCCGTTAGCCTTAACGTGCCCGTTAAGGTTCCACGCCGCGAGGTATTGTCCATTAAGACCAACATGCTGCTTTACGGCTTCTATCTGCCAGGCGGTTACAACCGTTGGTGCCCCATCCCCAACATAGCAGTCGAGTATTATCCGATGCGCGGACACTTCACCTATGGCGGTAGCATCGACTTCCCCTGGTGGCAGAGCTACAACAAGTTCAAGTTCTTCGAGGTCCGCAACTATCAGCTGGATGCACGTTACTATTTCCGCTCGGGCGATATTGACCGTCGCATTCCCGGTGATGGCGCAGCCTTCCGCGGATGGTACCTCCAGGGTTATATCAATGCCGGACTCTTCAATATCTGCTTCGACAAGGATACCGGCTACGAGGGCGAATATCTGGGTGCAGGTGTTGGCGCAGGTTATGTACTGCCTCTTACCCGCCGGGGCCACTGGAAGTTGGAGTTCAGCCTCCAGGTAGGTTTCGTCTATGGTATATACGACCCCTATCAGTTCGAGAATCTGGTCAACCCCGACTACCACGACAAGCGCTACTACTATCGCTGGTCGGGCAATGCCGACGACTTCGTGGCACGCCAGTACCGCTTCAGCTGGATAGGCCCCACCCGCGTGGGCATCACCCTCTCCTACGACCTCCTCTACCTGAGGTGGAAGAAGAAGGGAGTAAGTTTTCGGAACCACGAAAAAGTGAAAAGTGAAGAGTGAAAGAATGAAGAATGAAGAATGAAGAATGAAGAGTGAAGAATGAAGAATCCTAGATAGGCTAGCCAGGCTAGCCAGGCTCGAGAAACTAGAAGAAAATAGAAATGAGAAGAATAAACACCATACTGAAGAGCATGCTTCTCCCCTTCTCTTGGAAGGGGCTGGGGGTAGGCTTTGTATTCTTCATTCTTCATTCTTCATTCTTCATTTTCTCTTCCTGCTATCGCGAGCCGTATCTGCATCTGTATCGTGGTGCAGACACAGACTTTGATATACCTATCGTAGACCTCGAGCTCGAAGCTGTTTGGGATTACGAGATTGGCTACAATATCACCTACGACTGGAAGGCAGAGTGGAGCTATGGCTGGGATCTGAGCGATATCGAAATCTTTGGCGAGATAGGATACACCGAGCCCAAGGTATTCAACCTACGTCGTTACTACACCCAGGATATACCCTTGGCTCCCCACACCCAGGTGCTCAGCTCCGTTCTTTACGAGCCTCACTTCCAGGGAAGCTTCGAATGGGGCTACTGGGACCTCCTTATCTGGAACGAGGTTTACACGCTGGACGGCGTACAGAGTCTGCACTTCGACGAGACCACCTCGCTCGATTCTGTCACAGCCTATACCAACCCCTCTATGCATACCTCGCGTTACAACGCACCGCGCCATACCAACTCGTTCTATGCTCCCGAGGCATTGTTCTCCGGTTACGACAGGGGTATCGAGATCGACAAGGATCTGGAAGGCTTTACCTACGACGAGGAGCGCGGCATTTATATCAAGAAACTGAACATGGTGCTGGAACCCGTCACCTATATCTACCTCATGCAGGTCATCCTGCATAACAACAAGGGACGTGTCACCGCAGTCGATGGTAACTCCAACCTTTCCGGCATGGCACGCACCACCTCGCTGAACACAGGTGTTGCCGGAGACGATCCCATCACCATCTACTTCAATAACCGACTGAAGAAAGATGTGCCTCTGGTACCCTATAACCCAGATGATCCATACGCGCCCGTTGATCCTTCAGTAGAGCGTGCCGACATTGTTGGCGGACGACTCCTCACATTCGGACTCTGCAATCAGGCAGCCAACCGTATCAAGAATGTCAGCGAGCTGACAGATAAATACAAACACTACATGGACGTAACCATGCAGTTCAACAACGGAATGGACAGCACCTTCGTGTTCGATGTCACCCAGCTGGTGCGCAAGCATTACAAGGGAGGCGTCATAACGGTGGAATTAGACATGGACACCGTGCCGATTCCCAAGCGTTCAGGTGGCAGCGGCTTCAACGCAGTAGTAAAAGATGTCGAAGACGGAGGAACATGGGAGTTTGAGATGTAAGAAAATGAAGAGTGAAGAATGAAGAGTGAAGAATGAAGAATGAAGAGTGAAGAATGAAGAGTGAAGAATCCTAGTTGGAACTACCCTAGGAACCAGAAAACGAAAACTAAGTTAAGAATAAAAAATATAAACATTAAATAAAACAATTAAATTATGAAAAGAATCTATCTTATCCTCGCAACAGCATTATGCGTAGCCTTCACCAGTTGTACTAACGACGAAATCGTAGGCGGAGAGGACCATGGAACACCACAAGCTATGAGTGATGCAATAACCTTTGGAAGCGGCTTCAAGTCACTGACAAGAGCAACTGACGCTGTAGGCGCTGATGCAGCAGCAAAACTGAACAATCGATTCATAGTCAGTGGTTTTAAGACCAAAGAGTCTAGTTCGCCAACCAACTACAGCACCGTATTCAAGGACTATGCTGTGGTATGGCAGCCGAACACTGCAGGTCAGACAGAGAGCAATACCTCAGACTGGGAGTATGTTGGTGTAACATCCCTTTCCCCTGTTACCACTGTAACTGCCCAGACAGCCAAGTATTGGGATTACAGTGCTGCATCCTATGACTTTATTGCATATTCTACTGGTACGGCTTCAGAAACCGCGGATGCCCCATCAGCAGGTCAGGTACAAGTTACTGCCATCGATCATGCCAATTTAGCAACAAAGGCATACACCCTGAAAGGTTCTAAGGACGACCTTGCAAAATGCTATATCGCAGATATGGTAACAATAACAAAGGGCAATTACAAGAAAGAGGTTGAATTGAAGTTCCATTCTCTTACATCTAAGGTTCGCATTGGCCTTTACGAGACTATCCCCGGTTACTCCGTAAAGAATGTAAAGTTCTATAGCGCTCATCCCACCACATTGGGAACAGGTTCTAATACAACAGCCACCCTTATTGGAACATTCAAGAGCAGCGGTACATATGATATAGCTTTCACCGGAACCAAAGCAACTGTTAATCTTTCGGCAAGTACCGATGCCACAAATGCAGGTTTTGGCACATTCCCATCCACTACTATTGGCACCAACTCAGCTGCTGCAACATTCGCATCCGGTGGTTATCAGCATGTTATCCCCACCAATAGCGGAAACGCATTGGAACTGGCTGTTGATTATACCCTTGTATCAGATGATGGTTCTGGCGAGGAAATTAATGTCTATGGTGCAACAGCCTACATTCCTGTCACCTTCACAAACTGGCAGCCCAACTTCGCATACACTTACATTTTCAAGATTAGCGACAACACCAATGGTTGGACCAGCACAGTAACAGACGACCCCAGCGGTCTGTTCCCCATCACCTTCGATGCAGTTGTATCTGAGAGCGAAGAGGCTGGCAAGCAGGCTACTATTACCACTGTTGCAACACCAAGCATTACTACTTACCAGAAGGGTCATGATACCACTAAGAATGAGTATGCGGCAAGTAATGGCAAAATTTACATTCAGGTTATGATTGGTAACACCCTACAAGCTGACCTTGACACTAAAGGAAAACTTTACACTGCTTCAACAACCTCTACGTTAATTACTGAAGCAAGTGTAATGGATGCTCTTAATCTTGTTGAGTCAGGAACTACAGGCCGTAATGGCATTACTCTTACCGATGTAGGAACAACGGCATCACTTAACTCAACCATCACAACTATTCCCGGTGAAGATGGTAATGATATAACCGTTGAAACCAAGACCGCTGCAGAATTTACTCCCTCAGCAGGCACCTATGCTTACGTATATGACACAGGTACTTATAGCCCTGTAAAATTAACAACAACACCTTCTGACTTTACTACAGCTTACTATTCTGATGCTGCATGTACAACACCCTGTACGGGAACTGTTCCTTCAGGAGGTGGTACATATTACCAGAAAGTGTCTTACATATATACTGCTGAAAAATATACAACACAGCCAGCAGACTTTACCACTGCAGGAATCTATTATGAAGATCCCAATGGAACAAAAGATGTAACAAGTTCTCCTGCAGCAACATTTAGTTCAGAAACCTATTACTACAAAAAATACACTGTTAATCACAAGGTTTACGGTGTGAAGGTTATTAAGGTTGTTAGCTAATCCACAATACGCCAGGTGGGGTTCGACTCCCCACTTGGTGACAAAGACAAATTAAATGGGAAACTAAACTACAAACATAAAACAAAATAACAAGACCAAACAAGACTAAACAAAAGAAACAAGAAAAGGCTGCGATTGAGCGAGAGGAGAGTGATGCTCGCATCAGCTATTCCGAGCGTGAGCAGCCTCGAACGAAGTTCAAACTAAACTAAGAATAATAACACAAAACTATAAGCATTATGAAGACCATCAAAAACAAATTATTTCTAGCAACAGCCATCCTGGCCCTCGCCAGCTGCGCTGACAATACTTACATTGGAGATCAAGAGCCCACAGTAGGTGGTGGAGCTATAAGTTTCAATATGGGCACGCCCGCTTTGACTAGAGCTACTGATAATCATACTCCATTGAATAACGAATTTGTGGTATATGGATACAAGACCATAAGCAGCACAGATTACACAGTTTTCGACAATTATGTGGTTAAATGGACAACAAATACTGCAGGAACCACAACATCGAACTCTGCTGATTGGGAGTATGTAGGATATAACTCCAAAGCAACAACACCCGTCATACAGTCTATCAAGTACTGGGACACTAATGCTACTTCGTATAATTTCTTTGGTTATTCTTTAGGTACTGGAACTGGTGGAAATAATCCATCACACGCCACAGCTTCTGTAATGACAAACAGTACCTATACTCTTACAGGAACCCAGGATCAGTTGGCAACTTGTTATATTTCAAAAAAGGAGAATATTAGCGCGCCCTCTAACGCTTCAGTAGTACAATTGGACTTCGTAAGTTTGATGGCCAAAATACAATTAGGTTTCTTCGAGACTATCCCAGGATATTCAGTGAAGGACTTGAAGTTCTACACCACCGCATCAGCAAGCACATCAGCAACCGCCCCAGCTCTCTATGATGCAGGACAAACAGCATCTCTCCCCAAGGAGGGTACCTATACGGTAACCTTCGATAACGATGGTAATCCCATATTGACATGGGCTGCAAATCAAACTAATGGTACTCAAGCGAATATACTATTTACTCAGATTTCGAACGACGAATTTAAAGTCCGAGAGTATAAAGAAACGGCATCTACAACAGATAAGCTATATATCGGTCGCGCCTCTAATGAAGCAACCAAGACTGAAGCAAAACCAGTTCTTCCCAACCCAAATGGAACTGCTTTGACTCTGAAGGTTGATTATACGCTGGTTTCTCGTGATGGTACTGGTGAAACAATCAATGTAACTGGTAAGACCGCAGTAGTACCAGCTCAGTACACCCAGTGGAAGCCAAACTTCGCATATACCTATCTGTTTAAGATTACCGACGAAGACCTTACTCCCATCACCCTCGATGCTGTAATTTTAACAACCGATCAGGGTAATCAGGAAACAATCACTACTGTTGATAATCCTAGCATCACCACTTATCAGAAGGGTGCAATTGTTAATGAATACAGCGCAGGCAATATTTACGTTGTTGTAGGAGAAGGCACTGCATTAACTGTGGGCACCAATGCCAAACTATACACAGCAGCAACAACAGGAAGTTATACAGGAGGCATTACAGAGGCTTCTGTAGCAAATGCGCTGAAGAATGGTACAATGAATAATAATACTACACCTACCACATGGACAGTTACCGATGCAAGCAGCAATACTCTAACTATTTCATCTGCAGCTGGTCTAACAGCATTCACAGAAATTCCTAATACTGACTCTCCAACAGGTGTTGCCCTTACAATTAATGGTGCCATATTTAGTGCTACAGCAAATACCACATATGTGTTCGAATATATCATACCTACTTATACACAAGCATCAGGCACATATGTTACCAACACAAAATATTATACAGACAATACTGGTACTACAGAAGTAGATACATCTGGATTTACAGCAGGAACAACAGACGTAAGTTCTTACTTTGTTGCGAATTACTCAACTCCCGCATCTAAGCACTACAAAGTAATCAAGGTAGCTGCATCCAACTAACCCATAACCTCTCCCAAGCCCGCTGAGGTGAAAGCCTTGGCGGGCGAGGATGAGAGAATTGTTACCTCCCCGAGGTAACACGTGTAGACTCCGGAGGTTGCAAAAAGGGCTTAGACCTTAGTGAACGGGAACGTTAACGGGAACGGGAACTAGAGAAAAAGGCAAGATAAGCAACCTAGAGGTAACCCTGAGGTAACCCTGAGGTAACCCTGAGGTACTCCTGAGGTAAGATAACGGTTAAAGACGATTAGATAGTTAAAAGAATGAGAGAAGGAATGAGGTATATATGGTTATTGGGAATTATCCTGTTGGCAGCTTGCTCCGGCGAGCAGCCCAACCCCGATATGCCCAAGCACACCCCCATCGCCTTCTCTGCTAACCAGCAGGAGGAAGAAGTGACCCGTGCTGGAAGCACTCCGTTGGAAAGCTATACCTCCTCTTTCAGAGTCTGGGGCTTTAAGAGCATGAGCTATGATAACACCAACGGATACGGTAGCACGCAGACGGTGATGGACCAGTACCACGTGCAGTGGGTAACGAATACTGCCAACACCAGCACCACCAACACCAACGACTGGGACTACATCCTGACCACCTACCCCGACCAGACACCCAAGTACTGGGACTTTGAGGCCAAGGCCTACCGCTTCTTCGGGTCGGCAGAGATGAGTGCCACACTCGGTACATGGACACGTACAACAGAGGAAGGCATAGATGTGTACAAATACGAATGCAATATTGATGCCACCAATGCGGCGGATGCTCCGTTCTACACACATCTGTGGTTCAGCACTGGCGTTGCAACGGACTACCCTACCCGTCAGTTCGGGCAGCCGGTGACACTGGAATTCATAAGGCCCTTTGCCGAAGTGCAGTTTAAGTTCACAGCACCTGGCGTAGTGCCGGAGCCTATGTTGGAGCAACCTGACTTCCGTCCCTTAGATTCAGAAAAGCGCATAGCGCTAATGGGAAAGGTGACCATCACCTACCCTATCTCGGGAATAAAGGTACAGGACACTTGGAATAGTACACCAGAATACAGCAAGTACCTGACATCCTTTACCAAGCCTTCTACCGACACGCCATACTGGTACACGGTGTTCCCCATCACAAGTCAGGGGGCATACAAGCTGACGGTGACGGTGAATGGTGTAGAAAAGGACTGCACGGTACCAGCCCAATATATGAACTGGAGTCCGGGCTACCGCTATACCTATATCTTCAAGGTGAACGACGAGGGTGGCGTGGAACTGCAGACAGTGAACATTGCTGTCAAGAACTGGCAGACGGATGATGATACTACAGCACAGTATAATTTGTATAACTGGTAACCTTTTTGCAGTGCAAAAAAAATGAAGAGTGAAAAGTGAAGAATGAAGAATAAAAATATAAATAGTTATCGTTAACGTTGACGTTGACGTTGATAAAAGAATGAGAGAGATTAAGTACATATGGTTATTGGTGCTGCTGGTGCTGGCAGGGTGTACTTCTGACGAAGTGGGCCCTGAGAGGAAGGATACGCCCATACAGATAGTGGGATATGTACCATCCTATATGGACCCCCCAACCCCCTTCAGGGGGAGAAACTATTCTCACCTGTCACCTGTCACCTGTCAACTATCAACTGCCAACTCTCTCACCCGTACGGAGTGGACACCTCCTGAAGGCTATAGCCTATATACCGGTAACGAAAATGGGACAACGGCATTGGGTGCCTTCTTTACCTCTGGAACCGAGTCCGACAAGAGGCGTATCTACTACCATACGGTCGAGAATAAATGGTACATAGAAGGAGAATCACCATCAGGCTCCAAATACTTGTATGGCTATATACCCTACAATGCAGCTGACGTGACAATAGCACCCAACGGCATCGACTACTCAAATGGAGCCACCCTGACCTTCAACAACATGAAAAGTGTGATGACCACTGATGCCTGCGTGATTGTGGGAGCTAAAGAAGGAGCAAACGCTAACACGACACCAGAAGGTCTGCAGCCAGGTAAGTTCTACACAAACCTAACGGCAAACAATAACCACTTGTACCTGCTCTGCGAACATCTGTACTCCAAGTTGGAGTTCTGCTTCCGAGTGGGAGCCGAGTATGCCGCTTTGCGTACCATAAAGCTACGCAAGGTGGAGCTGATAGGCTATACATACACGTTGGACAATCTGTCGGACAAAACTCCGATGAAAGAAAAGGGAAGCCTTACGGTAACCCTGACAGCCAACGACCAGGGCATATCGCCCCTTGGCGAGGATGTGATCCTCTTCACGCCCAACGAATCATCTGCCGTTATGCCGCCCATACTTCTCTTCGAGGGCGAGGAGGCGCTGCCATCCGACACCTACACTTCAGAGACGGCCTATGTGCCGTACTTCAACCTGAGCGGATCGGGAAAAGTATTATACATACTGCGAACCACCTATGATGTATATGACACGAAAGGCAACTTGATACGTAAGGGTTGTGTGGCAGAGAACCAGATAGTGCCCAAGGAGCGCTTCAGTAAGAATCAGCTACAGAGGGGCTACAAATATACACTGCAACTGACAGTTGTTCCCACATACTTGTATGTGCTATCCGAACCGGACCTTGATAATCCAACGGTAACGTTGGAGTGAAAGGCCCCCTCCGGCTCCCCCTTGGGGGAGGGAAAGTTGATAGTTGACAGGTGAGAGTTGATAGTTAAAAGGTTAAAGACTTTAGACACTAGACTTTAGACTTTAGAAAGATTAAAAGAATAAAATAGTTATCGTTAACGTTAACGATATCGTTGATAAAAAGAATGAGAAGAATAAAGACCATAATAGGAAGGATGAAGCTTAGTAGGCTTAGTGAGCTTACGGGGCTTATGCGCCTATGTCTTTTATTCTTCATGTTCAATGTTCAATGTTCAATATTCAATGATGTTTACGCGCAGGGACTGGCATCAATAAAAATTGGCGGTAATGTATATGGTGGCGGTAATGCTGCTGATGTAGGCGGAAATGCTACCGTTACGGTCAAGGCAGGTTATCTGAACAAGGTATTTGGCGGAGCCCGTATGGCCAATGTAGGCGGTAGAACCTTTGTGAACATCTACGGAGAGGAAGCTACCAGCGACATATTCATTGTTGAGGTCTATGGTGGTAACGATGTTGCAGGAACCATAGGTCTGTCTGGCGAAGAGACCACCGTTCCCCTCAGAACATATTATACAGAAGAAGAGGCTACTGCCTATAATACCGCGAACAGTCTGACATCTACTGATCCTGGATTCAAGAATGCTGGTGATGTCAAAGAAGACGGATTGACAGAGATACTGACTGGAGCGCAGACCAAGGAGACGAATCCTGAGATGAACGCCATTGACAATACCTGGAAGACCTTTGTCCGCACCACACGTTCTAAAAATAATGACAACTCAGAGAATCATGCCGTCATCATAGGCAAACTGTTTGGCGGCGGTAATGGCGACTTCGACTACGAGCAAGTACCAGACGGCAATGGCAAGGTCATCCATAACATCTATGACAGAGATGACCATACTACCGTTATTGCCACAAAGGAAACAGCTGAGGGTGAGGTTGGCTTCCAGAAGCCTGAAGTCGGCAAAACCTACCTGGAGATTAACGGAGGCTGTATTGCCCACCTCTATGGCGGCGGTAACAACGCTACGATAAACGAGAATACCACCATCAGCATCAAGAACGAGAGCGACGACATGCAAACTCAGGCAGAAACCTATGCGAGCAAATCTGCAGGAACTACATACGAGATGAACGCCCAGGAAGTACTTACCTATCTGCTGGGAATGGTCAACCTCTCCACCTTCCAGAATAACTATAGCAACTGGAGGTTCAACTTTGCCCGCGTCTTTGGCGGCAACAACATGGCTGACATGGCCATCCAACCCACCTGGAACCTGCAGGAGGGAAAGATACGCGACCTATACAGCGGTGGTAACCAGGGCCGTATGACCAGCCCCACAGGTCTGCTCCTTGATATCAACCCTAAAACCAACAACCAATACCCCCTGGTTGTAGAGAATGTGTATGGCGGATGTCGTATGGCGGATGTACGACCGCTGAAGCCTGACGGAACGGATGTTGACGAGGTGGACAACCTCACGGGCTATTACTTCCCGCGTAACCTGGCCGCCCGCACACTTGTCCGTGGCGGAGACATCAATAACGTATATGGCGGTAACGACATCCGCGGAAAGGTGTACTTCGGCAATGCCGTAGGTGTCAGCACCAGCATTCGAGGTAATATCTACGGAGGTGGCAACGGCGCCTATGCCTATACAGATAATGAGAGATTCATGAATGACTTCACCTATGGTGACTACTGCTATTCCTCTGAAGGCTACACGTCCTCTGTAGAGGCCCTGAACGGTATTCGTCCCGATGCCGAGCAGGTATCAATCATGGTAAGAGGTACGGACGCCGAGCATCCCACCGTCATTGGCGGCTCTATATTCTGCGGCGGTAACTGCGCTACACTGGAGACCGAGCCCGCCCATGCCACCCTGAAGAACTATCCGCTGGTGGAACTGAAGATAGGCTCGCACGTGATGGCCGACAATGTTTACCTGGGTAATAACGGCGAGGGAATGGTTACAGATGACGTTCTGAAACTGTACAAGAGTAACATCACGGGAACAGGAGATGATGTAGAAAAATTCAGTACTATAGACCTGACCGACCCACAGACATTCAAGACCTATATGCAAGGTGCCGCCATGAATATCATACCAAGGCTGGTCTTCGAGGATGCCAACAAAGGCGACCGTACAACTTATGAGGAATACACCTCTAAGATAGGTTCCTTCTACTGTGGCGGTAACGTGGGCAGTATGACCTATGAGGGCAAGAACTCGATGGATTTCAGCACACCCATATATATCTACAATAAAGTGGTGGGCGGCTGCAACAATGCCTCCGTCAAAGAATCTGAATACAACGCCTTCTATGACGGCGGTATTCTGGGCTCCGAGGATGAGCAGGCCGAAAACGGGTATAAGGACGGCGACAAATACAAGGACCGACTGGAACTGAACTTCGATGGTGTGAGAATGTTACCTCAGAGACTTGACGACACCTTCACCAAGGTGACATCAGGAACCACCCTTACAAAGGGAAAGAAATACTACACTACCAATCTTCGTTCCAGCGAATTCATAGCCGACGGAACGGAAGTTGCCGGTGATATTACGGATACTTACTATGAACTATCCAAGATAGGAACAAAACTGGAATGGAACACCGCCAAGTGGGATGAGGAAGAAGGCGATTTCATGAAAGACCTTCCCACAGGCACCCTCGACAAGGACTTGCGCCTGTTGGACGGCAACATCTATGGTGGCTGCTACAACAGCGGACATGTGAACGGCAACGTGGTCATCAACATCAATCAAAATGTCCTGAAAAAAAGCGAGGTATTCAACACCGGTGCCGGAGAGACGAACGTTGACTATGTAAGCCAACGCGACGATGTAAAGACCCTTTCCATGGCAGTCTTCGGAGCCGGCTACGGTAAAAATACCGAGATATGGGGCAACACCACTGTGAATCTGAACAAGGGCTATGTATTCCAAGTCTTCGGTGGCGGACAAGAAGGTGTTGTAGGCAAGGGTGTTACCAAGTCGAGGACGGTGAAAGACGACTCAGACAACGACGTGGTAGAGTACTATCAGGAGTACAGTTTCAATCCCATCTACAGCAGTACCGTCAACCTGAAGGGTTCCAAGACCACTTACTCGTCAGAGGGTACAGCCACCGACATACCAGAATCTGAATACCTGTACGGCGGTGGCAACGAGGGTGACGTCTGCGGCAACACGTATGTCAACCTGGGTAACGGACGTATATACGATGCCTTTGGCGGTGCCAGCAATGCAGACATCTATGGGCATACCGAGGTGCACATAGGCCGTCAGCCCAATGGCAGCGGTGGCTACAAGGATGGCTTCCCGTGGATACGGGATGTGGTCTATGGCGGCAACGACTTTGGTGGCACCATCTGGGGCGAGTACGAGGACGGCTATGACTTCACCAGTCGTATTGAGAATTATGCCACCAAGAAGAGCATGATTCACGGCTACAACAGTACAACCGATGCCACCCCCGATGTACTGCGATCATCGACCTACGTAGAATACTATCAGGGACGTGTTGACACCATCTTCGGAGGCAACTACGCCTACTATAACTATGCCGACACCAAGACCTACGGAGAAGACATAAGCATGCCTTATCTGGCAAGCTCTTTTGTAAACATCCGTCCTAATACGAACGAGAAAAACCACATCTCCTGCCTCTTTGGCGGCGGTACCGGCTATCCCAAGAACCGCGACGGTGATAAGTCGCAAGACCGCAGCTATGTGCTGATAGATATTCCCGACGATACGGACAGATTCAAGTCGACACAAGTCTTCGGATCTGGCAGTTACAATGGCATAGGCATGAGGGTGGACAAAGACATTGCCTCGGCTAAAGAAACAGCCGATCAGGCCACTGCCATTATAGACCTGATGAACGGAACCATTGCGAATGTCTATGGCGGCAGTTACAACGAAGGCATCACACGCCGCACAATGATTAATGTTCCTGCCGAGTCAACCATTAATATCGGCAATATCTTTGGAGGTGCATACGGAACACAGATTCTTCCACCATGTGATGTCTATGAGTCGTATGTGAACTACAATAACACCAGCGAGAATGCCCGCGTAACCGGTGCCATCTATGGCGGTAACAACAACGAACGCCGTACGCTCTACACACATGTGAACATCTCCTCCCCTGTATGGTCGGATAAGGACAAAGGCTTTCTGGCTAAAGTATATGGCGCAGGATACAATATCGACACATGGTCCGAATACACCGAGGTGAACCTACTTGCCGGTGCCAAGGTCTACGAAGCTTACGGTGGTGGTAACATGGGGCATGTACTGAATGCCGAGAGCGTGCAGCGATACATGCAGCTGTATAAGGACAAGCCCTCACCCCAGATTTCAACGCAGGATCCTTTCTGGAAATCCCTAAACGATGCCAATACCCTTTGGGAGGCGGATGGGACTCTAAACTCTGATTATGCCGACCGCTGGGCAGCCGAATGGAAGGATGCATGGAAATTGGGCGACTATTATACGCCTAATGCAGATTACACCAACTATATAGACAATGTAGGCACCAACCTCTGCAACACACAGCCTGAACTGGTTAGAACAGCAGAGATGGACGACCGCGACTACTCTGACTACACAGAAGAGGAGAAAGCAAAGAGATACGGGAAATACAACACCAATGTTATCATCAACGAAGGAGCCACCGTTGTGAACTACGCCTATGGCGGCGGATACGGTCAGGCCGCCACAAACCTCAGTGGTGATGTCTATGGTAATACCTACATAGCCCTGTTGGGCGGTACGGTAACCAAGGATATCTATGCCGCAGGTACGGCAGGAGCCATCAACGACCTTTTCGGTGTTGGTCCATACAATGCCAGCACCAACCCCACGGGCTTCACCGCATCAGCCAACGCCTACATCAAGGGCGGTAGCTGCCGTAACGTCTATGGTGGAGGATGGTTGGGTAACGTAGGTCATCATGCCGGTGCGCTCAGCGCTACTACCGAGGGTGATATCCCCGGTGAGACTCATGTGGTGATAGGAGACTTGGCCGGGACCAGCTTCACCAACGGAATTCCCACTATTACACGTAATGCCTACGGTGGTGGTGAAGGTGGTGCCGTCTTCGGTACAGCCCATCTGACCATGAACAACGGCTACATAGGTTACGTGTATAACCCCAATGGTACAAACATCGAAAACACAGACCACGACGAGCGTTACGAGGAGAAGATACAGGACGAAACGAAAGCCACGCCCAACACTTTCCTCACCAATGCCGGCTGTCTGTTTGGCGGTGGTTACATTGATAACAGTAGTGTGGACAAAACCAAGGTAAGCATCTATGGCGGCCATGTACGTGGCAGTGCCTTCGGTGGTGGCGAGGTGGCCGCTATTGGTCGTGGTGACATGAAACTGAAGGAGGGCAGTTCATCTGTTTACGAGTTGAAAGGCATCTACCGTCCCGGTAAGACCGACATCGAGATGTTCGGCGGACATGTGCACCGCAACGTATATGGTGGCGGACGAGGCGTCGATAACCTGGGCGGTCACGGATCACTCAACTGCGACGGATATGTATTCGGTCAGACTGAGGTACACATCCACGGTGGAGAGATTGGTACGGTATCAGGTTTGGCCGATGGTGACGGCAACGTCTTTGGCGGCGGTGACGAGGGATATGTGTATAGTGCGTATGAATATGAAGAGGAAATAACCGAAGAAAACGAAACAAAAAAAGTCACGAAGTTCGGTAAGGGTGTGAAGGCTGGAAAGCGATACAACGAAGGCATCTCTCCAACAGACCTAAACAATTATAACTATCAAGGATACTACTACCAGCATGAATGGGAAGATAACGGCAACTTCATCACCATAAATGTCGGAGATAACAAAACCGAGCGTCAGTTCACCGAGGACTGCAAGGTGCTGGTGGAACCACATTGCAAGTCGAAAGCAGAACTCTCCTTTACTGACATAATATATAGAAAAGGTGAGGAGTTAGCTTCCATAGACCTTGAATACCTGAAAGCAAGTTCTTCCACTCTGCTAACCAAAATAAACGGAAACGGAGTAGTAACTGATCCAAATGGCATCACCTTTAGCCGTTCATACCCCGCAGGCTCTTACGTCCCCATTGCTGCCCTCAACACCCTAAAGGACAAAAACACCGATAACAGATGGAACAGCCTTGACCAAACTGGTATCATCATCCATAATGCCATTTTTGCCGGTGGTAACATGCCCTCAGGCTCCACAACCACAAGTGCCAACACCACCACGGTGTTCGGTAATGCCACCGCCTCAGTCAACGACATCTACCATCGCGACATGATTACCATGGGTACCCGCCATACCGGCGGTCTGTATGGCGATGGCAACCTGACCCTGGTGGACGGCTACCGCGAGCTGAACATCACCAACTACGGGACCGACTACTACAGCATTGCCAAAGAAATTACCATTGAGGACTATCATAACCTCCCTGAGCGCGAAGCGGCCTATTATGAATTGAACTATACCTGCAAGAAAGAATGTAAGGACAGAAAAAATAACGTCTATCACCCGAATACTACAATTACGGCAGATGATATGCTGGATTTGTTCCTTGAATATGATAATAACACCAAGAAATACTCGCCTGTTACATATAATGACGAGGCCGTTCTTGCCTGGAACGAAACCAAGCAAGAATGGGAACCCAACTCCGCTGCTGGGTATTGGGTAGAAAGCGGTGTGCTGCCCGTTTATGCAGGTCGTCTGATGAACAGTATCCAGCGTGCTGACCTCTGCGGTGTCTTTGGCAGCCGTATGGTAATGCAGGGAGCACAGGACCGTGTGCCTGAGGAGGCAGACTATACCAACTACACCATCAACCGTGTTCGCGAGGTATCGCTGAACAAGAAGAACTCTGTCATTGAGAGTGACGCCGCACCCTTCCACGGTAACTACTTCGGCATCTACAACATCGTGAACTACCTGGGTGCGCTGACCAGCGACGTGGACTTCGGTGATGATACGTACCGCCCCTATGCACGTACCACAGATAACACAAGTGACGATTCAAAATACAAGTGTGTTGCCAATGGCCAAGCCTACGAAACAGCCTCTTTCTACGACTGGAAGAAACAATTCCCCACAGATCGCAAACGTAACAACGGAAACAGCCATAACAAGGTAGCCCTGGCCTCTGGTGTCTATCTGGAAATCACCACCGAGGAGAGTACAGGAACTGGCCTGAACGAGAAGGTATGGGGTCCCATCACCGGTGTAGTAGAGCTTGACCTGATTAATGTTGCACCCGGTATCGGTGGTGGCTTCGTCTATGCCAAGAACCAGCACGGCGTGCGCAGCAAATCCAACATTAAAACCACTACGTTGACAGCCTTGAACGAAGATGCCGTCACCCATTGGGATTATACCTACAGCACAACGGAGGATGATAACAATCAAAAGGTATTCGAGACCTCCGGTAACTTTGTTCACAGCACGCAGACCATTATAGACGACTGCTATAACGTCAGCAACCGCTATATGGGTGAAGGTAAGATGCCAGCCCACTACTGGTACATCAAGGGTTCCGTATATGTCTATGACCAGTACATCTCGGCATACACCGGTTCATCCAATGCTTTCAGCGAGACGGTGGACATCCCGCTGACCATTGCTGCCGCCTCACATGGTAAGATGAAGCTGCTAAATGTGATGCCCAACCGCTATGCTTACTATGCACAACCCGGTGTAAAACTGAATGGTGACCAGAAGATAATCATCAACGACAAGACCTACACCAAGAACGACCCCATCAGCTATTGGGACTGGTATCTGCTGAGCAATTACGAGAAAGAGCTATTTGTAGAAAAGACCTATGTGAATTGCTTGACATATTACGATGAACAAGGTGTAGAGCATAAAGCAGGTACAGAAGTCATGACCGATTCTGAGTATTCAACATACAAAGCCTCATCCCACATATACTGCGACGTTGAAGGTAATAGCATCCAAAAAGCCGATAAGACAAATGCCGACAATGACTATATCTTCCGTTTGTCTAACAACGTCAGCCATAATCAGGGCTATATCCTGACCTACGAGGTGAACAACCCCAGCAAGTGGGACAATTGGTACACACCGAAGAGTGGAAACTATACAGAGAAGATAACGCTGGCTGAGTATGAAGCCATGGATGTCAACACCAAAGCAAACTACGACGATGGTCCTACCTACCGTCTTGACGGAACGAAGGTAACTGAAGACGGCATCGTTCTTGGCCAGCGCAACTATAAGGTTGGTGAACTCATTTCTCAGAGTGTACAGACTACCTATCAGGCTATCACCAATAAGCCATCAGGTCAGGCCGTATTTGAAGAAGCCTATATCGTACCTAGCAAGATTACCTATACCGACGATAAAAACGTAGAGCATCATTACTATCCAGGTACTGCAGTGTCTAAGACAGTAGCTACTTCCAATAACATAGCAACAACAGACAACCAAGCCTATATCTGCACCAACTCTATCCAGCTCAGCACAGATATTGTCATCTATAAAGACTCCAAGATGACAGCTGCTGAGAAGAACAAACTGAAGACAGACTATCCATCGCATGCAGAAGATATTGAGAAACTGATTGTTCCTGCCTACTATTGTACAACAGCAGGTCTGTATGGAGGTAACTACTATGAAAAAACAAAGAACTACCGTGGTCTGGAGGCTTGGAGTTCGATGTCAGCAACTGACCGACAGAAGTTCCAGTTCAACTACGATGCCCTCGATCTCCTCATCGATTCGATTTACAGCGGAACTGAAGGCCAGAAGTACCAATATGATGGTTACTATTCATCTGAAGATGCTGTCAAGAATGAATCAACAGGTAACAAGGCCGGCTACTCTATACCCCAGAGTGTGGACTACACGGCATCTTATAACAGCGATACCAACTTGGAATTGGGTACAGAGAATAATATCACTGTCAAACGTGGTAATACGACGACATCCACTAATATAATACAGAAAAACGATACACTTTCACGTGACGTGTTTGAGGGCTTGCCCAACGAGCAGCGTTACTATGCTCCGATTGCCGTGAAGAGCGGTACCCCCACTTACTATGTGGTGAATGCCGCCTTCCAGGTGGGTGTCACCCCATACGCAATTGGTGAGGTCATTAGTAATGAGACGTACACCAGCTTGCCTGATAAGAGCCATGTCACAGCATTGACGTTTGCGACTACTCCCACAGCGGATCAGACCATCTATTATTGCCGCGAGAGCCATACACCAAGTGGAGGAGACATCACAACCATTTCAAGTAGTGAAATTACAGGAGCCGGCACAGGTGCAGATGGTAGCCTGGGCACTCTCATTACCAGTGAACAATACAATGCACTTCCCAACCAGCAGAAAGGCTTCACCATACATGGTGCCTCTCCCACCGAGACCAGTACCCTGTACGTAAGCCGCGAGAGCGACATCTACGACCTCTCTAAAGAGAAGATTATCACGGTCATCTATGAGTATGATTACGATGAAACCGACGGTATCGGCAATGTGACACCTGTCAGCGAGCGCCATGTGCTGAACATACACCTAACATTCAAGAGCGGTGTGCCTACGGTAGAAGATATCACCAAGCCTGACATCATCCTGCCTGGCGACCGCACCAGCCTGCGTGAGCCCGCCGTAACTCCAGGTGCATACGAGGTTACGGGCGGCGGATGGGAGCTGTTCGAGTCACCAAAAGATGCCGAGAGCCACACCAACGGTGTTGAATACGTCCCATCAGACGACCAGCTCTACTGGTATCAGGATGAATGGTATGTGGCCTACTACGCCAAGAGTTACCTAGGCCGTACCTACTCGAATGCCGTACCCGTGAGAGTAGCTAACTACCACGACCTGTTAGACGTGATGTCTGATGCAGAACATCACATGTACATCGACAATAAGAATGTAAAGCGTGAGCCTAAGATTTACATCAACGACTACAGCGGCAACGGCAAGAATGGTTTGGATCTGCTTAGGAACCTATACCAACTGAGTCTGAGAACTGAGGTAGCCACCTCTGGCGATCTCAAGGATCATGCCCTGCTGAACAATCGCGTTGAGGCTGCCGACAACCTGGAGTTCTTCCTGCGCACCGACATCAGCCATCCTGACAGCTGGACGACTATCGGTGATGATACCCACTGCTTCAAGGGTAACCTGCATGGCGACGGCCATACCATCAGCGGTTTGGACAACTCACTGTTCTACAACCTCTGCGGTAATGTCTATAACCTGGGTGTAACAGGTTCGTTCAACAGCGCCGGCGTGGTAGACAAGGGTACCGGATATGTAGAGAGCAGCTGGGTGAAGACCACGGGCACACCTGACGGCAGCGTCAGGGCCGTCTTCGGTAATCCTACTGCCACAGCAAACGTCAAGCAGGTTGTCAACAGCTACTATCAGACAGGCAAGAACTACAGCACTACTGATACCGACAGCCACGGCCTGGCAACTGCCATGCCTGAGAAGGCCTTCTACAATGGTGAGCTGACATACGACCTGAATAACTTCTACCTGTACAAGCGCTTCTGCGACAAGGCCAGCGACAGCGAATTCGGAGCAAATCCCGTCAGATACAACTTCTGGCTGCCCGGTAATAATGAACTGCAGGAAGGCAGATACGCCAAGAACGAGGCTCTCTGCTCATCAGGTTTCATTGACAACAAAAACAGAGATATCCAGTACGTAGAGGACCGCTTTGAGGATGGTGACTTCCGCTATGCAGGCGGTAGCATCCCAGATTCTGAGGACAGACGCTATTATGTGGATACCGAAGATAACAACAAGGAATACTGGTTCCCCATCTGGCCAGACGATTATCTGTTCTTCGGACAGGCCCTAAACTACGGTCATGTAGACGGTCTCACCCACCAGAATGTGCCTACGGCTATCAGGCGCAGCAGCGGCATGATCGACGATTCAGAGAGTGGCAACCGCGTTTACCGTGCCCCTGCCTACTTCCGCAGCAAGGACATGGGTGTGGCACACTTCAACAAGAATGCCGTCTTTGCCCAGAGCAAGAACGGCGATGCCACTACTATAGCCTACAAGGATATGACGGCCATTGACTTCACCGGCAGCAATGGTGATGTGGCCGGTGGCTATAACAAGGGTCTCATCAGCAACAAGTTCTATCCGCCTCTGTTGGACGAGGATGGTCTGACGGGCTTCAAGAACATAGACCTGACACGTAACCTGTTGGTTTACACCGCTGATGCAGGCAATACCGCTACCACGGTAAGCAAGTACCTGGCAGAGCCCAACTATGAAGAGAGTACCGAAGGCTATCGCTGCGTGGAATGGCAAGACCCGCAATTCGTACACGGCCACTGGCTGAAGCAGTCAGGCAGCACGTTCACAACCAATCGCAACCAGATGCTGGTTGACTTGAACGACTTCAATGCTCCCATCGCATACGACTTCACCAGCGACACCCGAATGTGGTACCAGCGTACGCCTGAGGATAACGAGTTCGTTGACCTCAACAAGGGCTGGCAGGGCATCAGTATACCATTCTCCGCAGAGTTGGTGACTACAAACGAGAAGGGTGAGATTACGCACTTCTACGATGGTAGCGAGACCAGCAAGAACAATACCGGCTCTAAGATCGGACACGAGTACTGGTTGCGTCAGTACCGCGATATCAGCAATGTAACCGGCGAGGATGCTATACGCACAGCCCGCTTCACCTATCCTACCAAGAGTGATGGAGCCGTTGTGCAGAAGACCGTTCAATATGATGCTGCGGTAACCAATACCTTCCTGTGGGATTACTACTACAATGGTGTACAGGGCGGTCATAACCATCTGGATTATAACAAGGATACGTATCAGACCTATTATAGTGAACCCCGTGAGTATAGTGACTACCCGCTACTGACGGCCGCCACGCCATACCTTATCGGATTCCCAGGCGAGACGTACTACGAGTTCGACCTGAGCGGTAACTTCAGTGCCACCACAACGACCACGCCCAACCCGGCCAAGTTAGACAAGCAGACCATCACCTTCACCTCACAGAAGAATATCAGCATAGGTGTCAGTGACGATAAGATTGCCGAGGCAACAGCTGCCGCCACCAAGAACGGCTATGCTTTTGTTCCCAGTTTCATGAGTCAGTCTATCGCTGCAGGCGAGAACACCTTTACCCTGAAGGGCGACGGCAGCAGCTATGACAAGGTGCCTGCTGCCCCAGGTGCTGCAACAACAGTACAGCCGTTCCGTCCGTACTTTGCCGCTGTCAGCAATCCGACCAGGGAATACAGGAACGAGACACGCTCTATCGTCTTCTCTAACGATGGCATAGGTGATCTGAATCCGAATGATGACACGGATGATGGCACAGAGTCTGGTAAACTCGAGATTTACTCTAAGGGTAAGAATATCTACACTATCTCTCACCTGAAGGAGAAAGTCAATATCCGCATTGTCAATGCCAGTGGTGCTGTGATGACTACCTATACACTCGAACCGGGTAAGACTATCGTTACTCCGATAACGAATCCTGGTACTTATATTGTGAATAAGACGAAACTCTTCATTAAATGAAGAATGAAGAATGAAGAGTGAAGAATAAGCCTCACACAGATCTCACGGAAATGATTTTAACAAAAACCAAGAAAACCCTTGCCTGTGCCGCATGCTCTATGAGCATTAATCTATAGCTATTAGCCAAAGCCCTTTTTAAACAAGCTTAACCCTGTCATTGACTAATACCAATAGATAGCCTACGGCTTAGCAGCACAATCAAGAAAAACCTCCGCTTGTCTTAGGCCAAGCTTGAAAACATTTTTTTTCAGTAAAGTCTAGAAGGCGGAGATTGTCTTTGTCTTAAGGTCGAAATAGTACTTCTCGCATTGGTCTTTAACGGGAGCGAAATTAAAAAGAATTCCAATAGGGGTATTGGTAAGACGCATGTAATTCCACAACTGCTGACGCTGTTCGGCACCCAAGGAAGAAATGGCCTTGCACTCTACCACGACGTTCCCTTTACATAGGAAATCCATATAATGCTTATGGTCAAGAAGGTGTCCGTGATAAGAGACCTGGAAATAGTATTCCTTTTCAAAGGGGATTCGCTTTTCGCCAAAAGATATACTCAAGGCTTCCTGATACACATATTCGTTCAGCCAAGGTCCTAATTCCTTATGTACTTCCTGACAACAGCCCAAGATGTCATATATGTGTGATTTCAGTTGAGACAATAACTCCGGTGTGCAATTTGATGTTCCAATAATCTTCATTTTCTTGTTGTTTTTAAGAGAAACGTAATTACAACTCTTATTATTGTGTCACAAATAGGATTTCTTACACAAATGAACGCGAACTATCGGTTTTCGTGCGAAGCGGAGATTTTTCGGTTTCCGCAAAACATGATGCACCCAGGGATAGTCCAAACAAATTTTGTTTCTCCTCGCGGTTTTTAAGGTTTTTCGGTTCCCGCAAAACATGATGCACCTCAGCATAGTCCAAACAAGTTTGACTCTGCGCTCGGTTTTCAATGTTTTTCTTTTTGAAAGCTTTAACATACGAAAGTATGGGTTATGGTATTGGCAGGAAGATGGTGGAAGCTTGCTTACGAGCAGCTTCATGGCAATAGAAGAACAAAGGCACAAAGTGCTAAAGCTTTCAAAAAGGGTTTTTACGGTTTTTGTTAAAATCTGTGAGATCTGTTTTTATGACGTCAACGTCAACGATAACGTTAACGGGAACTTCTGCGGAATGTTTTTATGACGTCAACGTCAACGATAACGTTAACGGGAACTTCTTAAGTGTGCGTCGGCGTCGTCAACGCTGCACCATTAAAAAAAGGCAAGTAGAGAACGATGTTTATTCATAGGTTGGAGAAGAAGAATGGCCCCCTCCTCCTATGGAGGGGGGCATTCTTTTTTCTCTTTTGTCCTTTCTCTTTTTTGAATTCAGGCTTCAAACCCTTCGAATTCTGCGTGCAAACTATAGGTATGTGACCTTTGACTTGTTCGGATAATCTCCATGAGTCATTCGGGTAAAGGGAACGACTCATTCGGATAATCCCTTTACCCCCTAAAGTATTATCCGAACACCTCGTTAAGATTATCCGAACACCTCGTTAAGATTATCCGAACACCTCGTTAAGTACATCGCTTTATTTACCCACACAAATCAAACCTCTCAATAGCCGTTAAACTAATTCGCTTCGCTCGATGTTTGATGGCTGATGGAAGAAGGCTGATGGAAGAAGGAAGAAGGAAGATGGCTGATTAAAGGTTAAAGACCTTAGACTTTAGACGCTAGACTTTAGTTGTTCCCGTTCCCGTTAACGTTATCGTTCACATAAAGGTTTTTTAGCCAGAAGGGCGGGGTTTTTCCTCGATGAGAAAGGGAGTCCCGAAGGGGTTAATGATATTAGTATTAAGGCTGTCTGGATGCTTGCATACAAGCAGAATTAAAACTAATAACATTAAATACTCTGAAAGAGTATCTTTCTCAGCGAGGGGTTTTCAGGGTTTTCTTTGAAAAACCATTTCTGCGAATTTGACTATTGTCTTATCGCGTCACGACTCGGCAATAATCAAGCGAGCTTGTTATTGCTCTCGCTGTTCCGCGATTTCCGCGATTTCTGCGTGACATTAAAAAAAGTGAGATATGTGTGAGATAAAAATTATCATAGGTTTTTTGGCGGTTTATAAGAAAAGTTGTATTTTTGCAGTGTGTAAAGTGTGCTTAAAAAGGCAGACGGACCATGAAACAAGAACTAGACTATATACTAAACTATAAAACTAAAGCCAATCTATCATCCATTAACTGGGGAATGATTATTTCCCACATAGGGAAATCATATACCCTTATTAACACCCGATTTTTCCGTACTTTTCTGATGCTCCTCCTGATGGTAGTGAGCTCTGTTGGTGCTTGGGCACAGATTACCCCCACTACAGACACTAACAGTAACGGCATCTACGAAGATAATGAAAAAAATCTCTATCTGATTCAGACAAATCAGTTCCAGAGTTTCTATATAACGCCCAATGGAGATAATCTTAACACCGTGAACCTTCCTCATGCCAGTATGCTTTGGTATTTCCTGGAAGCGGAGAATGATAATGGTACACAGTATTACTACATCGTCAATAACAGCACAGGGAAATATATCTGCAATACCGACTATGCTACACCATATAGAACCATTAAACTTGCCAATTTTGATGCTGGGTCACCTGACAAGTTCAAATTTAAGCTCGTAGAAAACAACGCTACCGGTTCAACAGGTTATTACAACATTGATATCAAGCCAAACGGAAGTGGTTGGTTGGGCCTGAACAAACAGGGTGGTAATGCTTTAGCCACAAATGGCATTAGATTGACAAACAAGGATTACATCGACAACATTAACTCCAGATGGAAGTTTATTCCTTACAATGGAACATTTGTATGGCCCGATCCTCCATTTACTTTGTCAACAAACGAATCCAAGACCTATTATAGGATTCGTAATAAGAAGAATACTGCATTCTATATTTCAACAGATCAAAGTACAAGCAAAGTAATTTACTCCAATGCTGAGAGTAACGATATGGCATGGTACTTCAAAGAAGCATCGTCTGATGGCTTGATGAAATACTATTATATCATCAATCCGGCAGCTGTTGACAAGTACATGTACTATAATGGAACTGCAACGAATGGTTCTGACCAGAGTAATGCTGTCAGTATAAAGGCCATAGACGAAGAAGGTGCCGAAACAGACAGGTTCCTGTTTGTAATAGTACAAGCAGCTGTGGTGAATGGTGATAATCCCGTAGATGGGTACTATATGATTGTTCCAAAGTTACTTATTGAAAAACTATGGAACAGTAACAGTATTGGTACCAAGACAACGTCTAATGGCAGTAACATGGGTATCATAACTGGTAGAAGTACTGATGGCTACTCACATTGGTCATTTGTAACTACGGAATACCCCATGCATTGTGTCACACCTACCATCACTTTCGATAACACGACGGGCAAGGTGACTATCACGACATCGCCTGCCGATGCCAGCATCTACTATACAACGGACGGTGAAACAACGCCGACGTCCAGCAGCACAGCCTATAGTTCACCCTTTACCATCACGGAGCAAACTACCATCAAGGCCATTGCCTCAAAGGCAGGATATGAAGACTCCGAAGTAGCTACCAAGACCATTTACAAGGTTGCCACCCCCACCATCCAGGACAATGGGAATAATACCGTTTCCATCGTCTGTGCCACAGCGGGAGTGACCATCTACTACACGACTGACGGGAGTACGCCAACCACCTCGTCGACAATGTACGAGGGGCCACTGACCGATGATGTGTCAGGCAAGACCATCAAGGCCATTGCCGTGAAAAGCGGTATGATTAACTCGGCTGTTGGCTCTGGTTCCGTAACAATGCAATGCGCCAAGCCAGTGTTTACCAAAAGTGGTGACAACCTCACCATCACTTGTTCATTCCCAACAAGCGGGGTAACCATCAAATACATTAAAAATGGTGGAGATGCTGATCCCAACATCACTTATTCAAGCCCTATCACGGTTACCACTGGTGATGTCGTCAAAGCCATTGCCATTGCTGACGGATATACCAATTCAGAAATAGCAACGAAAAGGATATTCAACGAGCTGACACCCGATGGCACAGGAAAATACCTGATAACTTCTCAAGACGAGTTCGAGAACTTTATCGATATGGCCAGCACGGAAGAAGGTGCCGACAAGCATTATGTACTACAGACAGACGTTACTGCCGGCTCTGAGATTCCCGAAGCGTTTACAGGTATCTTCGACGGTGGCGGGCATACCATCAGCAGCCCAGGTCATGCGCTGTTCAACAGCGTCAACGGTGGTACGGTGAAGAATGTCATCCTGAGTGGTGTCAGCATCAGCGGAGGAGCAAACGCCGGTGCCATTGCAAACGAGGCAACGGGTGACAGCCGTATCTACAACGTGGGTGTTCTAAGCGGCTCTGTAGGAGGAAGTGGCAATGTAGGTGGTATAGTGGGACAGCTTGACGGCAGCTCACGCGTCATCAACTGCTTCAGTTACGCCAATATTACAGGCGGTTCTGACGTAGGCGGTATTGTGGGATACAACAACGTTGCATCTACAGCTGCCAACATACAAACCATGGTAATGAACTGTATGTTCTACGGTGATATCACAGGCGGTAGCAACAAGTCACCCGTCTATGGCGGACAGAACATCAACAACCTGCAAGAAGGTCTGAATACCTATAATTACTACGCCTACTCTAAGTTGCCTACCAGCCATATCACTGAAGGTAAATACAACTGTGCGTTGGCAGTAGAAGACAAATATCTGAACCGCTTTGAGTTCTACCGTCAACTGCTGAACAGCAACAGACGCCTGGCAGCCAAATACGCCTCTACCACAAGTACAACCGTCAATGCAACAGATATGATGAAGTGGGTATTGGAGACCGCAGACAGGAAAATTGCCGCCCCCATGCCCTATCCCATTCTGAAAGCACAAGACACGTATCCTTCCATTATCAACTATGATACTAGAGATCTGGATAACTATACTGAAGAAAACCGTAACAAGGGACTAAAGACCGGGGTACTTACTGTAAACATCAATATAGGAAGCGGCGCTCCTACCGGCGCCAGTATAACGAATGGCTCTCTCACCCTTACCCGTACCGACAAGGACTTTGACCGCTTCAACTTCAACTATGATAAAGTACAACTCCCATACTACAATGAGGTAGGTACGGGTAACTGCACATATAACAAGGTGGTGACGGGATGGAAGATAACTGCTATTGACGCTGTGACAAATGACCCCTATACTTCCTCCAACTACCCCAGTTCAGGAGTCAAGGATTTCCCCGACCACAACTATGCTGACCGTAAGAGTTCCAACAAGGATCTGTATTCCGTCAGTGGCCGAGTATTCTCTCAGGGTGCCTACTTCGACGTTCCTTACGGTGTGAGAAGCATCACCATCGAGCCATATTGGGGAAATGCCGCCTACGTGGCTGACGAATATCTGGATGTTGTCTATAGCACTGGTTATGTAGCTCAGAGCGTAACCCAATTAGGCGAGACTTTCAGTTCCGGGAAAATTACCATTGATGGTAGTGAACAGGTTGTTCACAAGACTATTACGGATGCACTGAAAACCCTCGGCAGCGCCACCGTCTATGACAATGCCGTAGTACTGGTGGGCAACTTGCACCAAGGTACTGTACCAGCTAACAGCACCCAACCTTTCACCATCATGTCTGCAGATTTGGACCATGACAATGAGCCGGACTACAGCATGATTTATCATCATAACAACCGTCAGTCGGTTTCTCCCATCCGCTTCGACTTCATCAATATACCAGGTACCGCTCAGGCTCAAAAGCCCAATGGAGCAACCACCCTGCTGAACTTCACCATTTTCCTAATGCGCGGATGGTTCGAGGTAACGAACACCTGTATTGTTTATTCTAACCAGGTTGAATATGAGAACAAAGATAAGCTAACGGGAGGTAGTAAGGCTAACGCTCCTCTGATTCTCCTTGGCGGTGAATTTGAACAGTTTGTATCCACTCGTGCAACAACTGTTGATGGAAAAACCACATATATCCATGTGGGTGGCAACATTAAGATTGACAACTTTGGTGTGGGTACCCATGGCGACGGTAATAAAGGAACGCCCCACATACCCGTGTCAGTAACCGGTGGTGAATTCAAGGGATTCTATCTTACAGGTACATATAACCCTAATGCAGAGGAAATGGCCGACAATGCGGAGTGCTACATCAGTGGTGGACACTTTGTAGAAGCAGCAGGCGCCTGTCAGGAACCCATCAATGGCAACGTGCACTGGCAAATCTACAATGCAGACATTGATGCATTCTATGGCGGCGGCATCAATGATGCCCGCCCCATTAAGGGTACCATTACCACCGATATCTATAATAGCCATGTGACACTTTTCTGCGGTGGCCCGAAATTCGGTAACATGACAGCCGGTAAGGCTGTAACCACCAATGCGGAGGGGTGCGTCTTCGATCAGTATTTCGGTGCCGGATATGGCGGTCTGTCCTATTCCAGACAGAAGTATATCGACGCAAGCGGATTTAAATTTGATAAAAATCCCTATACCACAGATAAAGAAAAATATTTCGATGGAAATACAACGTATGCAGACGGCAGCCATAAAGACTATGGTAAGAAAGGACCTGGAGTGGCTACCGACTTTGACTATGAATTCTTTGTGTGGTCAACCGGTGTAACGGGTGCCCGTATGTATGTAAAGTTTGCCTCATTCTCACTGGCACAATGCGACAATGTGATCTCAAACCTGAAGGGATGTACCGTCAATAAGAACTTCTATGGCGGCGGCAGCTTGGGTAAGGTAACCGGCACAGCCACCTCGGTGCTTGAAAACTGCACGGTGAACGGCAATGTGTTCGGTGGAGGTTATTCAGGTACAATTCCATCCTTTGAAGTAAGAAATGCAGGTTTCACCAAGAACCCGGAATTCAACAGCGCCTCTGGTATATTTGAGGCTGGTGAATTCTCTGGAACAACCACTTATACCTGGAAGAATGCTGCAGAAGCCGGAGTTACACTCAGCGACGGCGGCAACGGCAGTGACCCAACGAATCATTACATCTATACGAATCAAGACCTGACCACGCTGGGCCAAGTGGGACATACCGTCCTGACCATCAAGGGAACCACCAAGGTTAGCGGTTTTGTAGAAGGCGAAACACCCGGCGGTGTGTTTGGTGGCGGCGACATGTCGGCCGTGAATGGTTCTACCCAAGTGAATATTGAGGCTACGGATGCCACAGACGGTGTTGTGAACGTTTTCGGTGGTGGTAACACAGCAGACGTTGTTGGCACAGCCACAGTAACCATGACTGGCGGTAAGGTTAGCACGGATATCTATGGTGGCGGTAAGGGTCAGACAACAGTGGTCACGGGAGATGTGACAGTAGGCATCAGCGCCGGCACTGTTTCCCAGAACGTCTATGGCGGTAGTAAACTTGGTACGGTAAATGTTGCAGCAGTCACCCTTTCTGGCGGCACTGTCAGTGGTAGCGTCTTTGGCGGTGGTCTGGGACAGACCAGCCCCAGCAGCATTGCAGCCCAGAACCTCGGAAATACAACGGTGACCATAAGTGGTGGTACCGTAAGCACAGCCGTCTATGGCGGTAGCAATGCCAACGGTGTACTGAAAGGTGATGCCACAGTAACCATTACCGGCGGTACAGTAGGTACGGTAGCTACCCCAGTCAGAGACGCAGTCTTTGGCGGTGGTTTTGGTGAGCCCACCCTGGTAGAAGGTAACGTGACGGTGAACATTGGAACCAAGTCCAACGATGAAACTCCCGTCTATACAGGTACAGCTACCATCAATGGTAATATCTATGGTGGAGGTGCCTTAGGAAACGTAAATACCAGCAAGCCTGCAAGCGACCTTGTCTTTGACGCTACAAAGAAGGTAGATGTCAACCTCTATAAGGGTACCATCAATGGTGATGTCTTTGGTGGTGGTTTGGGTCAGAAGAATGGAGTAAACGGAGCTGAAAGCGATATCCTATCTTATGTAGGCGGTAATGTGAACGTAACACTTGACGGTGCAAAGGTTCCAGGTAGCATCTTCGGTTGCAACAACCTGAACGGTACACCTAAGGGACATGTAAAGGTACATGTCCTGAAGACGGTGGATAGTACGAAAGACGAGAATACGGCTCGTGAGTCAAGAATTACCAACGAGAAACCTGTTGACGTGGCAGCCGTCTATGGTGGAGGAAACAAGGCAGACTACATCCCAACAAATGCCACCATTGTATTGCCAGAAGAAAGCGCAGAGGACTATAACACCAAACTTGCCCAACTAAATGCTGCCCGTACCGAGGTAATCATAGAAGGATGTAACAAGACCAGCATAGGATATGTCTATGGCGGTGGTAATGCTGCTGCCGTACCTGCTACGGAGGTCACCATCAAGGGTTCGTACATCATTGACTACGTATTTGGCGGTGGTAACGGTTCCGGTGAAGGTAACCCCGGTGCTAATGTGGGTGTTTACAAGTTGAATAGCGTAGACAAAAACTATGGTACTGGAAAAGCTGTAACCAAACTCTTGGGCGGTTATATCAACAACGTCTATGGCGGTAGCAATACCAAGGGAGATATCAGAGGCGGTACAGATGTCCGCACAAAGAAAAAGGATGAGACCGTTTCAGGTGACTGCTGTCCCGAACTGAAAACCGGTAAAATCTACGGTGCCGGAAGCCATGCCGACGTGAATGGTGATGTAAATATCACGTTGGAATGTATGCCAGAAGATTACATTGCTGCCGTGTATGGCGGTGCAGAGAAGGCAACCGTGAAAGGCGATGTTGTTCTGACGGTGACCAGTGGCAAGTTCGGTCGTGTATTCGGTGGCAACAACGAAGGTGGTGACATCCAAGGATCCATCACAGTAAACGTCTATGAGGATGGTTGTAAGCCCCTTATTATTGGCGAGCTCTATGGCGGTGGTAATGCAGCACCCTACTCTATCTATGGATGTACAGGAAGCGGTAGCACATGGACAGCCAACACATCCGGCACCTTATATTTTGATGAAGCTACAAAAGAAAGGGCAGCCATTCAGGTGAACATCTACTCCTGTACCTCAGTAGGTAAAGTGTATGGCGGTGGACGAGGAGAGACTGCCCAAGTTATTGGCAACACACATGTCTGGATTAACCCCATGAAGGGTGTCATTAATGGCACGCCACAAGATAACATCGGAAAAGTAGGACAGGTATTTGGTGGTGGTGCCTTAGCCAATGTTAAAGGTAATACCTTAGTGGATATTGGTACGTCACTTGTAGTTGATGCCTTTGCTGGTGGTAACGGTGCATTAATTGAAAGTGGAACCGACTACCTCGATCCAGAATCGAACACAAACATCTCTATTACTTCTGGAGTATATGGTGGTGGTTCGGAGGCTGATGTGGACGGAGATGCAACACTGAACATCGGAACAAAAGACCTACCTTTGAACACTGTCATCACAGGTAACATCTATGGTGGCGGATTAGGTGAAGGCACCCATGTAACTGGTGATGTTACGGTGAATATCGGTAAGAGAACAGGCAATTCAACTGATGGTTATGCTTACGAAGGCTATGCCAATATTACCGGTGATGTCTATGGCGGCAGTGCCAAGGGTAAGGTGAACTCCGGCCTAGTTAGCAGCACAGAGACTTACACCGAAGGTAAGGCCACCCAGGTGAACCTATATGGCGGTACCATCAGCGGTAACCTGTATGGTGGCGGTTTGGGTGAAGCAACACATGCTGCTGACGTCTATGGTGGTGTGACCGTCAATGTGAAAGGCGGTAGCGCTAACAACGTGTTTGGCTGTAACAACGTGAACGGTACGCCCAAGAGTACTGTGGTGGTGAATATTGATGGCGGTCGCATTTATAAGAGTGTATATGGTGGCGGAAACCAGGCCATTATGGATGGTAGTCCCGTGGTCTATGTTACGGCAGGTACTATTGGTACAGATAATGAGGGCAATACTGTATATGGTGGTGCTGTATATGGCAATGTCTATGGTGGCGGATTAGGTAGTGATGGTACTGGCAACCAAACGGATCTTGAGAAAGTCAAAGCTGGTCTGGTGAAGGGCAATACTGAAGTTAACATCAGCGGTGGTACTATCCTACATAATATCTATGGTGGCGGTGCCTACGGCTCGGTGGGAACCTTCACTTACGACAATACGACAAGGCCGACTGGACTCGAAACCACCAACACCGGTAAGGCTACGATAAACATCACTGGCGGAATCATTGGTTCCAACGGTCACGAGAACGGTATGGTGTTTGGTTCTTCACGTGGTGATGTAGGTGCTCCTGACGATATTCACGACAAGCTGGCTTGGGTATATGATACGGAAGTTAATATAGGTACAAGTGGTGAGGGACATGGTACAGATGCTCCGGAGCCTCAAATCAAGGGTTCTGTATATGGCGGCGGTGAGAACGGACATACGTTCAACAATGCCTCAGTAACTATCCATAGCGGTAGAATAGGTATTACAGACACCAACATCGATGGCGGTGCTGCTTATGAATTCCGTGGCAACGTCTATGGCAGTGGTTGCGGTACGGATAAATATGACAATGATACAAAGTATAACCCCAAGGCTGGTATCGTGGGTGGTAACGCAAATGTCACCATCTCTGGTGGCCATGTGGTTCGCAACGTCTATGGTGGCGGAGCCATGGGTTCGGTAACAGGTGGCACTACAGTAAACATCAGTGGCAATTCTGTTATCGGTGCAGAAGGCAGCGGTGGCGGCTATGTCTATGCTGCAGCCCGCGGTGAAGACGACATGGGCGATGGCTTAGCAACCGTAGGCAGTACAGCGTTGAACATCAGCGGTGGTACTATTTGGGGTAGTGCCTTCGGTGGCGGACAGTTAGGTTCCGTTAAGCGTAATGTTAATGTAACTGTAAGTGGTGGTACTGTCAAGAATGATGTCTATGGTGGCGGTGCACTGGCAAATACGAATACGGACAACTGGAACACCAGTACCAACACCTGGAGCGACACGAGCACAGACGCCTACTATGCCGAGGTGAAACATCTCTCAGAAGGCGCTAGTGTAACTGGTTATTATACGAGGTCAGGTGAGGGTACAGAATTAAGTCCCTATTCATATGAAGAAGCTACCGGAACGGCAACAAAAGACACCAAGTACTATAAAAAGCTTACAGGCTTCTTGAATGTTGCTGCCAACGGGACGACCTATAAAACCACCGTTTCACTAACGGGCGGTACAATCGGCAATGCATACGGCGGTGGATTGGGACGATTCGCTGTAGCAGCAGTAGGAAGTCCTGGTGATCCGGGATATGTGGCAGCAGTCGAAGCTGTTGAAGCCATGGTGTATGGTGATGTTACAGTGACTGTAGATGGCACGAAGTTCACCAAAGAGACAGAGCGTGTTGATGGTAAGGCTATTCCCACGACTGGACGTGTTTTTGGTTGTAACAATAAGAATGGTACGCCAAAAGGTAGCGTGTTGGTTTGGGTTAAGCAGACCAAACGCCTTGATGGAGCAGACGGTCATGTAAAGAACCAGTTTGAAATTCAGGGTGTGTATGGCGGTGGAAATATGGCTAATTACGTACCAAACACCGACTCGTATGATGTCCAGACAGAATTTGGTCGGAAGACCCAGGTTCTTATCCAAGATTGTGGTACAACCAGCATTGAACGTGTTTATGGTGGCGGTAATGCTTCCAATGTGCCTTTTACAGATGTTACCATTGATGGATGTTTCCAAATCGGTTATGTCTTTGGAGGCGGTAATGGTGGTGATAAGATTAACAAAGAAACAGGAGCTGGATGGGAAAACAATCCTGGTGCTAATGTTACCGATTTTACTAATGTCTTACTGAAAGGCGGTACTATTGGTGATGCCTTTGGTGGTAGTGACTCCAATGGTAGTGTTGGAGGTACAAACCTGGTAAAATCTTCAGGATCATGTCCATTGGTTATCAACAATGTATATGGTGCCAGCAAAGAAGCCGATTCCGATGGAGATGTTATTCTCGATTTGTCGGGATGTGGAAGCGGCGAAGTTGACAAAGTCTTTGGTGGCTCCTATAATGCCAATGTCAGAGGAAGTGTAACCATAAATATAACCAGTGGAATATATACGTCCGTATTTGGCGGTAATGACCGAAAAGGAAGTATTGGCGGTAATGTCACCATCAACATAGAGGAAGTCGATGAATGTAACCCCATTATCATCCAGAATCTATTTGGCGGTGGCAGTCAGGCTGACTATCCTGGTACGGGTGCAAAATATGTTACCAATGCGAAAGATCCGAGTACGAATCGTTATACAGGCGATGGTGTTACATATAATGAAACAACGGGTACATATACTGGACTAACTTATGCTGATTTCACTAGTGGTACTATCACTCTCAATATCAAGGCAGCAACCCGTATCGACAGGGTCTTTGGTGGCTGTGATAATGCCAAGGCAACTGGTAACACGGTAGTCAATATCAACATGGTAAAGGGAAGTAAAGCCGGTGGTCGATTTACGCTCCCAACAACTTACACAGGTGAGACAATACCTACTGTACATGCTGAAGAAGCCTATGTTGAAGTTACCGACCTCACAGAAAATAAGTCTCCTGTAACCGGATATTATGAAAGGTCCGGCGAATTAGGATCCTATGTATATACACTGACTGAAGATACCAAGGCTCAAAATGGCAAAACATATTATGAACGATTTACCCACGTTGTTGATGATGCTATAGGAACTATTGGTAATGTATATGGTGGTGGTAATGATGGTGATGTCGATGGTAATACCACTGTTAATATAGGAACAGAAAAAGATGTTATCTTTGTAAAAACACCAGCACATCTTCAACAAAATAGTAATGAGAAGTATGATGTCCTCGGTGCCAACATTACGGGCAACGTGTTCGGTGGCGGTAACGAAGGTAATGTAACGGGTAATACTCATGTGAATATAAGCACTGCAGATTTCTCAACGCCTCTACCAACAGGCTTCCAGGGTGTTTCCATCGCAGAGAGTGTGTATGGCGGCGGTAATGGTGCTGACGTACAAGGTAACACATCTGTGACCATGGCTGGCGGCTTTGTTATGGATGGTGTATATGGCGGGGGCCTGCATGGTTCGGTAGGTTCTGCAGATCCCGATGCGACTGATGCTATTATCTACCATACTGGTTCTGATGAACATCCTGGCTGTATTGGTAAAATCGAAAAGTACAAGGAAGGTACCGGTAAGTGTACGGTCGTCATCAGTGGTGGTCAGGTTGGTCCTGTGGAGGCTGCAATGACAAATGGTGGTATGAAGAATACTGGAAATCTCCTTCCAGATGCAGGCATCCATCATCATCCTGTGGATGTGGGCTTCGTGTTCGGTGCCGGTCGAGGTGAAGTGGAGAATCCTGATACTGATCCCGATGCAGACTTCCGTACCTACGTCAAAGAAACCGATGTGACTATTAGCGGTGGTATTGTCATGGCCTCTGTATATGGTGGTGGTGAGAATGGCCGTGTACGCGGTAATACTCATGTGAAGATCCAGGGTGGTCAGATTGGCTGCGGTGAGGGAAAGATTACGGGTAGTGGTACAGCTGTTGATCCATATAAGCCAAAGATTCATTCCGATCAAGAGTGGTCAGATGCAAATCCTACAAATTTCTCGGACTGTGCCAGCTGGGACTATGGTAAGAAAGTCGGAGAAAAAACGGTCTATCTGCCTTACGACCCCCTGGCCGATAAACCCTATAGAGATGGTTCTCCTGTGACAAACGGTAGTACGGAAGGCTCTGATGGTCACACTTACTATGGTTATGTGTTCGGTGGCGGATCTGGTTACTTCCCCTACGAAATCAAGAATTCAGCAGACGAGGTTATTGCCCACGACTGGCTGCCATCTGCCGGTTTGGTGGAGGGTAATACGAAGGTGGAGATCTCTGGTGGACATATTCTGACCTGCGTGTATGGCGGTAATGAGTTGACCAGTGTGACGGGTGACTCGTGTGTGGTTATCATGACGGGTGGAACTTTGGGTGTACCCCGTTCGAATGAAAATATCCTGAAAAAGCCCGTTACCTGTTACCTCTTTGGCGGCGGTAAGGGTGACCAGCGTGAACACTTCAAGATGTACACTAATGTAAAGAACACACGTGTGGAGGTGAAGGGTACTGCCCGCATCTTCGGTTCTGTGTTCGGCGGTGCTGAGGATGGTCACGTGTCGGGGAATGTTAAGGTGAATATCCTTGGAACTGCCAAAATCGGTATGAACGGAACTTCATACGTGGATGGTAACGTCTTCGGAGGCGGTCGTGGATTCTCTGGTACGGAATTGACGGCTGGTACTGTCAAAGGCAATACAGAGATAAATATCAGCGGAACACCTGAAATGTATGGTTCCATCTATGGTGGTGGCCGACTGGCATCGGTTGGTGTTGACTTTGCTGGTGCCCAAAATGCTACTACTGGACAGTTCGTTGAGGATGAGACAGGCGACAATCCTAAGACCTATGGCCATGTCACTATCAATATCAGTGGCGGTACCATCGGAAAAGAGGGTGTTACCGGTGATGGAGCCAAATATAGTGGCAATGTCTTTGGCGGTTCTATGGGACGTCTGACTTTGCTCGATGGAAGCCCCAATTCACTATGGAATAGAATGGCACAGGTGAAGACCTCAACAATCAATATCACTGGTGGTACCATCAAGAGAAATGTCTATGGCGGTGCAGAGTTTGGAACGACACGTGACCATGTCTATGTGACTGTTGGTGGTACGAGGGCTGCCAATGGTGATATTACACCGTCTGGAAGTCCCGTTATCAACGGTAGTGTCTTTGGCGGTGGTAAGGGAAGTACTGAACATCGCCCTGAATACAACAGTACTATTACAGCGGGTGAGGCCCCCAACCAAATAACCTATCTCTTTACGCCTCTGCAATATGCCGGATGTATAGGTGGAAACACATATGTCGATATCGTTGGCGATGGCCAAGTAAAGGGACAAGTAAAGGGAAATGTATATGGTGGCGGCGAATTGGCCTCTGTAGGTGTCATCGATTATCGTATTGACACTAACAACCAGTATACGCAAGTTATCAAGCATGACAAAACCGATACAGACAAGAACACATTCTATGACTTTGGTCTTAGCTGGCCTTACGAATTCAAATATGTTCCGGGTATCAATGGCGGTAAGACCTACGTCAACATTACGGGTGGCCAAGTTGGTACAGGTGACAATGCTACCGACAATGGTTATGTATTCGGAGGTGGTAAGGGACAGGTGTCATTTGGTGACAAGATTGACGCCAATAATCAACACTATGATGACATCACAGAACAGCGTTATACGGAAGCTCATTTAGCCAACGTCCGTGAGACAGAGGTGACGATAAGTGGCGGTACGATACGTACTGTGTATGGTGGTGGCGAGGATGGCCATGTCAACGAGAATGCGAAAGTCACTATTAATAGTGGTACAATTGGAAGAACTGTCTTTGGCGGCGGTAAGGGTACTAGCACATTTAAGACTATTCTATTGGATGCTACTTCAGGCGATAACCAAGGTAAGCCAAAGAGTACTCCAGAAGACATTAACAGCTGGACAGCCGGTAAGGTCTATGGCAACACAGAAGTCATTATGAATGGAGGTAGTGTAGGATGGTTCGTCTACGGTGGTGGTAATATGGCCTCCGTAGGTAAGGGCAACTACACCGGCGGATCTGACGACTACTCAAAGGGTGGGTATGGTGAACTACCTTCAGCTGATGGTGAGATATGGACGGCAACACCTGAAGAAGGTTCTTATGCTGACCATTTCCAGAATAGTGGTAAGACCACCGTCACCATCTTAGGCGGTAATGTAGGTCCCACCACATCGGGTAACTATGCTGCTGAAAATGGTATTCCTCTGGGTTCCATCTTTGGCGGCAGCCGTGGTAAGACAGCAAAGAACATCACAGAATCTCCACGCTACAAATACGGGCCTGACTTCTTCCTGGGCTATGTGAACAAGGCGACCATTAATATAGGTGGTACTACAGAAAGCGGTGCCACTAATGGTGACGGTCCCAATATCTATGGTTCCATCTATGGTGGTGGTCAGGACGGACATGTGCGCAATAGCACCGAAGTGAAGATTTTCAAGGGAGATATTAAGGGACAGACAGGTGATGATTTAGGTCGAAGCGGTCATGTATTCGGTGCCGGTTCAGGTATCGGAACTTACACGGATGGCGGCAGTTATTGCAATAACTCTTCTGGCTCTGTTACCTGTACGACGCTGGTTGAGGTTAGCGGTACTGAAGCAACAACCAAGATTAGTGGTAATGTATATGGTGGCGGTGCATTGGCCTCTGTAGGTCCTCCAAAGATAGGTCAACCTAAAAATGAACAGAAAGAAGTATTAACAACGAGCGACCATAAGTCCTATTCATGTAATACTGTGAACATCAAGGGTGGCTCCATTGGTGGCAGCGTCTTTGGTGCAGGTCGTGGTCCTGGTGCAGGTTTCCTCACTACTGCATTTACTAATGGAGTTAGTACCACAGAAACAAGTCCCAGCTATTACAACCCGACAATATTCGCTACCTCATTGTGGACTGAGGTAAATATAGAGGGTGGTACCATTACCAACAACGTATATGGTGGCGGCGAGATGGGTCAGACCAAGGAAAGTACCGTGGTCAATCTGAAAGGTGGTAAAGTTACTCACGATGCATACGGCGGCGGTATGGGTACAACCGGAACCAATGCCATTGAGGCTAACGTAGAGGGCAACACCACTGTAGAGTTGAATAATAACAACAATGGTGCTGATGCTGATGGCAGCAAGAGGGGATGTGTTGTGAACCGTATCTTTGGTTGTAACGATATGAACGGTACACCGAAGGGACATGTGACAGTTCACGTATATGCGACACAGAACAGTGGTACGGCCAAAATGTCCACCAAAGTAGCTCCGCCTGAATACAACTCTACGAAAGGTAGTAGTGAAACTTATGCAGAATATCTAAAGCGACTGATAGATGTCGCAAAGCCAAATGGAACAGTTCTGACAGGTGTGGATGGAGACGTTATTTCCACCGCAGAGGTCGTTTATAACACTTATCAAAACAAGGCAGATGCCTCTTTGACAACCGAAGAAAAGAAAACTATCACAGATGCAGCTAAGACAGTTATTAACCAATTAGAGTCGCTTCACGACTATGATGTGGAGGCCGTATATGGCGGTGGTGACCTTGCTCCATACGAGCCTACCAGCACTACGGAGAATACCGAAGTCATCATAGAAGGCTGCGGTACGACAAGCATCAAGCAGGTATATGGTGGTGGTAATGCTGCCTCGGTACCGGCTACCGATGTCTTAGTGAAGTCTTGTGCTATCATCGATGAACTCTTTGGTGGTGGTAACGGTAAGGACAGCTATCAGTACACTGATAATAAGTGGTATGAGAATCCTGGCGCTAATGTAGGATATAGGAATTATATGCAACATGTCACGAATAATGCAGAAAAAGACGGATCCACAGAGGCATTAGCTTATCCTGCAGAAGTAAAATCAGATGCTACGAGCCCTGAAGCCAGAGAGGCCTATAAATACGGAAAGGGCACTGCCCATTCAATTGTCAACGGCGGACATATCCATACGGTATATGGTGGTAGTAATACGAAGGGCAATATCAGTAATGGTATTGAACTGCAACTTCTGCAAGCCGGTACATGTACTTTGGTTACTGATGAGGCATACGCAAGCAGTAAGTCTGCAGAGACTGATGCACCAACGAATCTGATTCTAGATTGTGTGAAAGAAGGTGGTACCATATATGGTGGATCTTATAATGCCTATCTTAACAGTGACGTTAATATCCTCATCACGAATGGCCATTATGAAAAGGTCTTCGGTGGTAATAACCAGGCAGGTACTATCAATGGTAAAATCACGATTACTGTTCAGGAGGCTGGCTGTACACCAATCACGATAGACGAGTTGTATGGCGGTGGCTATTTGGCACCTTACTCTATCTATGGATATAAAAAGAATGCCCAAGAGTACGTCACCGAACATGTCGTTACAGAAGAGAAAGACGGAAGTGGCAATTATATCGAAGTTGATAGATGTATACCACTCAAGGCAGGAGACCAAGGTGCCTTAGCTACTCCATACTGGAATCCTCGCATCAATATTGTCTCAGCAACAAGGATTGGTAAGATCTTTGGTGGAGGATATGGTGCCGGTGCTACAATGATTGGCAGTCCGCACATCAACGTGAACATGGAGAAGGGTATGATTTTGGAGAAGTATGCCAAGGAAAATGCAGGCTACTCTTCTTTACCTGCTGACCAAAAAGATGCTGCGGGCAACCAGATACTTTCCATCGGTACCATTGGTGATATCTATGGTGGCGGTGAAAAGGCTGATGTGATTGGTAATACGTATGTGGAGATAGGTACGGGTCAGTGGATTTCGGAATGGGATGTCAATGGAAATCCTGTATGGGAGACAACAAATACCAGTGGCGAAAAACTCTTGTACAAGTTAGAGACACCTGCTGTGACTTACACGCAGGATGAATGTGATACCTATAATGCAAAATTAACAGGTGCTATTGCAACGAGTGATGTAGCATATACGTTTACCTCTTATGCAGACAATAGTGGTAGTACACAGCATGGAACAGGAAAAGTAAAACAAGTTTCACAAGAGGGCGGATGGACAACTGTTCTCGTAACCAGTAATACTCCTGTTGACTCAAATGCACCAAGTTTTGTTGGACAACAATTCAAAGTAAATGCAACAGCATTAACAGCAAACACATATTATCAGTTATATTCAACAGCAAATGAAGAACTTCCCATTTATGTCACAGTTGAAACAAGTAGTTATACTGATACTGAAGTTAATACCTATAACGCCACATTGACTGGTGCCAGAAACACCAATGATATCAAGACGCCAGCTGTATGGGCATGGTACGATGAACATGATGAATCGGCGGCGGCTCCTACAACCACCGGCCGTAATGCAGCAACGATTACGGGTAATGTGTTTGGTGGTGGTAAGGGTGAAACCAAAGACAGTGGCAATGGTGCCTTCAAGTGTGAGTCGGCTATGGTGGGTGCTGACGGCGATGGCTTAATCGATGCTAACGGTGGAACAAGTGTTACCATTGCTAATGGCACTGTGGGTACTCTTGAAGGCGGAAAACTGAAAGCAGGAACTGGTAATGTCTATGGCGGCGGTGAACTTGGTCGTGTGGAAAAGAACACGGTGGTGACCATCGGACTTGAAGGAAATACGACGAACGAGGTGGCTGTCCACGGCAACGTGTTTGGTGCCGGAAAGGGAGTCGCTACCCATGGCTACGCTGCTTTAGTACGTGGCAATAGTACGGTGACCATTCAGGGTAAGTCAAAAGTTGGGGGCAGCGTCTATGGTGGTGGCGAGATTGCTTCGGTAGGCCGATATAACGTGAATGCGACTACGGGATTGCCAGAGTCTTTAAAGAACGAGAAGAGTGGTAACTGCACTGTCATCGTTCGTGATGATGCTGAGATAGGACCTGATGACATGACGATGACTAAGGAGGGCGGTCCCGATAATAGCGGCCACGTCTTTGGTGCCGGAAAGGGTGCTACACCATATATTAATAAAGATGGTAATGCTTGGGCTGAGCCCTGGCGTGTGAAGCCCGACAATTCTAAGGATATCTTTAATACGACGACATATACTACTGCAGATAATGCAGAAGCAAAATATCTTTCGTATATTGAATCTTTGGGCTTAGCCACACAGACCGATGTAACCATTAGCGGCAATGCCTTCGTGAAAGGTGATGTGTTTGGTGGTGCTGAGCAAGGATTCGTGCAACACGATACGCATGTAACCATAGAAGGCAATTGCCAGATTGGTAACGGATATGTGCAGATGAATGATGACGGTACGTATTTGGGAAGTCCGCTTTCTGTCAACCGTCGCTATACCGATGCTGAGTGGACGGCAGGCAAACTGATTATGGGTGACAATGATCGCACAGAATTGAAGAATCTTGTCTCTACAACGAATTATCAGACTTCTCTGCCTGAATGTGCAAGTTGGAAATATGGACAGGCTGCTGGTACTGGCAAATATGCTGCCCATGATATATATGCGAATAGTTATGATTCCAAGGGTGGTAGTACTACAGGTGATAACGGCAGTACCTTCTATGGAAACGTATTCGGTGGTGGATCCGGCTATTTCCCCTATGCAGCAGGTAAATGGCATTGGAAAGCTGGTGATGTAGGTGGTAACACCTTAGTGGAAATCAAGGGCGGTCATATCCTAACCAACGTCTATGGTGGTAACGAGTTGACAAATGTGGCAGGTAAGAGTACTGTCAATATGTCGGGTGGTACCATCGGTGTACCGCGTACGCTTGGTCAGATAGCTGCTCACCCAGTGACTTGTTATCTGTTCGGTGGCGGTAAGGGTGACCCACGTGTATTGTTCAACAAACAAACCAATGTGAACGATGTAGAGGTAAACATCTCTGGCGGATGGATCTATGGCTCTGCCTTCGGTGGCGGTGAGGATGGTCACGTGATGCGTAATGTAACGATGAACATTGATGGTACAGCCAAGATTGGTACGTGGGGTACCTCATACGTGGATGGCAATATCTTCGGTGGCGGTCGTGGTTTCGCTGGTGATGCCTATACGGCTGGTAACGTAGCCGGTAGCGTGACGCTGAACATCAAGAATGGTGAGATTCTCGGCTCTGTTTATGGTGGTGGTCGTCTGGGCTCTGTGGGTTATGGTCTGTATGAGGCAACAGAAACGGGCAAGTATGGAACCATGCGTCCTGATGGCTACGAAGACGACGGTACGACAGAAGTTGCAGGCTTCAAGCGCGGTTACGTCACTATCAACATCAGTGGCGGTACCATCGGTAATACCAATGAATTTATCATCCCTGATGCTACAAATATTGCAGCGGCGGGTATTGAAAATGTGACAGCCATTAAGGATATGACAGCTGCAAATTGGATTACGTGGAAGAAATACCATAACGTGCCCAATACAGTATATGATACCACTAATGGAAGAGTGACACACACCAAGGGTGGTAACGTCTATGCTGGTGGCATGGGACGATACACGCAGCTGGATGGTTCGACACCAATTTCTACTTATGATGGGTCTGGTACACTAACCTCTCCTATCGAATGGAAGAAGTTGGGTAATGTCAAGAGTACTACGCTGAATATCTCTGGTACTCCATGGATTATGGGTAATGTCTATGGTGGAGGTGAGATGGGTGCTGTAACACCTTATACAGATTCTCCTACAAATCCTACTAAAGTCGAAGGTGGAACAACCTCGATTACCATCTCTGGTGGTACTATAGGTACCGAGGTTACCGGAACCACACCAGTGAAGACCACTGTTCAAGTTCCTGAAAATACCAATAGTAGTGTTCTATATACCTTTGGCAGCGTCTATGGCGGTGGCATGGGTATGGAAAATCACGATAACACAGGAAAGCATGGTGGTGACGTGAATGGCAATACTACGGTTAGTATGAGCGGTAGTTCCACCGCGGTACGCGCCAGCGTCTATGGCGGTGGTGAGATCGCCATCGTGCATGGCAATACTGACGTAACCATCAGCGGTGGTAAGATTGGACGCAACGAGGTGAAGGCTGCAAATGATACCGACCCTGGTTACGTAATGTTTGGAGGTGCTACGATGGGTAACGTCTATGGCGGCGGCAAGGGTGCCTTAGAGCATGTTGAGGCCGGTCTCGTTAAGGGTAACACCAAAGTGACGATCAGTTCCGGTGAGACAGCAGGCGAGCCATTTATCTACCATAATGTATATGGCGGTGGTGCACTCGCTTCGGTAGGAAACTTCACAACCTCAAAAGGAACTGGTGATGAAGCATATGTTCCTGAGGGAATACCTCTCCATTGGACATCAGGTGGTACAGCCACCGTCACCATCAATGGTGGTACCATCGGTATCAGTGGACGTGACAATGGTATGGTGAACGGTTCGTCACGTGGTGGCATTGAGAAACCGAATCCTACTGATCGTTACGACAAACTGGCATGGGTTAAGGATGCTGTGGTGACTATTGGCGAAGCCTCTGTTGAAAGTACCGGTCCTCACATCAAGGGTTCTGTCTATGGTGGTGGTGAGAACGGTCATAACAGCGGCAATACCACTGTGACCGTGAACCGTGGAACCATTGGTATTGTAAATACTACCGACCAGTGGTATAGCTTCATACCCGCCAATCTGAGTAATACGGATCCTTCGTATGCTACTTATGAGGCTATCGATAAGAAGGCTCTGGTAACCCGCGGTAATGTGTATGGTGCTGGCTGCGGTACGGATATGTACGATTCTGACAATGATGGAATTGTTGATACCCACAATCCGAAGTCGGGTATGGTGGCAGGAAATACTGAGGTGAATATCAATGGTGGACATATCGGACACAGTGTCTATGGTGCAGGTTCGATGGGTTCTGTGGGTACGATAACAAATGGTATCGACACATTGTCAACAACCAAGCATGCCGATGAGACCAACGGCTTCGCCCTCAGTTGGCCGTATAAGTTCGTATTTGCTGAAGGCACCGGTAAGGCTACTGTGAACATTACAGGCGGTCACATCGGTAATAACCAGCAAGACGGTGGTGACGTCTTCGGTAGTGCCCGTGGTGAGGCTGGTGACCGTTACGCAACATCACATATGGCATTCGTCAATGAGACTGAAGTGAATATCAATTATTCTTCTACCCCAGAGAATCCTACAGAAACAGGTATTGATAGTGACAATACGATACCTTGTATCACCGGTTCCGTGCATGGCAGCGGTGAGGACGGTTATGTCTATGGCGATGCCAAGGTGACTATAAACAATGGTCTGGTCGGTCACTCTGTCTATGGTGCCGGTAAGGGTAAGGGTACTTATAAAATCAGTCTCTTAAAAGTGGGTGCTACGGAGGGTTCAACAAATGATGATGACTACTACACATCTGACATCTATAGCCTTATCTCTGGTAAGGTAATGGGTAACACTTATGTTACTATGAACGGTGGCCATGTCATGCGTAATGTCTATGGCGGCGGTAATATGGCCTCCGTAGGTAAGGGCAACTACACCGGCGGTGCGGATGACTACTTCCCGTCTGGTTACGGTGAGAAACTTACAGGTAACTTGTGGGATAATGAGAGCGAAGATAGTAAGGCTTTCCTTAGCAGCGGTAAGGCCACAGTGAAGGTGTTCGGTGGTAAGGTGGGTTATATCGATGCAGATCCATCCAAGAGCATCAAGAACAATCTGCCTTATGGTAATGTCTTTGGCGGTAGTGCCGGTGAGCCTGCACCAAACGTACCTGCAAATCTTACACCACGTTACCACTATTGTCCTGCCTTCTTCTCTGGCTACGTGAACGAGACAGATGTCACCATCGGCGGCTATAGATGCAAGACTGAGTACGGTACTTACAAGGTGGGTGACTATATAACTGACGTAGAGTATAATGCACTTTCCAGCGATAAAGCCAATTGGGAACTGGCTGATGGCCCGACGATTCTTGCCTCTGTTTATGGCGGTGGTCAGGATGGTCACGTACGACGTGATACCAAGGTGACGGTGAATAGAGGTGAGATTGGTCTGGCATTTACTGAATATAACAGACAGAACGTCTTGAAGACATCAGGCAGTACGCTCAACGAAGAACTGGATAATGACCAGTGGCTGCATCGAGGCAATGTCTATGGAGCAGGATCTGGTATCAGCGAATATACGTCTACCTTAAAGTATGATAAAGACTATACAGGAAATAAAGTTCCAGAAACAGGCTATAGCACCTCGGCAGGTTCTGTGACACGCCATGCGGAGGTCAACGTATTTGGCGGTATCATCCATCGTAATGTATATGGCGGTGGTTCTATGGGTAGTGTGGGAGCTCCGAGGATTAATCAGGATTACGACCTTTACAAGAAGGGTGATACTGCAAGTGGTCATACCGTAGGTAAGCAATCCACATGCTCTGTCAACATCTCTGGTACAGTCGGTACACCTGATGGCTATAATTCAACAGACTTCAAGTATAACCCTGTGTATGGCGGTGAGGTTTATGGTGCCAGCCGTGGTGATAAGACCTTGGATCCTACTCAGTTTGCTACAACCGTCTGGACGGTAGTTAAGATTCTGAACGGTGCAAACATTATGAATAATGTCTTCGGTGGTGGTGATGCCGGTATTGTAAAGAAGGATTCGGAAGTTATTGTTGGAGAATAATCCCTCCCCCTACCCCTCCCAGGGAGGGGGCTTTCTTTTCGGAAAAGAAACAAAAGGTTTTCATTCTTTTCTCTTTGCTGCCAAAGAAGAAAAGAAGCAAAAGAGAAACCAAAAAACGTCCTGGCTCAGAGGCCGGCTGTGGGATTTCCTAAACACTTCACAAAACTCGCTACGCTCAGACATCGTTCAGTTTTTATGTTTAGGAAATCCCACATCCTCTAAAGACCTCTTCGTGCGGAATGTTTTTATGACGTCAACGTCAACGATAACGTTAACGGGAACTTCGTGCGGAATGTTTTTATTTTTTTTATTTAAGCAATCTGTTATTCCAAAAACAAGCGAACGCAGTGAGCTTTAAACAACCATCGCTCGCCCCGAAGGGGCAAAGGCTCTGCGAGCGATACCAGAACTTTGACGAAGGCGGCGTATGCTGCCGTAGTCAATTAAGCCTCCCCCGATGTCGGCGGGAGGTTGGGAGGGGGTAGGTACCCTCCTTAGGCAAGGAGGGGCGGGTGGTTGTGAAAAAAAATCTTTGGTTCAGTTTCTTTTTGAAAAGAAATGAACGTATGCCTTTTGGTTCTTTTCGAAAAGAACGCTTCTTTCCAGCGAAAGAAGAAAAGAATGAATGCCTTTTGGTTCTTTTCGAAAAGAACTTCTCTTCAAAAGAGAAAAGAAGAAATGGCCAAAAAGTCATCTTTTTGAAAAATAATTGCCTACATATAATAGGTAATTAATTTTTTTTTCGTACCTTTGAAACTACGTTTCGAAATTACTTCCGCTCGGATAAACAAAAAAAAATCTTCGATTTATTTTGTTAATCGCTCGCTTATTCGTAATTTTGCACCCGCATTTGCGATGTAGTGCCATAGAGAGGTTGCTACACGTCAAACAAGTTTAACTAAAAACAATACAGAATTATGTATTTGGATTCAGCAAAGAAAGAAGAGATCTTCGGCAAGTTTGGTAAGGGTACTACCGATACTGGTAGCGCTGAGAGCCAGATTGCTTTGTTTTCATTCCGTATCAGCCATCTGACTGAGCACATGAAGCAGAACCGTAAGGACCACAGCACAGAGCGCGCTCTGACTGGTCTCGTAGGTAAGCGTCGTGCACTTCTTAACTACTTGAAGGCTCGCGACATCAACCGCTACCGTGCTATCGTCAAGGCTCTGGGTCTGCGTAAGTAAAAAACGTGGCCCCCTCCCTGCTCCCCCTTTGGGGGAGGGTTAAGGGCGGTAACTTTTCTAAAAGTGAAATCCTATGAAGTGAGGAGTGCTCATCTAATGTTGCGCTTCTCACTTTCTTGTTTTTGAAGAATATAACGGTTATAGGTTAAAGACTTTAGGCTCTAGACTTTAGGCTCTAGACTTTAGAAAAAATGAAAGAATAAAAGTTATCGTTAACGTTAACGTTATCGTTGAAATTATGAATTATAAAAAGTTTCTTCCCGATCTTTTGGCCATCCTGTTCTTTGTGGCCATCAGTTTGATTTACTTCCTGGGTCCCATCCGTGACGGTAAGATTCTGGCCGGCCAGGACCATGATGCTGCCATCGGCAGTGGTATAGAGATGGAACAGTACCGTGCTGCCCATAACGGGGAGCGTACACGATGGACCAATACCCTATTCTGCGGTATGCCCACCTATCAGATGAGCCCCAGCTACTCGAGCACCGACAAGCTGAGCACCATCGAGAGTATATACCGCCTGGGCCTGCCCACAGTAGCTTCTTATGTCTTTATGATGCTGCTGGGCTTCTATATCCTGATGCGTGCCTTCAACTTCCGCGTCTGGATGGCTGCCTTGGGTGCTATCCTATGGGCTTTCAGCAGTTATTACTTCATAATCATTCAGGCGGGCCATATATGGAAACTCCTCACCCTGTGCTTCATTCCACCAACCATAGCCGGTATGGTGCTCTGCTACAGAGGTAAATATATGTTAGGTATGGTGGTAACAGGTATCTTCACGGCTCTGCAGATTCTGAGCAACCATGTGCAGATGACCTACTACTTCCTCTTTGTGATGGGTTTCATGGCCCTGGCATACCTGATTGATGCTATCCGCCAGAAGACACTCAAGCAGTGGTTCCGTGCCACGGCCTGCTTTGCCATTGGCGGCATACTGGGTGTATGCATCAACCTGAGCAACCTGTACCATACCTGGGAATACAGCAAGGAGAGTATGCGCGGCAAGAGTGAGCTGACGCAGAAGACCAAGGATGCTGCCGACCAGACCAACAGCGGCCTGGAGCGCAGCTATATCACGGCATGGAGCTACGGTATCGGGGAGACATGGACGCTGTTGGTGCCCAACACCAAGGGCGGTGCCAGCGTTCCCCTGGCTGCCAACGAGGAAGCTATGAAGCATGCCGACAACCAGTTTATGAGTGTATATCGCCAGATGGGTCAGTACTGGGGCGAGCAGCCCGGTACCAGCGGTCCCGTATATGTGGGTGCCTTTGTGCTCTTCCTCTTTGTGCTGGGACTGTTCATCGTAAAAGGCCCCATGAAGTGGTGCCTCCTGGCTGCTACCATCCTGAGCATCCTGCTGTCGTGGGGTAAGAACTTCATGCCCTTCACGGACTTCTTCCTGGATTACATTCCTATGTACGATAAGTTCCGCACCGTAGCCAGCATCCTGGTTATAGCGGAGTTCACGATACCCCTGCTGGCTATGCTGGCGCTGAAGCAGATTGCAGAAGCCCCCTCCGGCTCCCCCTTTGGGGGAGGGACAAAGGGAGGGTCCTCATTCTTCAGTCAGAATTCTTCACTCTTAATTTCCTTCGCTGCAACCGGTGGTATGTGCTTCCTGTTCTGGCTGATGCCTGATGCTTTCTTCGGCAACTACATCTCCACCCAGGAGACAATGGCCCTGCAGGGACTGGCACAGAACGGTGTGCCCCAGAACGTTATCCTTCAGCTGATGGATAATCTGTCTGAGATGCGTCAGGCTATGTTCACGGCAGATGCTATGCGTAGCTTCATCATCATCTGTGTGGGAACAATGATCCTGCTGGTTTACCGCTGGGGCAAGATCAAGACCGTGCCCATGGTGGCATGTATCCTTGTTCTCTGTCTGGCTGATATGTGGGGCATCAACAAGCGTTACCTGAATGATAGCATGTTCGTTACTCCTCGCAGCAACGCGCAGGCCTTCCCTGCCAGTCAGGCCGACCAGCTTATCATGCAGGATTCAGCCAAGTACTATCGTGTGCTGAACATGACGGTCAGCACCTTTAATGATAATACCACTTCTTATTATCACAAGAGTATCGGTGGTTACCACGCCGCCAAGCTGCGTCGCTATCAGGAGCTGATAGAGGAGCACATAACATCTGAGATGCGTGCCATGCATCAGGCGGCCATTGAGTCTGCAGGCATGCTGGAGACCGTTAATGGTGACAGCCTGTACCCCGTGCTTAATATGCTGAACACCAAGTATGCCATCCTACCGCTGAAGGACAACGGCAAGCTGCCCGTCATGAACCCATGGGCCAACGGCAATGCTTGGTTTGTAAACAAGGTACAGTATGTAGACGATGCTGATGCCGAGATAGCTGCCCTGCACGGATTGGATACCAAGCATGTGGCAGTGGTAGACAAGGCATTTAAGGACGTCCTGGGCGAAGAGGCCCTGCAGGCTGACACAACAGCGCAGGTAACCCTGGCAGGATATGAGGCTAACCGCCTGAGCTATGAGGTTAATTCCCAGAAGGGAGGCGTAGTGGTATTCAGTGAGATCTACTATCCCGGTTGGACCTGCACCATAGACGGCCAGGAGGCCTCCATAGCCCGTGCCAACTATGTACTGCGTGCCATCCGCATTCCTGCCGGAAAGCACACAGTAGTAATGACCTTCGATCCCCAGACCGTTCATATTACAGAGACTATCGCCTATGGCGCCTTAGCTGTGTTAGCATTATTGCTAATTGTTTTTATTGGCTTGGCAATAAAGAAAAAGGCGGCTTAATTGAACACAGACAATCCACATAGGATGACATGGCGTGCATCGGCTCATGATTACACGCGAGCCGGTGTATACCATATCACCATTCATGTGGCAGACAGGTTAGGACAACCCCTGGGTAAGGTGGTTGGCAACCTATCGGCACCCGATGGTACACCCGATGCACCCCATACCGCCCTTTCACCCGTAGGGCAAATGGTTGAGTATGAACTTTTGCATACCATCCATGCCTATTATCCCATGACAGTGGTAGATACGTACACTATCATGCCAGAGCACCTGCACTTTATACTGGTCGTGCAGGATAGAATCGTAAGCCAGCATGGCAAGATACAATCATTAGGGCAGGTGATTGCAGGGTTTAAGAAGGGATGCAATAGGCGCTTCTGGGAACTTACCAACATAAATGGCGGGAAAACCGCCACACACACTACACCAAGCGATATAATGGCAGATAGCCAAATGGCTGCTAGTGTTGGCTGCGGTTTCCCCGCAGCATATAAGGTGCCATCCAATGCTACCACAGGGCGCCCTTTGCTCTTCGCCCCCGGCTATTGTGATGTGATGCCTGTGGATGCGGAGCAACTGGCAACCCAGCGGGCATATATCGCTGCTAACCCGCGCAGCCGCCTGTTACGCACCAGTAACCGTTCTATGTTAATGCCGCAACGCGGTGGTATTGATACAGCCATAACGCTTACCGCCCTGCGGGGTTTCTTGCAGCGTGAATGCCCTGCACATCTGGTCAAACAAGAGGCTTTATGCCAGTTAGAGCTTCGTCTGCTTATGGCGGACGGCAAAATCATCTGTGACAGTTATGGCGACAGGAGACTGCTTACACAGCGTTGCCTGCCAGTGGTTTGCCACAGAAAAGATGCGGCGCGTTTCAGTGAACAGAAGAGGCGCTGCCTGGAAGAGGCTGAACGCGGAACGGTATTGGTAAGCGCCCGCATAGCCAAGGGTGAACAGGAGATTATGGACGAAGCACTGCGCCGCGGCTTTCCGGTGGCGTTGGTAGTGGACAACGGATTCCCTGAGGTTTACCACCCATCAGCAGAACGCATAGAATATTGTGCCACGGGCAAGATGCTTCTTGTTACCCCATGGCAATACAAATACCGCAAGAAAGATGATGCTGTTAGCGTGCCTTTCTGCAAGACCATGAACTGCGTGGCACAAGCCTTGTGTTGCACCAAAGACATCTGGTGGAAGGGGTAGATGCTGTGGGCAAAACCCACTGCAACACTAACCTTGTGAAAGGCGGAGTTAGCAATTCCTCTCCTTGGGCAGATTAAAGACCTGCTGGATTTCCCGGATGGCTTCTGGGGTCATGCCCTCGGGCTCGGAACCCATGGTGCGGGCAGAGAGGTATATCTTGGCTGCCTTGCAGAGGACATCGGTCTGATCGAAGGCATCCATAATATCAGTGCCTACGGCTACTGTGCCGTGCTTCTCCCACAAGACCACATCGTGTCTCTTGATCTGTTCCAATGTGGCATCGGCCAGCTCTATGGAGCCGGGTATCTTGTACGGCACAATGCCGATGCCTAAGGGAGCAAAGGCCAGGGTCTCGGGTATCATGGACCAGAGGACACGTGTCAGTTCCCCTTCCTGAAGGAAACGTCTGATATGCGACATAGCCACCAACTCTATGGGATGGGTATGCAGGGTGGCCTTATAGCTGCTACCAGTCTCCAGGAGATAGTTCTGAAGGGAGAGGTGGCTGGGCAACTCGCTGGTGGGAAGAACGGGCTCGTCGGCAATAATCTCGTAGCTGGCACAATCATCGCAGATACGGATGATACTGCCGTTCTGCATAGGATAACGCGCCAGGTCGCGCATGCGCTTGCCTGTTCCCTTGGCATAGAAAAACTTACCCTTAAGATAAGGAAGGACCTTACCAATCTGTATGGCGGGTGCAAGGGCAGGAAGGGCTGCCATTTCGGCATCGACAAACTCTGTGATATTTACGGTTATATTACCGCCGTTACGTTCGGCCCAACCATTCTGCCAGAGGTAACCGGTTACTTCGGCTATCTGATTGATAACGGATTGTAGGCCTTCACGGCCGGTTAGAATGCTTTTTTCCATTGAACTTTGAAAATTAAAAAGTGAAGAGTGAAGAGTAAAGAATCAAAGAAATCAAATCCAAACTAAATTAACTAACTAAACCCTAAACTAAATTAACAGATTTAACTCTAACTAAATTAAATGACAAGCTCTAAACCAAATGAATTGACTCTAAACTCTAAACTCAACACTTTATTTTTTTATTCTTGATTCTATAAACTTTAAACTTTATAATATCTGTGGTATAAAAGAACTGAAGATTAGCACCGCCAAACCTACGAGAAGAACGATAACAGTCTTACGACTGCAACCTTTCCATTCCTTAAGGATAATGCCCCAGACATTACTGAAGGTGACATTCAGGGCCATAAGGATGCAGAACGAGAAGGTAATCAGGTCGGGAGACTCCTGCAGGAAGCCCTGGCCCAACGACAGGCCAAAGAACTGACTGTACCACAGGGCACCAGCCAAGAGACAGAACAGAAGGTTGTTGCCCCAGACGGCTGTGTTGGAGTAATCCGACCAGGTCTTGTTCTTTTGGTTCTGGCAGAAGCAATAGACGGCATTGGTGACAAAACCGCCCAGTGTTACCAGCATGACGGCTGGAAGGGCACGATACATAGGGTCGGTGAGTTCGCCGAAATTGATATCAGCACCGAAAGCAAGACCCACATTGAAGCAACCGCTCATAAAGCCAGCCAAGAGGGCTATGCTGAGTCCCTTGGGGAAGTTGAAATCCCCTGCCCCTCCCTGGCCCTCTCCTTTAGGGAGGGAATTAGAAAGGGCCTTTGCTTTCATATTGCCGGCAACACCGATGATGGCAATACCGATGAGCGTGACAGCCACACCAATGAGCACTGAGTAGGTGAGCTTGGAGAGAGGATCCTGCTCGGGGAAGAACCAACTGAGGAACACAGGACCCATGATAGTACCCAAAGCAGCACAGGTGCCTAAGGCTATGCTCTGCCCCAAGGCAACACCCAGATAGCGCATGCTAAGACCAAAAGTGAGTCCGCCTACGCCCCAGAGTGCGCCGAAGAGGATGGTCATACCAATATTAAAACTATTATCTGTCGTGAAAAGCTCACAGAGGCTATGCCCTTGTGGAACAGCTAACAAGGCACCCAGGAAGGGCAGGATGAGCCAAGCAAAGATGCCTTGAACTATCCAATAACTCTCCCAACTCCAAGACTTAATCTTGTTGATGGGCACATAACAGCTCGACTGACAAAAAGCGCCAACGGCGATGATGAGGAGACCGAGGGTTATCATAATTGAGAATTGAAAATTGAGAATTGAAAGGTAAGAGACTCTTCTTTTAAGTTTACTGTTTACCGTTTACTGTTTACTGTTTACCGTTTAGAGTTCCCCTCTCCTCGGAGAGGGGTTAGGGGTGAGGCTGTTCCCGTTATCTCTTACTCGTTACTTCAGCAACGTAATTATCTATCTCTTTTATGAAGTTCTGACCCACGGGTACGTTGTTGCGGAGGCAGAACTCATCATAGACGGCCTGCCAGGGAAGGGCTTTGGCTTCCTCCAGAAGAGCCAGCACCTTGTAGCCTTCGCCTGCCAGTTCGTACTGACGGATAGTCTGGGTGGGTTCGAGAAGGGCACGAAGCATGCACTTCTGGGCACTGCGCGAACCGATGACATAGGCACCGATACGGTTGATGCTGCCATCGAAGAAGTCCAGACCATAGTGTACACGGTTAAGCGCACCGGCACGGACAATCTCGGAGAAGAGTTCCTGGGTAGGATCGTCCATGATGGTTACGTGGTCGGAATCCCAACGGATAGGACGGCTGACATGCAGCATGAGCTCGGGAACGAAATCGAGCAGAGCGCTGACCTTATCGGCAGGACTCTCTGTGGGATGATAATGACCCGTATCGATGGTCTGGATAATGTTATGCTTAGAACAGTAGGCAGTATAGAAATCATGCGAACCGACGGTGAAGCTCTCCAGGCCAATGCCGAAAACCTTACCCTCGAGACAGTCCTTCATCATGGGCTGCTTCTTCTGGAAAATCTCGTCGAGCGATTCCTTGAGGAGGTGACGGTATAGCATGTGGTTGACACTCTGGTCCTTGCAACCGTCATGTACCCAGAGGTTCATGATACAGGGGTCGTCCTGTGCCTCTCCCATGGCATTGGCTATGTCACGGCAACGCTTGGTATGCTCGATCCAAAAATCACGAATACCCTTGTCGGGGTTGGAAAGAGAAAGATTACCACTCTTGGGATGCGAGAAGCTGGTACTGTTAAAATCCAACTTAGTGTTATGCTCTTTGGCCCAGTCAATCCAACTCTGGAAGTACTCTACAGTCACCTCGTCGCGGTCAACAACCTTGCCCTTGAAATCGCCGTAGATCTCGTGCAGGTTCAGACGGTGATTACCGGGGATGAGGCTCATGGCCATGAGGATATCCGAACGCAGTTCGTCGATGTTACGAGCGGCACCGGGGAAATCACCTGTGCTCTGGATACCACCACTGAGGGCTCCGGCCTGTACCTCGAAACCCTTTACATCATCGGCCTGCCAACAATGCAGGGAAAGATGGAAGTCCTGCATCTGTTTCAATA